>Ga0070728_10003621_pt1 | contig 16848 bp, 10 predicted proteins | sample tdDd471_FD_66723 | JGI IMG/M metagenome (GOLD analysis project Ga0070728, IMG submission 66723) | Marine sediment microbial communities from the Atlantic coast under amendment with organic carbon and nitrate - tdDd47.1 | ecosystem: Environmental > Aquatic > Marine > Coastal > Sediment | place... | reverse complement strand
ACGATAGGAAAAAATGAAATTATTACCACTACACGGGAAGTAAAAACTATTTTTTGTAGCATATAACCTTAATGTAAATGAACATATTAAATCATTATAAACACTTTGCAGATCTATTCAGGTATCCTGATGAAAACCTGGTACCACGGGCAAAAGAATTTTTAAAAGGCATCGACAAGCAAATGCCAGAGCAAGCAGAAAAGCTGGTTGTATTTATTACTGCCATCGAAAAGCTTAGCACCAAACAGCAGCAGGAATACTTTATGAAAACTTTCGATGTTCAGGCTATATGCTACCTCGACATTGGGTATGTTATGTTTGGTGAAGATTATAAAAGGGCGCAACTGCTGGTTAATCTTCAAAATGAACATAAAAATGCTGGTGTTGACTGTGGCAGTGAATTGGCCGACCATGTGCCCAATGTTTTGACCCTCCTTGCACAGACTGCTGATCAAGATTTTGCCAGAGAGTTGGGCTTTATCATTCTAATTCCTGCTGTCCGTTTTATGCTCACAAAATTTAACAATATCAATAATTACTACAAAGGTTTGCTTGAAGTATTACTTAAAATGCTTCAGCACGATTTTCCTGGAGAAGGACTTGCAGCATTTGCCTTCGCTGATGAAGCATTTTCAGGCAAAAATGAATTTTTGATGCCCTCACCAAAAATGACAGTTTGTAGCTCAAATTGTAAACAAAAAAGATCTTGATCATGAGCAACTATTTCTTTTTTATCGGTTTGCCATACGCGGCAATGGTTATTATGCTGGCTGGCACAATCTTCAGGTATAAGTACTTTGGATTTACCGTATCCTCGCTATCGTCTCAGTTTCTAGAAGGCAGGGATTTATTCTATGGAAGCCGGCCTTTTCACTGGGGTATTATTTTCCTGTTTTTTGGCCACCTGGTTGCATTCTTGTTTCCGAAAAGTGTAGTAATATTTACCAGCATTCCCTTGCGATTGTTTATCCTCGAAGTAGTGGCTTTGGGCTTTGGCTTATTGGCTCTTTTCGGGCTTGCAATGCTCGTGCTTCGAAGGGTTTGGCATAAAAGATTGGTGGCAGTTACAAGCAAGATGGATGTGTTTGTTTACATCATGTTGTTAACCCAGGTGATATCGGGATTGTGGGTAGCCTATTTTGCCAGGTGGGGATCTGCCTGGTTTCCTGCTGTCCTAACACCTTATCTCAAGTCATTGATTTTATTTAATCCTGATATTACATCCGTGTCTACTTTACCATTATCGGTAAAAATTCATATTATCTCTGCCTTCATTTTTATTGGAATGATTCCTTTTACACGCCTCATGCACCTCCTTGTATATCCCTTTACCTATTTCTTCAGAAATCACCAGTATGTGATTTGGAACTGGAATCGCAGGAAAATCAGGTCCTCACGGAAACTGGTGAACGGTGTACGGTCAAAAAATAATTAATGATTGATTCAAAATTTTCTAACAAATTATAAGATTTAAACTATGGCTCACCAAGCTCCTTCTTTAATAGATTTTAAAAATCCAAGTATCAGGATCTTACACCTTACTTGGTTTGCATTTTTCCTAACCTTTGTTGTATGGTTTAATATGGCGGGTGTTCTTTCAAAAATGATAGAACAGTTCGACTGGCTTTCAAAATCAAATGTAAAAGCCCTGCTGGTTACTAATGTCGCGTTAACAATTCCTGCACGTATATTAGTGGGTGGTTTAATTGATAAGTACGGACCAAGAAAAATATTTGCCGGATTAATGGTAATTATGGTAATTCCGGGCTTAACGTTTGCCTTTGGCGATGATTTAACCCAATTAATTTTATCCAGGTTAGCACTTGGTGCCATTGGTGCCGGTTTTGTTATTGGTATTAAAATGACTGCTAACTGGTTTACACCAAAATACATTGGAAGAGCAGAAGGGTTTTATGCCGGCTGGGGAAACTTTGGGTCAGCAGCTGCGGCAGCAATGGTTCCTTTTATAGCCGTTAATCTTTTAGGTGGTGACTGGCGCTGGTCTTTAGCCATAACAAGTATTATTACAGCGGTGTATGGCATAATTTATTTTTTTATAGTTACAGATTACCCTGAAGGATATGAGCCTACCATTAAAAAGAAGAAAGGTGGTGCAATGCCTGTTTCTTCCTATATTGATTTGGGGCAGTATATCGTGTGGGAATTGCCATTGTATGGTGCACTTGGGTTAGTTGTATATGTTTTGCATAAGCAAATGATTAATAATGTAAATATGATTAGCTGGTCACAAGTTTGGATTGCATGGATTATACTTGGTGTTGTATATTTAGCTGATATTGTAAGGATTTTAAAAGCCAACCTTCCACGCCTTAAAGCCGGTGTCCCGGAAAAAGAGAAATTTCCATTCGGCAGCGTCGGGGCACTGAACACTACTTATTTTGCAAATTTTGGAGCTGAACTTGCCATCGTTTCAATGCTTCCCATGTTCTTTTATGAAGTGTTTAGTAATTTGCTGTATGATGATGGCTCCCAAATAATGACCTTAACAATGGCAGGTGCTGTTGCCGGTTCATTTGCTTTTATGAATTTGGTTGCACGCCCATTAGGAGGCTTGCTTTCTGATAAAATGGGTAGCCGTAAAAAAACCATGTTGTTTTATATGTCTGGTATTACAATTGGCTTTTTCTTAATGGCGATTATTTCAAAATATGGGTCGGTAGGCATCGATGGAGAAGTTACCTTACTACCGCAATATAATACAATTACATGGCTTGTTGTTTCAATTGCAATTACCATGTTCGCTTCTTTTTTTGTGCAGGGTGCTGAAGGAGCAACCTTCGCCATGATCCCGTCTATTAAAAAGGAAATGACCGGAAGGATTGCGGGAATGGCAGGTGCCTTTGGTAATGTTGGAGCTGTAACCTATTTGTTTTTGTACAATTTTATGGATGACAAGTCTTTCTTATTTATGCTTTCAGGAGGTGCATTAATCAGTCTTTTATATTGTTTTGTTATGCTGAAAGAACCTAAAGATGCATTTATTGATAGCTTTGAATAGTCTGACATAAAGGATAAAGCATACTAAATAGAGTGAAATAACCTAATCTAAATAGAGTAGTTATGACAAAAATAAATTTATCGGTTTGGAATGTTGAAGACCCGGATTTTTGGAAATCAACAGGGAAAAAAATTGCTACCAAAAATCTTTGGATTTCTATCCCGGCATTGCTACTGGCTTTTGCTGTGTGGATAATGTGGAGCATTATTGCCACGAAATTGAAAGCCTTCGGTTTTAACTTTGGGATGATAACGGCAGATATGAACCCGGCACAAGTTGCTGAAAAACTCAAAGAAATCAACAGCCTGTATTATACTTTACCGGCTATTGCAGGGCTTGCCGGTGCAACACTCCGCATACCCAACTCCTTTTTAATAGCACTTGGAGGTGGCAGAAATGTGATCTTCCTTACAACCCTACTCCTTCTCATTCCGGCTATTGGTGTAGGTTTTTCATTGCAAGATGTAAATACCTCCTACATGACTTTCGCGGTTTACGCAGCGCTTTCAGGTTTTGGTGGTGGCAACTTTTCATCATCCATGAGCAACATAAGCTTCTTTTTCCCTAAGCGTATGCAGGGAACCTCACTTGGGCTAAACGCCGGGATTGGTAATCTTGGGGTTGGTGTAATGCAAAAAACAATACCATGGATTATTGGTTTTTCACTTTTTGGTGCCTTAGGTGCCGATGGAAACATGGTGTTCGGCGAAGGCCTGTCAGGACTTCAAAATGCCGGATGGGTATGGGTACCACTACTTAGTGTTGCTACCATTGCAGCATTTGTAGGAATGAACAATGTGATATCCGGAACACCTAAATTACCTTCAACCATTCAGGGTATTGGCAAAACGATTTACATGATTGTGTTAGGATTAATTGCAGCTTTTGCCGGGGCATATCTTTTAATCGGCCTGAATTGGAATATGTGGATTGTACTTCCGGTGGTAGTGGTTTTAACATTGTTGTTAATGAAATTTGCCACACCTGGCGATATAAAAGCAACACTTAACAAACAGTTCGCCATTTTTAACAACAAACATACCTGGGTAATGACCATCATTTATACAATGACTTTTGGATCGTTTATCGGATTCTCGGCGGCCTTTCCAAAGTTAAGCCAGGATATTTTTGTTTACACCGATGTCAATAACCCCTCATTTGTAAACCCGAATGCACCAAATTTTTTAATGTGGGTATTCCTTGGTCCGGTCATCGGTGCACTAATCCGGCCTGTTGGTGGCTGGCTTTCTGACAAGATTAATAGCGGGGCAAAAGTTACGGCAATCAGCACCATCGCTCAAATTCTAGCCACCCTGGCTGTTGCTTACTTTGTGATCCAGGCCCGAAACAGTACCAACCCTGAAAATTACTGGTGGCCATTTTTTGCCAGTTTTATGGTGCTCTTTCTAACAACAGGCATAGGCAACGGTTCCACATTCCGAAGCATCCCTTATATTTTCAACAAGGAGCAGGCAGGCCCTGTTTTAGGCTGGACTGCGGCAATTGCTGCTTATGGTGCTTTCATTATCCCCAAAATTTTTGGGCAACAAATAAAAAGTGGAACTCCCGAACTTGCCTTGTACGGTTTTGCGATTTACTATTTCATTTGTTTGTTACTCAATTGGTGGTTCTACCAGGGCCCAAAAGCCGAAGTTAAAAATCCCTAGATTGTGGATAGATGATATTGTAAAACGTTTAGTGCTTAATAATTAAAAAGAGTCTGTCTTTTTAATCAAATTTCCAGCAGATAGTTCGGATATTTGCAAATTTAAATCGTCGTTGACCAGCCTTGCCAGCCAGGTAGGTATGCGAAATCAGTGGGAGATTTAGCGGTCTCAAATAGACATCGTCAATTTTACGGACCAGCTCAATATAGTTTATTCCCGCAAAAGTTGGAATACATATCTGAATAGATAATAAGTTGTGATAACATTGAGTTATGAGTTCGGTAAAATCCAATTGCTGGTTTAAGCCACGATGGAAACACAATTAAAATCTGAATTAAAAAAAGGAAGTTGGGATTAATAATTATGAAACGAAAATGCGAAAACTGTAACCATTTAAACTGTTTTATTAACAAACATTGCTCAGCCGAGTGGAAACCATTGATCACTTTTTACAAAACCTCAAAAGATTACCCTGCAGGAGCTACCATATTTTCTGAAGGCGACACTGTCGAAGGAATTTATCAGATTTATTCAGGGAAAATTAAAGTAGTTACCTCATTAAATGGAGAGAAAGAACGGATAGTCCGGCTTGCTACTGCCGAACAAATATTGGGTCACCGTGGTTTAGGCGGTGATATGATATACCCGGTTACAGCCATCACGCTTGAGGCATCTCAGGTTACATTTATTCCTATCGATATTTTCTACAAAGCAGCTAAGGCCAATACTGATCTGGCCTTCCAGATGATGATGTTTTACGCCGATGAGTTTAAAATGACTGAAAAACGTATGAAAATGATGGCTTCGATGACAGCTAAAGAAAAAGTAGCAGTTTCGATTATGACCATCATCAATGCTTTTGGCTTTGATGCCAACAATCCTACAATGCTAGATTTTACACCTGCTAGAAAAGATATTGCCAGTATTGCAGGTACTACCTACGAAACTGTTATCCGGGTATTGCACAATCTCGAAAAAGCCAATATTATCGTCCAGGAAGGAAAAGCAATCAGGGTATTAGACCTTGAATATTTGCAGGCACTTTGCAAGATGGATTGAGGATGACAGGTAACAGGTTTAAAATCCAAAGCACAAAATCCGGATCAATCCGAAAACCTGGGGCATTTTCTAAATTGGATATCCCATGTGTGGCAGAAGAATCTAATTTACTTTGGTTTAGACTTCATTTTAACTTTCGAATAGAAATTACTAATTTACTACTTATTATCTACACATCGCATAAATTGCATATAGTCTTACTTTTTGAAAGATCAAAAAGTGAGCAAAAAATCTCTCGCTTCTGATGCTTTTGCAACAACTCTACTTCTTCGCATCTCACGCAATCCAAGCCGTTCCGATTCTTTAAGGTTCCCTGTTTTTTTGGCCATAATCTTTCCGGAACTCGTGGATTGCTTACAAGAGCCATCGCACATAATGCTTCAGAAAGAGTTGTAAACAAAAACCTCAAATGCGGTTTTCCGTTTTCTAACCGACTACAGTAAAGAAAGATGATATTGTTTATGTTTCTGACTTGGCCCGAAAAAACAGCCTGTCCCGAGAATCGGGAGGCTGGCGGAGTAGGCTTGTGTGTTGGATGTATCGTTTTTTCAAGATTCCCTGCCTAGCCGGCAAGGCTGGTTTTTGCTTCGTTTTTCTCATCTGAGAAAAATGATGAAAATATATGGGATTCATCAATATATAATCTAATTTTCCCAGAAATTCGTCTTGATCCCAAATTCCAAAGCACAAATAAAAGTCAAATACCAAAAAACAAAGTCGGCTGCCTTCTTTGAAGATAGCGTAAACTGTTTAATGTCCTTTGTAGAATTGGGTTTCGTTTTCAATTCAATATTTTGCGGTTCGATGTTCGATATTCAATATTCCGTTTTGATGATATCAGATGTCCGATGTAAGATATTTGATCTGGTTTTTCTAACATCTTATATCACAGATCACACCAATGCATGATGAGTTAGTTTTGAAATGTAAGCCCTACTCCATTATCCCAACGACCGTAGGGAGTTCGTATGGATACTCGAATTCCGCCCCCCCCTATTTCCCCTAATACCCCTCCACTAACACGGTATCTCAATCTGCACCTTTGTCCCAGAAGGTTCATTCTCTTCATTTTTCAAATCGATAATATGAAGCTGGATTTTCCTTTTCAACTTTTTATTCAATACCCGGATGCGTTCATAGGTAATGGTCGTTGCCAGCGACTTGTGATCTTTGTTTTGTTTGTATAAAACTTCCTTTGCCCGCTCCCTGCCAATCCCATCATCTTCAACTTCGAAACTGATGAAGCCATTCATTGAACTGATCCGGATTTTCAGTTTGCCTTTATTGTCTTTATACTTAAATCCATGTTCAATGGTGTTTTCGATGAAAGGCTGTGCAAGCATGGGTGGAAGAATAATGGCCTCGTCGTCAATATGTTCATCAACGTCAATGGTATAATCAAACTTATCTGCATACCTCAGTTTTTGCAGCTCAAGGTAGTTCTCGATGGTGGTAATTTCGTCAGATAGACGAACAAATTCTTCGGTCGAGCTATCCAGGATATTTCTTATCAGTTTTGCAAACATCGAAAGATATCTGCTGGCATTTCTGGGATTCCTGTCTGTGATAAAACTTTGAATACTCGTAAGGGAATTGAAGATGAAATGCGGATTCATCTGTGAGCGAAGTAATTTTTGCTGTAGCAGCGTCATTTTTTGTACTGTTTTAAGCCGGTTTTGACGAAACAGGATATAACCGAACATTATGATCAAAATAAGCAGGCCGAAAGATCCGTACAAAAAATACCGGTTTCGTTCCAAACTGGATGCTTTCAGGTCGTTTTGCAGCGACAGGGTCAGGATTTGCTGATCCTTCCTCTCTGTCTCGTATCTGGTTTGCATTTCAATTGCTTCACGGTTTTGTTTAAGTGTATATACAGAATCCTTAGCTTTGGAATATGCGATATAATATCTGTAGGCTTCGCGCGTCTGCTTGTTTGCATCATTGAGTTGATACAAAAGTTTATACATGACCTGGCCATCCATCCAGATCATTTCCTTCAACCTTACAGGGGGGATCGGAATGTACAATTCAAGGCCATAATTAGCAATATGGCTAATTGAATCGTTACGGTACCATGAATTCCTTGTCAACATCTCCATGAAGATCCTTTCAGATTTCTTCAAATACTTTTCAGCCAGGTCTAAATTATTGTTTTCATAATAAATAGATCCCAGGTTGATCGATGTTTTCAGTGCCCAGTACAAGAAACCTTTTTCGTCATAAAATTTAAAACCTTTGTTAAAATAATAAAGTGCCGAATCAATTTGTACTGCATCTTTATATAGTCTTCCCAGGTAGATGATATTCCTGTATTTCAATGTAATTATGTCCATGCTTTCGTCCGGGAAGGCAAGGGCTTTAAAAAAATAAGCTTTTGCGCTGTCAAGATTTCTCAACTGAAAATATTGGGCACCGGTATGGAAGGTTTCCATCATCAATTCCACATTCTTATAATTGTTTCTCCGCATCAGGTCAAGTGCCTTTAGATCATATTCAAGCGATTTTTCATTCATCCCAATCACTGCATAAGTTTCACCCAGGCCACCATAGATGGTTATAAGATCTCTTGCATTTCCTACTATAGTGCCGTTATCGGAGCGTTCCTGAAATATATCGAGAGCTATTAAAGCATACTCAATTGCTTTTTCATAATTACTTGCAAAAAAATGGGTTTTGGCAATTTCGAAATTTACCCACCCTTCAGTGTGTTTTATTTCCAGCATCTCATAGATTGACAGCGCTTCAAGGTAATTACTCAATGCCTGGTGATAATATCCCTGGTAAACATACATCTGGCCGTAGTTCCGGAATGCGGCGGCAATGCCCTCTTCATAACTCAGTTTCCTTGCCAGATCCATAGCTTCGTCAGCATAGTACTTACTTTTATTAAAATCGATAAATGAGAGGGAAACCGCTAAATAATTCAATGAATTCACACGTTCTTCGTTAACCTGAACAGGTAATATGGCAAGAAGGCTATCAACATTATAGGTTTCCAGGTTGATATATTTTTTTTGACTGAACGCCTGGAAAGAGAAGAAAAACAGGAACAAGGATAAGATGAACCAGGGGGCAAAACGATCTTTTTGAATGTCAAAAATATTCATATTCTGTTGATGTTTGTGCTTGCACCCAATGTGCCAGATACACACTATTCCTCCAGGCCTGATACACCCATTTTTTCAAACAGATCCAGTAATTGTTCTTTTTTACGGGTAGCAACCGGAACTCTGTCATTATTTTCCATTACCAGGAATCCTCCATCAGCTTTTTCGAATTTGGAAATGGCAAAAAGGTTTACCAGAAAACATTTATGTGCCCTGAAAAAACCAAATTCCTTAAGTATATCTTCAAATTCCCGAAGGGTTTTAGAGACCAGTATTTTTTGTCCGTTGACCAGGTAAAACCGGGTGTAACTTATATCGGATTCACAATAGGAAATATCACTTACATTAACGAGGTGTATGGTATCGAGCGTCTTAAGGATGATCTTCTTCCCCCGTTCGTTCTGTTGTTTTAAGTTTTCATCCAGTACCCTGAGCTGGGTTGAAAAATCCTGCATTACAGTCTTTTCAGCCCTTGCTATTGCCTGTTTCAGGTCTTCGGGATCAACTGGTTTAAGCAGATAATCGATGGCACTGAACTTAAAAGCCTGTATAGCATACTGATCAAAAGCAGTGATAAAGATGACCTTAAAATTGATGGGTTCAGCTTTTTTGAGAAGGTCAAAGCCAGTACCGTCATCCAATTTAATGTCGAGAAGCACCAGGTCCGGATTTTCCTCATTAATAGCTTTTAAACCGCTCTTAACACCATCGGCACATTTCAGAAGCTTCACATTGCTGCACTCTTCTTTAACCATCCCTGCAAGCGTTTTTCTTACAAGGGGTTCATCGTCTATGATGATGGTCCTAAGCATATTCAACCCTGAATTTTTTCTAAAATTAAGCATAATTGGGTTATAATCCAAAATCCATATAATATTTCATAATTCTATTTATCACTCCAATTAATCTTCCAATGCAAAGGGCGAGGTGGGTGTAGCTAGCGTTTAACAACCTTTTTACACAAAACCTCTTCTCCAAATTGCATGAGACACAAATACACTCCGGATGGTAGTTCATTCCCATCAAACAAGATTGCATGGTCACCTTCCGGTTGGAGTCCATTTACCAGTGTTGAAATATGCCGTCCGTTGATATCATAGATTTCAATTGTGGTGTGGTTTTCCTCAGGCAATGTATATGATATACTGATGGTTTCAATAAATGGGCTTGGGTAAATCGTAAGATTAATGTCGTTTCGCTCAGCGATTACTTCGTTTTCACCGGTAGGGATCAGTTCGAAATATACTGCAATCCGTGTCATTAACTCTTCCCTCGTTCCTTCATCACCATCAACTAATTTACCAAGGGCATATGAAAAACAAAATGTCTTCTGACCATATGCCCCAGTTCCCTGAACGGCAACGATTCCGTAGCCTTCTTCTTCAAAGGCTGCAATACCATTTTCATTGGGAGTCATTATATTGATAAACCATCTTGGATTTTGACTTGTAAATGAAAACTCAAGGTCATGACAAATTGAACCAGGTAAGCCGTATAGATTATTGAATAAGTTTGCTGTCTGAGTAAATTCTTGTTCAGCGACACTGAAGAGCTCCATTAACTCCACTAAATCCGGATAATGATGATAAGACTGACTGCCGAAAAAAGTACCGCAATCGACGTATAAATAACCACCATTCATCAGATAGTCACGCATAACATTAGTCATTTGCATAGTTATGGCTGTTCCATCCCGTAGTTCAACTCCAAAGTTGCCATAGGACAGAAATGCTGCATCAAAACCCTCAAATGAGGCTGGAAAGTGCGAAGTGTAAAATACCGGCAGCCCCTGATCAACAAGAAATTCGTTTATAAAGTCTCCGCTGTAAGCATTACCTGTACCCTCACCCTGGTATACAAGGATACCTTCGGGTGCTACCAACAGTTCAAATGAAAGGGTGTCGCCCCAGGTTATTTCTACATCAGCGGTTGTAATAAGGGTGAATTCAGCTAAATGTGTTGTAGCCTGTTCTGATACCACAAATTCAAAGGCATTTTCCAGGGTGAAAAAATTGTCGGCAGGAATATCCCAGGTAAACGTATCATTTAAAATAGTAATGTCAGTATCTTCGGTTGAAATTGTAAAAGTTGCATTATCAGCACCAACTCCATAGTTATAATTTCTGAGAATGATATTCAAACTGGCCGTGTCACCAGCTTCAAGTATATTGTTATTGTCACTATCCTGGAATGTACAACCAAAGTAATCAACCGTAATTTCCTGTTCCAGGGTAACACTGGGTTCTGTCAATGCCCTTAATGCATTGATGCGCCCTGAACCCAACAGGTTTTCATAGCCAGGATTGAGATGGTCAATCGGATCGGCAGTTCCAAGTACCTGGGTAATCACCTGATCGGCGGTCCATTCGGGATGATATGATTTAACCAGACCCAGTAAACCGGAAACTATCGGAGTAGCGCAGGAGGTTCCCATGACCGCACTATACGAGTTATTTACATCTGTTGTTAGTAATGCACTACCATCATCCCCACCAGGAGCACTGATGGTTACAGCAGGTGAAAAGTTGGAGTAACTGGCCTTTTCATCAAGATTATTGAGAGCTGCAACTGAGATTACTCCCGGCGAACTGGCTGGCAGGTAGTTCTTATTGACATCATCATTTGCTGCAGCTGCTACGATGATGCAACCCAATCCATTTACATAATCGATTGCTTCCTGATAGGCAAGAGAATTAAAACCATAATGCCCCCAGCTGCATGAAATAATGTCCGCTCCGTTTTCCGCTGTGTAAATAACTGCATTATAAGCCTGGAAAATAAAAGTGTCCCAGCCTGCCTGCACAGGAATCATTTTCAGGTTCCATGTAATGCTGGATATGCCAATGCCATTATTGGTAGATCCACTTACGTAACCTCCCATGAGGGTGCCATGGGTCCATTTATACGTCCCTGGGATGGGGTTGGGATCGTTGCTGGAGTTATAAAAATTCCACCCGATAAAATCATCAATATAACCATTGTCATCATCATCCACTCCGTTTTCATCGTCAGGATCAAATACCCATTCACCTCCAATAAATTCCAGAGTTTGTCCATCACCATCTATGTCCTCACCAATGTTTTGCCAGATATTCTCAATCAGATCTTCGTGATCCCATTCAGTTCCTGAATCAACCAATCCAATGATCACTTCTTCCGTTCCATTTTCTCCTTTATGAATATCCCATGCCGAGTCTGCTTTGATCTGTGGCAGAAAATGTAATTGACCATACATGGGATCGTTGGGTACTTCCAGAAGATGGATAAATGGTATGGGTTCTGCATATTCGATATTCGGATCTTTCGAAAATTCCCTGGCAACTCTGGTTACTGAATATTCTTCAGGGAATTCAATCCTGTAGATCCTCGAAAGATCAGGCATTCCATCCTTCATATTCTTAGGATTGTACCTGAATCTTTTTTCAAGCAGGTGAATTTCATACTTGTCTGCCCTCGCATCGAGGGAAGGGATGTTTAAGGAAATTTTACCATCCTGACTGCTAAATTCCCCCACACCTTTTTTCACTTTAATGGTTATCATCCCTTTGAGAAACATGGGTTGGTTATCGCCCATGCCTGGTAAGGTTGTCATTTGACTGACATTTTTTTCTGTTAGCATCATCGAGGTCATTCCTATGACCAGGAGAGCTGCAATTAATAGATAGAGTTTTTTCATGATGATTTTCTTTGAGTTGGCTGTCGGCAGTCTTCCAGCCTACGCTGCGCTTCGGACGGGCAGGCAGTCCACAGTCTTTTTGGTACTAACTGCAGACTGCCTACTGTTGACTGCAGACTTTTTTAAAGTTTTATAATTTTATTCGTTTGTACACTTTCATTTGTTTTTAAAATACAGAAATAGATTCCCTCAGGTAAACCGGTTCCATTGAAAATTAACCTTTGTTCACCCTGTATCTGGTACTCATCGGCAAGTGTTACAATTTCCCGTCCCCTCAAATCCAGGATTTTTATGGTAACAGGTGAAGCATGTAACAATGTGTATTTTATTACCAAAGTTGATTGCAGTGGATTAGGTGATATGTTGAATCCAGTATCAGTGTCGATTTCCGTAACAGAAATATACAGGCAGGCTTCCTCCACCTCTTCCGGGCTGTCGCAGCCGGAGGCGTTATTATAGATGTACACAGATGCATTTGGAGTGGCCAGGTAATTGCAAATACTGTGTACGTCGCAGTTAACTAAGGAAGCATTGTTACTAATATTTATACCATTTATTGTGCCGGCTTCTATATTGTCCAGCCCCGATAAACAGGTCAGTACTATATTGTCGCAAACAAAAAGTGCATCGTCAATTGAAACGAGATTACTCAAGCCTGCTAAACTGGTCAGAGAATGGTTGCCACTTAGCCAAGAATTATTACTACCTATATGCAGATTCCCCTCAATAGAATTTAGGCTTTCCAATCCTGTTAAACTGGTAAGGGCATCATTATCTGCAATCCACAAATCTCCTCCAATGGAAGTCAAATTGTTCAAACCCGATAAACTGGAAAGGGAATCATTTTTCCCAAGAGATAACGATCCACATGAAATCAAATTATCCAAACCCGCCAAGCTTGTCAGAGATGGATTCCCGGAGTTAAAATCAAAACCACCAATTTGTATTCCACCCTCAATTGAATTTAAACTTTCCAATCCTTCCAAACTACTAAGGAGTAGGTTTTGATGGATTGTAATGTATCCCCCTATGAAAGAAACATTATTCAAACCTGTTAGATTTATCAATTCTCCATTGTTTTGAACTCTAAGACATCCACCAATTGAATCCAGATTTTCTAAACCGGTGAGACTGATGAGAGAAGGATTGCCCCCACTACCATAGTAGGAACTCCCGATCGCCAAATCGCCCAGGATAGATGTCAGGTTATCCAATCCGTTTAAATTTACGAGTGAATTATTGGAAGTGATAACAAGGCTCCCCCCGATTGAATTCAGATTTTCCAGGCCCGATAAACTTGTGAGGGATGAGTTTGTGCCCCCCCTAGTGCCACCAATATTTAAATCTCCCCCAATGCTGTTTAGAACATTTAAACCGGTTAAATTAGTTATGTCTTCCCCGTAAATCTCAACATCCCCTTCAATTTCGGTACAATTAGGGTAGTAAGTTTGGAAATTGTCGATTTGTGCCTGAGTTAAGAAAGTGTAGCCTCCCGGTAAACAAGGTTGGGAAATGGCTGAAAATTGAATAATCAATGTTGTAAAAATTATAAAAGTTAGTTTTTTCATGATGACCTTCTTTATTGTTTTGAGTTCAGTGTTTAATGTTCTGTGTTCAACTCAGAACGCAAAACACAAAACACGGAACTGTCAAGTTACAGTTTTATCATTTTAGTTGTTTGTCTTCCGTTTATTGTTTCTATTACACAGCAATAAACACCTGGTTTTAAACCTGCGTTTTCAAAAACCACTTTTTGTTCTCCTTGCAGCTGGAATTCATCAACAAGGGTTGCAATTTCCCTGCCCCTCAAATCAAGAATTTTTATGGTGACTCTCGATTGATCAGGTAAAATGTATTCGATGAATGTACGCGATTCCAACGGATTTGGTGAAATGGTGAATTCAGTTTCAGCATCCGTTTCCGGAATAGAGATATACATACAGGCTTCTTCTAATTCTTGCTGGTTGTTACAGCCGGGGGCGTTATCATAAATGTCAATGTAACCGCCCGGACTGGACAGGTAATCGCAAACACTTTGCACTGCACAGCTGGACAGTGAATGGTTATGGTAAATCTGTAAGTTTTCAATGGAATTAGCTGCAACATTGTCCAGCCCCGTTAGACTGAGCATGGAGTTGTTGTGTTTAATATCAAGATCTCCCCCTATGGAAGTCAATCCTTCCAGGCCTGTTAAGCTAAGCAGGGAAGGATTTCCTAAATATTCATTTGTTCCTCCTATATGAAGACCACCCGAAATCATGTTCAGGTTGTCCAGGCCCACCAGGTTGATAAGAGAACCATTGCTCCAGATACTGATGCCCCCTCCAATGGAAGACAAACTAGTCAACCCACTTAAGTTTATCAGTGCATCGTTGCTCCAGAAAGTTATGCCTTCTCCAATGGAAGTTAAACTGCCAAGACCTGTAAGGTTAAGGAGGGAAGGATTGTCATGCAGACGGAGGAATCCCCCGATTGTGGTCACGTTTTCCAGTCCTGTTAATCCGGTCAGGGAAGCATTTCCATCAATGCTGAGGATATCTTGTATTGTGGTGATGTTTTCTAAGCCTGTCAGATTTTCCAGAGCATCGTTACCATAAATCCAAAGGTACTCACCTATAAAAGACAAATTGCCCAATCCGCTGAGGTTGAGTAGTGCCAGATGGTTACTGATCGTCAGGTCACCTCCGATGGAATCAAGATTATTCAGGCCGGTAAAACTTTCCAGATTATTACTCCCATTAATCCCAAAATCACCTCCAATGAATTTCAGCTCATTCAATTCCGTAATACTTACCAGGCTATGATTCCAGCTTATATCAGCATCTCCTCCTATATATTCAAGCTTCTCAAGGCCTGCAAGGCAGGAAAGGGATTCATTTCTATTGATTATGAGATCCCATCCCACAGACGTCAAATTATCTAGCCCGGATAAACTGGTCAGTGATGCATTGCCAACCGAATAATCATCACCAATAATCAGATCATAATCCAATGTGGTCAGCCCTTCCAGTCCGGTCAGGCTGACAAGGGATTCGTTTGCGTAAATCCGTACGTTTCCACCAATGAATGTTACATAGTTAAGACCTGTTAAATGAACCAGGGATGGATTGTTCGAAACGGTTAATCCTCCTGCAATGGAATCCAGGCTGTTCAGTCCGGCTAAGCTTGTTAATGAGTCATTATTGTTAATTCTAAAATGACTTCCAATGTAAACCAGGTTATCCAATCCACTTAAATCCAACAGGGAAGGATTGCCTCCACCTCCCGACACATGATTCACACCAATGGTCAACTCCCCTTCGATTGATGTCAGGTTCTCAAGCCCGGTTAAACCAGACAGAGAACTATTGAACATAATCGATAGGTCTCCACCAATGGAGATCAAATTATCAAGACCAGTTAAATTTGTTAGATCCCATGTATAATTAATTATAAGGTCTCCCCCAATAAAATTCAACACATTCAATCCGTTTAGATTGGCAATATCACTTCCAGACCCGTATATTTCAACACCCCCTTCAATTTCCGTACAACCAGGATAGTTGGTTTGGAAATTATCTATCTGATTCTGGCTTGTGAAAGTGATCCCTTCAGGCAGGCAGGCCTGCCTACCCTGCGTTGGCACTTGGTTCGGCAGACAAGGCTGGGCTTGGGAGTGAATAGTGAATAGTGAACAGTGAATGGTGAAAATGATTAAGAGTAATTTTTTCATGGTAAACTCTTTTTTTGTTGCAAATTCGATGATCGAAGTTCAAAGCCAACCAACTCAGAACATTTTTAATCCGCCGGAACTTTAGTGCAGCGATGAACTTTGACACAGAACTAACAATGGATTTTTTATAATGTAAAACTACAACATCGAAAAGGCTAATATGGAACAGATTAAGGAACGCCGGGATTTTTCTAAGGAACGTTGGAATTCTTCTAATGAATGCGGATTGGATCAGAAAAAGTAAATCACTTGCGTAAATATCCCTTGATTTTGTTGTACCTTTATAGCTTAAATTTCATGAACCTGATGTCATACCATTGTAAAATGAAATGACTTTGGCGCATTTCATTTTACAATAGCTTTGAATTGGAATAACGCACTTATTGATTTGTATGACCTGACCATTTTATGGTTAAAGGGCATAGTAATCGTTTAAAACAAATTATTCATGAAAAAGCATTTCCCAGCAAGAGCTTTTATTTCCCTGATGCTGCTCATGGCATCTTTATTTCCGGCATATGCTCAGAATATTGAGATATCCGGACATGTAAAAAATGAATCAAATGAACCTTTAAGCGGGGCTAATATCCATATTAAGGATAAGG
>Ga0070728_10003618_pt1 | contig 16856 bp, 14 predicted proteins | sample tdDd471_FD_66723 | JGI IMG/M metagenome (GOLD analysis project Ga0070728, IMG submission 66723) | Marine sediment microbial communities from the Atlantic coast under amendment with organic carbon and nitrate - tdDd47.1 | ecosystem: Environmental > Aquatic > Marine > Coastal > Sediment | place... | reverse complement strand
CCAATACCTACGGATGCGGTTGCTTCGGTGATTTTTAGATCATTTACGAGTAATTCTACGGTGTAAGTGCCATCAGGTGGATTATCAAGTGATAACAAAAAATTTTTTCCTGACTCAGTCGTGATCCATGGTTCAGTAAGTTCAAAGAATAATTCGCCATCAACCAGCCATCGAACTGTCCATACTGTACCAGGTGCAATCTGCTGCCAATCGAAAAGAGCATATAACACATCAACAGAATTTGGGAGTGAAGTAACCTTAGGGGTGTTGAGTGCTTCGAAAGGTGATTGAGCGATCGTATAACGTGCGTTACTAAAAATAATTGGTAATGGTCCTTCTTGAGCACCCGCAACGACAAAATCTGATGTAGCTGACAAAGCATTGTTTATATAGAGTTCTAGGCGATATGTACCGGGGAATAACCCACCTTGTGGTCTGAGATTGACGACAGTTGATCCATTTTCGCCCCCTGACCAAACCTCATTGGTTCGACTACCTATTATCTCCTGACCATTGAAATACCAAAGAGATGTCCAATTCGTACCATCTATCATATTGGCGTAAACAAATCGTGCAGATGCTATACTTCCAGTCGGCAATACATAGCCGTTGCCAAGAATATTACCTTGCAAATCAAGTAAACCAAATACAACATTACTAAAGGTAGGGGTTACAGCCGCACCACCGCCAATTATCACAGTTTCACTATCAGCCGCAAATCCATTTATTAATAGATTGAATTCGTATACACCATTTGCCCATGGTTGATCACGACTGCCAATATACCATAGCCCACGTTGACTTCCACTCCAGCGTACAGGTGGTAAACTGAAGATAGAATCAGGTACACCATCGCGGGTAACTCTTAATTCATATACTGTCTCAGAAGTCATGTTTTCGTAGTCAAAAAATAGATAAAGGCTATTTGTATTAGCTGGTAACGAACCTACAACAGTTGAAGGCAGTCCATTGACAACCGATGGCGAAAAAAAGAGGCGGGAAAACTTTGGAGGATCAATTGGATTGGGACGCACATCAGGGATTGTTAATATATCAACATTCAGTCCTAAGGATGCACCGCGGATTAGACTACGAGCAAAATTTGACGGACGAATTGAACTAATAAAACCACCAATTGGGATGCACTGATCATTATTATTAATAAAACCATCTAGGTTGGAATCTTCAATAAATTTACAACTTGCGTCAGAATTTGAGAGGGTAATAGGAGCAGTAGTCGGTATACCAATTAGTTGTCCTTGAGAGTTGTAAGCACCACCTCCAGACATTGTACCCGGAATAGTTGAGCGCGTTTTGAACCAAGAACGATCTCCACCTCTTGGTTCCGAAATAAACGCGGTGATTGTACCACGTGTTATACCAACTGGTTGATTATCAATATTTGTATAGCCCACAACAGTGATATTCTGGTCAATTGTGACCTCAGAAGAGTCTCCGATCTCGACGAACGGCAATGTTGGTAAAGTGCCATCGGCAATAAGCCTACCGTCTAGTTCTCTCGTGATTTGTAATAATGCAATATCCAACCCTTCGTCAACTTGTGCTATCTCAGCCCTATATTTGGGTATAGGTGGCTCATTTAAATCAACATTGATAGCAACGATGATAGTATCTCCATTACATATAGAGTCACGCACTGTACTATGCGCATTTGTCAAAATTAACCCATCATAACTAACAATTGTACCAGTGCTCACACACGTAATAATTAGATTATTCCCTTGATTTCGTGCTTGATAAATAAATACTGTTGCACGTTTAATACGGTTGATGTCGAACTCTGAAGCTGATTGTGCCATGCTAGACATAACCGTCGTGACAAACAACAATAGAAATGAAATTTTGAGAAATCTAACTAATTGAATCATATTAGTAGTCTATATCTTGTATAAATTGTTCAAATATAGGTAATGTTTGTTCATAGGTATTTGAATCTGCACGAAATGTCATAATCAGAGCTTGACCTCGTTGGATTGTCAAAATATCTAGTCCTACAACAACTGTCGATACACCTTCTAAAAACGGACTGGCGTCTCTCGATACAAATGTATATGACATCGCAATTGCAGGTGTTTCATCTGGTAGAAAATAATCACTATACCCGAGAATAGTATAATCGATGAAGGTCTGTGACCGATTGAGCGATAAACGGTCGAGTAGATTACGTTCAACTGTATCAGGTGTGACAGGTAATGTGCTTACTTGTATGACTGTCTTAAATCCTCGATTAGACATGTCCCGGACTCGTAAAACATAATCTCCTGTTTCGTCAAGTAGCCACCGTGCTGGGTATAATGCTGTGATACCTGCTTCAAGATTTGTGTACATGGTTACCCGATTTAGACTACTTTGGCGTAGACTAAATCCAATATATAAGAATATCAATATCACAATATAACTCAAATATATTGACCACCGCTGCCGCTGGGTTAATTGCGAGTTGTTAGAAATGTTGACTTCTAAAATTGACATCGATTAATCATTACTTGCAACTATTTTCTGGTCACGTTCTTGAGCAACTGTATAAAAGAAAAAAGTAAGCCCTAAAGATAAAATCAAGACTGCAATTAAAAAACCAAGACTGGCTATTGGGCGATCCGCATTCCCACTAGTCGTGATGGGACTATTCATCAATCCAGACACAAAAGGCGAAATTATTCCTACAACCAGTGCTGCAAAACCTATACTTATCGGGAGCATTATCGGAATTGGATTGTTAAAGTAGGTTTCAGAAAGACCGTAAGCGATAACCATGCTAGATGCAAGTTGTATTGTGTAATTTGAAAAAATATATAGCATTGCAATTGAATAAGTCGGTTGAATTTCTGAGATTAGGTATAGATTTGCAACAAAACTATACCCAATTGAACTTGCAACACAGTATGCGATTGTATCTGTACGCATCCGAATATTTTGTGGAAACACAATATACCGTACGATTACAAACTTTAATGCACAATCAACAATGCCAACTGTAAATGTAAATCCTAGTATTCTCTGCATTGCAGTTTCTAACGGTAACCATCTATCAATTTGGAAGAATTCTTCCACAAGGGGGATGCCAATTGCGGAGCCTGCTAAACCACTTATGATTGCTACAGTTAATAGGTTTTTGCGTGGTTCGAGCACGCGGCTCTCAGGGAAAACCGAGAATAACAACCATAAAATCACTGGAGAAAATATAAGAATTCCAGACACAATTAAGTTAATGCTACGATCAAGTTGAATGCCAAATATCTCTCCTATCAACATAATCACAACAGAGATCAATATCATGATGCAAACTTGAATAGTAATACTACGCCAAACCCTACGATACGGGTAGACTTCATCTTCTGTAGGCGGTGCGATAATTCTATTATCAAAAATTTGTGTCACCAATACACCCTATATGTATAGTTGAAATCAAGATAATCTGATGGTAGTTACAAAAATAAGCAAGTTTTGATCAATTGTAAAGTGTGTGACTATGTCCAAAACTCATTATAGTATATTCATCTGGATATGTATGCTGTTTTTCTTAGCTGGATGCGGAGGTGATACATCCCTTACCATTCCTTGTGAGGAAGATACACGCTGTTTACTCTATGGCATTACATCTGACATCTTAATCCTTGATCCTCACGTTTCGAATTCGATTGAAGCAGGAATTATCTTTAGACAATTATATGACACACTTATTTATCGTGATCCTTCTACAGGTGAATTTGTACCGGGCTTAGCACAATCTTGGGAACAATCTCAGGATGGATTAGTTTATACATTTAATTTGCGACAAGATGTCGTTTTTCACGACGGGACACCATTTACATCTGAATCAGTTGCACAAAATATTGACAGAATATTTAATGCTGACATCAATTCGCAAAAAGCTAGATTACTACTCGGCTCATTTAGCCGATATGAGATCATTGATGATTACACTATAAAAATCCATCTTTTTGAACCATATACTCCATTTCTTGATGGGTTAGCGCAACCATTTGTTGTATTTGCGAGTCCTCAATCTTTAGGTAGTTATACGAATCTCAGATATCAATTTCATCAAATTGGAACAGGACCCTTTCAACTCGACAATTATCTTCCGGGTGAACGGATTGAGATTAGTCGTAATCCAAGATATATTTGGGGACCACCTTTCTACAGTGCACTAAATGGGACAGAGATTAATCGTATCGTCTTTAAAATTATTTCTGACCCAGTTCTACGTGGGGATATATTAATAAACAAGCAAGTTGATGTTGTTGGTGAGATGTTAACCTCAGATGCTAACATTCTTGCAAATAACAGCTCAGTTCAATTGTTGCCAATCGATATTCCGGGGCAGACGGTACAACTCCAGTTTAATACTAAGGAGTTGCATACTGATCAACTAGCAGTACGACAAGCTTTGTTATATGCAACTAACCGTATAGCCATTATTGATGCTGTCTTCTTGAATTATTCTCCAGTTGGTTGGTCTCCATTATCCCAAAGTACGCAATTTGCACATACTGGATATATTAATCAATTTCCATATGATGCCTCGCGTGCTCTTGAATTATTGCAAAGTGTTGGTTATCAAGATAGCGATAGCGATGGATTTTTGGATTTAGATGGAGAAAAACTTGAACTAACTATTGTTGTTCCACCGTGGGGCCAATTGCCTGAAGTAGCAGGTGTTTTACGAGGGCAATGGCGGGCGATTGGGATCGATTTGATAATTGACCCTGTTCCAGGTCTTAATAGCTTGATCAATCGTTTAGCCTCTGGTGATTATCACTTGGCATCACTAGATGCTTTTGGATTTGACCCATCTATTTTGAACAACTCGTTTATGAGTAATTCACCAGGTAATGTGACGCGGTATGAGAATGTAGAGTTAGATAACTTGCTTATACAAGCCACACAAGAACAAGATAATCTGGCACGTCGAAGTCAATATTTTGAGATTCAATCCATTATAATGCAAGAAGCATTAATTCTTCCGATTCGAGAATATGTAAATATTAATGGAATTCAGTCTAATATTATTGACTTGCGATTTGATGCTTATGGTTGGTATCCAATTCTATATAATATCACTATACAATAGATATTAATAGTTTGAAATTGTTGTCCCAATTTTCTGACCATTGCATAGAATGTCTACAAGTATGTTGGGGGTTTTTCCATTAGCAATAATAATATCTAATTTGTCATTTTCTTCAACTAACGCTAACATCTCTAAAACTTTCTGTATCATTCCACCAGTTACATCAACACCGCTTGAGCCCCCTAAAGCTGATTTTATTGTTTCAATCGATTGTGGCGTAATAAAGGGTATAACATTGCCATCCTTATCGAAAACACCGTCAACTTCACCTAATAATATAATTCGACTAACCTCTATATGTTTAACAATATATGAAAAAATTTTTTCCGTTGATACAATCGTACCACCAATTCCCTTATCATATGCTACATCACCGTGAATTAGCGGAACAAGGTCATGATTAAGGGCTGTCATCAGTAAATCTGTGTTCATCGCTTGTATCTGTCCACCATTTGCGTACACAGATGCCGAAGGCTGAAATCTGAATACAGGTATATCGACCTGTACAAGTTCTGAAAGCACCAATTGACTTAGAGCCGATGCGGCGTGGGCAACTTTCGTAAATCCTAACCAGTCACCTCTAGATTGTACGCCATTAATTGTATTGAATTTCTTTGCTTCAATATGCCCAAATGAACCACTTCCATGCCCGATGATTAATTTGTCGTCTGGTGTACACTGTCTAATAATCTTAATTTCTGATGCAATACGTTGCATTACAGATTGCCGAAAATAATGAGATACATTTTTATCTGTAATAAGTGAGCCACCAAGTTTGATCAATGTAATCATAAATTTGCCCCTTATTTAACAACCGAATCAAATACTCTTGTTGCTCCCGCTAACCGAAGAGCATCCTTAACCGATTGAACATTGGCTTCTTCAACTAAAGCGATCATATTACCGCCACGACCACCACCTGACATTTTTGCTCCAAGTGCACCTGCATCAAGTGCGGCAGTCACCATATTATCTAATTTTGTTGAAGACACTGTTAGCTTTTGGAGTTGCCAATGATTCTTTGTCATCAAATGACCCAATTGTGGAATGTTGCCAGTCGTAATACAAATCATAGCTTGTTGTACAATACTATTAATCTTATCGAATATAATTTGTGTGCCAATTGGGTCTAACTCATGAAGTTTTCTGACATCACCAACTGCTTCATGTGTAAACGCCGTTTGCCCTGTATCGGCAATAATGATATGAAAAGGGGATTTAATGTTTAAATGCTGAATTGTTTTATCTTTGACAAAGTAAATCGGCGTTTCATATACAATAACTGTATTATCAATTCCGCTTGGTGTTCCATGATGTATTTTTTCCGTCTCATATACCATGGCATTTAATATTTTATCAGGTATATCTTGGTAAAGAGCTGTTGCAATAGCCCGTCCTAAAGCTGTTGAGATAGCTGCGCCGCTTCCAAGTCCGCTGGCAATTGGAATATCGGATTTTAGTGTAATTTTGACAGAAAGTTTCTGTACTTCGCCAAAGTACTTTAAAACTAACGCCGCCATTTTAATTAATGGGTTAAGATTATCTTCAAGGTCAACTGGTATGGCACGTTCACCTATTTTGAGATCGCTAGTGATAATCGTTAATGGTTCGGATGAGACCTCAATTGTTGCATAAGCTCGCAAACTAGAAATAGGGATTGCGATTGCAGGAACACCATAAACAACAGCGTGTTCACCAAAGAGAATGATTTTCGCTGGAGCACTTGTTTGTTGATTCATGATACCTACTATACCAAATAGAGAATAACCACAAAGGTAATACTTGCTAACCCTACAGTTATTTGCATAGGGCGATCTTTTAGAATAACTTCGTCAGGTGCGCTACCTTCTTCCTCTACATGAATCAAATACAAGTAACGGAACAATCCATATAATACAAAGGGCACAGTGAGTAGTCCTAAATTCACTCCATTTTTAGTCATTGTTTCTACTTCAATTGTATAAAGAATATATGTGATCAAGGTAGAAGTCGTGACAATACGTAACATATCATCTAATAATGGGAGATTGTATTGGTTAAAAATCGGACGTGTATTTTTTGCTGTATCACCGAGTTTGATAAGTTCTTGCCTTCGTTTGGCTGTAACTAAAAATAATGCAAGCAATCCAGTGAATGCATATAACCACGGTGAAATTGTAACATTAATAACAACACCACCAGCCATAACTCGTAACACAAAACCAAGTGCTACAGACATAACATCCAGCAACGCAATATGCTTTAAACGAAATGAGTACAAGATTTGTAGTATAAGATATAAAATTAAAATAACCGCAAGAGCTGTGTCAAACAAAAGAGCAAGCGAAATTGTAATAAGCGGAATAATAATTGCTGCTAGCCGTGCAAAATTTATCGGTAATGTTCCAGAAGGTATCGGACGAAAGCGTTTTGTTGGATGTTGCTTGTCATTTTCAACATCGACTAAGTCATTAATAATATAAACTGTCCCAGACATTAGAATTAAAAGACCACAGGCAACAACAACACGCAGTAAAAGATTTAACTCTCCAAGTTTTGCATCAAAAATTATTGCAGGAAACACAAAAAGGACATTTTTTGTCCATTGATGTGGGCGCATAGTTTGGATTAGACCGATTAATACTTTCAAGTTGATCTCCGACTTGATTGATGTAGACAAGAACTATAGTCTAGTGATATTGTGCAACAATACTAGATTAAATTCTGTTATCCAATTAATTATTGAGGTAAATAAATCGCTATGAGTAACAATTTTATTGGAACAGCCCGTGCTCATTCTAATATCGCATTTATAAAATACTGGGGGAATATCGATCATAAATTAAGGTTACCATCGAATTCGAGTATTAGTATGAATTTGAGTGACCTCTATACAACAACTCGGGTTGAGTGGTCTCATGCATATCAGACCGATAGCCTAAAAATTAATGGTGAGAAATCGGATGATAAAGCTTTAGCTCGTGTCAGTGAACATTTACAAAGAGTTCGAGATCGACTTGGCATAGATATGTTTGCCAATGTGGAGTCAAAAAATAATTTCCCAATGGGAACAGGTATCGCATCATCGGCTTCTTCATTTGCAGCTCTTACGTTAGCAGCAGTTGAGGCCGCAAACAAAACATTATCAGAACGCGAATTATCGGCACTTGCACGATGTGGTTCAGGCTCAGCATCGCGCTCGATTCCATCAGGATATGCACAATGGCATTTTGGAACAACTCATGAAACCTCGTATGCTGAAACATTTGTCGAACATGATTATTGGGATTTGGTGGATGTGATAGCCATCATCAGCCGTGAACACAAAAAAACTGGATCATATGCTGGACATGGAACGGCTGACACGAGTATCTTACAATCAGTACGAGTTGATAGTGCAGAAAAACGACTTGAATTAGTTAAAGATTCTATCAAACAACGAGATTTCGTTTCATTTGCTGATGTCGTCGAAGAAGATAGTAATTTGATGCACTCTGTTATGATGACAAGTCGTCCACCGCTTTTTTATTGGCAGCCGCTCTCTATAGAAATTATGACCTCCGTCCGTTCATGGCGTGAAAATGAGGGAATTCAAGTCTGTTACACATTAGATGCAGGTCCGAATGTACATTGTATTTGTGTAAGAAGTGATGCTGAAAAAGTAATATCAAAACTAGAAGCATTATCTGACACTATAGAAATCAGAACATCTTCAGCAGGGCGTGGATCTTACATTGTTGAAAATGAATATTGATGTAATAAATGTAAGTCTCCTTGCCACGATTAGCATTTGCCCTTTATAATGCTAAATATAGTAAAACCATAATGAGGTATCTATAATGCTAGCTTCTATTGTTGGTAATGACATTTTCTTCGCTGTTATCGCATTTGCGATAATTTTAATTCCCGCCATTATCATCCATGAGTTGGGACATTTTTTTGCTGCAAAGCTTGTTGGTATAAATGTCTTAGAATTTGGTATTGGCTTTCCACCACGAGTCGGTCGATTGTTTACATGGGGGGAAACGGAATTTACTCTGAATTGGTTACCAATCGGTGGCTTTGTTCGCCCGCTTGGTGAAGATATGATTGGCCCAGTTGGTGAAGAAAAGATTAAACGTGACAGAGAAACAATCCGTGATCGTTACGAGAGTGATGAGTATATAACTGAACGGGATGAATTACGGATTCGTGGCATTGATGATGCCGATATGATGTCTGTTAATGAAGCACCGCCATTCGGTCGTATTTTCTTTATGGCAGCTGGAGCATTAGCAAACTTTGCCACGGCAATGTTTTTGTTCTTTATTGTTGCATTAATAGGATTACCGACCATTGTTGGTGGTCTTACTCAGGTTGTATCCATCCCTGATAATTCGATTTTCTCCGATACCAATGTCAATGTTGGTGATGCGATTGAAAAAATTAATGGTAATCGTTTTGATAGCTTCATCCAATTTTATGATGTTATTGAAGAAAACGATGGGCAAGATCTCATCTTGTCGATGATTCGGAACAAAACCAATGAACCGTACGAAGTGATTGTTAGACCAAGTCTTGCTCAACGTTCAGGATTTGTTCAGATCACCGGTGTTCAAGAAGAATCTCCAGCCTTTTATGCTGGTATTAAAGCTGGTGACCTTGTTTCACATATCAATAGTGAAGCTATTCCCGCATCAGGAGATCCCGTAGCTGTTCTTCAAGAGGCAACACGTCAACATGAAGGACGTGAAATGATCCTGACAGTTCTTCGAGAATATGAAGACGGCATAAGTGAGATTTTAGATTTAGGTGTTGTACCACGTATTAATCCACCTGAAGGTATAGGACGTATGGGTATACTAATCCGCTCACAATTTGGCATTAGTGATAATACGCGATTTGCAGATGCAGGGTTTAAGAGCGAACTCATACCGCAAGATATTCCATCAGCAATTTCGCACAGTCTTAGCACAACCAGTAATACATTCCAGTTGATCGCATCAATTCCCGGACGTTTGTTTGATGGTTCATTAAGTGGTGAGGACGCTCGACCTATCAGCATTATTGGTATCAGCAAAATAGGTGGGGATTTCATACAACGTAGTATTGAAGAAGGGCCTGGACTATTACTCAACTTTATCGCACTTATCAGTATTTTCTTAGGTGTGAGTAATTTACTACCAATTCCAGCATTAGATGGTGGACGTATTGTTTTTGTTATTATAGAAGTTATCCGTGGCAAACCAATTCATCCCGAAACAGAAGGCCGTATTCATCAAATTGGGATTATGATACTTCTTGCCTTGGGTGTATTGGTCATGATTTATGATGTGATTAATCCACCTAGTATTCCATAATTTAACAAAGGAACCACAATGTCAGATATTGACTTTCAAACTGAGACCACAGGTCATCAAAAACCTGAGTTTGATAAGATACTTGAGGTACTAGCCGAAGAAGCACAAGAAAATGGCAATATCATAGGGACCATTATATTTTATGGTCTCTCTGATATATCAGCAGAACAGATCAAACGACTTGAACCAATTTGGCGGGATCTGCCGATATCGTATAAGCATAAGATGCTCGTTGCATTTATGGATGCAAGTGAGGCAGATTTTGACCTAAGTTATAAACAAGTATCACTTTTAGGATTAAAAGATCAAAATGAACTGATACGTGCAGCTTCTGTTGACTTGCTTTGGGATGATGAATCTGTTGACACAATGAGATTACTTCTTGATCTTGTGCAAACAGATGATGCTGCAAGTGTAAAAGCACGAGCATTAGTTGCATTAGGGAAATTTATCCTCTTAGGAGAATATGATGAAATTCCTGAATCAATTGCAAAAGAAGCCCAACAATTGGCATTCAATTTACATACAGATCCTACTCAAACACTTGAAGTTCGCCGCAGAGCATTAGAAGCGTTATCAAATTCAAGTCATACGCAAAAAGACAAACTAATTCAACAGGCATATGATAGCGATGAACATCTACTAAAAGTCAGTTCGCTTTTTGCAATGGGACGCACTTGTGATGAGAAGTGGGAAGATTTCTTAATTGACGAGCTCGACAATGATGATAATGAGATCATATATGAAGCTGTTAGAGCCTGTGGTGAAATCGGCTTATCGTCAAGCGTCCGTCAATTGGGTGAACTTCTCTTAGAAGATGATCGTGAAATTCAATTGATGGTCATTTGGTCACTTGGTGAAATAGGCGGTCAACACGCTGTGGATATTTTAACCACCTTTGAAGAAAATATTGACGATGATGATCTGCTTGAAGCTACAGAGGATGCTTTAGGTGTTGCAAGTTTCAGTTTGTCTAGTGCAATGTTTGACTTTGATGATTATGACGAAGCTGAATAGTAACCTCAAATGAAATAAGTATACTATTTGAAAGAACCGCCCTTAGCGACGGTTCTTTTTGATTAATTACTGAGCAAACATTGTTTGCATCTTCATCGCAATACCCATATCGCCTTGAATTTTTATTTTCCCAGACATAAAGGCTTGCATTGCATTGAGTTGTCCTGTCGATACTGCAAGCCAATCGTCTGCAGCTGCCTTTAGCGTCATGGATGGATTGTCCACCGTACCATCGCCATTTTCGGCTATACCATTTGCGATTTTCACCCAATATAATCCGCCATTATCACCACTTAAGTCAAATTGAATAGTGACATTCACTCCTTCGGCTTTTTCTGGGATTAGTCGTGCGACCATCTCAGGAAATATGCTTTTAATTTCTTCTGATGTTGCCATTATATAACTCCTCATAAACATATAACCAAAATTACCATATAAGTTAGTATACAATTGTTCAGACGGACACCCAATAGTTGTTTGGAGTATGAAATGAAACACAAAGGTTATTGTTTAAGCATTTTTCTTGTTATATTGTTTAGCATCGTAGGTCTCTCAGTTGCACAAGAAGTGGACATCAAATCACTTGAGCTTGAGGGACGGCTTGCATATGTGGGAGATGACTTTAATATTTACACACTTGATTTTGCTACATCGAATATTAATCAGCTGACAGTTGATGGTAAACGGCAGGCAAAATATGAATTTCCAACATGGTCAAATGATGGACAACTAGCGTATTTCTGTTGTAGTGTACGAGGATTTAATTCATTACACCTGTCCATTTATTTATCGACTGATGGTCTTTCTGAAGGAGTAGAATATTACAATCAAGCTGGAGAACGCCATGTATACGCATATTGGTCTCCTGAGACATGTAAAGATGATAACTGTGCTGATTTAGCAGTACTCGTACAAGACCCTTCACAAAATCAACTAAAGGTAGAACTGTTTAACAGTCAAAATCAACGAGATGGTCAACGGACTTTAGGAAATGGCACGCCATTTTATTATAGTTGGAGTTCATCAGGTGAGTCTTTACTCTTACATCGGAATAACAGTTTATTGGAATATTATTCAGTTTTGTCAGCTAATATAACGAGTGCATTTGATGAACCACTCGGTATGTTTTTATCACCAAGTTGGTCGCCCGTTGATAATCGTATTCTATTTGCTTCATTATCTGATACAGATACATCTCAGCTCACAATCTTAAACGATGAAACTCAACAGATATTGGCAGATAATTTGCAAGGTATTGTGTCCTCACTATGGTCGCCAAATGGTCGATATGTTGCCTATCGTGTTGCCAATTCTGATTCAATATCATCTATCTATGTTGTAGAGTCTGAAAATGGTAAAGTGGTGGCTCGGAGTAATGTCTCCGGCGTACTCTCATTTTTCTGGTCTCCGGATAGTAGTAAAATTGCCTATATAACATTGTCAAATCCACCTGGAACATTCGATATCAATAACCAAACTTTAGGTAATGCAGCGGCACTGACACAATTCAATGATGGATTGGCATGGAATATACTCGATGTGATTGATAGCTCGAATACACTGTTAAATAGCTTTATTCCAACAGTAAGTATGCAATATTTATTCGGGAATTTCGACCAATTTGCCCAAAGCCACAATCTTTGGTCTCCAGACAGTCGTCACATAGTTTATAGTGAGCGTACTAGTATTGACTCACGAGAGTCACTGATTACAATTATAGATGTGACTGATCCCAATGCCATACCATTGTCTGTGGTTGGTGGGGAATTTGCCGTATGGAGTTATAAATAACAAGTCGGGTAGGTGAGAGTGAATTTAATTGATAAATTACAATATATAGTCTTTTTATCCATCATTAGCCTATTGGTTGGTTGCACAGGTAATCGACCTCAAGTGATCGTAATTACTTCAACATTCTTACCAACAGCTTCTGTCTCTGATTCAATCATTGCAACTGAGGTTAATCCGACACAAGTACCTATTACTGAGCCCACTGATAATGTCCCTGAAGTGGTTTTGGCTAGTAATGCACTACCTAGTCAATATGTGGTTCAACCGGGTGATACACTATCTGGTATAGCTGTATATTATAATATATCGTTACAATCGCTATTAAACGTTAATAGTATTCAGAATCCTGATTTGCTTGAAGTTGGACAAGTCTTAATATTTCCAGAATCACCATCTTCATTCACACCTAAATTTCAAATTGTCCCTGATGCCAAGTTAGTATACTCTCCATCGGCTATTAACTTTCAAATCAATACTTTTTTGGCATCTCAAATTGGTTATATTTCGGTTGCTACCGATACAGTTAGCACACGTTTGTCTGATGGAACAGAAATTCAAGAGGTACTAACTGCCGAAGCAATCATTGAGAGAGTTTCCTATGAATATAGTATTGACCCACGTATTTTGCTAACCTTTTTGGAATATCGTGCTGGTTGGTTATCTCAGCTAAATATAGCTGATGATTTACGATCATATCCGATTATTAGTTCAGAAGACTCTAATGGTTTTGATCGTTCTGGTCTATATAAGCAACTCAGTTGGTTATCGAATGAGCTTAATCATGGATATTATGGATGGAAGTATCGCGGTAGAAACATTTTAGAGTTTCAAGATGGAACAAGGTTACTTTATAATCCTAGCCTAAATGCAGGCACTATTTCACTTCAATATGCATTATCACTCAACAATAGTGTTAATCAATGGATATCGGATGTTAGTCAAGAAGGTTTTATTTCAACCTATCAACAGTATTTTGAAGGCGCCTTTGTGAATAATATTCAGTTAATACCATCACCTCTAATTCAACCGTCACTAACTCTTCCATTTCCGCAGGGGGATATTTGGCGATTTACTGGGGGATTTCATGGCGGTTGGGGTGGTGGAAGTGCATGGGCTTCGGTTGATTTTGCACCGCCTGATGATCGACAGGATGGTGATCCTTTTTGTTATATTTCTGAATTTCCTATAACAGCTGTTTCGTCGGGTGTAATTGCTAGAGCAACTGGAGGGGCATTAGTGCTAGATATTGATGGAGATGGTTATGAATCGTCTGGCTGGACAATATTATATTTACATATGACCATTGATCCCTCTATTACAGTAGGACAAGCTGTTCAAGCAGGTGATATACTTGGCAACGCTTCTTGTCATGGCGGTTTTTCCAGTGCTACTCATTTGCATATTGCTCGGCGATACAACGGGGAATGGATTCCGGCCGATTGCATAAATTGTTCACAACAAGACCCAATTCCACCATTCTTGATGAGTAATTGGCAAGTAGTCGGTATACAAAATCAGGAATATCAGGGGTATATGGTCAATGTTTCTAACAATCAACAAGTAGTAGCGGAGCAGGGTAGAAAGACAACTATAAATGAAATATCATGGTAATCTAATTGAAAATCAGTAAGTTGGGTAACATTTTGACTGATATGCGTTCTATAGTTTTTGCCATATTTTCTATTTTTCTTTTTCAAGTAAGCCCATCATTTGCACAAGTTCGTCAAAGCCCGACCCCCATTATTGTCAATCTCCCTACATCCCTTAATAATGTCCAGCAAGTTGTTGCTACCGTTACGGCTACATTTACAGCGACTCCTAAAGGGCCAGTTTTATTGGAAGCAAGAGAATCTTCAGGGAATGTTAATGTCCGCGCTGAGCCAGATCCCGATGGTGAGCGGCTTGGAGGAATATCATTCGGTACACAATACCCTGTGTTACGTCAGTATTATAGCTGGTATGAATTACAATATGATCTGTCTCCTAATGGTCGTGCGTGGGTTTACGGCGAGCTTGTTGATATAGTCGGAGATGTAAGCGAAATAAATGTTGTTGATGTACTTGAAATCAGCCCAACCCAAGGTAACAGCGATATACAGTCTACAGAAACATGGGTAGCAATTACATCAGCCCCCGGAGGCGAACAAACAGCAACAGCCAGTGCAAGAATATTAGGTGCGCCTACTATTGTGAATGACAGTGATATCGTTATTGATTTAGCAGTAACGCCACTACCAACATTTACTTACCCTGCAGATATTATTGCACTAGCCCCAACACAGGCAGATTTTACAATTGGAGAGAATGGTAATTCAATTGAAACAAGTAGAGGCAGCACCGATCGAATCCCACCACTTTTTTCTATTATGATGTTAGGAGGATTTGGGATTATTGGCTTATTAGTTAATTCATTACGGCGATAAAAAATACCCCTTTCGGGGCATTCTCATGATTGTTATCTTATCTATAATTGAATTAATAACTGCTGCAAGTACCACATGAACCGTCACTAGCAGCACCACCATCTTCAGTTTTAAATGAATGTCCACAACCGCAGCTTGAGACAGCATTTGGATTATCAATTCGGAAGCCACCGCCAATTAGCGTATCAACATAATCTATGACTGCACCATGTAAATAAACTAAGCTGGTAGAGTCTACTAGGAGACGAACATCGTCACTATATACTACTGTATCACCCTCATCTGCATTCTCTTGGAACGCCATTCCATATTGCATTCCAGAACATCCGCCTCCAGTTACAAATACACGCAAGGCATGATTAGGTATATTACGTTGCTCAAGAAGGTTTTTGATGATAGATGTTGCTGCTGGTGTTACAGTAAAAACACTATTGTCTGATACAGTTTTCACTGATGGTTGTTCTACTAATGTCATTATGAGTCCTCTCAGCTTTTACATTTACCTATAAATTGTAACATAGCAAGAATATACAGTCAATTTAATTAATGTCTGTCTTTTTAATTCGATTTGTAATTGTTTTTACACTTTTGGTCAATTTCATTTGCTTGATATTATTCTACGGATTATACTTAGTTCATTATATACTAATGTGCGGTGATAAATGTCTTTGCTTTAAATAAGCAATGTAATACACAGGAGAACGATATGAAACCTCACCTGAGTTTTCGCTTTTTATTTATCCTAACAATATTGTTATTAATTCCAGTCTCACTTCAAGGTGTCGTCTTAGCCGAAGATAGCCAGCAACAATCTTCATTTGCATCGCCTATCTTGGTTGTTAATACAAGTTTCCTTAATATAAGAAGTGGCCCAAGCGCAGGTTATAGCATTATTGCAACTGTTGTTGGTGGTTCGGAGCTACCTGTTTTAGCTGTTTATGAAGATGAAGTGTGGTATCAAGTTGCTACAAATGTCGGTGTGGGTTGGGTTAATATAGAATTTACGCTTCCTCGTGGCGATTTCTCACATGTCCCGTTGATTGAGTACGGTACATTTACAGTCAGTCCTTCGGCGGTAACTGTTGCAAACCTCGGTCAAGGTGGCGGTGATGTTATCACAACGACAAATGCTACTGGGGCATCTGCAACTGCTGGTGTATTAGGGGTCTCCTTCACAGGTGGTGATTTACACACGGGTCCAAGTGGTTCGTC
>Ga0070728_10003617_pt1 | contig 16861 bp, 17 predicted proteins | sample tdDd471_FD_66723 | JGI IMG/M metagenome (GOLD analysis project Ga0070728, IMG submission 66723) | Marine sediment microbial communities from the Atlantic coast under amendment with organic carbon and nitrate - tdDd47.1 | ecosystem: Environmental > Aquatic > Marine > Coastal > Sediment | place... | reverse complement strand
TTTCATGAAGCACCTGATTCTATTTCTTTGGTTATTTGTGACTGGAACATGCCTGAAAAAACCGGAATAGAGGTTTTGGAAGAAATTCGAAGAACTAATGATAATATGCCTTTTTTAATGGTCACCGCGCGCGCGGATGAAGCATCGGTACTTAAGGCTAAGGAGTGCAATGTCTCGGCCTATATCTGTAAGCCATTTTCTTATGATGAGCTGAAAAAAAAGGTAAACCATATTATCGATCATTGGTCTGTTTGTGCTGATTGATGTATCATTGTTTCTAAAAATATTTAACTTTATTATGCGACCATAGATAGTTATATTGTGTTGCAAGATGGGGGCGATATGTATTTGATATTCACTGCAATTGTTCAATTTATTCCTTATTTTTTGGCAATAAAAATGCCCAATATAAAATGGCTTTTTGCCTATTTTCTTTTATGGGCGGGCATAATTTGGGTAATGATTGATCATGCAAGAGATGCGTTTTTTGAGCGAATAAGCAGTATTCCGGAGGGCTCTATGCCGTCGTCGGCTCTTCAAATGAGTGCCGGGTTAATTGAAACGAGTTTGTTTGCTAGCATGATTGGTGCGGCTGTGATCTGCGGTATTATTGCGCGGTTGATTGTGCTTTTTTTAGAATCCAAAAATTATTCAAAGAGGATTACTCTTATTCCGGTATTTATAGGCCTTCTTTTGGCGGCGATGCTTTGGAAAACGCCAATAGATATTAAATATCAGTATAAAGATTGGCATAACAGGCCTGCATCGCAAGCGTGCGTTATGCAAGATATGTCGCTGGAAATAGCCGATCTTAAATTTCATTTACCGCAGGTTCATTATTTTTCGTTTATTCCCGCTTATCCTTATAAGCGTAAATTAATACTTTTTGGGAATGGTCCTGAAGCTCGTTACGCATGTAAGCTTAGCGAGAATGCTACGCGCCCGATAAAAACCTCTGTAATAATTATTAGTTTACGTGGGCGTCTTCGGCAACGTGATCGGTTCTGTAGTGCTTCGCAAGCGGCGTGGAAAAATGAAATATGTAACGCGGATAAATGGCAAAGTCGCTGGGGGTATCCAGAACCTGTTTTTATTTACAATCCTGAGACCTTGCCGCCCTTAGATGAGGTGCCTCCCACAAGGTATTACCATGAATTCAAATTTCCCGGTACAAAGACAACTTATCAAGAATATCAAGAGGCTTTAAGTTTTTCAAAAGAAATGAAGAAAGATGAGAATGGTTTTGTGTCTGTTGATGGAGAGCATCATTATTTTGTTTTTGATTCTCCGGAGCACGTTACGCCAGACGGTTCTCCGTATACACTTTCTTGCGAATTCTATGAGAGCCGTAATAAAGTTGATTTGGGAAAAAAATATGCATCATGTTATTCTATCTATGCTTTATCAGATAATGTGTATGTGCAGTATGTTCTCAAGAAAAGTTATGTGGAGAAGACCCCTGCGGGAGCTTTGAAAAGATATGAAAAGATGCAGACGCTTTTGCGAAGTTTAAGCGAATAGTGGGGAAATGTGTTTGGAGAGCAAGCGATCTTACGCCCTAAATAGGGTTTTAACAGCTTACATAAATAGCTTTGAAGAGAAATTGGCGTCCCGTACGGGATTCGAACCCGTGTTGCCGCCGTGAAAGGGCGGTGTCCTAGGCCTCTAGACGAACGGGACGCATAAGGTCTTAGTACCTAAAACAGGTTGCTATATAAGGGATTATTAACTCACAATGCAAGCATTACTTTTCAAAAAACTAAAAAAAGTTTAATAATTTTTTAAATACATGGAATTAGCCCGGTTGTTACAGGCTATTTTTTCGTCTGTTTTGTCTTTTTTCTTCCGGTGCTTCCGGGATTTTGAGATCTTAAACCATGCTTTTGACCGACATGTAAGGTTAAAGCACTAATAAATATGTTCGTTTTGTACAAACGGTATGATTATAGTATAAAAACCACAGTATGGGCGCAATAAGCAGCGGCTTGGTGCTTTATTTATTTTTTTGGCGATGATATCGTGGGAGCGCTGCTTTAAAGAGTAACCAGAGTATTTATTTGTGGGCGATGAGCTCAAAGGTAAAAATTAAAAGCGAGGAACAGAACAATGACAGATAAACAAGGATCCGCAAGTTCATTAGCTGAGGCTACGCGTAGTGTTGCTGAATTCTCCGGGCATAGAAAATCTTTGGGAGCTGCTGGGTATCGCGCGGCAAGTGATCACCCAGAGAATTGTGAGTTTTTGCAAGAGCCAGGGCAAAGTATTGCTATTTCACCTCAAGAAGAAGAGTTTGAGTCTATTTTGATCGGAGTAGCATGGGACAATCGTAAGGTTGAAGAATCCGGCTTTTTTGGCAAAATCTTTAAAAAGATTAGAAAAATTGGCGTTGATCTTGATATAGGCTGTATGTACGAGCTGCAAGATGGTACACGCGGTTCCGTTCAAGCTTTTGGCGAAAAGTTCGGTAATCTTGATGAGCCGCCCTACATCGCGCTTTCAGGCGATGAGCGCACAGGAGATGCGGAAGGCCATGACGAGTACATCCTCATTACTGGCGATAGATGGAAAGAAATTAAGCGGTTATTGGTTTATATCTATATTTATGATGGAGCGTTGTCTTGGTCTGATATCAAGCCTCAAGTCGTTGTCGATGTTCCCGGCGAGAATGACCTTTATGTTACGCTAAATGCGCATGATAATAAGCTGGATTTATGCGCTGTGGCTGAGCTTGAGAATGTTCGCGGTGGAATTAAACTGACTAATTGCACTGAATATTTCCCCGGTCATGAGGAAATGGATCGAGCTTATGGCTATGGTCTTTCTTGGGAAGACGGAAAAAAATAATACTAGCCCTTAAGTTAGGACGCGTTTAATGGATTCACTCACTCTGTCTTTTTATGATGCCAGCATCTTGTCTATGGGAGCGCTGTTTTTAGGCATTGTCATGCTGATAAAAGGCGGTAACTGGGCGATTGATGCGGCTGTTTATGTGGCAGAGCGTTATGACATATCGCCTATGGTGGTTGGCTTTACTATCATTGCTTTCGGTACATCTTTACCGGAGCTGGTCGTCTCTGTCTTTGCTAATATTCAAGGGCTACCGGGTATTGCGCTGGGTAATGTTGTGGGGTCGAATATCGCTAATATTTTGCTGGTGTTGGGCGTTGCCTCGTTATTTATTACTTTAAGCGCGCGCATTTCTAAAGAGCTGATCCGTGATCTGGTGTTTATGCTGTTTGCTACTCTCGTTTTGGCTGGACTGCTATGTTATGGCGAGATTACAAGGATGGCCGGTATTATTATGCTGATTACTTTGGCTGTGTATGTGTTCGTGCAGTTCAAAACTTCTAGTGAAGAGGATTTTGCTCCTCAGGACCCTGAAGAAGCCGAAGTGTTTAAAAATGATTATATGGCATATTTTACGCTCTTTGTGGGGCTAGTATGTATCGCTGTGGGCTCGGAGTTCCTAGTTAAGGGAGCGCGGGTTAGTGCCGGGTTGGTAGGCGTTCCAGAAGCTGTTATTGCCCTAAGCATCGTGGCGTTTGGTACTTCGTTGCCAGAGCTTTCCACCAGCATTATCGCTGCGCGCAGAAAACAGGCCGGTATGGTGATTGGTAATATTATTGGCTCAAACGTATTTAATATTCTTATGATTTTAGGTTTGAGCGCTGTGGTCAAACCAATCGAACAGGGTAGTTTCTCAAGTCAGCTTGTTTCATTTGATGTATGGGTGGCATTGGCCGTTGCTTTGATCTGCACGCTTGTATTGCTTTGGAAGGGTAAAATATCGCGAGTAACGGGCGGGATGTTTTTTCTTGGCTATATCGGGTACAATGTAGTCATATACATGATGAACCTAGCGATTTAATGGCAGGGCAACAGTTTTATAAAAGGGTTTAATAAAGATGACGGATATTTTCGATTCCACCTTAGACAACGTTAAAGTCGAGATTTCTGATAACAAACTTGAAAAGGGCGGGGAAGTAAATATTACTGCCAAAGACCCGACGATGAACAACATCATCGTTGCTGTGGGGTGGCAATTAAATTCGTTTGATGCTGATTCATTGGATGTGGATGTAAGTTGCTTTTTACTTGATAAAAAAGGGAAAACCCGCGTAGACGAAGATTTTATTTTTTATAATAATCTTACGGATATGGATGAATCGATTGTCCATAATGGAGATAACCTTACTGGCGCAGGGGACGGGGATGATGAAACGATCTCGATTGATCTGAATAAGATTCCTTTTGATATCAATAAGGTAATGTTTATTCTGTCTATTTATCGTGGAGAAGAAAAAGGTCAGCAAATGTCAAGCGTGCGTAATGGTTATATTCGTATGATTAATACGTCTAATGGTCAGGAAATGTTGCGTTACGAGATCTCTCCTGACGTTGCTGAGTCTCAAGGTGAGACAGGAATGCGTGTGGCTTCTTTAAACCGCGAAGGTCCCAAATGGCACTTTGAAGCTGTGGGTGAGTTGGTCCAAGGTGGGTTGGCAGAGGTGGCTACGGAATATGATATAATCGTCCACGCCGGGTAGGTTTATCTGCGTAATAAGATCGCCTTCATAAGCTGACTGAGATTTATCTCATTTTTTGTTTATCTATGTCTTCCAGATTAGGGCTGGGGCGACTGTTTTTTGACATTTTCATAAAATTTTATTACAACATAACAATATTATTTGCACATTTATTTCTTTTACTGCATAAGTGTAGCAATTTTATTGCTGTCGGCTTTTGGTCGTTCACGGAAAAGAAATTATAATGAGAATGGAATTATTATGAGTAATACTGAGAAAGAGTTTAAGGGATCATCGGGTCAGGGAAACAATCCGGAAATTGCTACTATCATGGAATTAACATTAAATGGTAATAGCCAGAGCGCTATAGAGCGGGCGGGGCTTTTAAAGTCTCACGCCCAAATAGAGGTTTTTTGTGCTAAAAACATAGTTTGGCATTTGGCAGAGAATGGTCAAGGTCAAGGCGTCATAGATTTGATCAAAGATATGGAATCCGAGGCTCGAAAGGAGATTCTTTGCACTGAAGGCGTTGTTTGGGGACTAGTGAAAAATGGTTATGCTCCAGAGGTCGTAGAGTTGATCAGAGGTCTGGAATCTGACGATCAAAAAAAAGATGTTCTTTGTACTAAAGATGTTGTTTGGGCATTGGCTGCATATGCACACGGTCAGGATTATATTGGTTTGGTTAAAGAGTTGGGCTTTGAGACTCAAAAAGAAGTTCTTTGCACTGAAGGTGTTGTTTGGGAATTAATAGAAGAGGGCTATGGTTTAGACATCGTAGAGATGATTGAAGATCTGAAAATCGACAAACAAATGGAGCTTCTTAATAACGTAAATATCAGAGATTCCCTGATAGACGGTGGTTTTAGTGAAAGTATTGATAAGATAAAGCACGGTTGGAGAGAAGAGCTGCAAAATGTGCCAGTTCCGGTGTAATGATTTTATTGATATTGGCTTTTGGCTGTTCACGGGACAATAAGTTATAACGAAAATGGATTTATTATGAGTAAGACTTCAGAAGATTTTAAGGGATCAACCGGTCAAGAAAACAATCTGGAAATTGTATTTGTAAAAAAGGGTGAAGGACAAGACACCATAAAGCAGATTAAAGATCTAGAGCAATCCGCTCAAAGAGATGTTCTTTGTTATGCAAATGCTGTTAGGATATTGTTGGGATATGGCTACGACCGGGAAGTCGTCGATCTGGTCAAAGATTTGAAGCCTGAATTTAGAAGAGATGTTCTTTGTTCTAAAGAGGCCGTTTGGGGATTGGCAGAACATGGATATGGTCAGGACGTTATTGAGCTGATTAGAGGTCTGGAACCTGACTTTCAAAGAGATGTTCTTTGCTCTAATGGTAATGTTTGGGCATTGGTGGCGTATGGTCATGTTCAAGGTACCAAAGAATTGATTGAAAATCTGGAGCCTGACGCTCAAAGGGAAGTTATTTCTGATAATGTTGTCTGTAGATTGGTAATGACTAATCGTGGTCAAGACGTTATAGAGTTGATTAAAGTCCTGAATTCCGACGTTCAAAAAGAATTATTTGATAACGCAGATATTATTGAGGTGCTGGAAGAGTATGGCTTTGGTGATGATATTGAGGATATAAAGCAGGGTTGGAACGTAACGCTGCAAGATGGGCCAATTCCGGTGGGATGATTTGTAATAGTGTCAGATCAATTCTTCATGCCCATGGTCATGCCTTTTTGCTCGACCTTAAAGCCTTTTTTACCTACGCGGCCACGGCGGCCACGTCTTCCGCGGCGTTTTTTATCTACCAGATGCTCTTCGATTAGCTCATCAACGTCAGGAAGTTCATTCATTTGTAAGGCGCTGACAAAATCACAGAAAAAAGCGGAGCCTCGTTCGTCCCAGTCACCAATTTTATCGTGATAAGTTTCGCCACGGACAATTAGAAATAGGCCTTGCCATTCAGCGTCTCTATTTGGGACAAAACGCATTATCATGACTTGTTCGGGGCCGTCTGGCCCTAGTATGGGGCCTCGTTTTGGTTTTTCTTCTTTTTCTTTTTTATCGTCTTCTTCGTCTTTATTGCCGTCTTCTATCACCTCATCCTGACCACCGGGACCGTATTTTATAAGCGGTAAGCGTTTTATTTCTTTAGGTTTAGTCTCCGGCTCCGGTTCGGGCTCTTTATCATCATCATGAAGGAACTGGATCTCGGCTTCAACATCGCTGCTGCCGGGGCCTATGCGAACCTCAGCACTGCACATGACTCCCTTTTTTGAGTCATGCAAAAACCACGGACGAGTTTCGTAGGCAGAAAGAATATGTCCTACCCCAAGCTTTTCCATTAATTCTTCGTATTCAATGCGCATTTTTTAATACAACATAATGTTTGTCAAAGTTTCGTTCATATACAAGCTACATAAAAGCTATACACAAGTAAAACATGAAGAGCGTTTAAGCGAAAATATAATTATTATCGTATATGTGTAAGCCTTTTAAGGCATGTTAGCTAAGTATATAAGCGAGATCATATATGAGATGCGATGTATACGCAAAATTTACCGTTTTATAACAGGGCGTGTTTTGCTAGTCTTCTAATGTGTTTTTGTATGTGGGCTCGATCGTTGTATACAGGCGCGGCGATTATTAATTCAGGAAAGATTATAAATAGTGATAATTAGAGATCTTGTAACGATAGCTACCAGAGGGATCATATTTATGATCGCTGTTTTGTTGGTAAGTTTTGGGCCGTTTGGGTTGTGTGATGCTCATGCTCAAGACGCTTCGCAGTTATCGCGCAGTAACTTAACAAAAGATGCCAGGCAAACGTACGAAGAAAAAGAATATGACGTTACAATTAAAGATGTGAATTTACTTATTGCCGGGAAGACAAAGATTATCTTGTGGGGGGTGGAGAAAGTTAATCCTAATGCGGCCGTGTTTAATCTGAAGGCTAGAAATGTTTTGGAGAACATAATAGGCGGGAAGCCAGTTATTTGTACGACGCAGGCCAGAAAGGGAAATGTTATAAGCGCACAGTGCATTAATAACTCTGAAGCAGATTTGAGCTTGTTTCTACTTCAACAAGGGTTAGTTAGCGCGGATCGTACGGCCATACATGGTAGTGTGTATGAAGCACCGTACCTAGAGGCAGAGCGTATTGCACATGATCATAAATACGGTGTTTGGGCCTCTAGTGAAGAATATTCTGTGGTTCCGGGAGATAAGCAAACAAAGAATTTTATGCTTGGCGCGTTTTTGCTGGTGGCTGTGTTTATTATGGCGCTGATTGTGCTGGGTTTCTTCGTTATGCGCGGTTTTGGCCGTGTGATAGACGTACAGAGCCGTTCACTCGATCTAGCTATGAAAGAACGTGATCTGAAGGAAAAGGAAAAGCTCGTTATTGCTTCCATGATTAACTCTGAAGTGAAGGAAAACAAGAGTAAGGTTGAAGCCTACCTGCTTGTTTATGAAGAGATGATGCGCGACTTTTTGGACGAGTCCAAGCCCCCGACATATCAGAAAACCGGCGAAGTTATTCAAAAACAGCCTGCGCTTGGTCGTGTTGTGTTTGACGGCAATACGGATAAGCTTGATTTATTTGGAAGCGATTTGGCTAGTAACCTTGTTCATTATTATGCGCGTATTAAAACTAATCCTGATTATATCGAAATAGCCCCGGATACACAGATTGCAGAGGTACAGAATATTATTTTAACGGCTGTAACGAACGCAAAAAAACTTGATGAAATATCCGCGCTTTTATTGGAGAGACTTGCAGATCATGATGCCCTAAAAGAGTTCTTAGAATCACCTGAGTGATAAAGATAACGGCTTTTAGAGCTTTCTTGAGTTTTATTTAACCCTAATTTACAACGTTTTCTTCTGCTGCCGGGCTATGTCTGCATTACTTTAGTGTACGTTTAAATAAAAAGCATAACATTGTTCTTAAAATAAAGAGCCCTGTTCCTGATTACTTGTACGTTTGACGGGCTGGTCTTTTTTCTTCTTTGCTGGCGTGGCGTTTGTTGGGGACTTTTCTGTCACACGCGCATCCACATAGTTTTGACCTTTAAATTGTAAGCGGATGTTTTGTTCGGCTGACAGCGTTTCTGCGTTTGTTATTACGCTATCATCTTTCCCGCGTATAACAACATAACCCCGGGCTAAAACGTTCTCGAAGGAAAGTAGCTCTAATTTCTCCGAAAGGTGAGTTAAAAGCTCTTCTCCGGTTTTGAGCCTATCATGACCTGATTTATGTAGCTGCTTATCAATGCGTTGTAGAATGTTGTTTTCAGCGCGAATTCGATCCAAAGGTGGGCGAAGACGGCTGGATGTACGCCCAAGTAGGTGATCCTTCTTTGCGATATGCCCGGAAAATGCGCTGCACGTACGTTGAGAAAGTGCATCAAGTATAAATCGCTTTTTATCAAGGGCCTGCGCTGGATGTATCAAGCGTACGCCGACGTGAAATAGGCGCTGAACTACGTGGTTCACATTTGTTTTTATAGCATAATCCAACCGATCGCCCTTGCGATCTATGTGTTGCGTTTTGAGCTCTAAAATCTGCGCCGGATCGCCCAATCTTGCGCCTAAAGCATCTGTTTTGTGCCTGTTTTGCTGTAGATATCTCCCGATAGAGTTAATTAAGCGTTTTTCGTTATCAAGTACCTGAGCTCGCAAATTAAGGCGCACAGGTACGGCTATCTCAGCCGCGCCTGTTGGTGTGGGTGCGCGTTTGTCGGAAACATAATCAATCAACGTAGTGTCTGTTTCGTGTCCGACAGCAGAGATAATTGGTATAGTGCTCTGGGAGGCTGCTCGTACAACGATTTCTTCGTTAAAAGCCATTAGGTCTTCGAGAGAGCCTCCTCCTCGTGCGACAATAATAATATCCGGTTTAATACTGTTGTCTAAAGCATTGAAACCATTGATAGCTTTTGCTATTTCTTTATCGGCCCCCTCACCTTGTACTTTAACGGGCCAGAGCAAAACATTGCGCGGAAAACGATCCGCTAGGCGGTGTAAGATGTCTCTTATAACCGCGCCTGTTGGAGAGGTGACAACGCCAATGCGCTCAGGGAGGAAAGGTAGTGCTTTCTTGCGTTCAGGCTCGAATAGCCCTTCTGCAGCTAGTTTTTTTCGGCGATCTTCAAGCATTTTGAGTAAAGCGCCTTCACCGGCCAGTTCCATAGACTCTATAACTAGCTGATATTCAGAGCTTCCGGGGTATGTTGTCATTTTTCCAGTGCATATAACCTCTAACCCTTCTTCAGGACGGATAGAAAGTTTCGAAAGCTTGCCTTTCCAGCATACAGCCTTAAGAACTGCTTTTTCATCTTTAAGCTTTGTGTACAAATGACCTGAACGCGGAATAGTGACTTGGGAAATTTCACCTCGAACCCGTACGCGCCCGTAATTCTCTTCTACTGTGCGTTTCAGGGAAAATGCCAGCTCTGTTACAGAGAATTCCGGGACATTACTTTGCGCCTTTTTTGCATCTATTTCGTCAAAAATCATTAGATTTAGCCCAACCCTTGTACGTATAAGAAAAAAATCCTCACCAAAATGTGTATTAGTCAAAATTGGCTAAATAAACATGTTTGTATTTTCTATTATCTCTTATAACTCAAGAATATCAAGGGCTAGCATGATATAGGCTTGTTTTTTTATGTGTGCATGCTAAAAAAAGATGTCGCAAGGGTAATGACATCATAAAAACCAAGGAGCTAAATATATGGACATTTTATTAGTTGGATCAGGCGGAAGAGAGCACGCACTTGCTTGGAAACTTAAGCAATCTGCGCGTTGTGGTGAGTTGTATTGTGCTCCGGGTAATGCAGGTATTGAGGAGCAAGCGACTTGTGTACCCATTAAAGTCAGTGAAATTGATAAAATCGTTTCATTCGTACAGGAAAAGAAAATTGAGCTTGTTATCGTTGGGCCAGAGGTTCCCCTTGTTGCTGGATTGGCAGACGCATTATCGGCGCAAGGAATTCCGGTATTTGGACCGAGTGCTAAGGCTGCGCAACTCGAGGGATCTAAAGGGTTTATGAAGGATTTGTGCGCCAAATATGACATTCCATCAGCCAAGTATGGCCGATTTACCACGGTAGAGGATGCTCAAAAATTTATTGAAGAGACTGGCGCGCCGATTGTTGTTAAGACGGACGGGCTAGCTGCTGGTAAAGGCGTCATTATTTGCGAAACGACGGATGAGGCCGTTGAGGCTGCCAGAGGTATGATTGAGAACTCTATGTTCGGAGATGCCGGAAAAGAGGTGGTTATTGAAGAGTTTCTTGAAGGTGAGGAGATTAGTTTCTTTGCGCTAGCGGATGGTAAGACCATCTTACCTTTGGCTTCTGCGCAAGACCATAAACGTGTTGGAGACGGCGATACTGGCCTTAATACGGGCGGTATGGGGGCGTATTCTCCAGCTCACTTTATTACGCCAGAGCTGGAAGCGCAGGTTATTAAAGATTTAATCGAGCCGACAATTGCTGGTATGGCGGCTGAAGGGTGTCCATTTACAGGCGTACTCTTCGCCGGATTAATGGTGAAAGACGGTGTGGCTAAGCTTTTGGAGCATAATGTACGCTTTGGAGATCCCGAATGTCAGCCTCTTATGATGCGTTTGGAAGGCGATTTGGTAGAGATACTTTACGCGGCTGCGCAAGGGCGCTTGGACGAGGTTAAAGACGATGTAACATGGTCTGATGACAAGACGTTGTGCGTGGTTATGGCGGCTAATGGTTATCCTGGAAGTTACCAAAAAGGAACGCCCATTAGCGGCTTTAAAGAAGCAAACGCAGTTGACGGGGCTTACGTTTTTCATGCAGGTACAGCCGAAGATGAGTTTGGTAATGTCGTTAATGTTGGTGGTCGTGTACTGGGCGTAACAGCCAAAGGCGCAACGATTGCAGAAGCTCAAAAACGAGCATATGAAGCCGTTGACAAGATCGATTGGCCGGAAGGGTTCTGCCGCCGCGACATAGGCTGGCGAGCTCTTTAGCAAAGAAATTTTCCGTTTATCTTCGTTGTTTTGACACTTATGTACCTTCGTTTTTGTACACTGCGCGTCAAAACGCCTAGCTAAACGAAAAATTTCTTTGCTAAAAATATAGGATATAAAGGCGGTGCTTGTTTTTAAGCGTCGTTTTTGCAATTATAGCGCTATTCTAAAAAAACAGGGAGTTTAAAATGGTAGCTGTAACAGCAATAGTGGCAAGTGCTGCGAGTGGTCTTAGCAGTGTACTTAACATTATTGATAAAATTAACGACCAATTAGACAGGGTTAAGAATCAGGATTTAGTTGCCTCTGTTTTAGAGCTTCAGAAAACGTTCGTTAAGATACAAAGTGATCATATTAAACTTGAAACAGAAATTGTTAAACTATCCAGCGAGAACGAAAGATTGAAGGAGACGTTGGCGAATAAACTAGCTTTGCCGCAAGCGGATAAATTATCTGACGAAGAAGTATCTGTGTTGAAGTTGTTATATGGTTCATCAGATGAGCAGGAGACAACTTTATCTAATATCTCAGGGCAGTTAGAGATAGATGAGCAGAAATGTAAGTACTATTTAGAAAAACTAGAGAATAAGAAGTTTGTAGATGTTAGCTCTCCGTTGGCTGTTATGGGTATTTTAATACCAAGTCAATATAGCATTGCATCTAAAGGGCGAGCGTATATGATTGAAAATAGCTTAGATTAACGCCTCTTCCTAAAAAAATCCCTCAATATCTGCCCGCATTCTTTCTCCATGAGGCCGTGGGAGATGTTTGGCTTATGGTGGCAGGTGGGTTGCTCGTAGAACTTGCCACCGTGCAGGATTCCGCCGCTTTTGGGGTCTGAAGCTCCAAAGACTACGCGCTTAATACGCGCAAAAGATATGGCGCCCGCGCACATGGCGCATGGCTCTAATGTTACGTACAGCGTATAACCCGGTATTCTCTGCGCTTTAGCGGCCGTGCACGCTTCACGTATGCACAGGATTTCTGCGTGTGCGCTTGGGTCGCATTTCTCTCTCGTACGATTGCCGTTAGCAGTTATAATTCTGCCGTTTTCATCGATTATAACCGCCCCAATAGGCACTTCTTCACGCTCGGCGGCGCGTTTTGCCTCTTCCAATGCGATGCGCATGAAGTTATGGTCGTCTTCGGTAAATGAAAGAGAGTGTTCCATGAGTGAAGATAAGCACAAAGGTGAGCGGATTGCAAAGGTTATGGCGCGGGCGGGGCTTTGTTCGCGCAGGACGGCTGAGAAATGGATTGATCAGGCCCGCGTAAAGGTCAATGGCAAGGTGATTGAAAGCCCTGCGTTGAATATAACTGCGGGTGATAAAGTGGTAGTTGATGGTAAAGCGTTACCGGAAAAGCAGCAAACGCGCCTGTTTCTCTATCATAAGCCGCCGGGATTGGTGACTTCGCACAAAGATGAGCAGGGTCGCTCGACAGTGTTTGATCATTTGCCGGAGTACCTGCCGCGCGTGATTAGCGTTGGGCGTTTGGATTTGAACACAGAAGGCTTGTTGTTGTTGACTAATGATGGAGAATTAGCACGATTTTTGGAGCTTCCCTCTACGGGATGGTTGCGCAGATACCGCGTACGCGTGCATGGAAAAGTCAATGAAAAACGGCTAAAATCCTTGGCAAACGGTATTACTGTTGAAGGTGTACGCTATAAATCTATTGATGCGAAGCTGGAGACGATTCCCGAAGATGAGAAACAAAGAAATGATGGGGCAAATTCGTGGATATCGATAAGTCTTCGTGAGGGTAAGAACCGAGAGATTCGCCGCGTGATGGAGGCTCTGGGCTTGCGCGTTACACGCCTTATCCGTACGGATTATGGCCCATTTTCATTGGGTAAGGTGACGCGTGGTACTGTCACAGAGGTGAAGCCTGACGTAATGAAGCATCAAATAACTAAGTTCTTTGGTGAGAGTAAGGTGAAAGCGCCCATAAATGCAGAAGGTGCTGAAGTCGCGGTAGTGCGCAAAAAATCGCGAAAAAGGCCTGATAGTTATAAGAAGAATAACTATAATAAAGGTAGCCCCAAGAAGGGCGATTTCAAGAAAGATGGCCCTAAGAAGGGTGGCTTTAAGCAGAAACGAGGCAAAGATGAAAATCGTAGCCGGTAAATATGGTGGGCGGCGCTTGGATGTGCCTAAGAACCGCGATATTAGGCCCACCAGTGATAAGGTGCGCGGGGCTATCTTTAATATGCTGGCCTCCAGAGATGCTATTGAAGGCGCTCATGTGCTCGATGCTTTCTGTGGAACGGGTGCTTTGGGCCTCGAAGCGCTCTCTAGGGGGGCTGAATCTTGTGAATTTATTGATAAATCACGTACATCATTAGCTCTAGCCCGCAAGAACGCTGAGCTTTTAGGTGTCGATGAGACTATTACGTACACGTTTGGTGATGTGCGTAAGGTCATGAAAAAACAGAAACGGTGCGAATCGGTTCAGGGAAGTCATGAAACGTGCGACCCGAATCTAAAAAACGCCAAAAGCATACAAGATATATGTTGTGGAACTAATAAAGCATACAGTCTTATATTCCTGGACCCTCCATACAATAAAAACCTAATTACAAGTACATTGCGGGTACTTAAGGATGTGCTTGCGCTGTACGATAATGCGTGGCTAGTGTGCGAGAGTGAGAGGGATCTATCTTATAATGATATTGATGGTTTCTATGTTGATACGATAAAAGAGTACGGTTCTACTAGGGTTGCTTTATTACAATATCGTGATGCATACGGTAAATAAAGAGTGGTTTTCCTTAAATATTACAGAGTAATCTATATGCTACAATGCCATATTCACGTTATATATCATAGTGTTATCTGTATGTGTTAGCCAATAGCACCCGTATACAATAATGCTAACAAGGCAACCCCTAAGATTACGCGGTAGATAGCAAATGCTGTAAATGTGGCCTTTTGAAGAAATTTCATCATAGCTGTTACAGCGATTAAACCGGAGATGAACGCAAAAAATACGCCTATTAGGGCATCCATCCCAAGTTGTGTACTACCCTCTTCAAAGACGTCTTTGCCTATAAGTAAGCCAGCGCCACTAATGGCAACCATTGCCATAAGCATGGAATAGTGAGCACTTTCGCTGCGGTTATAACCGAGAAAGCGTGCGGCGGTCATTGTAATGCCTGATCTGCTTACTCCCGGGATGAGGGCGAGTATTTGCGCAAGGCCGATGAGAAGGGAGTCCTTGTACGTCATTTGGCTGATGTCTTTGGTGGCTGTGGTTTTGGCATCTGCGTACCATAGAACCAGACCAAAGATAAGCGTCATCCATGCGATTACGTACAGGGTTTTAATCCAGTCTGGCTCAAGGTAATGAAGGGCGAAACCGGCAATTACTACGGGGATGGAGCTAACAAGTACATAGAGCATAAGCCGCGCATTGCTTGAGTTTGCTTTGCCGCTGCCAATATCTTTTGCGCCGAGTAGCATTCGGAGAACATCTCGACGGAAATATACCAGTACGGCTAAGAGTGTGCCGACATGCACCGACACGTCCATGGCCATGTTTCCCTTATCCCAGTTTGCGCAATGGTCTGTAAAACAATGGAATAATCCAAGGTGGCCGCTGGAGCTAACGGGGAGAAATTCAGTTAGGCCCTGTATGATGGCCAGTAATACTATGTGGTACAGAATCATATTTAAATCTTTGGTGTATGTTTTAACTATAAAAAGGCGGGGAGTACTGCTAAAATCGGTGCAATAATTAAGAGCTACTCTAAATTAAAGGGAATGACAATGATTTATGTGTGTGGAATAGTTGGTTTTACCATTGGATTTGCTTTCGGACAGATGCTTTTGTTTTTTCTTTTACGCGGCGTAAGTAAGGAAGATATGCTTAACGACAAGTACATACAGCTTAAATATGGCCTCTTGAACTGGGGTGTGGCGCTATTGGGCGGTTATGGCGCTATACTACTTTATCAAAGATATCTGTGAATGTTTCCTTTCTATTAATAGTTTTCTGTTTTAATTCTCAATTAGTAAGTCGTTACTTTATACGGTTCGTGGGAATAAGGCGAAGTTCATGCCAAAAAATAATAATGAAATTAAGACGAGGATACCGGGATATACTCTTGGTATTAAATGTTTTTGTCATCGAATATTATCGATAATGGCTGCATTATTTGCGGTAGCGTTTGGCATTGTTATTGGTGTTTGTATTTCAGGTGACCCTAAACTTGATGTGGAAGAAATGCGTACACATATGTATGTGCATCATCTCAGGCAGTTTGAAGATTTCGCGAAGAGTACGGCCATGCAAATTGCGCAAGCCGATAAGGTTGTGAGCGCTGAAATAGTTACTGTTTCCGATAAGATGGAAGGGCAAAAAATAGCTTATAAGCCCAATCAGTGGATTATTGATAAGGCGGGAAGTACACTAAGTTTTGAAGCTGTGCAGTACGGCCACAAATTCAACGGTAGCTTTGACTTTGATGGAGAAATAATTTTTAATCCTAAGAACTTAGATGATTGCTCTGTAAGTATTGAGATTGATATTAATTCTATTGCTACAGGGAGCCTTAACCGTGATTCACGGGCGCGTACAAAGGATTGGTTTGATGCGGGCCAGTTTCCGGCGGCAAAGTTTAAGTCTGCTGCCTTTTCAAATGGTGAAAAAGAGGGGGAGTACGTTGCTCATGGTGTATTGGGTGTGCGCGGAGTTGATGTACCTGTAGATTTGCCATTTTCTTTACGTTTCTATGAAGACGAAAAAGGTTCTGTACCTGTTGATAATATAGACGTTTTGGACAATAATTTCATGGGGCCAACACGTATAGAAGGAAGCGCTAATGTTAGTGCCGAGGTGGAAACGCAGGCTGAAGTATTGCAGGAAAACGACAAAAATAAATTGGCTGAAATTAGAGCAGAAATGTTGGCGCAGATTTCGTTAAGTCTCTCTGACTTTAGGTTAGGCCAAGATATGCAGCATCATGGAGATGCTCTTAGCGACAAGGTAGGAGTGTTCATTGTGCTCCAAGCACATATGCCAAATGGCGACTAAATGTCGCTATAGGAAACGCGTACGTGCATTTCCATTAGCTAAATTTTTTAAAATTAGATGTCGTGCGTTTTTGCTTTTTGTTCAATTTCCCATTTAGTAATTTCTGTTTGCCATCGGTTAACAATATCTTTTCCGTCAAGACCTGGCTCTGATGCTATATCTCCAAAAATGATCTCATTTTCTCTGTCTGATAAAATCATCGCTTTGTTCTCAGTAGATAGTTGGTTTATCCAGCTAGTGACTTCCCTTTTTAGGTTAGATCTTTCCATTATCCATAAATTATATTTTTCCTGATTGAATATTTTTCCGTGTG
>Ga0070728_10003614_pt1 | contig 16874 bp, 16 predicted proteins | sample tdDd471_FD_66723 | JGI IMG/M metagenome (GOLD analysis project Ga0070728, IMG submission 66723) | Marine sediment microbial communities from the Atlantic coast under amendment with organic carbon and nitrate - tdDd47.1 | ecosystem: Environmental > Aquatic > Marine > Coastal > Sediment | place... | reverse complement strand
GCGTCGGAGGAGAGTAGCACCGCGTTGTCGCCGACATTGTTGAGATTGAAGACGAAGCTGCTGTTGCCGTAGCCCGAGATCACACCGCGACCGTCTGTGCCGGCGTTACCATCCACCTGGAAGGCGGTGCTGAAGTTGCCGTCGTAGATCTGGAAGAAACCGCCGTCGCCGTCGAAGTCGGGCTGCATGAACATGTAGCTCGAGCCGTCCTCCTGGGCCATGGCGAACTCGCCGCCCTGACCGGAGTAGTCACCTCCGAAGAACGAAGTGTAGCCGAAACCGTTGTGAGCACGCAGATAGGACTCGGTCGCGCTGTCGCCGGCGACGATGTCGCCCACCACGTGCAGCTTGCTCGCGGGCGAGCTGGTGCCGATGCCCACGTTGCCGGAGACCGCGGCATACATGTTGACGCCCATGACGGTCCAGTCGTTGTCCGCGCCGGCGCCCGTGGCCGAGATCACCAGATTGCCGCCGGACGGCGCGATGTTGACGTTGCTGCCGCCGATGAGGCTGAAGTCACCGGTGAGGCCGTTGAGGGAGGTGACGGCCGCGTTCTCGCTGACGCCCAGGGCGTAAGGAGTGGCGGTGAGGGGCACCCGGGGAGCCATCTCTGGCTCGGCTTCATACTGCACGCCCACCCAGTAGAGCTGGTCGAAGGGCAGGTTGAGGGGGTTGTTCTCGCCGAGAATCACCGAGAACACACCGCCAGCGGTGGTCACCTGGCGCGCGCTGCTCCAGATGGGTGCGCCGCCGCCGGGCTGGGTGTAGATGCGGAAGGTCACGTTGTAAGTGCCGTCGCTGATGTATCCGCCGCCGGGATCGGTGAGGCGACCCTGGAAGGTGGTGGCGGGGGGGGCGAAGGCCAGGGCGGTCGAGGCGACTAGCAACACCAGCGCGCCGAGCATGATCATGAATCGCATGGGCAATCCTCCTGAATTGACGTGGAACCGGATGGTCCGGTTTCGGAGCTATCGGGCCAGCAGCATCTTGCTGTTCTGCACGCCGGCCGAAGAAACGATGCGGGCGAGGTAGGTGCCTGACGACAGACCACGGCCGTGGTCGTCGGTGCCGTCCCATTGCACCTCGTGGCGGCCGGCGGCGCGATCCTCGTCGAGGAGGGTTCGCACGCGTTGACCGCGGACGTTGTAGACGGTCAGGGTGACCGGCGCGGCCTCGGGCAGGCTGAAGCGGATCACCGTCATGGGGTTGAATGGGTTGGGGTAGTTCTGGTCCAGGCTGAAGATCTTGGGCAGGTCATCGTCCGGGGCGGCGGTGAAGTCTCCCAGGCCGGCGGTCCAGAACCCGATGCTGAGGTCGTAGAGATTACCGGACACCAGGCCCACCGCGGGCTGACCCACGGTGAATCGCAGGGTGTGGTTGCCGGATGCGGTGGTGCCGCCGCCAGCTGATACCACACTGCGGTCGAGTCCGACCTGGGCCGTGGCCGTCGCAGCGCACAGCAGCAGGGCGAGGGCCAGGATCAGTGTGTGCTTCATGTTTTACCTCCGTAGAAAGTCGCCGGGCGTAAGACCCGGTAACCGGATTGGACATGTCGGATATTTGTCCGCGGGGAGGGATCTTTCGGGCGGACGGTGATTTGAGGTTTTCACCCATGGAGTTCCTGGCGTGAACCCTTAGAATGGCTGCCGGCATCCCATGAACGCGTCGCTTGCCCGCCTGGAGGTTTCTGCATGGCCGTTGTCATCTCTCCCGATCAGCACTGGCTCATCTGGGCCGTGCTCCTGGCCGCCGCGGCCTTTGGCATCTGGTCGGAACGCACCCGCTGGGGCGCTCGGATCTCGGGGTGCCTGGTGACCATGGGGGTGACCTTCGTGCTGTCCAATCTCCGCATCCTGCCCGCGGCGGGGGCGGCGGCCTACGACCTCACCTGGAGCTTTCTGGTGCCCCTGGCCATTCCCCTGCTGCTGCTGCGGGCGGATCTGCGGCGCATCATCCGGGAGGCGGGGCCGACGCTGCTGGCCTTCGTGTTCGGCGCCGTCGGCACGGTGATCGGCACCATCGTGGCGTTCAACCTCGTGCCCCTGGGGGAATCGGGCTGGCAGCTGGCGGCCATCTTCTCGGCGACCTATGTGGGCGGATCCATGAACTACGCTGCGGCCGCGGAGGCCGTGGGGCTGCGCACCGGCGACATGCTCACCGCCGGCGTGGCGGCCGACAACCTGGTGATGGCCCTGTATTTCCTGGTGCTATTCGCCCTGCCCGGCTGGCGCTGGTTGGCCGACCGTTTCCCTCGCCGCCGCGACGATGCCGCCGCCGTCGGCGAGGTCACCGCACCCAGCGCTCAGGCCCTGCCCGACTTGCTGGGCGTGGGCGTGTCGCTGGCCCTGGCGGCCACCCTGTGCGCGGCGGGTTTCTTCATCGCCGACGTGGTGGGATGGCGTGGAGGTGGCGTGCTGGTGTTGACGGCCCTCACCGTGGCCCTGGCCACGCTGATGCCCGGCCGACTGGAGCGACTGGCCGGCGCCGAGACCCTGGGCATGTACCTCATGCAGATCTTCTTCGCCGTCATCGGTGCGAGCGCCAACGTGCAGGTGGTGATGTCGGTGGGGCCGGTGCTGTTCGTCTTCGCGTCGGTGATCCTCAGCATCCACCTGGCGGTGCTGCTGGGGCTGGGGCGGCTCTTCAAGCTCGATCTGCGCGAACTGGTCATCGCCAGCAACGCCAACATGGGCGGGGCCACCACGGCCGCCGCCATGGCGGCGGCTCGTGGATGGCGTTCCCTGGTCTTGCCGGCAATCCTGTGCGGCACTCTGGGCTATGCGGTGGCCACCTTCGTTGGCGTGGCGCTGGGCAATGTCCTGCGAGGCTAACGCACCAGGACCAGTCGCTGTGTCCGCTGACGCCAGCCGTCGTCCAGTCGGCAAACGTACACGCCGGCGGCCACGGCCCGGTCGCCGTGATCACGACCGTTCCAGCGCACATGGTGCTGACCGGCGTGCAGGAAGCCCTGGCTCAGGGTGCGCACCAGTCGGCCCTGCAGGTCGTAGACCTTCAAGCTGACGGTGGTGGGCTCGCCGAGGGTGAAGCTCACGGTGGTGGCCGGGTTGAAGGGGTTGGGCCACGGCGCGTGCAAACGGAATTCGTCGGCCTGCACCACCACGGGCGGTGTCTGGGGATCGTCGTCCTCGATGGGCAGCACGAGGTGGGGGCTGGTGCGCACGCGGATGCCCGCATCACAACTGCTGGCCGACAGGTCGTTCCACGAACTGCCGGTGAAGCTCACCCAGCTCTGCCCCGAGCCGAAGGGACCGACATTATCGACGGCCACCGGGAAGGTGCCGGTGTCGTTGTTGTAGCGGACGACCACGTAGTAGTCGTTGCCGGCCACCATGGACAGCGGAGAGCCGAGGTCCACCGAATGGTAGCCCGCGGCGGGAATGTTGACGTCGATGCGGCTGTCGAGCAGGCCGCTCAGGGTGCCGCCGCTGAACTGGTCGTACACGTAGACGTGGACGCCGGAGCCGGCGTCGTTGGACCAGAATTCCACCCGGTGCAGGTTGGTGGTCTCGGTGGCGTCGATGCGCACCATGGCCCAGGCCACGGTGGAACCATAGCCGACGGACGCTTGCCAGCCGGCCTCGTCGTGACCCACCACCGCCAGTTCCGGATAGCTGGGCATGACTTCGGTGACCACGCTGGAGTACTCACCGATTCCCGCCGAGCCGTAGGCGATGTAGCAATAGCCGCTCTCGCCGGCGAAATCACAGCTGTCACCCCAGCCGTTGCCCCAGCTGTTGCGCATGATCCAGCAGCCGGTGCCGCCGCCGTCGTGGGGGTGATCGTCGTCCCAGCCCACCAGCATCACCGCATGGTTGTTGGTCTCGCTGCCCACGTGGTAGAGGCCGGAGCCGCCGTTCCAGTTGCTGAAGGCCGTCCACCAGGAGGTGTTGGATTCGTCGCCGGCGTAGACCGAGGTGGAGATGGGGCCGTGGTCCATGATGGCCTGCTTGATGGCCTCGGTGTCGACGGCCCCGTCGCCCATGAGCCAGCGCCACTGCAGCACCGAGAAATACGGGTCGCAGCCGGTGTTGCAGGCCGTGTCGGAGGCCACGTAGGGATCGCAGGTCTCGTTGCGGGTGGCGTCGGCCGAGCTCAGATTCGCCACCATCTGGGCGTTGCCGCCGTCGCAGCTGCGCCCCTCGAAGTGACATTCCTTGAGGTGATTCTCCGAGATGTCGACGAGGGCATCGTAGTCGCGGAGGACCGTGGCCTCGATGTCACCGGCCATGGCGAAGGCGTAGCAGGCGCCACAAACGCCCTGGTTCTTCACCGGGGTGACGATGCCGAGGTCCCGGACGTCGTAGCGGGCCGGCAGGGGACCGGCCTTGCTCGGATCGAAGGGAGGTAGCGTCACATGGGAGAGATCCACGGAGGGTGGCACGAATCCACCGCTGGTGTGGACCGTGTCCTGAGCCGGCGCGAATTGCAGCACAGGGTCGGCCGTGGCGGGGGACAGGGACGGGCCCACGATGACGAAGAACGCGAGAATGGCGATGATGGCGCGGCGCATGGCGGCCTCCCGGAAGCGCACGAATGGGTGACACCGGACGCTTTCTCTATCGACAGAATAGCTTCGGCCTTGATGCTGGATGACGGTTGTTGGATCGCCCCTAAAAGATACTCGGATTTCATTTATCCGGAATAGATGCAATCAGATCTTGATAGCAAGTCAATTGCCGTATAGGTTTCTGGCGCGCCTGACGGCGACATCGTCGATATCGAGCCCGAGGCCTGGAGGCTGCCCATGACCAAGGACGAATCCTCACGCGGCGAGCGCTGGGAAGACCTTTACTGGCGCGATCATGCGTACAATGACCGCACGGTCATCAAATCCGGTTCGTACCTCAATGCAGCATGTCCGTATTGCGAGGCGAGCCTGATCCAGGAGGGAGCCATCCGCCTGGAAACCACCAGCCAATCCGGCGAGAGCGGCTGGGTGGAGTTGAGCCCCTATCTGAACGTCTTCGAGCGACGCAGCGACCTCGAGTTGCCCGAGGGCGAGCAGGTGGCCGACCTGCGCTGCCCCCATTGCCATAAGTCGCTCACCGTCCCGGGCAAGAAGTGCGAGCGCGGCGACAGCCAGGTGGCCTGCTTCATGGTGGGCATCACCTCGGTGAAGGTGCCCATGTGGTTCTGTATGCGCATGGGCTGTCACTGGCACCTCATCGACCCCGAAGACGTCCACAAGATCATCCTCGACGACAGCATGGAGTGGTAAGCCATGGCCAAGGCTCCCCATCGACCCCGCACGATCCGTTTTCTGCTGGTCGTGGGCATCGTCGCCCTGGCCGTGGGCGTCTACGGATATCTGAGCGCCGAACCCGGCCCTGACGCCGGCCGCGTGTTCCTGACCAGCAACGCCGGCCCGGTGCTCTTCACCCACGCCGACCATGCCGACCGGGCCGAGGCGTGCGTGGCCTGTCACCACGATCTCGCCGTGGATCTGGTGGCCTCGTGCGACGACTGCCATGACGAGGGCGAGATGGAGCCCGACATGGTCGAACACGCCGATCTCCAGGCCATCGACGGCCACGAGTGCGACGGCTGCCATGAGATCGCGCCTGATGAAGACGCCGAAGGGTGCCGCGAGTGCCACGAAGCCGCGGAGATCGCCGACGTCTATCACGGACAGTGCAACGGCTGCCACCTGAGCGTGGCCGCGGACCGGTTTGCAGACGCGGACAACCAGACCCGCTGCGAAGCCTGCCACCTCAAGTAGGGGAGATCTGTTCGACATGAGCTTGTTCGACCTTGCCAAGAGTCCGGAGGCCAGAGTGCCGAAGCCGTCCGGCGGCCAGGGTGAGATTCGCGATCTGGCTGATCCCCAGACCGTGGTCATCCCCCTGGAGTACCCCGGACAGGTGCTGTTCAGCCCTGAAGTGTCGGTGGGCGAGACGGTGGTCCGCAATCAGGTGGTGGGCCGTTCCGAGCGCGGCTACTGCGTGCACGCCTCCATCAGCGGAACCGTGCGCGAGATGCGCACCCTCTGGACTCCCAGCAGCCACCATGTGCCCGCCGTGGTCATCGACCGCGCGGAGGGCAAGGCACCCGGCGACAATGACGATGCGGAACGTCACGTTCCGGAGATCAGCCGCAGCAGCAGCGGCGAGTTGCTCCGCACCGGCGGCGTGCTGTCACCCTGGACCGCGCCCGGCTGGCGCCAACACGAGGCCGACGTCGTCGACTATCCCGAGGCCAAGCACGTGGTGATCGTGGGCTACGACGAGGAACCCACCATCACGGCCAGCGAGACCTTGCTGATGCTCCATGCCGAACGGCTACGGACCGGAGTCGAACGCGTGCGCGATCTGGCGCCGCGGGCCGATTACCGGATCCTGGTGCGCAAGGCCGTGGCGGCCAAGGTCCGTGACCTGATGGGCGACGCCTTCGAGGTCATTGGAGTGGATGACCAGTACCAGCGGCGGCTCATGCGTCTGCTGGTCCCCGAGGTCACCGGCGAGGACCTGAGCCACACCGTGGCCTATCGCCAGCATGGCATCGCGGTGATGTCCGTGGAGGAAACCCTCAGCGTGCTGAACGCCGTCGATGGCCAACCCGTCACCCACAAGGTGCTCACCGTGGCCGGGGCCGGCGTGGACGTGCCGGTGACCGTACGCACGCCCATGGGCACCACGGTGAAGGATCTGCTGGTGTCCCTGGATCTGGGCGACACCGACCCCGCGCGGGTGGTGATCGGCGGCCCCATGCAGGGCAAGGCGGTGGCGTCGCTGGACACGCCCATCGACAAGTTCTGCAATGGCCTGTTCCTCCTGGCCGACGAGGATCTGCCGTCCGAACGCAACCTCATCTGCATCCACTGTGGTCGCTGCACGCGGGCGTGTCCGGTGAATCTCCAGGTGCATCTGCTGGGGCGGGCGGTGGAATTCGACGAATTGGATCAGGCCCGGGAGTTCCATCCCGAGGTCTGTCTGGAATGCGGGCTATGTGCCTTCGTGTGCCCTTCGCACCGGCCTCTGGTGCAGCTGGTGCGCATCGCCAAGCAGTACGGAGGTGAGGCGTCATGACCGAATCGACCCGGGCCTTGGGCCTGAGCGTGGCCGAGGGGCCGCACTGGCGGGACGGCAGTTCCTTGTGCCGCACCCAGTTGCTGTGGTGCCTGGCGTTGCTGCCGGCCGCGGTGGCGTCGGTGGTCTGGTTCGGCTGGCCGGCCCTGCGGGTGATGAGCCTGGCCGTGGGCACGGGGCTGGCCATGGACGCCCTGTCCAACCGCATGCTCGGCGGCCGCGACGCCGTCACCAACGGCAGCTCGGTGAGCCTGTCGCTGATGCTGGCGTTCCTGCTGCCGGTGAACGCGCCCTGGTGGCTGGTGGTGGTGGGCGTGGCGCTGACCATCGTCATCGGCAAGAAGTTGTACGGCGGCTGGGGCGGGTACCCGGTGCATCCGGTGGCCCTGGGTTACGCCATGCTGGCCGTGTCGTGGCCTGCGCGCCTCGACCGCACGGCGTCGCTGGTCCAGAAACTCTGGGACGCCGCACCCATCGAGCCCATGCGCCTGGTGAAGACCCAGGGCGCCTTGGCCGAGGCGAGTTACGCCTTGCAGGATCTGCTGCTGGGCAAGCAGGTGGCGTCGGTGGGCAACGGCATGGTGCTGTGGCTGGCCCTGGGCGGCCTGTTCCTGGTGCTCGTGCGGGTGGTGCCCTGGCAGATCCCCTTCGGCGCGGTGCTGGGCATCCTGGGCGGCTCCGTGGTGGCGGCCTGGATGACGCCGGGCTCGGCGGCTTCCCCACTGTTCCATCTGCTGAGCGGCAGCGCGGTGTTCATGGCCTTCTTCCTGCTGGGCGACAGCACGACGTCTCCGGTCAACCCCTGGCCCATGCTCATCTACGGCCTGCTGGCCGGACTGCTGCTCGTCCTCATCCGCACCTTCAGCATCCATCCGGAGAGCGCGGTGTTCGCCGTCCTGCTGGTGAACCTCTGCCATCCGCTCCTGGACCGCATCACCGCCCAACCCAAGGGAGTGGTGAACCATGGGTAAGATCGGTCGACTGGTCCTCGTGCTCGGCCTCATCGGCATCGGCAGCGCCGTGTCGCTGGCCTGGGTGCGCACCTCCCTGGCGCCCCGCATCGAGCAACAGGAAGACTTCTACGTCCGCGGACCCGCCCTGGCGCGGCTGTTCCATTGTCCGGCCGAGGAGATGCTGGCCAACAAGGTGGTCATCGACACCGAGACCAGCAGCTACCCCGTGTTCTTCCGCACCGACGGCGGCGAGATCGTCGGCCTGGCCGTGCAGGCGGCCGGACGCGGCGGCTACGGCGGCGACATCGTCATGATGATCGGCATCGACCAGGCGGCCGGCGAACTGCTTGGCGTGGAGATCATCAGCCATAGCGAAACGCCGGGCCTGGGCGCCAACGTGGCCAAGGATGAGTTCCGGCAGCAGTGGGCCGGCCTGAGCACGGCCGATCACGTGGCCCTGCGTTCGGCCGGCGGCTCCATCGACGCCCTCAGCGGCGCCACCTTCTCCTCGGGCGCCATGATGGACGGCACCAACCAGATCCTCGATCTGCTGCAGGCCCACACGGAAGACATCATGACCGCCATCGACCAGAAGACCACCAGCGGAGGTGCCTCATGACCTTGCGGCAAGCACTCACCCACGGCTTCTGGCGTGATCTGCCGCCCTTCCGGCTGGTGCTGGGGCTGTGCCCTTCCCTGGCCGTGACGGCCGCGGCGGAGAACGGTCTGGGCATGGGCCTGGCCGTGACCTTCGTGCTGGTGTTCAGCAATCTGCTCATCTCGCTCATGCGCAAGATCATCCCGGGGGAGGTGCGCATCGCCAGTTACATCGTGATCATCGCCACCCTGGTGGTCATCGTGGAGCTGGCCATGAAGGCCTTCTTCTTCCCGCTGTCCCAGCAGCTGGGCATCTACATCCCGCTCATCGTGGTGAACTGCATCATCCTGGGCCGGGCCGAGGCCTTCGCCTCACGCCAGGGCCCGCTGCTGTCGGCGGCCGACGGCCTGAGCATCGGCCTGGGCTTCACCATGTCGCTGACGGTGCTGGGTAGCTTGCGCGAGATCCTTGGCGCAGGCACCTGGTTCGGCATGAGCGTCTTCGGATCGTCCTTCGAGCCCTTCACCTTCATGGTCAAGGCACCCGGCGCGTTCCTCTGTCTGGGGATCCTGCTGGGACTCATGAACGCCTGGAGCCGCAAGCGCGGCGAGATCTTCGTGCAGACGTAGGAGCTGAGCCATGGAACTCGTGCTGCTGGCCATCGGCGCCATCTTCGTCAACAACATCCTGCTGGCCCAGTACCTGGGCAATTGCCCGTTCTGCGGCGTGTCCAAGCGATTGGGCACGGCGGCGGGCATGGGCGTGGCGGTGATCTTCGTCACCGTTCTGGCGTCCATCTTCACCTATCTGGTGTACCACGAGGTGCTGGTGCCTCTGGACCTCACCTACCTCAAGACCCTGGCCTTCATCCTGGTGATCGCGGCCCTGGTGCAGCTGGTGGAGCTGTTCCTCAAACGCCACAGCCGGGTGCTCTACGACAGCCTGGGCATCTACCTGCCGCTCATCACCACCAACTGTGCAGTCATGGGTATCGCGCTGCTGAACATCAAGCACGAGTTCGACTTCGTGCACATGCTCATCTACTCGACGGCCAGCGCTGCGGGCTTCGCCCTGGCCATCATCCTGTTCGCGGGCATGCGTGAGCGCCTGATGCTGACGCCGGTGCCGCTGGCCATGCGGGGCACCGCCATCGCGCTGGTCACCGCCGGGGTCATGTCCCTGGCGTTCCTTGGCTTCGCCGGCATGACGCCGTAAGGGAGAACGATACCATGCTGTGGATTCCTGCTGTGGTCATGGGTGCGTTGGCGGTGCTGGCGGCCGCCGGTCTGGGCATCGCCGCCCGGATCTTCTACGTCGAAGAGGACCCGCGCCTCAAGGGCGTGGCCGACTGCCTGCCCGGCGCCAACTGCGGCGGCTGTGGGTATGCGGGCTGCGGAGCCTGCGCCGAGGCCATCGTCAAGGGCGAGGCCGAGCCCAACGCCTGCGTGGTGGGTCAGACCGAGACCGCCGTGGCCGTGGCCGCATACCTGGGCATGGAGATGAAAGAGAGCGAGCCCCAGATCGCGTGCCGCGAGTGCACCGGCGGCGAGCGGGCCACCAACAAGTACGACTACGCCGGCTTCGACGACTGTCGGGCCGCCATGCTCTACTTCCATGGCCCCCTGAACTGCGAGCACGGCTGCATCGGCCTGGGCACCTGCGTGCGCACCTGCAGCTTCGGCGCCATCACCATGGGCGACAACGAGCTGCCCCAGTTCGACCCCGCACGGTGCGTGGGCTGTGGTTCCTGCGTGCGGGCCTGCCCCAAGGGCGTCATCTCCATCATCTCCGAAACCACCAAGATCCTGCACTGGAACCGTTACACCGAGTGCCTGGCGCCTTGCCGGCAGAAGTGTCCGGCCCAGATCGACATCCCGCGCTACATCCAGCACATTAAGAACGGGGAGTATGCCGAAGCCCTGCTCACCATCAAGGAAGCCAACCCGCTGCCCCTGAGCACCGGCCGGGTGTGTCCCGAGCCCTGCAACAACGCCTGCCGTCGTCAGATCGAAGACGAACCGGTGGCCATCAACTACCTCAAGCGCTTCGCCGCCGACACCGAGATGAACAGCGGTCGGCGTCTGCATATCCCCGTGGCCCCCGACACCGGTCACCGCGTGGCCATCGTCGGCGGCGGCCCCGCCGGTCTCTCGGCGGCCTACTACCTGCGTCGCCTCGGCCACGCCGTCACCATCTTCGAGAAGATGCCCGCGCTGGGCGGCATGCTGCGCTACGGCATTCCCGAATACCGTTTGCCCAAGGCCATCCTGGACTGGGAGATCGAGGGCATCCTGGGCCTGGGCATCAAGGCCGTCACCGGCGTTGCGGTGGGTCGCGACTTCACCGTGGATTTCCTGCGGTCGGAGGGGTACGACGCGGTGTTCATGGCCGTGGGCGCCTGGCGCGACCGCAGCCTGGGCCTGATCCCCGAGGGCCAGGAACTGCAGGGCGTGGTGAGCGGCATCAAGTTCCTGGAGGAGTTCCAGGATGAGGATGAGAAGCGGGTGTCCGGGCAGGTCATCGTCATCGGTGGCGGCAACACGGCCATCGACGCCGCACGCACCAGCCTGCGGGCCGGCGCCGACAAGGTCACCATCGTCTACCGCCGCAGCCGCGATGAGATGCCGGCCAACCCGGCGGAGATCGTGGCCGCCGAGGAGGAGCAGATCCACTTCCGCTTCCTGTCGGCGCCCAACGACCTGCAGGTCGCGGACGGTTGCATCACGGGTCTCGAGGTGCTGCGCATGGAACTGGGAGAGCCCGATCCCAGCGGTCGCCGGCGTCCGGTGCCGGTGGACGGCAGCGAGGAAATGGTGCCCTGCGATCTCATCGTCGAGGCCGTGGGCCAGATGCCCGACCTGGATTTCCTGGAGCATGACGGCATGCCGACCCTGCCGGTGACCCGCTGGAGCACCATCGACGCCAGCGAAGACACCCTGCAGACCACCGTGCCCTACATCTTCACCGGCGGCGACTGCTTCACCGGCCCGGGCCTCATGGTGGAGGCCATCGGCGCCGGACGCTACGCCGCGCGCTCCATACACTACTGGCTGGAGAAGGGTGAGATTCCTCCCGTGGAACATCGCCAGACCCAGCTCCTGGGCGAGTCGCTCTTCGAATCCATCGTGGGCGTCAGCCCCAAGCCGCGGGTGCACGAGCCCGTGGTGAGCCTGCAGGACCGTCTGGGCACCTTCAAGGAAGTGGAGGGCACCATCGACGAGGAAGACGCGGTCTATGAGTGCGGCCGCTGTCTGAACTGCGGCACCTACTGCTACGATCGCGAAGAGGCCGAGACAGTGGCGGAGGAGAATGCCGACGCGCATGGAGAGGCTGTCTGATCCCAGACGCGAGATCTGGCTCCGACTGGTGCTGGTGGGCATCTGCGCCCATTCGGCGCTGGTGGGGGTCGGCCTCATGGTGCAGCCTGCGGCGCTGCTGGACCGGGCCGGCTATGAGCCCCTGACCGAGCCCTTCTTCGCCCGCCAGGGCGGAGTCTTCCACATCCTCATGGCGGTGGCCTATGCCGGCGCGGTGGCCGGTCCCTGGTCACGGCGCACGCTCATTCCCTTCGCCATCCTGGTCAAGACCGTGGCCGCCTGTTTTCTCCTGACCCACTGGCTCCTGGTGCGCGGCGCCTGGGTGGTGCCTGTCTCGGGCCTGGTGGACGGCCTGATGGCCGTCGTTCTGTGGTGGTCTTGGGCGCGGAAACCCGAAGCAGGGAGCACGCCATGAATACGGATCTTCCCGGTGTGGTGGTGACGGGTGCGTCGGGCTTCGTGGGCCGCCACGTACTGTCGGCCCTGGCCGGCCGCTATCGCCTGTTCTGCCTGGCCCGCCGCTCGCGCCGCGAGGCCGGGGTGCCCGATCTGCCCGACCTGCGCTGGACCCAGGTGGATCTGGCGGTGTGGGACACTGTGCGCGAGGTGGTGAACTGCGTGAAGGACCATGGCGGCGCCTCGGCGGTGATCCATCTGGCCGGATATTACGATTTCCACAACATGGAGCATCCGGAATACGAGCGCACCAACGTGGGCGGCACGGTCAACGCCCTGAAGCTGGCCAGCCAGCTGGGTGTCGACCGCTTCATCTTCGCCAGTTCCCTGGCGGCCTGCGAGTTCCCCGAGGGCGACGCTGTCCTCACCGAGGACAGCCCCTGCGACGCGGCCTTCGCCTACGCCCGCTCCAAGCGTCGAGGTGAAGAGCTCGTGCAGGAATACGCCGACCGTTTCCCCGTGGCCATCGTGCGCATGGCGGCCATGTTCAGCGACTGGTGCGAGTATCCGCCGCTGTACGTCTTCCTCAAGACCTGGCTGTCCGACGACTGGAACGCCCGCATCCTGGGCGGCCGCGGCGATTCGGCGGTGCCCTACCTGCACGTCACCGATCTGGTGCGCCTGTTCGAGAAGGTGGTGACCGACAGCGCCGACCTGCCCCGCTCCGTGGTGCTCAACGCCTCGCCCAACCACTGCACGTCCCATCGTGAGCTGTACGAGGCCGCCACCCACGCCTTCTTCGCCGATTCGGTACCGCCGTACTGCATGCCCAAGGGACTGGCCGTTCTCGGCGTCTGGGCCCGCTGGTGGCTGGGCAAGCTCTTGCGCCGCCAACCCTTCGAGGCGCCGTGGATGCTGCACTACGTCGACAAGCAGCTCAGGGTCGACGCCACCCGCACCCATCAACTCCTGGACTGGCGGCCGACACCCAGGCTGGACGCCTCGCGCCGCTTGCTCTCCATGATCGAGAACATGAAGACCCACCGCGCAGTCTGGCACCAGCGCAATCTGGCTGCTCTGCAGCGGGTGGCGTCGCGGCCCAACCTCCGCATCTCCCTGGTCCTGGAGGACGTTCGCGAGGATCTGGTCACCCACCTCGCCGATGTGGTGAGCGATCCGGCCAACGCCGGGCGGTTCTGCAACTACGCCGACATGGAGCGCAGCGCCCTCGAGGGTTTCATCCGGCTGCTGCTGCAGGTGGTGGTGACGGCTATCCGCACGGGCGACCGTCAGCTCTTGCGGCACTTCGCTCATGTCATGGCCCAGCGGCGCCGCGACGAGGGTATCGAGTCGACTCAGGTGCAGTATTTCCTGGGAATGGTGGGCCGTATCATGGCCGAAACCCTGGCTCTCGATCAGCGGCTGGATGGCCTGGACCAGGCGATTCACGATCACGTGACCCTGGGCTTCAATCTGGCGGTGGACGCGGTGGAGGACGTGTACGACGTGCTGGAACTGCCGGAAACAGGCCTGCCCCAGGATGAGCGGCTGACTCTGCCCGGATCCGCGGCCGAACTGGAGCGGCTGGTCAGGGAGCTGGAAGACGTCTGCGAGTAGACCTGGAAGATGATCCTCGCAATGCACTTTCACTGGGGTCCTTATCCGTGCTAGGTTCATCTCAGCATGTGCCCTGCTCGTCGGGTTTGTCGGCCCGCTCTTCATAGTTTCTCAGCATCTCAGCTGACGGCTGTTTGTTCTCCTTTATCCCTGGAGGTCGCACTTGCGACCTCATTCGCCACAGGAGGCTCTCGTTATGTTCCAACCGCGCGCCGTGCTGATTCTGTTGACGGTGACCACGGCTCTGGCTCTGCTGACTGGCTGCACGCCCAATCTTCATGTGGCTCTGGCTCCTGAGAACGTGGCCCTTCTCGACGACGTCGACTGCGAAAGTCTCGTCATCGAGGACGATATCTCCGTGAAGGTCATTCGATCGACCGCCGGGCAGGGCTGGGGACTCATCGGCGCCATCGCCGACAAGTCGGCGACCAAGAAGCGCAGCGCCCGGGCCGAGGAGCTGGTTCCCCCGCTGCTCGACCAGACTCCGGACGTCGATTTCCGCCGGCAGTTCGCCGATGCGTTGAGCTACACCGTCAGCGACATCCCCTGGTTGAATGTGGACGAGGTGCTGCCCACCGCCACGCTGGCCACCGCCGAGAAACTCAAGGCGATCACCAGCCCCTTGCTCAGGCTGCGCACCCTGTACACCCTCACTCCCGACTGTTGCCACTTCACCATCAACACCTCGGCCTGGATCTGGCTGCCCGACGAGGACAAGGCCATCTTCTGGGGCCGGTACTTCTACGTCAGCGATCCCATCGGAGACGTGGTCGAGGAAGACGCCGTGGCCATGTGGGCGGAGAACGGCGCGGCGGCCTATCGGGAGGCCGTGTCCGCCGGCATCGCCGAGGTCATGAAGATGGTTCGTTTCGATCTGCCGCCGGATGGTGAATTGCCCGACATCAAGACCGGGAACTGGGAGAAGCTCTCCATCCGCGACGTGCAGACCGGCAAGAAACTCAAGTGGACCTGTGACGTGCTCGACGACAGCGGAGACCGCCTGGTTCTGCGGGAAAAGGGTGGCAACATGTTCTCCATGCCGGAGAGCGTGACCGCCGTGGCGGCGCCGGTTTCGGACGTCTCGGACGATTTCTAGGAGGGCCGTCATGACCAAGCCAACGCTCAGTATCTGTTCGTCGGGCCGACGCCTGGCGGTTGTCGGAGCACTCCTCGTGATGCTCGGCCTCACCGGTTGCGTGCCGGCCAGAGTGCCGATCAATCTGGATCTCCAGTATGCGCCGCCCGGCGAGGACTATGCCGTCGAGCCCGCGCCCCGTCCGGGGCGAATTGGAATCGTGACGGTGAAGGACGACCGTTCCAACAAGGAGACCATCGGCACCACGAACCTGCCGATCATCGGCACCAACATCGTGCCCTGGCTGCACGATGGCCTGGGTTCCCTGGCCGACTATGGTCACGAGGTGATCGACCCCGTGCTGCTGGGTGGAGATGCGTTCGACGGCGTGGCCATGGATGTCACCCTGATCAAGCTGTACTGCAGTTCGACGCCCATGACCATGCGGGCTTCGCTGGTCTGCAGCGTCCGGTTCACCGTTGGCGGTGAAATGCTGGGGCAACGCACGTACCGGGGTGAGTACGTCAAGGAGAAGGGCTTCCTCGCCGGGTCCAACTACGCGTTCAGCGAACTCACGCTGATGATGGGGTTGAACCTGGCCATGGATGATCTCGTGGACAAGGTGGAGCAGGATGTGCGCGGCTTCCTGGAGGGGGCATGACCATGAAACGATTCCTCATGACACACACGATCATGGCTGTTTGCTTCGTGGCGGGACTGGTTCTGGTGCCCGGGCTGACGCTGGCGGAGACCTGGGAGAACGTCTCCATCACCACGGTGGACGGCTGGGAGTATCCCGGCGTGACCCTCGAGGTTGACGAGGGGGCGGCCAACCTGGTGCTGATCAATTCCGACGGCGCCCGCCGCAGCATCGCGCGGTCCCGGATCCGGATCATCCGCGATGCTGACGGTTACGACATCACGCGGACGGTGCTCGAGGGTGGGACCGAGCCCGCCGAAACCATCGAACCGGTCGTGCCGCGGGAACGGACGGGACCGACGCAGCCGCTGGAACCGCGAGGGGCGCGCCGAGACAGGGAGTTCGGCAAACCCACGCGTTTGAACCGGGGCGGCGCCTCCACCGTCGAAACCACCACGCCCTCCGAACCCACGGAGACGCGGCGGAGGAATCAGCGAGGTCGCACGTTGCTGGCCGGCCCGAGGTTCAGGTTCTCGCCGACCGTCGGCGTAGGCTACGGCACGCCGTCGGGCGACTGGTTCGAGGGATTCACCGGGGGGATGGCCATCGATGGCGGGGCCCGCATCGCGGTCACCGAAGAGGTGTACATCGCGTTCAACTATCGCCACCAGAAGTTGGGCGTCGAGAGCTCGCTGGAGTACATGTACGGCTACGCGGTCGACTGGGACGTGAGCCTGACCGAGTACATGTTCTGCCTCGGCGTCATGACCGAGCCGAGTCGTCGCACAAGCCCCATCGGCTATCTGGAGTTCGGCTTCGGGGGCGTCAAGCACGACCTCTCGTTCACCATCTCCGACGGGTACGGCGGCTCGGCCAGCATGGGAACCGACGAGACCAAGTTCGGCATGCTCATCGCGGGAGGCGGAATCTTCCCGTTGGGAGGCAACGCCGGCATCGACATCGGCGTCAACATGCGGCTCACCGGCAGTGGCGAAGAGTCCGGCTATGAGTCGTCCAATGGATTCCTGATCGGAATTCGGGCCGGACTGGTGCTGCTCATCGGAAGTTAGTAGTCCTGTCTGGAAGATCGCGTTCTGATGGAATCGGCCCTGGAGCAATCACTCCAGGGCCTTGTTCTCGAGAACGACAACGCTGCTGCTAGCCGGCGAACTCCTCTGCCAGCTTGTGATCCACCACGTACAGGCAGACTTCCCGCGCCGACGACTCGTTGT
>Ga0070728_10003612_pt1 | contig 16890 bp, 16 predicted proteins | sample tdDd471_FD_66723 | JGI IMG/M metagenome (GOLD analysis project Ga0070728, IMG submission 66723) | Marine sediment microbial communities from the Atlantic coast under amendment with organic carbon and nitrate - tdDd47.1 | ecosystem: Environmental > Aquatic > Marine > Coastal > Sediment | place... | reverse complement strand
ATGCTCGGTCTGCAATACGGTTGGGGTGGATTGTATGAAAACCGGGATTGTTCGGCCACGACCATGGACCTGATGGCCGCGTTCGGCATATTCCTGCCCCGCAACTCCAGCCAACAGATCAAATTCGGTACGCAGACATCATTGGAAGGATTGAACCCGGATGAGAAAAAGGAACGAATTCTGGAAACGGCCGTTCCGTTCATGACGCTGGTACGTAAACCGGGGCACATCATGCTCTACATCGGCAGCCGGGATGATGAACCGATAGTGCTGCACTCGGTATGGGGTGTGAAGACCAAGGTCGGCGACGGCTATGGCCGAAAAATCATCGGGACCACAGCCATCACCACATTGGAACCGGGGCTGGAGTTGGACAATCTTGCCACAACCCTGCTCGATTCCGTCTATCGCATCTCAACATTACCATAAATCGGAAGCCAGACTTACTCTTCGCCTTCCAGATTATCCCACCGCTCTCGGAACATATAATTACTGATATTTCGATCTCGTTGTTCACGTATCCAACGATGAAGGTCTTCTGGAAGAGCACGCCACGCCCCCTTGTCCTCTCGCTTCCAGGCAGGCAACCCCTTGTCACGAACCAACTCGATGATGTTGCGCGAATTTTCCCCGACCGCGTCACAAATCTCACGCGCACCCTTCAAACAAATATCCTGGGATTTCAGCATCTGTCTTCCACCCTGACAAGAAATGAATGTTGGCCTCCCAATCTGTCCAAAAACTCCCGAAAAGCCGACCGCGACTGCATAACCCCACGGGAACCGTCAAGAAGACCGAAGTTCCTGCCGAGCAAAATGCACCCATGGGTATCACCTACCACGTTGCCCTGATGAAACAGGATATGCGATCGCCCCGGCACGTCGCCCACTTCATATGTACGCCCGAAAGTAGGAGAATCCACACGGTTGCAGCAATACTCCCCTACCGGGATACAAGATGCGTCAACCAGATTTCCCCGATCCGGCGGTTCCAGAGTCACACACATGACCTGCCCGTTCAAACGCAAAACACCAAATGTCCCATCATCACCTTTCTCTAAACGAACAATTTCCACTTTTCCCATTATTTTCGACTCCTTTTTTTGACAAAACTCAATTTGTTTTTAGACGTATAGTCAATCGACTATTCGCAAGTCAACAAAATTCGCTACACACATTTAGACATTTGCCAATTTTATGTATAAACAAAGGCAAGCATTAACTGTAACAAGAGGACATCATGGGATTCACCGACGATGTACGCCAGGCTCTCATCGACCGTATCGGTCCTGGCAAACGATACTCCAATAACAAGCGGATGGCAGACGAACTTGAGGTTGATCCATCCCAGCTCAACCGCTTTCTAAAAAAGGAGCGAGGACTCAACTCGGAATCTCTCGGGCACATACTCGACAAAGTGGGGATCTCTGTCATTTTCGGAGATGAACCAGCAGATGCTTCCAGAGAAGTCTGCTTTAACCTACCTGGTCCAAGCGAGTCAGAAACGGCAACGCCCGAGCCTCAATCAGATGACTATATGGCAGTCCCGCTGATCACACCTGCCATCGCAGCGTCTCCCGGTCTGATCCCTGAAGACAAAGTCGAAGGATGGATATTGGTCTGGCGGCATCAGGAGTCCATCCGATTCCGCTCAAATCTGGTAGCCATCGAAGTCGGAGCAGGTGAACAATACATGGAGCCGACGCTTCATTCCGGTGACATCGTTATTGTGGATCGTAACGACAGAGACCCCAGTCCCGCCGGGAAAATCATGCTCGTCCGCGAGCCGGGTTCTGACGGCGCAATCAGCATCAGACGTGTCAACACCAGACGCCTCAACGACGATGTGGAATTGATCTTTTATTCAGAAAACAACCGTATTCATCCTCCGACAACGTATCAGCTGAAACGAGATTTCCAAGGGGACATCACCCATGCCATCGGCGGCAACGTAGTCTGGGCCTGGAACGACATGTCCCAAAAATAGCCCTTTAACGCCAGGAAGGAAACACATGTTAGACTTTCGACAATTTCAGCTCATAGGCAAACAAGGCGTACTTATCCTGTTTCTGATCGGCCTGCTGGCCGTTCCTGCTCAAGCCTCGGACTCGACAGACGCAGCCCTTGCCTCTGAAATCACAGCCATGCTTCTCAGCCAAGACTTGACCGAACGTGCCGCAGGTCTCAAAGCTCTCTCTGCAAGCGGACAGGAATGTATGAAGTGCTTCCTGAAAATCACCGACAATGGGACAATCGACCAACGCCGCGGGGCAGTTATTGCCCTGGCTCTCCTGCCTGTACCGGAACTTGCCACGGACGGATTGCTCAAAGCTCTCGATGACAAAGACGCTACCGTCCGCAGTCTGGCCGCACACGCACTGGCCAAAATTGGAGAGGCCGCAGCCGCACCGACGGCTCGCCTCCTGCTTGATCCTGATGAACAGGTACGCACGGGCGCTGCTCTGGCTCTCAGCAAAATGGGCAAATCAGCAATTCCCGCCTTGACGGCCATGTTGAAAATGGATGATGCCTTTGCCAAAGCGAAAGCAGCCTGGTTGCTGGGTCGGATGGGCCACGAGGCACTGTCCGCTACTCCGGCTCTCATCCACGCTCTGGATGACGGAGACATGCGTGTGGTACATGTCATCTGTGAAACTCTGGATATGATCGGGCCAAACCCGGCTGTCGTCTACCACGAACTCATGTTGATCGGTATTTCCGGCAGTCAATGTCCGGCCACACGCTTGGGAGCAAAAGCCGCCCCTACTCTGGTCAGACTTCTGACCAGACCAGGCACGCCCATGGGAAATATCGCGCTTTACACTCTCGCCCGCATGGGCACAGTTGCCGAACCGGCCCTTCGAGCCGCACTGGCAACCGGCACTGAAGGCCAAAAAATCGCAGCAGCCTTGCTTTTGACCGGAATAGACCCGGAACTGGCAAGCACGTTACCCGAAGAACTACGCAGGTCCATGACCGGGGCCATGCATACACAATAACCAAGGAATCATTATGCCAGAACTCATTTACTCTCTTATATGTTCGGATCTCATCATTGATAAGGATTCAAGTTCCACATCATTCATACGCACCATTGAGCATGCTGTGGTGCCCGAACTTCCGGCCACACTGCCATCAATTTTCTTTGCGAGCCTGTGGGACTTGGAAAAGAGCGGAGAAAAGCCTTTTAGCGTCTCATTGACTCTTATACCGCCTGCGGGTGATTCCATCACCCTGGGCATGCAGGAAATCACTCCCGGAGGCACCATGCTCCACAAAATGAACTTCCAACTCCCAGGTCTGCGAGTGGAGAACGAAGGCAAGCACGTCATCGCCGTTGCAGTGAAAGCGGAGGGGGATTGGGAAACACTGGCACAGCTCCCGATATTTGTCTTCAAAAACAACAATGAATAGCTTCTTCTGACCGTTCAAAAACCATTTAATAAAGCAAAAGGCCATGTGGTGCATCGAATACTGATGTACCACATGGCCTTTTGCTTTATTACTACAATGCAACATAAGGCATGTGCACAAAACATCTCTATTATGGCTCTACATTTAGCCAAATTTTTTAGAATATTTGACAAATTTTTCAAAGTAAAACAGGCGATTACATAGCAAAAACATCAGTTTTAACTGGACATTCAAGCACACCTGACTTAGCCATCTATCACCAACTCGATATTTATAGAGAAACACATCGCACATGCATTATTATAGTGCGATCCAAGTCCAAAAGGATCACAGATGCGCCAAGTCATGCTCATGATTTCCAAAGGAACACGACGACTACCGACGGTTCGAGATCTCGAATCCAGAGGGATTCTGGTTTCATCGGCCGTCGACAAAAGGGGAATAAAGAAAATCGAAGAAGACGATCGCATGCCCGACATGACGACAGCTCATTGTGCAAAGAAATACATGTCGGAAAGAGAAACAGACGAATCCAGGCTCTGACGATTTATCAAACTCAGAACAGGCAAAAGGCCCTGACACACGACTGCGCCAGGGCCTTTGACTCCATCTCCAACAAAGAAAGGCTGTCTAAAGGATGTCCTCATACCCTTCCACGGCTTCGTCCACAGGAGCGCCCTCATGGACGATACGATTGAGCACTTCCACCAACCGTGTCGGATTCGAATGTTGAAATACGTTTCGACCAACAGACAGACCGGCGCCACCAGCTTCGATTGAGATTTTGACAATATCCAAAAACTCACGTGTAGACTTCATCTTTGCTCCACCAGCAATGACGACAGGTACGCAGGCACACTCCACCACACGGGCAAAACTCTCGGCGTCTCCGGGATAGTTGACCTTGACCACATCCGCACCCAATTCCGCCCCTACACGAGCGCAATGAGCCACTGCCTCCGGGTCATACTCGTCAGCCACCTTGGGGCCACGTGCATAGATCATTGCCAAAAGCGGCATGCCCCACTCCGAGGCTGAAGCAGCAACCTTGCCAAGATCAGTCAGCATCTGGCCTTCTGTTTCATCGCCCAGGTTGACGTGAACGCTGACGCCATCCGCACCAAGACGAATGGCCTCTTCAACGGTCGTCACCAAACGCTTCAGATTAGGGAATGGCGACAGACAGGTTCCGGCGGACAAATGTACAATACAACCAAAATCACGCCCCTGCATGCGGTGACCAAGCTTGACCTGCCCTTTATGTACAAGACCGGCATTGGCTCCACCCGCCACCAAATTGGTAACAGTGTCCCGCATCTTCTCAAGTCCGGCAATGGGACCAACTGTGACCCCATGATCCATGGGAACGATGATGGTCCGTTTGGTATCGCGATTGAATATCCTTTCCAATCGTATGGCTTTTCCAATATGCATCTGGTACCTCGCTCATGGCTATTTCTGTCGTATTAAAGAATCCAATTTCACATAATACACTCGGCCCAAAGATGGAAGAGTAAACCCGCAGTCCTGAACAGGGGCACAATTCTTTCCAACCGGAGTTGTTGACGAAACACGTCAGACACGACTATTCTTTCATAGAGAGGCGGTGTGTGCGGGAAAAACCGAAAAACAAGCGGACAGCCCAAAGGGGATAAAATGAATGACGAAAGAACCTACGAATCCGTATTTGTAGCCCGCCAGCCTGTCTTCGACGCAAACAACGAGACCTGGGGCTACATGATGCTCTTCAGAGACAGCGAAAACGCCGACCGGGCCATTTTTGCCGACAATTCAGAAGCCACCATGAACCTCGTGGCGAACCTACCGCTCTGTGGTGGTGCATGCGGCAACCAAGCCAGGCTCATGATCCATTTCACGCCAGAAGCAATTATCCGGGGCGTCCCCTATGCTGTCCCCTGGGACAATACCGTTATCATCCTTGAAGAAATGGCCGATCCCGATGACACTCTCATAGTAGCCCTCGGCGATCTGCTCATTGACGGCTATGAATTCGCCATCAATAATTTTGAGGGCAAACCCGGCTGCGAACGACTGGCTGAACTAGCTGACACGTTGATCATCGATATTGAAGGAAAAGACGAAGCCGATTTGAAAGCCATCGTCACACAAGGCAAAAAGTTCGGCCCCTCCAGAATGATCGCCAAACGAGTGGAAACCAACGAAGATCTGGCAAAAGCAAAAAACGCCGGCTTCCCCTTATTCCACGGATTTTATTTTAAAAGGCCCCTGATTGAAGCGGGCCGGAAAATCAATTCGTCCAAGACTACCCGTATCAAACTGTTCGAAATCATCGAAAAGGATGAACCGGACTTTGATGCATTGGCACCAGCCATTGAAGCTGACGTGTCCATCAGCTACCGACTGCTCAACTTTCTCAATTCTGCCAATTTCAGTTTCGCCACCACGGTCACGTCCATCAAACAAGCCGTTGTTCTGACTGGATGGAAGCCTATCCGCAACTGGCTCAGGCTCATCATCCTCACCGACCTGACCCCGTCCGAGAAGACGCAGGAACTCGCTTACTTGTCTGCTCACCGAGCCAAACTCTTCGAAACAGCAGCCTTGGGAAGTGGCTACGAAAATGAATCAGACAAACTCTTCATGGTCGGCCTTTTTTCTCTGTTGGACGCCATGCTCAACATCCCCATGAAAGAAATCATCACCCATCTGCCGGTGGATGAAGAAATCAAAGCGACTCTGTGCAACAAAAAAACCAGGTACTCCCCATGGCTTGACCTGGCCAAGGCCATCGAGGCCTCAGACTGGGACGCAGTTGGCAATCGCGCCAAGACATTGAGTTTACTCCCCGGCACCGTGGCCGTCAGTTACCAGCACGCCTTTACCTGGGCCGACGCTTTCTTCGCTTCCTCAACCAGCGGGAAATAGCCACAGCGAAGGTCGCAGCACAATGTTCCTGACCCGACGCGATTTCCTCGTTTCGTTGATCGGCCTCGGGGCACTGCCAGCTTCTCTTAGCCGTGCAGCCCCCTTTCCCAAGGAAACATTTGCCCTTGCCGGACGAATTATTACGGGCGACGGCTCACGTCCTCTCAATGGTCATGCTATCCTGGTACGCCAAGGGCTCATCGAAGCAGTGATTCCTACCTACAACGTCACAGACCGTCCTGTGCTGGCCTTTCCATATGCGACCATTCTTCCAGGTATCATCAACGCTCACTGCCACCAAATCCACACTCCAACTAGCCGTCGAAAACGCTGGTTAATGTCGGGCGTCACATCCATTGGAGATGTCGGCTCGCCGTTGGATGCCATGCCTTTGTTGGCCGAATCTCCTTCGAACGTCACAGCCACGGCCAGTTTTACCGGCCCCATGCTCACCCCTCCCGGCGGATATCCGCTCCCTGTCCACGATTCAAAATATGCATTGATCGTGAACTCACCCGCTGATGCACGCAGGACAGTATCCATGTTGGCCGACCGCGGCGCGACCATGATAAAAATTTCCTTTGAGCCCGGCCCACTGCCTCACCCCTGGCCTCAACTCGATACCCAAACAGCCGGGGCCATCTGCGATGCGGCCCGCAAACTCGGCCTGATTGTCCGCTGTCATGTAGAAGATCTCTCGGGCCTGGAACCAGCCCTGAATGCCGGGGTGCATACGGTGGAACACGTCCCGCATCGCTGGCATACACGCGAACGTATCCGCCCCGTTCTGACCTCGGACAATAAACTGATCGACCAGTATATGAGCTTATTGGAACGCATGAAACGGGAAAACGTCATTCTTACGCCCACGTTGGACGTTTTATGTCGTTCACCGTGGCGAGGAGCATCACTTTTCGAACCGGTCCGGGCCTTCCATGCCATGGGTGGACGCATTGCCGTCGGCAACGACTATCCATACAAACGAACAGACGCTGGCATGCCGTCCCGCGAGATGCACCTGCTTTCCAAGACGAGCATGCCCCCTCTTGATATCATTCAGGCAGCAACCCAAGGTTCTGCCGCAGCGTGCGGATTCACGGATCGAGGGGCCCTGTTTCCAGGTATGGTTGCAGACATGATTGTGGTGCAGGGTAATCCTGCCCTCGGCCTGACGGGCCTGGACAACCCTTTGCACATCATCAAAGATGGCGAATTCGTCCGCTAACAAAAATCAAAGACGACGAGCTGATTCAGGCGTCAAAGCTGCCTTGCCGGACAAAGCCTGATCAATGCGATCCAAAGCCGCCTGCTTACCCGATGGTAGCCGGACCTTGAGCGGAAGATAATTGGAAGCGTGATTGGCAAGGAACAGACCGCGAGTCAAAGCCAGCCCGGACAGCATTTCCCGAATCTCAGTCAACATGCCAGAGGCGTCCGGCAATTCGAACTCACCGCGTTCCCACCGGTCATGTAAAGGCGTTCCCGGCACGAGCATGAGGCTCAGCGCTCCCACTTGATCCGGGTCCATCTCACTCAAGGCACGAGCCGTTTCACGGGCATGAATTGTGGAACGCTCCACCCCGCCTAATCCATTGATTACGGTTACGTTGAGTTTGAGTCCCGCCTCTCTTACTCTTCGACCCTGAGCCACGATGAAGGCGGAATCCCCATTCTTGTTCATGGCCTTGAGAATGTAATCGTCGCCGGACTCCAGCCCCATGTAGACGATACCCAATCCCAGATCCCGAAGTTCCCGAAGCTCGGCGTCGGACTTACGATCAAGGCTTTTGGCGTTGGCGTACACCCCCACCCGTGTGACCCATGGCAGATGCTTGCGGATAAGCAAGAGAATGTCTGTCAGCCGCTCCTGCGGCAGAATCATCGCATCACCATCACACAGAAAAACCCGCCGCTGTCGCTTGCAGTTTCGAGCAGCGTACTCAATATCCCGAAGTACGGTTTCCCGATCCTTGATATCAAACCGCTTGTCCAGATATGCGCCGCAAAAATCACATTTGCCGTGCGAACATCCAAGGGTGACTTGCAACAAGATACTCCCGGCTTCACTGGGCGGACGAATAATCATTCCCTGATAATCCATAAACCTCCTCCTGACCGAAACCACGATACGGAAACTCCGGGAAATGACAACCCCGCCCGAACAAATGGTGCAAAATCACGAGGCAAGGTTTTATCATTGACCAATAAACGATGTTTTTTTACTCTTTTTAGCATTGAAAACCTTTCACACGCCCAAGGTTACACAACAGAAAGGTGTGACCGCACCGAACGCACTCAGGGAAAAACTTCAGGCGCACCATGACGATTAAAAGAAAACCGGCAAGACCAACGTCCTATGTTGCATTGGACGAAACGTCACGCGCCCTGATGGACTCCTCTGTGGAATCCGCATTCGTCATGGATGTGAGTGGGTATGTACTCGCGGCTAACGGTGCAGCGGAAAAACTCTTCGACCTGAAACCGGGGCAAACTCTCCAACAATCCAACGTCTACGACCTCCTGCCCAAAGGGTCCGCCGATTCCCGCAGAGCCAAAATTGAGGAAGCGATCCGTGAAGTCCGTTCCGTTCGCTTTGAGGAAGAAATCGATGGCCGGTCCCTGGTGCACTCCATCGTCCCGGTGGCCAACCCCTGGGGCGAAGTGGCCCGACTGGCGGTCCACACCCTCGACCTGACCAAACTACGGCGAACCGACGAAGACCTCCGACGAGAGCAACAACGCCAGATTTTCTTTATGGAGTCTCTTCCCGGCATCGTTTATCACCTCTACCCGGACCAGACCATCCGGTACGCAAACCGCTATTTCAGACGATATTTCGGCAGCCCCAAAGACAAGACGTGCAAGGAAGCCCTGGACTGTTCTTTCGGCTCTTGCGAAGCCTGCCCCCCAATGGAGGCCATGAATACCGACCGGGCCGTGGAATGGGACTGGACCGACTCCCAGGGGCGGACTTTTCACCTTCAATGCAGCCCCATGACCGACTCCGCAGGGGAACGGATGATCATGGTCCTCGGCATTGATATCACTGCCAGGCAACGAGCCGAAGATGCTCTGAAACTGGCACACGACAAACTGGAAGACCGGGTCAAAAAACGCACGGAGGAGCTTGAGGAAGCCAACACCAAGTTGACAAACAAATCCACGAGGTTGATTACCGCCATGAAAAGGGCGGATGCAGCGACACGGGCGAAATCATCCTTCCTGGCCAACATGAGTCACGAAATACGCACCCCCCTCAACGCGGTTCTCGGCATGTCCGAACTGGCCCTGACAATGAACGATCCGGAACGTAAAGACGCCTATCTCAAACGGGTCATGGAAGCAGGTAATTCTCTGCTTTCCATCATTAACGACATTCTCGACTTTTCCAAAATCGAGGCCCGCAAACTGGCCCTTGAATCCATCGACTTCGACGTATCCAGAACCGTGGACGCAACCTTGGATCTGCATATGCTTCTGGCAACCGATAAGGGTTTGAACTTAACGTCTACGGTGGACGATTCCGTCCCCTCCATCCTGAAAGGCGATCCATCACGCCTGCGCCAGATTCTCATCAACCTTGTATCCAATGCCATCAAATTCACCGAAACCGGCAGCGTAAACATAGCCGTCACAGCGGACAATCCGCCCACCAAAATGAAACCGGGAACCCCCGTCACTGTGACATTCACGGTGACCGATACAGGTATGGGCATCCCTAAAGACAAGCAGAAGACCATTTTTGGATCGTTCCTTCAAGCTGATGACTCCATCACCCGCAAACATGGCGGCACTGGTCTTGGTCTCGCCATTTGCAAGTTGCTGATAGAACTGATGGGAGGAAAACTTTCTCTCAAAAGCGATGAAGGACAGGGAAGCGCGTTTTCCTTCTCTGCCAACCTTCGCGTCGGCAATCCGGATGCCGTGGACACGCGAGAAGAAATTCAGATCGGAGCTTCAATACCGAAGGTGCCCGAGCTCAAGGTTCTGCTCGCCGACGACAACCCTCTCAACCGGGAATTGGCAACAACCCTCCTGACCGAACAAGGCCATAAGGTCATGGCCGTGGGAAATGGCATCCAGGCTTTGGAAGCACTCAAGGAGGATCGTTTCGACCTCGTCCTAATGGATGTCCAGATGCCTATCATGGACGGAGTTTCGGCCACACGGGCCATTCGAGATTCCCATTCCGGCGTCATCGACCCTTCTGTCCCCATCCTTGCCCTGACCGCCCACGCCCTCAAAGGAGATCGCGAACGCTTTCTGGAGGCGGGAATGGACGATTACATTGCCAAGCCCATCACCATGAACAACTTCTACAATGCCATAGCTCGAAACGTGAACAAGGGACAAACAAGCCCAGAACTGATGCAAAAGATGCAGCCGACACCGGACAACGGCCAGCCCTATGATCGGACAACGGCTCTGGATATGCTCGGCGGCAAAAAAGATTTGCTCACCCGCATGGATACAATTTTTCTTCGAGACGTACCCGGCGAAATGGCGGAACTCACTGTAGCTTTCGAGGAAGGCGACTGGGACACTGCCATGAGACTTGCCCATTCCATCAAGGGGTCATCCAGAACCGTCGGAGCGTTGAAAGCCGGTGCTGTTGCCGAACAACTGGAATACCTGTGCAGACACCATGATACTTCTTCTGCCAAGAAAGAACTCAAAAGCCTTGAATCCGAGGTGAAATCTGCGTTACAATATATCAATCTGACGCAAGGTCCGGCTTAATATAGCCACCCAGCCCAAGGAGCACACGATGAAAACCATACTTGTCGTCGACGACGCCCCCATGATCCGAGAGTTACTCAAGTCCGTACTTGAAGCAGAAGGATATAACGTCGTTGAAGCGGCTGATGGAGAAGAGGCCATTCACATCTGCCAGGACACCAAAATAGACCTGTCCATCATTGATATTTTCCTGCCCAAAAAGGGCGGCCTTCAGGTCATGGGAGAATTGATCAAGGCTGACAGTTCCCACAAGTTCATCGCCATCTCAGGCGGCGAGGCATTCAACCCGGAAGCTATCGTCGATCTGGCCAAGGTCTATGACGTGGTCGACACCTTCACCAAGCCCATTGATACCCGCAAACTTTTGAATGTCGTCAACAAAGCTCTCGCGGACTAACCGAGTGTAACGCAACAAAGCCCCGTTCGACCTCTGGGTCGAACGGGGCTTTGTTGCGTTACCGATAAGCCTTAAACTACCCCATGTCGACGGTCACACCTTCGACCACGTAGAAAAGAAGCTCGTATTTTTCCTGGAGAATACCCACGACCTCTTCCACAGACATATCGCCCATATCGGCCACAGTGACGTAGGCATTGGTAAACCCGGATTGTACCGGATCATGAGCCGTGAACACACTTGTAAAGATAATACCCACATTCCTGATCTCGCACAGTAACCCAGCCAGAAGTTCTGGCCGACCATCCATACGGATGGCAAATTGTGCACCGCCCCGCAAGGAGCCTGACGCCGTACACAAAAAACGAAGTACGTCAGCCTGGGTGATAATGCCCTTCAGCTTGCCACCATCCACCACCGGCAAGCCACCAACCTTGTTCTTGACCAGAACTTCGGCCACTTCGGTCATGGCGGCATCAGAATGCACTATAATGGGTTCTGAGGTCATGATATCACTGGCGGTCAGGGTATAAAGGCCACCGCCGCGCTCGGCAGCAAGATCACCGGGAATAAATTTCGACGGCATGGCATCACGAATATCGCGGTCAGACACAATACCGACCAGCTTTCCCTGACTGTCGATAACCGGAAATTGTCGAATATTCTTCTCACGCAGAAATTCAGCAGCGTCCAGAACAGACGAGTTGATCCCCAGGGAAATGACATTGACTGTCATCCAATCTCTGACCAGCATTCTCCACCTCCTGCATGAGCTATCCCAGAATGAAAATGATTGGCAGAGCTTACGTGTTCAAGACACGAATTGCAACGGAAGTTACAGTTTCACTGCTTCGGCTCCAACGGCCTCGACCAACGCCTTGAAGCTGGTCTTCAGTGGGCCAAGTTCCTCTATGACAGAGTCTATCCGTCCAAGATAACATCGTTTTTCCAATTCTCGCGATTTCTTGACCAACTCCATTGCCAACACATGACTGGCAATATTGGTGATTGAATGCAGTGAGGCCCCCATCTTCTTGGCGTCACGAATCTCAGTGGCCTTGTCAAGATTGATGAGTTTTTCCTTGGCCTCCACCATGAACAGATCAAGAATATCCTTCAGCAGAGGCATGTTGCCCTCGAATCTGTCGATCAAAGCCTGCATATCAAGCTTGACGGGAATGACACTTTTTTCTGCACCATTTCCTGTGGACTGGGTCGCAGAGGACGCCGCTGTACGCTCGTGTGGAGACCTATTGCCCATACTGCGAACGATAGCATCTGAAAGTTCATGCATGTCTACAGGTTTACTGACATAGTCGTTCATACCTGAATCCAGCATACGTTCTCTGTCGCCCTTCATGGCGTAAGCAGTCAGGGCGATGATCGGGATGGAGCGGTCATACAATCTGCCGTCTGATTCCCTGATGGCCTGAGTGGCCTCGATACCGCTCATCTCCGGCATCTGAACGTCCATCAATACGAGATCTATGGATCTGCCCTTTGCTTCAAGAATATTTAGTGCCTCAATGCCGTTCTCCGCTGTGGTGATAGTATGGCCAAACATGGAAAGAAAATGCGTCAGATATTTTCGATTCAGCGGATTGTCCTCGGCCAGCAGAATATTCAGATGCAAGGTCTTGGGCGTCGACGGCACACGCGTCTCTTCCATTTTCTGCTCTTTCGCGACACCGAACCAGGCCGTGAAATGGAATGTGGAGCCGAAGCCCAATTCGCTCTCGACACCAATTTCTCCACCCATCATGTTCACCAGTTGCCGAGAGATGGTCAGTCCCAACCCAGTACCCTGATGCTTTTTGCGAAGGGAACTGTCAGCCTGGGTAAAGCTGTCGAAGATACTATCGAGTTTGTCTTGTGCAATACCGGCACCTGTGTCCCGGACCTTGAACAGCAGGCAGACACGCCCCTCTTCCTGTCGGATTACACTGACTGTCAACTCGACCAAACCTCGTTCCGTGAACTTGAGAGCGTTCCCCAAAAGATTCCACAAGACCTGACCCAGCCGGTCAGAATCCCCGTTAAGCATAGCCGGCACGGCCTCGTTTACTGAATAGCGAAAAACAATGTTGTTCACATCAGCCTGCGGCCCAAAAGACCGAACACTCGTCTCAAGCGCAGACCGGAAATCGAAATCCACGGGTTTGAGTTCCATCTTGCCCGCTTCGATCTTCGAAATATCAAGAATATCGTTGACGATATGCAGCAAGGACCCCGCAGCATCGCGGATCATGTCCATATGCTCCCGCTGTTCGTCCGTCAGCCCTGTTGTGACCACCATCTCAGCCATACCCAGAATGCCACTGATAGGGGTCCTGATCTCATGGCTCATGTTGGCCAGAAACATGGACTTGGCCAGATTCGCCTCAAGCGCGGCCGATGACGCTTCCTCTGCGGATCGATTCGCGGACACAAGCTTTTCACCCATCCGTCCATAGTGAATGGCTGAACCAAAGATATTCGCAGCAAGGGTCAGTGATTCTATCTCCACCGGCAGCCAATCCCGCTCCGCACGATGCTCTGAGAAGCCCAAAAAGCCCCACCATGTACTCCCGGCAAACACTGGTACGATCATGACCGATTTTGCCCCGGTAGCCTCAAAAAAACCCCGTTCAGTTTTTCGGAAGTCTTTGACATGACCACAAATAATCTTGCGTCTGAGCAATGGTATGCGCCATGAATCATACTGAGGAGAAAAGCTCTGATTCATAAATTCAGGTTTTCCCGCGATGGAGGGAAAGCCCTCAGCCACCCATTCATGATTCAGAGAAAGAGTCTCGACAGCAGGCTCCTCATCACTCTTGCTGAAAAGAAAGACTCGGGTAACGTCTGCCGCCTTGCCCAACTCATCAAGGGCGCTGACAATGCCTTCTTCCCAATCTGCCTTGCGCAAAAAGCGACCAGCGAAAGATGTCAACACCTGTAATATGGCATCTCTGCGAAACAGCAGCTCCTCCAACTCCTTTTGCAGGGACACGTCCCGTACCATGCCGTACGCCCGGTGGATGCTGCCGGCATCATCCAGCTCGACTTCACGGTTGACGTGCAGATGGTTCACCATGTTGTCCTTGCCCAGGACTCGGTATTCGAAATCAAGCGGCCAGCCTTGTTCAAAAGTGGCTTCGTTAGCACGATCAAAGACTTCAACATCTTCAGGATGAACACATGGGCGAATCGAATCAAACTCTTCGTTTATGGAATGACAGCCACGGTCCATGATCCGACGAAATCCTTTCGACCATTTCACTCGGCCTTGAACATCCATCTCCCAACTGCCGAAATTATCAGTCTCTTCCATCCATTCATGCATGGCTCGTTCTTTGGACAACTGTCTTTCCAACGCCAACTGGCTCTCCAGATGCCGAAGACTCCGAGCCGTGTTGCACGGCATTCCCTGTCCATGGGAAAAACAATCAAAAGCCCCCAAGGCAAAAGCCTCATCTTCTTGGTCGCCTTTGACCACAACTATGACGTGAACTCCATATTCCTTACGAGCGCGCCGAACAGCTCGCGTCCAGGTTGTGTCTCCTTCGTCCGGAATAAGAAGGACACAGTCCGCTTCCTGTTTATCCAAACGACGAATCCCGCGAGATACCGACGCCAGATGAACCAACGAACAGTCATGCCCCTTCAATAAAGGGATGATGGATGCCGACTCCATAGTTTTCCCGACCAAGACCAACAGCTTCAAATTCGCCTCCGCTCCCACATTACACACACGATGTTTTTCAAATATATATCCACATTTCATACTCCCAACATATCTTCGGGACAAGGTTTTTCAAATAAATATCATCACTCCACATGACACCTACGACTGGATATATGCAGTGATAGCCGATTGCAACCGTCTGAAAAGACAGTTCTTCCCGCCGAACTACCCCTTGCTTTCTCTTCTAGCGGGGTTTACAGACATTGCAAGGCTCGAAAAAAGTAAACAATGACCATTAATCTCACAGGTACCACCATGAATTTTTTACCTGAAAGCGACATGCTCACCCTCCTGACGGGGGCCACTCTGGCCGTGAAACTGGTGATGATTTTTCTCGCCCTGATGTCCGTATGGAGCTGGACCATCATTTTCTTCAAATTCTTCACCATTGGTTCGGCACGGAAAAAAGTCATGCAAGGATATGACGCCTTCATGGAGGCTCAGGATTTGACCAACGGTCTCAAGGGACTGGGAGACAGAAATGATTCCCCTCTAGCCCGCGTATCAACCCTGGCCGTGCACGAATTCCGACTGCTGGAAAGGGCGGACGTCAACCGCGAACGCAAACGGTTGCTCGTCAAGGACACTCTGCGCCGCGTACTCAAGCAGGGCATCACCAAGGAAATGCGTGTACTGACACGTAATCTCCCCTTCCTCGCCACCTGCGCCAACGCCGCTCCTTTTATAGGCCTGTTCGGCACGGTCTGGGGCATCATGCATTCCTTTCATTCCATCGGCCTGGCTCAGTCCGCGGCTCTGGCAACCGTGGCACCCGGCATTTCCGAGGCGCTTATCGCCACGGCTATCGGCCTTCTGGTCGCTATTCCGGCCACCATTTTCTACAATTATTTCCTCGGCAAGCTCGGCGAAGTCGAAACAGGTATGATCGATTTCGCAGGGGCCTTCCTGAATCGGGCAGAACGTGAAATAACCTGGGCCTCCAAGACGGAAAAGAGATAGGAGCAGCCCATGGCAATCAAGACTGGCGGCGGCTTTCTCAACGAAATCAACGTCACGCCTTTTGTGGACGTGATGCTGGTGTTGCTCATTATATTCATGGTTACGGCACCGCTCATGACCCAAGGAGTAGAGGTGGACTTGCCTGTGACCAAGACGGTCAAAAATCTACCTCAGGACTCCGAACATCTGGTCTTGTCGGTGAAGAAAGACGGCACCCTGTTTCTTGACGAATACCAGGTGGCTCTGGATGAATTGCAGGACCACCTGAAACGCTTGGTCGCCAAGCAAAAAAAACAACTTTTCCTTCGTGCCGACAAGGAAGTCGCTTATGGCACCGTGGTCATGATCATGGGTGAAATCAAAGGCGCAGGCATTGACCGGTTGGGCATTGTGGCGGAAAAATCCACCGACCTGAAAAAAGAGAAAAAGTAGATTTCATGCGACACGCCCTGAGTTGGTTCCTCTCCATCCTGTTCCACGCCATTCTTGTGGTGGGATTGCTGCAATCGGTCGATCTGGAACCGCTGCTGCCCGAGGATATCATGGAGGTGGATCTGACCGAGGTGGAAGAGCCGCAGCCGATCATCCCCATGCCGGAGCCGCAGAAAATCCCCGCTCCCGAGCCTATGGCCGAACAGACTGACCCCGAAGAGGCTCCTGCTGCCGCCCCCCTGCCCATGGACAAGACCGTTGTTCTTGCAAATGAATTGCCTCCGCCGCCAGAACCGGAACTTGCTCCCGAGCCG
>Ga0070728_10003611_pt1 | contig 16898 bp, 15 predicted proteins | sample tdDd471_FD_66723 | JGI IMG/M metagenome (GOLD analysis project Ga0070728, IMG submission 66723) | Marine sediment microbial communities from the Atlantic coast under amendment with organic carbon and nitrate - tdDd47.1 | ecosystem: Environmental > Aquatic > Marine > Coastal > Sediment | place... | reverse complement strand
GTTCAGCAGATGATGGATGCTGACACCGCTTTTGGTTTCTATCTCTTGTCCATTGATATGAACGGTGATGACTTTAGGCATAAAGACATTCCTCTGTTAAAGTAAAAAAGCTGATCAAACAAAACTATAGCAAAAACAATCCGGGGACTCAATGAATTCAACGGCCCCGGGATATTTAATCGGGAATATGCTTGACCAGCCACGATGGATACCCCGCCCCTTTTTTCCGCCGCAGCATGAATATTTCATTCCGGCAGGGGTCTTTTATTCACAGACACAGGAACGATGACAGGTGAAAACAGCATAACTATCGGAATTTCCAGCCGTTGCATGCACTTAGCAGCAATATAACATTGTCTCTATGCAGCGTCTGCTCCCGGTTCCGCCAACCGCTATCAGGGTTGACACTGTGTTCATGTAGTGTACAATCTCCTGAGAATATTGATAAGCAAAACAATCGGGTTAGTGCGACCGAACCACACAGGAGAGGAGCACATGAAACGTCTAAGTATCGTATGTTTACTTGCCGCCATCATGCTTTTGGGCATGATGCCCAAAGCCCAGGCCGCAGGCACCCTTATGGTGGACTACCGGCAGCTGTACAAGCAGGCCTCCCCGGGCGTTGTCTTTATCGCGGCTTTGTTTGAAGGCAACCAGGGAGCCAGTGGCACCGGCAGCATTGTCACCAATGATGGTGTTGTTCTGACCAACCACCACGTTATCTGGGATGACAAGAAAAACCGGGTAGCCCCGCGCATTTTCATTTTCCTGAAGCCCCCCCGGGTCACCGGTGAAAACGCCAACGATCTTAAACGGCAGTACCGGGCCGAAGTCCTTGCCTATGATAAAGGACTGGACCTGGCGGCACTGCGCATTGTCAACCCCCCCCAGGGCATACGCATTCTGCCCTTTATGCCCTCGGAAAACGTGGACATCGGCGCCCCTTCCGCCGCCATCGGCCATCCTGAACAGGGCGTACGCTGGACATTGACCACCGGCGCTATTTCCGGCCGGATCAACAACTTCAACCGGGTCAAGGGCAAAGACGTGTTTCAGATGGAAACCTCCATCAACCGCGGCAACTCCGGCGGCCCCCTGCTGGATCATCTGGGCAATATCATTGCAGTCAACACCATGATCGCCCGGGTTGGCGAAGGCGGCGTGGCCATCACCGACATCAACTTTGCAGTGCAGGGTGACGTTGCGGTCAAATGGCTGAAGTCAAAGGGCATCACTCCCTCGGCACAGTATATTGCTTACGAGGACGCCGAAAGCTCCCCCACGGTCAAACCCGTTGACAGCAAACCGGTACAGGCCCAGCCCAAACAGGCCACCGGTGTCCAGGTTCAGGCGCAACCCCAGCCCAAACTGGCGGATACCCCCCAGGCCAACGTAAGCGGCACCACCGTCAGCAAGCAGGAACAACTGAAACTGCAAAAGGCTCCCGGTGCAAAAAAAGGCCTGAAGCTGAAAAAGAAAAAAGAACGCCCCAAAGTCATTAGCAAAGAAAAATCGGGCAAATCCTATACCGAGGACGATTTCCGCAAGGTGGAAAAAGAACTCGACCAAATGATGAAAGAAATGGAATCAGATTTCGACCGGCGATAAACCGCAATTTGTAGGCCGGTGAGAGATTTACAGGTGACGGAAACGTTTTAGTGTCTTGAGACATGTAACTGACAAAAGGAGAAATCATTTATGAAAAAATTAGCACTGACCCTGGCAATTGTTGTTGGCGCAATGTTCGTGATGGCCGGTTGCGGCAAAACCGTGATTGTGCAGCAGGCTCCGGCCACCGGTCCCCAGTTGCCCGAATGGGTTATGAACCCTGGTCGAGCATTCAGCGGCGACAAAGGCAGAGTATTCCGCGCAGTTGGATCCCAAACAGGTATTAAAATTACAAGTCTGGCACGTAGCTCTGCCGGCGATGACGCCCGGGTGGAACTGGCCAAAATGTTCAACACCTACGTTGCTAGCCTAACTAAAAGCTATCGCCGTTCCACCATGGCCGGTGACCCCAACGTCTCCAGCGATGAGCAGGACATTGTGCAAGCTAGCAAAGTGTTCACCAAGATGCAGCTCTCCGGCGTGGCAATCGTGGAGTACTATTTTGATACCGCGAACAACACCTGGTACGCCCTGGCAGAGATGGACCTTAATCTTTTCAAAGATTTTGCTGAAAAGCACCAAGAGTTGAGTCAGAAAGCCAAGGAATACATTCGAAACAATGCGGACCAAGCCTTCGACGCCCTGGAACAGGAAGAAATGAAACAGCAGTAAGTCCTTTACGCCATACTCCTGACGTATCCCGGACCGGGGCAGGTTTTTACCTGCCCCGGTCCGTATCACATTTTCGCTATGGAATTTCACATGAACCGCACTACCCTCACCACCGCATGCTCACTCTGCCTGCCGTTGTTTGTAAGCCTAGTTACGCTAATCATATCCTTTGATACGCAGGCCTCAGATGACATTCTCGATATTCAGGCGGAACTCGCCCGGCCCGGCGTCAAGCTGCTGGTTGTGGAGTTCTATGCAACTACCTGCAAACCATGTATGAGGGCAGTGCCGAAATGGAAGGCCCTGCACAACAAATACCAAAAAGATGGCTTGCGGTTTATCGTGGTGTCGGCGGAAGAGGACAAAACCTGCTCACGGCCTCCGGCCTGGTCGCCGGACAAAACTATTTGCGATGAGGACTGGGATCTGACGGAAACGATGGGCGTGCAAAAACTCCCCACCAGTTTCTTGTATTCATGGGAAGGCAAGCTGGCCATGAAGTCCCATCAGGTTCTGCCAGTGGAAGATGCCATACGCAGTTATTTCAAGGACACTCATTACAAGATTGAGCTGGATCGGGTAAAGGTTGAAGGGGATAAGTATGCAATCAGCAGCAATCCAAACTGGGTGCAGGACGAGGTAGCGGCACAAATACGGAAGTTGAGCAAGTTCGATGTTGTCACGTCTTCATCACGTTTTGTGTCAAAGAAGCAGGCTGACGTTTGTGATCGCAGTTTTCCGCCCAACAGCGTGTTGCGCATAACCCTGCGGGGCTATGAAACCGGGGAGCGGTCGCTGTCCCTTGCGCTGGAAAAGGACGGCTGCACCAAGGCGGGCAGCAATCAGCCCTATGCGGGAAAAGGGCTCAGGGAAGATAAAAAATCCCTCAAACGGGCCATACGGCGGGGAGTGCGGGATATTCTTTCCCAGCTTGTTCATGTGCGCAAACCTGAGATTGCCTCCGGTGATATTAGCGGAGACGGTGATGACTGGTTTTCTGAAGCAGAACTTGCGGTGTTACGGTTTGAATCCAACCCCGAAGGTGCCACGGTGCTGGTAGATAACCAGCCCGCCTGCGATGCCACCCCTTGCTCAAAATCATTCCCAAAGGGTATGCATATCATTGCCATGCTGAAAACCGATTATGTCACCAAAAAACAATCCATTGATATCAGTGACGATAAAACCCTACAGTGGAAGCTGCGCCCCAATTTTGGCTGGCTTACTGTTGAAGATGTGCCGGAAGGGCTTGATGTAAAGGTTGACGGACAGGTTGTTGGAACAACCCCATTGAGCCGCCATCAGCTTTCGCCGGGGCGGCATCGGGTTGCTTTGGAATCCCGCTGCTATTACCCGCAAAGTCTGCCGCAAAGCATTCGACGCAATAAAACCACCGCCTGGAGTCCTAAGGTTAAAGCCCGTGAAGGTGGCCTTGATATAAAGGCCATGGATGAAGCTGGAAATGACCTGCGGGCGGATGTATTTGTGGATGGTAAAAAAATCGGTCGAGCTCCGGGGCGGTTTAAGGTAAATATCTGCGCTAAAAAGCTGGAAGTTGTTGTCAATAAGTTATACATATACAAGAAAGCATTATCAGTAAACGCAAAACAGATAACTAGTATTATCGCAAAATTTAATCTAAATCATGACTTAACTGATCAAAAAAAAACTACGCAAAAAAAAACACTCAAGTTAGCCAACTGGGTTATCCAAGGCAGCGGCACATTTAGCGGTGACAAGGGCAAAGTGTTCCGTGGCGTCGGCACCATCACCGGTGTGCGCAACGTTGGTCTGGCCCGCACCTCCGCCGGCGAGGACGCCCGCAAAGAACTGGCCAAAATTTTTAACACCTACGTCGCCAGCATGACCAAAATCTATCGCCGTTCGGCTAAAATCGGTACACATACAATCACACGCGAAGAGCGTAAATTCATTGAAATAGCAAGATCGTTTAGTGAAACGAATATTTCTGACTCAAGAATTGTAGAGTTTTACTATGACGCACCTAACAACACCTGGTACGCCCTGGCCGAGATGAACCTGAATATCTTCAAAGATTTCATATTAAAACACAAGAGATTGAGTAAGCGATTAAAGAATGTAATCAAAGAAAACTCATCCTTTGACCTATAAACTCTAATAAATGGAATTTCACATGAACCACACTACCCTCACCACTGCATGCACCCTCACCCTGCTGTTGTTTTCCATCGCTCTTGTCAGCGGCTGTGCCACCACCGTTAAAACCGTCCCCCAAAAGAAAAAAGCCCCTGCCGTTGCCGTTCCCCAATGGGTGTCATCGGTACCCGGCGATGAAGACTACGTCTATGCCGTGGGCTTTTCGGGAGCCACCCGCAACCCCGAAAACGCAATTCGCCAGTCCGGCGACAATGCCCGGGTGGAACTGGCCAAAATCGTGGCCGCCTTTGTGGTTTCGCAACTGCGAAAGCAAACCGAACTTAAAGATAACCACGAGCAAACAATCGTGGAGGAAATGATATATACCTTTACCCATGCCGAACTGTACGGCGTCGAAGTCGTTGAACACTGGCTGGACAGCGATGCTTCCGTGGCCACCGAACGCGGCACCATATTTTCGCTGGCGCGGATGCCCAAAAAGAACCAGGTAAAAATCATTGCCGATTACGGCAAACAGCTTGGACTGTAATACCATGAACGTTAATATCCCCCGCCGCATTTTGATTCTGTCCCTGGCAGCCATGGCGCTGCTGGTCATGGGTTGCAGTAAAACCGTTATCGTTAAAAAGGCCCCGCCTCCCCCACCGGATGAGTGCGCGGATCTTTCAAAGCACCCTGCCCCGGCGTGGATTACCAAACTGCCTTTGGACAAACAGTATTACTATGCCCTGGGCGTATCCGGTTCCACCTACCGGACAGAGGACGCTCCCCGCTACGCCGGGGAAAACGCCATGAGCAACCTGCTGAAATCCTTTGGCGTGGAAATCAAGCGGGTCAGCCTGCGCATCGTTGGGGGCATGGGCGCCCGGGATGTGGATGAAGCATGGGAAATCATTCAAAAAAACGAAAGCTCTGCGGAACTGTTGGAGAGCATGGGCGCAGAACTGATTGAAACCTGGCGGGATACCTGCGGCACCGCATCTTTGGGACGCGGTCAAAAGGGCATGGGCTACGGCCTGGCCCGGATGAGCCGCAAAGCCAGCGCCATTAAAGAGATGGCGGCAAAAACCGTGGAACAGGTACGGAAAACCAAGCAGCAGGCCATTGGTGATGTTCGCAAGGACGCGGACAAAGCCTTTGAAGAGCTGGAAGCCATGGAAGCAACGCAGAACGACGCAGGCGCAACAAACCAATAGACACCGGCGTCATTTTGCGTTATAAGATACGTTATACGTTCGGAAACGTTTTAAACATTCATTAGGAGGATATTCATGAAACGTACATTAGTGTTAGTGCTTTCCGCCCTGCTCATCGCTTCGGTCATGTTCGGCTGCGGCACCAACAAAAAGCATAAGCGCGTAGCCCGCGTGGCCAGCGATGAAGTTGTGGACCTTTCCGGCCGCTGGAATGACACCGACAGCCAGATGGTCAGCGAAACTATGATCAAAGACTGCCTGAGCTTCCCCTGGATCGAAGATTTCATGGGTGCCAACGGCGGCAACAAACCCGTGACGATCGTGGGTCGCGTGGTGAACAAGAGCCATGAACACATCAACACCGAAACCTTCGTGAAAGACCTCGAACGCGCCTTTATCCGCAGTGGCCGGGTTCGCGTTGTATCCAATGCCGCCTTCCGCGAGTGGAACCGCAAAGAGCGCGCCGGTCAGGCTGAAGGCTGGACCGATCCCAACACCATGGCCAGCATTGGCAACGAACTGGGCGCCAACTTCATGCTCTTCGGCACCATCAACACCATCATCGACGAAGCCGGTGGCATGAAAGTCGTGTTCTACCAGACCAACCTCGAACTTCACAACCTGACCACCACCGAAAAAGTGTGGATCGGCGACAAGAAGATCAAGAAAGTCATCGAACGCGACGCCAAAGCCTGGTAATCAGGCTCCTAAACGCAGAGAGACGGGAGACTGGGATCGATGGAACGAATCAAACCAATGCGCGGCCGGCTAATATTGCTGGCCGCCGTTTTTGTATTAATGGCCCTGCCTGCTTGTAAAAGTCACACGGATGTGCGCAAAGACTTTATGCACGCCCTTCGCTATGGCCAGTATCCACAGGCTGAGCAGGTACTTATTAAAACCGGTGGCAAGGATAAAGACAACCTGCTGGCAGATTTCATGGATCGCGGTATGGTTCTCCATTATCTCGGGAAGTACGAAGAATCCAACATCTGGCTGGACAAAGCCGATGTGCTGATGGAAGACCAATTCACCAAACATGTGTCCGATGCCCTGGCAGCCATTGCCTGGAACGACACCGCCGCTCCCTACGAAGGCGAGGAGTTTGAACGGGTCATGGTCAACATGGTGATGGCCATGAACTACATCATGCTGGACAAATACGAAGACGCCATGGTGGAAGTCCGGAAGGTCAACCACAAGCTGGCGCTGTATGCGGACAAACTCGCCAAGAATGAAATCAAGAACTACACCTACAAGGTGGACGCTTTTGCAAATTATCTTGGCGGTCTGATTTCCGAAGCCATGCGCGAAGACAACGATGCCCTGGTCTCCTACCGCGACGCCCTCAAGGGCTACGATCAGTTCCAGAAAAACTACGGCGTTGGCTGCCCTCCCCTGCTGAAGGCGGATATGCTGCGGCAGGCCAAGTTTATGGGACTGACCGAAGAATATGAAAAGCTTTCGACGGAGTTTGGCCAACTGGATGAGATGCAGGCACGGTACTGCGAGGGCAAAGGCGAGCTGGTAGTGCTGGTGGGCACCGGTCGCGTGGCCCATAAGATCTCGAAAAAGTGGATCACCAACGATGGCCAGGGCGATTCCATCGCCGTTACCTACCCGGAATTTACCGACAGCAAATTCGACGCCGGATTTGCCACGGTGCGGATAAACAATTATCAGGTCCGCTCCCAGATTGTCACCAGTCTGTCGGCAATCGCCAAAAAGAATCTTTCCGACCGCAACGCCGAAGTAAAGGGCAAAGCCATTGCCCGGGCCATCGCCATGTATGTGGCGAAAAAGGCCACCCGGGCCGCTGCCAAGTCCGACAACACTGCTGTTGCGGTTCTGGGCTTTTTGGCCAACACCGCCATGAACGTCAAGGACGCCGTGGAAGTCGCCGACACCCGCAGCTGGGTGGCTCTGCCGGACTCCTACCAGATGGTTCGCATGTGGCTGGAGCCGGGCAAACATGCCGTCAACGTGGATATCAACAGTAAGATGGGATATCCTCTGTACACCCAGAATTACACCATTGATATTGCCAAAGGCGCAAAGAAATTTATCATCGTGAACGCTCCGGACCGCAAGCCGCAGATGACCTCTGCGAAATTGAAACCGGTAGCCAAACGCTGAATCAGTCCGAACAAAGGAGGAATGCAGGAATGAAACTTTCAACCCTTTCCCGCATGGGAATGTTGTGTGTGGGTCTGTCTCTGGTCATCGCCTGCGCCACCACCAGTGGCGCCAAGGGCGGCGGCGACAAGCCCGCATGGGTGGATGGACAGGATAAACGCTTCCCCAAGGAAAAAGTCCTTGTGGGCGTGGGCAACGGCGACAGCCGCAATGCCTCTGAAGAAGACGCCCGGGCCGCGTTGGCCAAGGTGTTCCGCGTGGAAATCAACTCCCTTACCCAAAGCCTCACCCGCTATGTGGGCTACACCAAATCCGGTGGCGAGGAAAGCTGGCTGACCATGAACGACATCAGCAAGCTGACCAAAACCTACACCAATCAGGTGCTGGAAGGCGTGCAGATCGCGGAACGCTGGACCAGCCCCCGGGGCACGGTCTACACCCTGGCGACTCTGGACCGCAATGCCGCCCGCAATCGTCTGGAACAGCAGGTCATGGACCTGGACAGCAACATTATCCAGCTTGTGGCCGAAGCCGACAAGCAGACGGATAAAATCAACAAGCTGAAAATGATGCTCCGGGCTCTGGAGAAAATGCGCCAGCGCGAAGTGCTCAACAGCCAGCTTCGGGTTGTGCATGTGCTGGGTCGCGGCGTTGACAGCGAAATGAACCCCGGTGCCTTTGACGGCAAGCTGACCGCCATTCTGGCCACCATCAAGGTCTATGTGCAGATCAGCGGTCAGGGCGAAGGCAAAGTCAAACAGGCCATCGTGGAAAGCGTCACCCGTGGTCGCCTGCAGGTGCAGGACATGCAGGACGGTGCTGACATCATCGTGCGTGGCAGCGTGCGGGGCATGCCCGTCAACCGCAGCAGCAACACCGGCTTCAAATTCGCCCAGTTCGAGGCCAAACTCGAAATGGTGAATGCCGCCACCGGCGCTACCTTCGGCTCCATCATGGAACGCCGCAAGGAAGGCGCTAAAGATCTGCTGGACGCCAAAAACATGTGCCTGATGCGTCTTGGCAAAAACATCGTGACCAAATTTAACACCGAACTTCACAACTTCCTGCTGAAATGAGGCCTGCGATGAAAACCGCTACTCGTCTGCTGGTTGCAGCACTGGTACTGGGCACTGTCATGGGAACCCTTATTGTTCCTGCCCAGGCGGGAAAGAAAAAGGTCGTGGCCGTGCTTCCCTTTGACAGCCACCATCATTCCACCTGGGGCCGCAATGCCGCAGAGTATCTGGAAACCCTGCTGGTGGAAAAAGGCAAGTTCCGGGTTGTGGACCGCAAACATCTCAGCCGGGTTATCAAAGAACACGAGCTTGGACAAATGGGCCTTACGGAGATGTCCAAGGAACTGGGTCGCTTCATTGAAGCCGACTACCTGCTTGGCGGCTCCATTTCCGCCCTTGGCGACAGCTACAGCCTCAATGCCAAGATGATCGACATGGAAACCGCGGAAATCGTGGTTGCCAAAAGCACCACCTTCAAGAACCTGTCCAAACTGCGCAAAGCCTGCCAGTTTGTGACCAAGGCTCTTGCCCAGCGTGCTTATGGTACTGGCAGCGGCAACTCCAAAGCCGAGCTGTTCTCCATGAGCGATTCCCGTCAGTTCTACGATGCCGCCGCCTATCTGGTGGGGCAGATGGAAACCATGACCTCCAACGTCGCGGGCTCCATTGACGAAGTGATGGGCAAAAAAGTCATGGTGCAGCTGGAGCGGAAAATCAACTTCCGCCCGGGCATCAAGGTGCAGGTGGAATCCGACGGCTTTGAAGGCACCGACACCATCGGCACCCTGTACATCACCAGAATGCGCCCCAACGGACGCAGTGAGGCCACCTTCCAGGAAGAACCCATGGGCCTTACCATGGGTCAGCGTTTCTCCTCCGCCAACTACAAGAACGTGGTTGCCATCGGTCCCTTTGAGGATGTGGAAGAAGAAAACGAGGAATTCATCAAACAATTCCGTAAAACCCTGGGAGACTCCATGGGCAGCGCTTCTGTCATCGCACCCGCCGATGGCATGGACAGCCTTGCAGGCTCCATTACCCCGGCCAACCGGAGATCAAAGCTCAAAGCCCTGTTCAATCAGGGAGTAGACCTTGTGGTCACCGGACGGTTCATTGGTTCCGCCGGACACCGCCGCCTTGATATGACGGTGTACAACTGCTATGACGGTAAAAAGCTGAAAACCATCAAGCTGGAAACCAAACTGTAAGCTATTTCAGCATATGCAATAAAAAACGCGGGCCATGTGGTCCGCGTTTTTTTTACATCATAAGGGTGGATGCCAGGGCATCCACTACGCCGGGGTCAAACTGCACCCCGCTTCCTTTGCGCAACTCCCGCATGGCCCGGCGATAATCCCGCCGTTTGTGATGGGGACGGTCCGAAGTCATGGCGTCAAAGGCATCAGCCACACGAATGATCCGGGCAGCCAGGGGAATCTCGCCGCCCTGTTTGCCATCGGGATACCCACTGCCGTCAAAGTTTTCGTGATGATGGCGTATTACCTGCAGAATCGGCTGAAATCCATCGATACAGGCCACCAGATCCTCGCCTATGGAAGGATGCCGGTTAAGCTCTGCTCGTTCATCTTCTTCCAAACGCCCCGGCTTGTTAAGAATATGCACCGGTAACAGCGCCTGTCCGATATTCTGAAGATATGAGGCCCAGGTAAGATCACGACGATCAAAGGCCGACAATCCCATGGAGCGGGCGATTTCCCGTGACAGGTTTGTGGCTCGCCGGGTGTGCCCCGGATGCCCCGAGGCAATCCGCCGGTCAATGATTTCAGCAGCCACGCTCAGCAGACGCTCCACCGCATCCCAGGTGCTCAGCACCTCCAGATCATCAAAGCGTCCGCGCAGCCCCCGGATATGCCCGGTGGTAACCGCTGCATCCTCTACCCGCTGCCCAAGGTCATCCTGTAGCGCACCAACCAGACAGGTGTACATTGACTCGGAGAACTGGTCGCCCTGTAGCAGCTGCAAATGCTCCAGGGCCGCAGAGACATTCCTGTTCTCGCTTTGCATGGCCAGATCAAAGGCATCGGCAATGCGCAGCACCTGGGCCCGAAGGGGAATCTCTGATCCCCGCAAGCCCTTGGGATAGCCATTGCCGCCTATATGCTCGTGATGCATGCGAATGAGTTTTGACACATCCCGCAGTCCCGGCACTTCGTTCAGCAGATCTGCTGCCCACACCGCATGGAAAAAGATATCCACATCGCTTTTCTGGCTCAGGGCATCGGGGCGGTTCTGCAATCGCCGCACCACATGGGGTGACAGATGCGACCCGCCGATATCCAAAAGCAACGCCGCCAAAAACAGATTGTTGTCGATTTCTCCGTCGGTCAGCCTGGTGTAGAGGGTATCAGCCACCATGGCGGTGCGGAAGGCATGCCCAAGCACCTGATGGCCGTCATGGTCAAACACATGGGCAAGGGTAACGATAAGATCAAACACAAATCCGCCCCCGGGGGTATCCGGCAACTCCATGGTCAATTGTCGGGCGCGGGTGGGAATGCGTTCTATCATATACTCCGTCTCCGGTTCATGTACAGGGGCTCAACCCGTTGCCTGATGAACTTCTCAAGACGCAGATTGATGAGTTCGGGTTGCTCCAGTAATGCTGCATGTGTTCCATGTTCAAGATACAGCATTTCCGCCTCTGGAATCAAGTGCCGCATTTCGAGGCTGTGCTGCGGACGGGTAAAGCGATCCCATTCACCGGCCACAACCAGCACCGGCACCAGAATATCCTGAATATAACGTCGGGCGGAATGCTGCTGCATGTGTCCCACCATATGGAAAAACACTTCAAAATCCAGCGCCGCCAAATGTTTGAAATAGGGTTCCATGGCGTTGCGGTCGCACAACTCGTGATGCACCAGAGTGCGCCGCACTGCGGGCCACAGGGCCGGGGACTTCAACGTCATGCGGGTAAAAGAACTCCACAGCGCCGGAGTCTGCCGGGCAATATTCATCATCCAGGGGAACATTTTGCCGAATCCCCGGATACCGAGAAAATCGTTTGCCGGGTATTCAAATGCCCCAAGCATGGGAGCAAGGCCCACAACTTTTTCCGCAAAGAGATGATAGAATTCCAAAACCACCTGACTGCCCATGGAATGCCCGACATGCAGGGCCGTGGACAAACCGAACTGTTCCATAACCCCGTTGAGATCCCGGGCATTGTCTTCGATGGTGGTGCGGGCAAGATCCGCCGGACGCTCCGAACGACCATGGCCCCGGTAATCCCATATGACTACCGGATGATCGGGCGCAAAATACCGCCGAACTTCATCCCAAAAAAATGTGCTGATGCCTACACCATTGGTGCAAACGATGGGAACACCGCTGCCGCCGCCCTCCATGGCACACCAGATGCGGGTGCCATCAAAACTTTCAAACACCTGCTCACGCAACGACATGCTACAGCCAAAAAAGAAATGGCGGAGAGTGAGGGATTCGAACCCCCGGACCCCGTGAAGGGTCTGCGGTTTTCAAGACCGCCGCCTTCGACCTCTCGGCCAACTCTCCGCGCGGTGTAGGCCCTATTGCGCTAAAATGCGCTCTTTGCCGCCCATAAAGGGACGCAGGGCTTCGGGAATTATAACAGAACCATCGGCCTGCTGGTAGTTTTCTAAAATCGCCACCAGGGTACGGCCAACCGCCAGTCCGGACCCGTTCAGGGTATGGACCAGGGTATTTTTCCCCTGCTCGTTCTTGTAACGGATCTTCATGCGCCGGGCCTGAAAATCGGTACAGTTGGAGCAGGAGCTGATTTCGCGATAGGTATCCTGCGAGGGCAGCCAGACTTCCAGGTCGTAGCATTTTGCGGCGCTGAAGCCCATGTCTCCGGCGCTCAGCAGCATTACCCGGTAAGGCAGGCCCAGTTGCTGCAGAATATATTCCGCATCACCCACCATGCCTTCCAGCTCGTCAAAGCTGGTTTCCGGCGCGGTGAACTTGATCATTTCGACTTTCTGGAACTGATGCATACGGATAAGACCGCGCATGTCCCGGCCATAGCTGCCCGCTTCGGATCTGAAGCAGGAGGAATAGGCGCAATAGCGGGTGGGCACTTTATCCGCAGGCAGAATCTCGCCAGCATGCAGATTGGTTACCGGAACTTCAGCGGTGGGCACCAAAAAGAGTTCACGGTCACCGCTGACTTTGAACAGGTCTTCCTCAAACTTGGGAAGCTGACCGGTGCCGGTCATGGTCTGCCGGTTTACCAAAAACGGCGGCAGAACCTCGGTGTATCCCCGGTCCGCCAGAGTGGTGAGGAAGAACTGAATCAGGGCGTGTTCCATCCGGGCAGCATCGCCGTAAGACACGGCAAAGCGGGCGCCGGAAAGTTTCGCGGCCCGTTCAAAATCCAGAATCCCCAAACCTTCGCCAATATCCACGTGGTCACGGATATCGAAATCAAAGGTCGCAGGCTCGCCCCAGCGGCGGATTTCCAGGTTGTCGCTTTCATCGGCACCCTGAGGAACGCCTTCGCCAGGCATGTTGGGAACCGCCAGCATGATATCGGAGATCTGCTCTTCGGTTTCCTTTAGCAGGGGATCAAGCTCTTTGACCTTGTCGGAAAGCGCCTTCAACTCGCCCCGCTTCGCATCCACAGCGGCTTTGACATCTTCGCCCTTGCCCTTTTTGAACATGGCCTTGATTTCTTTGTTGGCCGCATTCTGCTGTGCCCGAAGATCCTGAATCTCCGCGATCTGACTTCGACGGCGGTCCGCCAGGTCAGAAATATTCGCAAGAATCGCCGGGTCCACGCGGTGGCGCAGCGCTTCTTTTACGTCTTCAAGATGTTCGGTCACAAATTTTAGGTCGAGCATAGTATTCTCCACTCGCTTATGCGATCAGGCGATTATTCTTAGCATGAGCCACAGCGAACGTCAACCGTTCTCAATCGTATTTTTACCGGGATTCCGCTTCGCTGTTTCTAATAATCACGCCCCTTGCCGGTATCGGTCAAATCACGCAGGGCTTTGGGATAGGGCGCAAAAAAGCTCTGCTGCCGCAGATAGGCATCATCGGTGCGCTCTATCCAGGACTCCAGTACGCTGTTGATGGCCACCAGGGGCGTGGAGCCTTCCCGGTATTCCTCCAGCATATCCAGAAACCGGGCTTTCTCCCGGGCGGTCAGCACCTTCTTAAAGTACCCAAAGGCATGGAGCAATACATTGATAACCGCCGGTCGCCGCACCGCCGCCGCAAGAGCGTGTTGCAACGCCGCCTGATATTGTGACATCACTTCTGCCACCGGCAGCTTATCGTGATTGGCCACCAGCTTGCCCATACGCCGCATCTCTGTCTGATGCGCAGCCATGAGCAGCAGCTTGTGTTTGGCGTGGAACTTCACCAGCTTCGCCATGGTAGCCGATGACGCCACCCGCCGCATTTCCGCCAGGGTAAATATCCGGGTGAAAAAGCGATCCCGCAATTGGAAGTTGGTCAACCGCCCTTCGTCCTCGGCGGGAAGATGGGGATAGCGCTCCAGCACCATCCGGCCCAGCAAGCCAGAGGCCTTGCCCCTGACACCGGTTTTCTTTGCGCCATGATAGATATTCACATCCCGCAGCCCGCAGGTAGGAGACCGGCCCTTTAGCAAAAATCCGTCCACCTCCCCCAGTCCATCCAGCACCTCGCGTATATAGGCCTCCATCTCGTCGGTGAAAAACAGCCCGGTTTCTGGCTGAAACAACAGATAGTTTTCTTTGCTTTCATCCAACACCACCCGCACCGGCTTGCGGGGAATTCCCAGACCGATGCCCGCCTCCGGACAATCGTGCACTGCCTCCACATGCTTTTTAAGCTGCTCCGCCACTTCAGAGGTAATGGTCACCCCGTTCCAGCGACAGGCTTCAAACCCCAGACAACGACTGAAATACACTCGCGGTTTCGCAAAAGATGGCATAGCTGCGTCCCTTTCCCTTCACATGTCCGACATACAACTTTCCTCACAGGATTCAGTATGATATAAAGCATCAATACGGTCAATACCCCTTAAATTGTCTGAATATACGCAAGGCTTGCCAATTACTGAATAATGTCTATACTTGCAATACTCGAGATTCAAAACCGGTTACACGGAGAAGTAGATGTCATTTATAGAACTTTCAAAATATTTCGCTCAGCTTGGCAGTGAGTGGGTGTTGTGGCTGCTGGTGATTCTCAGCATTATTTCCGTGGCCGTGGTAATCGAGCGTATCATAACCCTTATCCGCTACCGGGTGAACGTTGACGACCTTATCAGCGTGGTGGCTCAGGACCTTGGCAAAGGCAACTGGCAGGCCGCCCGCGAGCATATCGAATCCCGCAAGGGTGTTGCCCCCTCCATTTTGCGTGAAGGTCTGGCCAATGCCGAAAGCGGCACCAAGGTTGTCAAGGAAGTCATGAACGCCCAGGCCGGGGTGCAGCGAAAAATCCTGTTCCGCTACCTCAATTTCCTGGGTACCGTTGGCTCCAACGCTCCCTTTATCGGGCTGCTTGGTACGGTACTTGGTATTATGCGGGCGTTTCAGGATCTGGCCCAAACCACCCAGCAGGGACCATCGGTCGTTATGGAAGGTATCTCCGAAGCCCTTATCGCCACCGCCATCGGCCTTTTAGTGGCTATCCCCGCGGTTGTGGCCTTCAACTATTTCCGTACCTGGGCAAACACCATTATGGCCGACGCTGACCGGGTTTCCCGCCTGCTGTTGGCCTATGTCGAAGGTGATCGCACCCGCAACGGGCATGGCAACGGCAACGGAAACGGGAACGGCATTCTTGAAGAAGAAGACTGATTTCTTCCGTATTTTATGCACAACATCTTGACAGGGGCGCGGTAGTGAATAGCATAAAACAGACCGTGGAGGTCTGTTATTATGGCAACCTATATCAACCGAAGAACATCCTACGCCATGCAAACCCTGGTTCGCCTGGCCCTGGCCGGAGACGATGCGCCGCTAAGCCGTGACGTCATTGCAAAAAGCGAGGGCATTCCTGCGCCCTTTTTGGAAAAAATACTGCAACAGCTGGCAGGGGCGGGGCTGATCGAAGGCAAAAAAGGCCCCGGTGGCGGATACCGTCTGGTACACGCGCCCCAGGATGTCAGCATTATGGATGTCATGAACAGCATAGGCGAGCCCGTGGAAATAAACCGCTGCACCACAGAGGAAGACGCCTGCGACCGCAGCAACTGCTGCCCCTCCGCCGCCATCTGGAAAAAAGTCCAGCGGGAAATTGACGAGATTTTACGCCGGGAAACCCTGGCGTCGGTCATCGATGGAATGACCTGAACATAACAAGGAGTACCCCATGAACCTTCCCATATATCTTGATAACCACGCCACCACCATGGTGGACCCCCAGGTTATGGAAGTCATGCTGCCCTACTTCACCCAGTGGTACGGCAATCCTTCCAGCCGCATGCATTCCTTTGGCGAAAAAGCCGGTGAAGCCGTTGACGCTGCCCGCATCCATGTGCAAAAGCTTATCAACGCCAAAACCGACCGTGAAATCATCTTCACCGCCGGAGCCACCGAGGCCATCAATCACGGGATCAAAGGCGCCGCCAGGACCCTAAAGGACAAGGGACGCCATATCATCACCAGCGTGGTGGAACACAAGGCTGTTCTCAAGGCCTGTGCATGGCTGGAAGGCGAAGGTTATGAGGTTACCAGTCTTCCCACGGACAGCACCGGTCAGGTATCAGTGGAATCGGTGAAAAACGCACTGCGGGACGACACCATTCTTGTGGCGGTGATGGCGGCCAACAACGAAGTCGGCACCGTAAATCCCATCGGCGAAATCGGAGCACTGCTGGCGGATCATCAGGCTGCGTTCTTTGTGGATGCCGCCCAGGCCGCAGGTAAAATTCCTCTGGACGTGCAGGCCATGCACATCGACATGCTGTCGCTTTCCGCCCACAAGTATCACGGACCAAAGGGCGTTGGCGCATTGTATATCAGCCGTAAAAGCGGACTGAAACTGCAACCCCTGCTCCACGGTGGCGGACAGGAACGCAACCGCCGTAGCGGCACCCTGAATGTCCCGGGTATTGTGGGCATGGGCGAGGCCTCCCGCATTGCGCTGCAAGACCTGGAAGAAAGCGCTGCCCGCATCCGCACCCTGCGTGACC
>Ga0070728_10003610_pt1 | contig 16899 bp, 32 predicted proteins | sample tdDd471_FD_66723 | JGI IMG/M metagenome (GOLD analysis project Ga0070728, IMG submission 66723) | Marine sediment microbial communities from the Atlantic coast under amendment with organic carbon and nitrate - tdDd47.1 | ecosystem: Environmental > Aquatic > Marine > Coastal > Sediment | place... | reverse complement strand
GTAGAGTTTAGAGAGAGAACTAAGAACAAGGTACCCTTCCATGCTGTGGCTATTGACTTCCGTACCCCTGGGTACTAAGGGTATATACCCTGAGGGTTTTTATAAGGATATACTATACAGGACTTAACTCTCAGGGTATATACAAAGGGTATGTACACAGTGTATATACTATAAGTACTATATAGGTTATCAAACGGATGGAGCAAGAGGAGGTTAGGTATGTTATTTTGGATATGGCTGGTGTCTGTCTCAGTTGTACTGACATGGATACTGATCGATGAAGAATGTAACTGAGATACATTGGAGGTGAGTAATGGGCGATTGGCACGATACTATCGAGCAGATACTGAAAGATTATGTCAAGAAAGACGACCTCCGCAAGCTGCGGGATAAACTTTCAGACGAGGGCCACGCAAAATGGAACAACAGCGGAACGGAAGCATACGGAAAAGTTGTAAAGATGATAGACAAACTACTGGTGAAATGTAACTGAGATACATTAAGGAGGATAGATGAGATACAAGAACCCTTGTTGTGAGGAGTACTGGAAAGAAATCTTTAAGAACCCTTACTGGAGGAAGCTGTACCGAGAAGAAGGAATGGAGGATGTGGAGTTGAGCTGCATGATGTGTTCTATCAAGAGGCTTGACAGGGAGGTGTTCGATGATTACAATAGAGGACTTGGAGGAGATTCATGAAGCTGTGTATTATCAAGGATGGTGTGACGAGAACTACCGAAGCACCAATGGTGAAGGTGAGGTGTCCGATCTGTTCGATCCAGAGCAGCTGTCATTTCAAAGAGGTGGACTACGATATCAACTCGACCATCTACCTAACGTACTGCACGAACTGCAAGAGTCAATGGAGATTGGAGAGGAGCCATGCAAAAGATAACTAGAGTACACCCACAGTCAGCACATAAGGGACACGAAAAAGACATTAAGAAGTTTGTCGGTGAGTGGGTACCTGATGGGGACCAGGAATTGCACGAGAACTCTATGTATGAATCAGGTTCATTCATCCTGGCAGAGCCTGGGTACTATGGACCCCAGTATATCGAAGCAGGAGAGGAGATTACTCTTTACGGTGCCATAGTGGAGGAAGTGAAATGATTATACCAACAGAAGATTTAGTAGTAGTAGCAGTCAACAAGAAAGGCGAATCGTTCCCGCTGAAAACTTTCCCACAGGATAGTTACTTCAGTGCTCGTACCCATGCGATATACATTGCAAGGCTGAGTGGTAAGATTGAAAGCGAGGACACAATAGAAGTACGTGAGGCACAGTCAGAGGTACCGCTGTTCCGATGTAGCTTCGAAAGTATCATGGAGAATACCCATGTACTTAAACCCTATTACCCAGAGGAGGATTGATGGAGACACTGGTGCAATGTGAACTAGCACAGAAACGGAGCTGTCGTATCTACTGGTGTGAGCACTACGCTGAGCACCCGATACAGATAGCTGAGGTAAAGGAGTATGGGCAGGAGATTTACTGCACCGCAGGAAACTATTGTGTATCTATGAAGTGCAACGTAAGATGTAAATTAATCTGTGAACAATAGGAGGATTACAGATGCCGAGCAAAAACGATTACACCAAAGCAACTACTGAGCTGGAAACCCTGAAATACTTTATGACGATTCCTTTCGAAGGTCGTGAGCCAGAGATGGAACTCCAGGCAAAGAAAGTTATCGCAGCTAACACCCATGAAGATTCAGATCGTGAAGGGTTCCGCGAGTTCTTGGACCGAGAGTGTGAGTCCATGTCAGGTATGAAGTTCATGAAGCTGGTGGATGATACATTGAAGTTCACCTTGACTATCGAGTATGCCAGCGATGAGATTAAGAGTCTCTCCGAGGACTACGATAACGAGGTGGAGTTCGTCACCACTGCCAGAGCTTCTGACATTGTGTATTCAGTTATCGAGACTGTCATTACAGGTATGAAGCAGGTTGCTATGCAGCAGATGATACAGGAATTACTGGGTGACCTGGGTGAATCAGCCCAGCCAGTAGAGAAAAGCTTTGATATCGATGAAGCAATCGAAGAGATGAAGAAGGAGGCATTCAATGGTTAAGGGGATATTTGCAGCAGCACTTGGATTATGCATGTTAATTTCAAGTTCGGTCATGGCTCAGCAAGGACCACCAGAGGTACAGGCATTGAGAGAATGTGGTGTGCCTATTATCCAGACAGGGGTATACGAAAAGAACTTCATCATGTTATCGATGGAGGTGGCCCTGGAGTGTGAAGCTGAGTTTGTTATGCTGGCTTATGCTGCTGGCCTGGCCTTACCTGAAGAGCAGGAGGAATACAGCAAGGCTATCTTTGATATGTCTGCTGGATTTACAGGTGAGATTCTGCGCCAGGTAACAGTGTACTATGAACGGGAGTTGAAAAAACGAGGTGCCTAATGACCGTACCGAACAGGAGATGTCCAGCATGTCAAGAGAATGGACATGACAATGGCAACGATGCCGGTCACCTGTTCCTGATGGACAAGGGTGATCGTTGGTGTTGTAACCGCACTGACTATCACCCTGATGGCATGATGGTGTTCTATGACAACGACATGGACAACAACGAACCTATTCTCGAGGACGAAGATGTATCTGAGAAACATTCTGAGAATCCCTGGGATGTACAAGAAGATACCTCAGAGGCTGCTGACAGCACGTTCAGTGTGACGAAGGGCAAAGTACCTGTCACCCCTCAATCGTTCAATACAGAGCCAGCTAGCCCTGTTTACGTGGGTTTTCGAGGTGTACCTGCAGAGGACTGGGAGTTCTACGGTGTATCATTCTTACTTGATGAGACTAATGCACCGATAAAGCAGTACTACCCTGTCACTCTCAATGGTAAGGATCGAACACGTAAGGTGAGGCTGGTCGAAGAGAAGGAGTTCTACTGGGAAGACAGTAAGAAGGCCAAGAAGAAAGACTTGTTTGGAATGACAACACTGAAGGGCAAGGTACCGAAGCGGGTACTACTGACCGAAGGTGAAGTTGACGCTGTCTCTGCCTACCACATGTTGAAGAAGTGGAACGTCAGGTGCCTGTCCGGTATGGACGGTGACTCACTGAAGAACATAACCCATAACATCGAGTTCCTCGAATCAGTTGAGGACTTAACATTCTGTCCAGACAATGACCCAGCAGGTAATGACTACTGCGAGAAGCTACTGAACCTGCTACCCCAGGTCAAGGTCATGAAGATCAGCGAGAAAGATGCTAATGATATGCTGCGGAAGGATAAGCAGGTAGAGTTCATCGATGCTTACTGGAGAGCTGGGCAGTACCAACCACCCTCGATAGTCGAGGTGTCTGATATCAAGGACAGCTTAAGGGATACAGTACCAATCGGTATCGGGTACCCTTGGGCTTCACTGGATGCCATCACCTACGGTATGAATCCGCATACCATCCTGTCTGTAGGATCAGGCCCAGGTGCAGGTAAGACTACCCTGGTACGTGGTATCCAAGAACATCTAATGTTTCATCATGAACTACCAGTAGGTATCTTTAGCCTGGAAGAATCTAAAGAGATGACATTGCGTCAACTGGTAGGCTATCAAATGAACGAGAGGATTCACTTACCTGGGTCCACTTATAACATTGAAGAGGCAATGCACTATGCGGAGAGGCTTGAAGGGAAAGCTTATATCTATGACCGAAGATTCTTTAATGGACAGTGGGATAAGATCGAGAGAGCTATCAGGCACATGTATGCTCTGGGTATCAAACACTTCTTCATTGATCCCATCACGGCACTCGTTGTTCACCTTGACGCATCGGGTCAGAACACTGCACTCGGAAAGATAATGTCTGACCTGTCTACCTTAATGCAGGAGATACCAATCTATGTTATGCTTGTTAACCATCTTAATAACCCTACTTCTGGTCCTACTCACGATGAAGGTGGAAGGGTCTTACCCTCGCAGTTCACAGGATCAAAGTCCCAATGGAGATTCAGTACCGACATGTGGGGGATCGAAAGGAACTCCTTATCGGAGGAGGATGAGGAGAAGAATCAGGTCACGATCCGCAACCTGAAGCATAGGGCTGATGGTTCCTTGATGGGCAGGTTCTGTAAGCTGAACTATGACAAGGCTACTGGTAGGTTAGTAGATAACTGCAGTGAGTTCAAGTCTATCAATCCAGGCTTGACTAAGGAGAAGTACGAAGATAAACCTCAAGAGGAAATCGAACAGGTGCCTGAGGTCAGACGAGAGACCAAGACACTTAACGATTTATTCTAGTTAACCTCAACCATCGGGCTGTTAAACCTACCCGAGGAGGTAACATGTTAGTATTTGATATCGAAGCTAATGGCTTCATCGAGAATGTAACTGAGATACATTGTATCGTAACTCAGGACACTACCACTGAGAAGGTCATGAAGTATCACGACTACTTCTCTATGCCAAGGGACGCTAGCCTGGAGGCTGGTGTTCATGCACTGAAGGAAGCGCAAGGAATCATAGGACATAACATAGAGGGTTACGATATCCCTGTACTGGAGATGCTGACCAGCTATGAAACTAGGTTCGATCAGATACGTATCGATACCATGCTGTTGTCCTGTATCCTGCACTCTTCCATGAGAAAGAACGGACTCGAAGATTGGTTCATTAAGTTAGGTCTACCTGTAGCCAAGGTTAAGATCACTGACTTCAGTAATCTCACCGATGAATTACTAAGACGGTGTGTTAACGATGTCAGAGGTAACAAGATGTTGTATGATCACCTGGCTAAAGAAACTCGAGACTTGAACAAGGCACATTCAGATGTACTACACATTGGAGATGCGCTGCAGCTTGAGCAGGATGTATCTCGTATACATTCTAAGCAGGTAAGACACGGCATCTACTATGACATACCATATGCCGAGGTGACATTTGCTGGATGGGAGAAACGGTCAGCTAAACTAGCTAAGGAAATTCATGAAGGTGTACCTAAGACCTGCAAGATGTACGGCAGTGTCGAAGTTAAGAAGCCTTTCAAGAAAGACGGTACAGCTAGCAAGGCATTGACTGACTGGTTCCCTGATGAGGACGACCAGCTTAATGTAAGAGGCAAGTTCACACGTATCGAGTTCGAGAACATTAACCTTAACTCTGACCAGCAGGTAAAGAATACATTGCTGAAGCTAGGCTGGCAACCTACTCAGTGGAACTACAAGATAGACCCAGCCGGTCAGCGAGTACGGACTTCACCGAAGTTAACGGAGGATAGTTTTGAATCCCTGCCTGAGGGACTGGGCAAAGTAATAGCAGACTTCAACATACTGAAGCACCGGAGATCACTGTTCGTAAGTCAGAGAGACCCTAATCAAGGCTCATTGCCTATGGCTAAGGCCAATCCAGTAGAGGGTACGACACTTGGACTAGTGAGAGCTGATGCATTCACTTGCGGTACCAACACTGCGAGGTATGCCCACGTTAAACCAGTAGCTAATCTTCCGCGACCTTCATCGAAGTACGGTTACCCCTGCCGTAGAATATTTGTTCCACCTCCTGGTGCTATCCAGATAGGTGTGGACTTATCAGGGGTGGAGGCAAGGAAACTATGTGACCTGTGTTACCCTTACCCAGGTGGTGAGGAGTTCGCAGAGATGGTGTTGCATGGTGATTGGCACAGTGAGAATGCCAGTATATGGAGGGTCTCTCGTGATACTGCCAAGACTATTCTCTACGCTATGATGTACGGTGCAGGGGATGAGAAGCTAGGCAAGACAGCGGGAGGCAGTGCAGCTAGAGGAGCAGGTATTAAGGAAGCATTCCTCGAAGCTAACCCTGCATACGCATGTTTGGTTGAGGACCTGACAGATGCATACAATGCAAACGGTGGTTGGATTCCAAGTATTGATGGTCGTCCACTGTATCCCAAGAGCAAGAAGGATACGCTCAACACTAAGATACAGGGTGACTGTGCGGTACTGTTCAAGCACTGGATGAGGATGGTGGACAAGCTCCAAGATGTACAGCAGGGACATGCCCACCAGATGGTAGCCTACCACGATGAGCTGCAGTTTGCATACTGTACGTTCAACGAGGGCTGGCATCCAGAATGTTTTGCACAGAAAGTAGTTCAGTGTGCAGTCTTGACAGGTGAGCAATACGAACTTAATGTACCATTAGATGCTGAGTACTCCATCGGGTACAGCTATGCAGCAACACATTAAGGAGATGATATGAGTAGACTAAGGAAGTATAAGTTGTTAGAGATTCACGAATCGGATGCATGGTATGGTAAGTCAGATGCCTGGGAAGAAGGTACGATAATGACAGCCGATCCATACGAGATCACCGCGACTGTCAAAGGTTATCACGGTGGTCCATTCACTAATGAAGAAGGTAAACAGGTGGTCTTCTATGCAGCTAGACTTGCAGAAGTATCCTAAACGGAACGAAGATATAATAATCGAGGATTACCATAACCTTGTACTGAAGGTGTACTGCCACATGATTACTAAGTTTGGTACGTGGCTGCAACGGTACAAGCAGGACTTAATTCAGTCGGGCTACTGTGGTCTCATAAAAGCTAAGGAGAAGTACGAGCCTGGGAGGGGTTCGTTCCTTGGCCTAGCTTGGTTACGTATACAGAGTGCTATGCAAAGTGACATAGCTAAGTATGCAAAGTTCGAGACATACACCATGCCCATCGAGGACCTGAAGTTATACGCTAATGCAGCAGACAGTGAACAATTAGACTGGCAAGATTTAATACCCAGCGAGATGGTTGACTATGAAAGTGTGTTGCGTATGATCACAGACCCTGATGATCAGAAGTTGTTGGAAGGTATCATCGAGATGTATCCTTACTGGAAGCTCAGGAAGATACTAGGTGAGACTAAAGAAGAGCACGATGCTAGAGTAGCACGATTGAAAGACGAACTCAGAGAAATTCTGAGGATTTTCCACCCAAGTAACTAGGAGGTTACTATGAAAAGAGATGAAAGATTCAATGAAATGACTACCTTTAAACTCGAAGGCCTCAAGTGTATGTACCCGAGACTGTTCGAGCCTGACACTAAGTTCGAATCTGTATGGAAGGTTGATCTTATCCTTCCCGATGAGCTTGCCCAGAGTATGGCAGCAGTAGGATTCAACGTCCGTCAGAAAGACTACGGTGATGGTGAGGTTAACGTGATCACTGCGAAGCGCAAGACCCATAAGCGCAGTGGTGACCCGATGTACCCACCGAATGTCTATGGACCTGATGCAAAGCGGTGGGCCAAGGAAGATGCTATCGGTAACGGTAGTGTCCTCAACGTACAGGTAGCTGCTATGTACCGCGAGGTTGGTGGTAAGCTTCGTCTGCCTCTGTACCTCAACGCTGTGCAGGTAGTGGAGCATGTACCTTACCACGCTTCTCCGTTTGCAGCAGTAGGTGGTAAGCAGGACGATGATCCCGCTCCGTTCTAAATGTAACTGAGATACATATCTGGGGCATGTCCACTGTAGCTTAGTGTTCATGCCCCGTGAACATTGGAGGAAAATGAACATGAAGATTGACATGTACAAGGTAGCAAGGAAGATGTATGAGCAGTACTGTGTATCATGTAGTCACGTTGCTCATAACGGAGATGACCTTCCCACCTGGGAACAGCTCGACAGTATGAAGAAGTACTACTGGACAGCTTCAGCCAGGGCTGGTATAAGTGAGTTCATGTACCAGATGGAAGGCATCGTTGATATGTCATAGGAGGCAGTATGAATATAGAAATAAAGAAAACAATAGAGATCAACGTTGAATGCGAAGGGTGCGGAGCTGGTCTTGTGGTCTACTGGGATGAGTACTATGAACGTCTGACAGTAGAGATATGCAACTCTTGTATTGAGGACTCTAGAAAGGAGGAGTGGAGAGATGGACACGAACAAGGATACAAAGAAGGAAAACAAGATGGCCTCGACCAGTCTGGACGATGCTCTTGCACAAGATAGTGTCAACCTAGTTGATGCCTTCCACGAGAATGAGCCTGGGCTACCTGTCCTGCTCATAGATTCAGATACGATAGCTTACAGGTGTGCAGCAGTGACCGATGGCAGACAGTACAGCGTTGGTAAGACAGCGTTTAAGTACAAGTCTGACGTTGTTAAGTACTGTGCCAAGGAAGGTATAGATGTATCTGAGATACAGGAAGAGTACTATCCTGAGCCTCTAAAGAATGCCATAAAGATTGTGGGCATATCTATCCACGGTATCATTAACTATGGCAAGGACAAGTTCGACAGGTTCAACATGGAGTTCTTCCACTCTGGACCCAGTGCTGAGGGTTGGAGGATGCAGTTCCTTCCTGAGTACAAAGCAAACCGGAAGGGTAAACGTAGGCCACACCACCTGTCTGCCTGTAAAGCACACATAACCAAGAGGTACCATGAAGTAAATAAGACAGGGATAGAGGCAGATGATTTAATCGGCATTCGTGCGTATGAGCTTCGGAAAGAAGGTACCCCGTACATCATAGTCACCAACGACAAGGACCTTAAGACAATCCCAGGTGTTCATTTCGATTGGACTACCCAGGAAGAGTCTAAGTCTAGTGAGGTTGAGGCTATGAAGTTCTTCTATGCACAGACAATAGCTGGTGATACCACTGATAATATCCCTGGTGTTAAAGGCCTGGGTATTAACAACAAAGGTACAGGTAAAGCGCAGAAGATAATCCAGAAAGCAACCGAAGAGTTCCAAGCAGGACTTGACAGTGACTGGTGTAACTCATTCGATACTGAGGTTGAGTTCGAGTATGCAGTGTGCCAGTTGCTAGAGGAACACCTGTTCAATACAGCTCTTGATTGTTGGCTAGAGGGAGGCCCAGGTAAGAACGGAAGCTATGGATGTGAAGGACTTGAAGAAGTATTGGATAGGTACATCGCATCTGCTAAGTGCCTGTACATTCTACACGAGGAAGGTGTAAACTGGAGTCCACCTTTATGTGACCGGAGGAATTTCTAATGGCATGGAGAAGACACTCCTACCCTAAACGTAGAAAGAAAACGAATGGTGATCCTTACCGTTCAGATTTAGAGAGAAGACTATCTAAGATTCTTAAGTTCTGCCGGTACGAGAAGCGTAAGGTAGAGTACGTGGTGCCGAGTACATATAACCCTGACTTCGACTTCGCTGATAAAGAGTGGCTAGTCATCGAGGCTAAGGGTAGGTTCATTAACGGTACCACCGAGGCTCGTAAGTACGTCAAGGTAGCCGAGCAGCACCGAGAGTTGGAGGTAGTCTTTATACTAGAACGTGCTCTCACCAAGGCATACACTGCAGCTAAGCGTAGGAAGGATGGCTCAGTGCTGACTATGGGTGAGTGGTGCGCTAAGAATAAGTTTCTATTCTTTGAAGAGAAGAAGATTCCCAAGTGGTTTATCGAAGGGAACTTTGATAGGGATAAGATCGAGGAAGAGAAACGAAACCAACGACAGGAGTGGTTAGGAAAATGAGTACTATTAAAAATGTATCTGAGATACTTATTCAGCTCAGACCTAGTGAGATCATGGAGGTTTGTTTTCCCGAGGAAGATACCGAAGAAATAGTATACGCACTCCAAGATCACATTGAGGATAACCTTGAGAACATTGAGAGTGAGCTAGTATTAAACGGACTAATGGAGGAATACGATGAGTAAAATCTTTAACAGTAAGGGAGCAATTAGCGACCCGAAGATAAGCGGTAAGAGGATAGGAGGAACGCTAGAGGAGTGGACAGTAAAGCCACTACTTCTAGGTGCGGGAGACCTTGAGGCTAGAGAGTGCATCATCGGAACTGTATATGACGATGACTTCTGGGATGACGGTATGTTAATAAGGTCTTCCTTGATAGAGAGCATCGATGTTGAGAGAGGTATGGTCGAGACTCGCAACACCATCTATAACCTGGGGGAGAAACTTAATGAAGAGGTATAAGAACAATGCAGTTCTAGTCATGCCTGACTTCCATGCTCCGTACCACCACCCCGATACCATCCCGTTCCTATGTGCAGTACGGGATAAGTACCAGCCTGACCGAGTGTATCAGATAGGTGACTGGACTGATAGCTATGCATTCACTCGGTTCCCTAAGGACCCTGAAGCTGATAGCTATACTACGGAGTACAAGCAAGTCAAGAAGTTCACAAAGATGCTAACCGATGAGTTCCCTAGAGGTACCGCACTCAAGGGTAATCACGATGCACGATTGTGGGAGAGGGCGAAGAATGCAGGGATTCCCAGGGGATTGATCATGCCGTATGAGAAGGTGATCGGTCTCGAGAAAACTGAATGGGATATGAAGTACGAAGCTTCCTTTACGGTTGACGCAACCAGGGAACAGTATTATCTTGTACATGAGAAGGCTGGCACTCCGCTGAACCTAGCCAAAGCACTTAGTTGCTCAGTAGTGTACGGTCATAATCATACCAAGGCCGAGGTAGCCTCCGTTATGTTGCTCGACAAGCGTGTCTATGGGTGCTACACTGGCTGTTTGATAGGTGACAATAGGTATGCCTTCGGTTACAACGGAAGGTCTATCATACGTCCAAACAGAGGCTGTCTGATGATCATCGATGGGGTACCACGACTCATCCCGTTTGATGTAGGACCTAAAGGAAAGTGGAACAGAGTCATACGATAGGAGGAGCTATGAGATTCGTAACGTACAAGGAGTATGCCGAGGAGTTCAATTATCCTGAGATGTTGGATGATGTCTACGACCCTTGCGGAGATTGTTGTCTGGATTTCAATGGAGAAGACTGCAACATGTTCGACTGTGAGGGTGGTCTGTTCGTAAAGGATGCTATATACCTACCAGAGGATGAGGACTACGTAGAGGAACCTCTGGTAGCTGCTATGGAGGAGCCAGCAGATGGGTATCCGTACTGCAAGGATACTTGTGTACCTTATCAACGTAGAGGCCACTGCGGTGGGTGTAACAACTATGAGGGCTATGAACCTGTAGCTCTGAAGCAGCTGAAAGGTGCTTATGGTGAGAATCCATGTAAGGAATTACCTGAAGAATGGGGTATGAGCATGAAGGAAAGACAGGATGCACTGAGTACTCAGGTAGGTGGTAACCACTACAAGGACATGGCAATCCAACCAACTGAGTACTGTCAGAAGAACAAGCTTAACACCTGTGAGTCGAACATCATTAAGTATGCTTCGAGGCACATGAACAAAGGTGGTATAGAGGATGTGAAGAAGATCATCCACTACGCCAGGCTCCTTGCTAAGCTTGACTATGGTGTAGAGCTATGATCAAGGTAGTAGCCCAGACCCTCAGAGACATGGGATGTGAAATACATAACGAGGAAGCAGTCTTTAACATATCCCCTCTGTCTCTGGTAGGTACAATCTACAGGCTACTGTTCTACGTTGGACCTAACAATGACATTCCAAAGTATGTAGCTTACATGGACTGTGAAAACATAGGACCTATCGAGTTAGTAGCTAGGTTCTATACAACAATCAAGAAAGAGGAGGCAAAGTATGTTTCTGGTTAGAGACCGTACTACTAGAGAACTCTACAGTGTTCATCCTGTAGATGAGTATGGCTTCATTAGGGATAGTCTTACTCTCCAAAGGTTCTGCGAAGGTAATGACAAACCTAACCCTAGTGTATACTTAGTGGACCTGAGGGACCGAGTGGTAGAGATGAGTAAGGAAGATGTTAAACTTAACTTTGAGGTATTGTAATGCCGATATATGATCTATTCTGTCCTAACTGTACAGAAGAAGTAGACGATGTGTTCTTCAACATCTCTGAACTGGACAACATGGATTACAACTGTCCCTCCTGTGGTCAGAAGATGAAGCGCAAGTGTGGTAATGCAGGGTTCAAGCTCGAAGGTGGAGGCTGGGCCGAGGATGGTTACTCTGACTACATCGGAGACATCGATGAGTTCAGGCGTAGGCAAGGTAAACCACCGCTGACCTATGAGGACATCCACGGTAAGGTAGAATGAATAAGGAACGATGGGCAATGCTCATGAAGTACCCAGAGTTCTTTGAGGTTACAGACGAGGAACATGATTCTGGGTGGCATTACTGCCCTGAGTTCTCGTACTTACTAGTAGGTCCAGGGATGGACGAGTGGGATATGTGCAGTTGTTTTGAAAAGATAGTGGAGGATGACGATGTTAAAGGAACAGATATGGAAGATACCAGTAAGGGTAAGGCACAAGGAGTGCGCCCCAGAGATGATGACAATAGGTGATGCTTGCTATGACCTTAAGTCAGCTGAGAACTTCTACGTAGAACCAGGGGAGAGTCACATCGTACCCCTTGGTGTAGCATTTAAGATACCTAACCATCTCGTAGGTATTATAACCCACCGATCTTCCCTTGCTTTCAAGAGGGATTGTATCTGTAGCTACGGAGTTATCGACAGTTCATTCGATGACGATGTGTTCGCTAAGATATTTAACCTTGGTGAAGAGACTCAGCACTTCGAGTTCGGAGAGAGGATAGTGCAGATTAAGTTCGAGCACGTTGAGCCTGTCTCGTTGTTTGAATCTGAGTGGATCACCGGAGGTAAGGAAGGATTCGGTAGTTCAGGGAGGATGTAATGGAAGAAAATGTATCTGAGAAACATTCCGAGCGTAAGCTAGTGGACATACCAGTGATGGCACTAGTACATAATAGGCCACCACACAAGAGACCCGAGGCTATGTCTTTCAAGAACTATTGGAAGGCTAGACGTAACGCCAGGCTAGCTCTGAAGAAGAGAGAGCAAGAAGGTATCCATGCTTTCATCGCAGTTGATCCTAAGACTATGGACGTTGTGACTCAAAGAGAGCAGATTCTGAGCGACAAGATGTTTACTAACTCATTGGTGAGCGTCAAACGTGAGAAGAAACCCTGGGTAAAGAAAACACGTAAAGGGCTTAAGCTAGCCCAAGGGAGATAGCATGAGCAAAAATAGAGAGAAACTTGCAAAGGATGAAAGGAAGCTGCACTTAATCCATGCACTGTCAGAACTGCAGCAAGACTTAGCAGCTAGCCTCATGGACCCTGACGATGAAGGAGCACCGTATGTAGCCCGATCAGTAGGGACTGTGCAGTATGTAACCGAGCTGATGATTGCAGCTGGTGACGTTCCACCTGAAGTAATAATACAGGGGATGTATGAAATTGCACAGAGATTCAGTGCGATCACTCAGTACCAACCGATGAGATTACTGAAGGAGATCGAGGGCAGGTTCGAAGTTAACAAGAAAGCTAAAGCGGAGGCACACTGATGGAGATGCTTAAGAGAGGCGAGGTATTTAGAACGTTGGACGAGAACCGGAGAGTGTTTGAAGACCTGAAGGTAGGAACCTACGATAAGTTCTCTGACTACCTAAGGGACAACTTCCATATCTATGAAGCATTCGAGCAGACCTCTGTTGATCTGTGTGCTAATGGTAAGAGGGACAAGTACGGTGCCTTTGCTATTATCAACAAGCTACGTTGGGATTCTCTGTTCCATGAGGTAGGCACAGACTTTAAAATCTCTAACAACTTTGCACCGAGTCTTGCTAGACTTACGATGTTAGTTAACCCTCAACTGGACGGTATGTTCGTAACCAAATCTTCGAGAGGTACCAATGGATAAAGTCGTTGAAGCTATGGGAGATTACATACATCTCTCGAAGTATGCCAAGTGGCTCAACGATGAAGGTCGAAGGGAGCTTAGCTGGGATGAGTCTGTTAACAGGCTTGAGCAGTGGTGGATAGATAAGTTCCCTGACCTTGAAGATGAGATCACCGAGGCATTTGATGGTGTACATGAGAAGGATGTAATGCCCAGCATGAGAACACTGATGACTGCTGGCCCAGCTCTGGACCGAGACAACATGTGTGGGTTCAACTGTGCAGGTATAGCAGTGAATCATCCTACAGTTTTCCCAGAGATATTCCATACGCTTATGAATGGTACTGGGGTAGGGTTTAGTGTTGAGAGGCAATACATTAACAAGCTACCAACACTACCGGAGGAGTTACATGAATCAGATACCGTTATCAAAGTTCGTGACAGTAAGGCGGGATGGGCTAAAGGAGTTAAGGAACTTCTTGCACTCCTGTATGGTGGCGATATTCCTCGCTGGGACCTCTCCTCTGTTCGCCCTGCTGGAGCAAGGCTTAAGACATTCGGTGGTAGAGCTAGTGGACCTGAGCCTCTTGACTCTCTCTTTCATTACACTGTATCGGTGTTCAAAAGAGCTGTCGCGGATGGTAAAGAGAAATTAAACTCACTGGAGTGCCATGACTTGGTATGTAAAATTGCAGATACTGTTATTGTTGGTTCAGTTCGGAGGAGTGCTTGCATTTCTCTTAGCAACCTTACTGATACTCGCATGGCCCACGCAAAGCGAGGAGCTTGGTTCGACACTAACCCCGAAAGAGCACTGAGTAATAACAGTGTAGCATACACAGAGAAGCCCGATCTCTCCGCATTCATGAAAGAGATGCGTAACTTGTACCAGAGTAAAGCTGGTGAACGAGGGATTATAAACAAACAAGCCTTAAAGAATAAGGCAGAATCTACTGGGAGAGAATACGATGGAGATTACGTCCTTAACCCCTGCGGAGAAGCTATCCTTAGAGACTCTGGAGGATTGTGCAACCTTACAGAAGTGGTTGTCAGAAGTACAGACACGTTTGCTGACCTCACTTCCAAGGCAAGAAAAGCAGCAATTATCGGTACACTACAGTCAAGTCTTACAGATTTTAAGTTTGTTCGAAAAGTTTGGCGTAAAAATCAGGAAGAGGAAAGACTCCTTGGAGTCGGCCTTACAGGGATAATGGATCATCCTGTCCTGAGTGGCAGGAACAAAGAGAACCAACAGTTAGTAGAGTGGCTCAAGCAACTAAAGGAGGTGGTACGTGAGACTAACAAGGAGATTGCAGAGAAGCTTGGTATTCCTAAGAGTACTCAGCTCACACTCATTAAGCCAAGTGGTACGGTGTCTCAGCTTGTTCAGTGTAGCTCTGGTATACATCCTCGTTATGCGCCTTATTATTTTCGTAGAGTCACGCAAGACGTTAAGGACCCGCTGACGAACTTGATGAAAGAAGAAGGGATACCTTATGTAGTACGGGGAGAGAAGGTAATATTCTCATTCCCTATTAAAGCTCCTGACAACGCAGTGGTTGCGAGGGACATGGGAGCTATCGAACAGTTGGAACTCTGGAAAGTTTATCGAGAGCACTACTGTGAAGGTAACCCTAGTCAAACAATCTACTACACCGATAAGGACTTCCTAGCAGTCCAGCAATGGGTGTACGATAACTGGGATATCATCGGAGGGTTGAGCTTCTTCCCACTGGATGATATGATTTATGACCGTGAAATTCAACCGTACTTGGAAGTTACCGAGGACGAGTACCTTGCAGCATTGGAGGAGTTCCCAGAGAAAGTTAACTGGGATCGACTACCGGAGTTCGAGGTAGAAGATAACCGTGATAACTCTCGAGAGTTTACTTGCTCTGGAGACAAATGTGAAATCTAGGAGAGGACAGAAAAGATGAAGAAGATTATGTTAGGTATGGGTTTGATTGCTGCTATGATGTTAACCTCATGTGCTAATGAGTACGATGTCATGATGGTTGAGAACCAGATGGCTGCAGAGATTGCTATCGCTGAGGCTAAGGCTCAGGCTACTATCGCACAGTCCGAGGCTATAGCCCTGACAGTAACTGAGAACATGTCAGACCTTGAGCGGTACTTTGCAAGGATGCAGATAGCTGGTCTGGTAGTTACTCCCTCAGGTATTAAGAGTGTGACCACTGGTAACGATGTACTGATCAGCCTCACTCAGGACGGTAAGACTATCGTCCGAGACATAGTAACTGGTACTGTTATCTATAAGGGTGCTAGTGTATTAGGTGAGATGGTGAGGTCAGCTGGTGGTAATACCGAGATCAACGTTGAAGGTGACGGTAACACTACCTCCGCTAATCAGGAACGTAACAAGCTGGTTAACATCGGTGAAGGTACCCAGAACTACGGGTCCGGTGGTGGTTCCGGTAGTGACGAGCTTGAGGCTACCGAGTGTGACGGTAAGGTAGAGGAAGCTCTAGCTGAACATGACATGAACAACATTAACCTTGGTGGTCTGATGCGTAGACTGTCAGCTGAGACTGGATGTGTAGTTGAGATTCAGGATGAGCAGGTAATTGTAGTTGACACTGGTAATCCTGTCAGTTCTATGAACTCCCACTATGCAGGACACAAGGACCTTGGTGGTGTAGAGGTTGAGGAACCTGCAGTTGAGTAAAGAGAAGGAAGAGGAAAGCGGATTAGCCATAAGGCTGATGATCATCGCTTGTATACTGGTTAACATCTATGGGATATTTGCAGTACTGACCGTAGATAAACTTTAACTCCAACCACGAATGCCCCCAGTATCTCATTGCGAGGTACTGGGGGTATCTTTTTTGTCGTTCTGAGAATGTATCTGAGATACAAATCTACAATAGTTTCTGGATAAAAGCAACCAAGACAGGAGAAGTTAATGCTACTAAGGCTATTGCCCCACCGATCTTGTAGATGAACTTCTTAATCTCTTCTTGGTTGTTCTCTAACTTAACGACACGATCCGTTAAAGCAGTTAGCTTCCCCACTACTGCTACTAACTCAGACTGATTCTTAGAAAGATCAATAGATATTCTCTCCAGTCTTTCCATCGTTTTCACCACATACTCGTGTGATTTACAGTGTTCTGTTTCGCAAAGCCAGTCGTTCATTGGTCTATGCTCCTTTCACAGCAACGCTGTAAATATTATGGATTGATGATAGCGTCTATTGCCTCGAAATTAGCTTGTGCAATGTCCCTGAGTTCTCGCCAACTGTTTGCTAACTTATGGTTAGTGTAGGTGGTGAGTGCCGTATCAACCACAAACTGATCGAAGATGTCGTTCAGGAGAAAACATA
>Ga0070728_10003608_pt1 | contig 16909 bp, 15 predicted proteins | sample tdDd471_FD_66723 | JGI IMG/M metagenome (GOLD analysis project Ga0070728, IMG submission 66723) | Marine sediment microbial communities from the Atlantic coast under amendment with organic carbon and nitrate - tdDd47.1 | ecosystem: Environmental > Aquatic > Marine > Coastal > Sediment | place... | reverse complement strand
GCCTGTGTCGCGGTGACCGGGCGGCCCGACGGGTTTTCGCTGAAATGGCCCAACGACGTGCTGCTGAATGGCGGCAAACTGGCCGGCATCCTGTTGGAGAGCGCGGGCGGCGGTGGTGGGGCGATGCCGCTGTTCATCGGCGTAGGTGTCAACCTGTCCGAGGCACCGCCCGCCGATCTGGTCGAGGCGCGCGCGCTGCGGCCGGTGTCGCTGGCCGGGGAAACCGGAGTCCGGGTCGGCCCCGAGGATTTCCTGACCGAACTGGCCGCCGCCTATGCCCGGCATGAGGCGCAGTTCGCATCCTTTGGCTTTGCCCCGATTCGCGAGGCCTGGCTGTCCCGCGCGGCGCGGCTGGGGCAGCAGGTCACGGCGCGCACCGGCAATGCCGAGACGGTCGGCACCTTCGAGACGGTGGACGCCGAGGGGCAGCTTGTTCTAATGACCCCGGCAGGGCGGGTGCGCATTCCTGCGGCCGACGTCTTTTTCTGAAACGCGAGGGGGAAGACCCATGCTTCTGGCCATCGACTGCGGCAACACCAATACCGTGTTCTCGATCTGGGACGGTGAGACATTCCTTTGTACCCTGCGCACCTCGACCCACCACGCGCGCACGGCGGATGCCTATTTCACCTGGTATTCGACGCTGGTGAAACATTATCAGATCGAGGCGGATATTACCGAGGTGATCATTTCGTCGACCGTGCCGCGGGTGGTGTTCAACCTTCGGGTTTTCGCCGACCGTTTCTTTGGCTGCCGCCCGCTGGTGGTGGGCAAGCCCGAATGCCTGCTGCCGCAACAGCCGCGTGTCGATGCCGGAACCCAGGTCGGCCCCGACCGTCTGGTCAATTCCGCCGGTGCATTCGACCGGCATGGCGGCAACCTGATCGTTGTAGATTTCGGAACCGCCACTACATTCGACGTGGTAGGCCATGACGGCGCCTATGTGGGCGGCGTGATCGCGCCAGGGGTGAACCTGAGCCTCGAGGCGCTGCACATGGCCGCGGCGGCCCTTCCGCATGTGGATATCGCCAAGCCCCAGCGCGTGGTGGGCACCAATACGGTGGCCTGCATGCAATCGGGCGTGTTCTGGGGCTATGTCGGCCTGGTGCGCGAAATCTGCGCCCGGATCAAGGCCGAGCGTGACCAGACCATGAAAGTGATCGCAACCGGCGGGCTGGCGCCGTTGTTCCAGCAGACCGAGGCGCTGTTTGACGTCTTCGAAGATGATTTGACGATGCACGGGCTGACCGTGATCCATCGCTACAACAAGGAAAACGCTACGTAATGAGTGGTAAACAACGATTGATCTACCTGCCCCTGGGCGGGGCCGGCGAGATCGGCATGAACGCCTATGTCTACGGCTATGGCGCGCCGGGAAAGGAACGCCTGATCCTGGTGGATCTGGGCGTGACCTTTCCCGATATGGACGGCTCTCCCGGGGTTGATCTGATCCTGCCCGACGTCACCTGGCTGAAGGACCGCGCCGACCGGCTGGAGGGGATCTTCATCACCCATGCGCATGAGGATCATGTCGGCGCGGTCGGCCATTTCTACCGCGACCTCGGCGCGCCGATCTATGCGCGTGCCTTCACCGCCAATATCGCGCGCGGCAAGATGGACGAGTTCGGCCATCCGGAAGAGGCGGTGCGCACGGTTTCGGCCTGGCCCGAGCAGGTCGAAGCGGGTCCGTTCAAGGTGGGCTTCCTGCCGGTGTCACACTCCATCCCCGAAAGCGCAGGCCTCGTGATCGACAGCCCCGAGGGCCGGGTGATCCACAGCGGCGATTTCAAGCTCGACCCCGATCCGGTAGTGGGCGAACCGTTTGATCCCGAACTTTGGGCCGAGGTGGCAAAGCCGGGGGTGCGAGCGCTGATCTGCGATTCCACCAATGTGTTTTCGCTGCACCCGGGGCGATCGGAATCCGAGCTGGGCCCGGCAATCGAGGAGCTGGTGTCGAACGCCGGGGGCATGGTGGTGGCGACCACCTTTGCCTCCAACGTCGCGCGGGTCAAAACGCTGGCCGAGGCGGGCGAACGCGCCGGGCGGTCCATCGTTCTGCTGGGGCGCGCGATGCGGCGTATGATCGAGGCGGCGGTCGAGACCGGCGTGCTGCGGTCCTTCCCCAAGGTGATCAGCCCGGAAGAGGCGAAGGACATCCCGCGCGATCATCTGCTGTTGCTGGTGACTGGCAGCCAGGGCGAACGGCGAGCGGCCAGCGCGCAGCTTGCGCGCGGCAAGTACCGTGGGCTGGAACTGGCCGAGGGCGACCTGTTCCTGTTCTCGTCCAAGACCATTCCGGGCAACGAGCGCGGCGTGATCCGCATCATCAACCAGCTCAGCGAGAAGGGCGTCGACGTGGTCGATGACAGCTCCGGGGTTTACCACGTCTCGGGGCACCCCAACCGGCCGGACCTGGAGCGGTTGCACCAGATCGTGCAGCCGCAGATGCTGATCCCGATGCATGGCGAGCATCGCCACCTGCGCGCCCATGCCCGCCTGGGCGAGGCGCAGGGGATCGCCTCGGTGGTTGCGGTCAACGGGATGATGCTGGACCTGTCGGGCAATGCCCCCAAAGTGGCCGAATACGTCGAGACCGGGCGCACCTATCTGGACGGGTCGGTCAAGATCGGGGCGCTGGACGGGATCGTGCGCGACCGCATCCGCATGGCGCTGAACGGGCACCTGGTGGTTTCGGTCGTGATGGACGAGCAGGACGAGCCGATCGACGGCGCCTGGGTGGATGCCATGGGGCTGGCTGGAACCGGCACCTCGAACGCGCCGCTGGTGGATGTCCTGGAAGAGGACCTGCGGCAGTTCCTTGGCCGGGCCGGGCGCAAGACCCTGACCGATGACGACAAGCTGGAAGAGGGGTTGCGCCGGGTCGCACGGCAGAGCGCGCTGGCCGAGATCGGCAAGAAACCCGAAGTCACGGTGGTGGTCAGCCGGCTGGGCTGACAGTCGCGTCGTCCGTCGTCTTATGCAAAGAAACGGCGCAGCAAGCTGCGCCGTCCAGGCTTTCGACAGATCAGATTCAGTTTCGGCTAACCGATGCGCCCCCGCCGGAGTGCGAGGCGTCGGAAACACCGCCGCCGCCCAAGGTCGCTGTCGGGAACCAGCCCCCTCCGACGATCCTGTTCTTCTTGACCTTGAGCACCTTCGTCTTGGCTTTGCCGCCATAGCTGTAGGTAACTTTGGCCGCTTTGTCGTCGATTGCGTGAATTTCGTACGTACCAGTCTTCCCGTTGCCCCAGGTCATGTTATAGCTGCCGACAACGGATTGATCGGCGGACATGGCTTGTGCTGCAAACAGCAAGCTGAAACCAGCGGCGGCGATAATTTTTTTCATCATGTTACCCAGTCCATTTTCACTAAAAGAAAAAGGGCAGCTCCGACAGAAGCTGCCCAAGTTAAAAACTAGTGAGATGGGGATGACGCGTCAAACCGGATTACAACCCAAAGCTAATGAAAGCCTTGGCGATTCTTTCCCTGCGTTGGCTGCAACACCTTTGCGTGAAGGCCGAACGCTCTCAGCGTGTCAGCCGGCGCGGCGATCATCGAAGCTGAGCGCGATGAAACTGGGCATGTGATCGCCCATGCCGACCACGTTGCTGCTCTTCCTGTCGCCCCGGTCGCTGCGGCTGCGCGCGCTGCTGGATTTGCGCGACGGCTTGGGGCCGCGATCTTCGTCACGGGCCGCGGGTTCGGGCGCGGGGTCACGAGGCGCCGGTTGGGGCCTGGCTGCGGGCGCCTCGGCCGGGACCTCCGCCGCGCTTTCCTTCTTGGAGCGGGGCGATTTCGCCGGTCGCGGCACGGACTCTTCCGCCGGTTCGGGGCGTGCGGAGCCCAGCGGGTTTTCCAGCCGCGGAATTTCCTTTTCCACCAGCCGCTCAATCGCATCCAGCGCCTTTTCGTCGCGCGGAACGCAGATCATCATCGCCTTGCCGTCGCGTCCGGCACGGCCGGTGCGGCCGATCCGGTGCACGTAATCCTCGGCATGGCCAGGCACGTCGAAGTTGAACACATGGCTGACGCTGGGTACGTCCAGCCCGCGCGCGGCCACGTCCGAGGCGATCAGGAACCGCAGCGATCCCTCGCGGAAGCCGTCCAGGGTGCGCGTGCGCTGGCTTTGGTCCAGATCGCCGTGGATCGGGGCGGCGTCATAACCGTATTGCTTGAGCGATTTCGCGACGATATCCACATCCGTCTTGCGGTTGCAGAAGATGATCGCGTTGGTGCATTTGTCGCCCTCGCCGTCGATCATCGCGCGCAGCAGCTTGCGTTTCTCGCTGGCCTCGCGGTCCTTGCGCGACGCCTTGAAGATCACCACGCCTTGCTCGATGTTTTCGGCGGCGGTGGCCTGGCGGGCGACCTCGACCCGGTCGGGGTTGGACAGGAAGGTGTTTGTCAGCCGCTCGATCTCGGGCGCCATGGTGGCGGAGAAGAACAGGGTCTGCCGGGTGAAGGGCGTGAGCGAGAATATACGCTCGATATCGGGGATGAACCCCATGTCGAGCATGCGGTCGGCCTCGTCCACGACCATGATCTCGATGCCGGTCAGCAGCAGCTTGCCGCGCTCGAAATGATCGAGCAGCCGTCCCGGCGTGGCGATCAGAACATCGACGCCCTTGTCGATCAACGCATCCTGCTCCTTGAAGCTGACGCCGCCGATCAGCAGCGCCTTGGTCAGCTTGACGTGCTTGGAATAGGTATCGAAGTTCTCGGCCACCTGGGCAGCGAGTTCCCGTGTGGGACACAGCACAAGGCTGCGCGGCATGCGCGCCCGCGCCCGGCCGCGCGCCAGCAGGGTGATCATCGGCAGCGTGAAGCTGGCGGTCTTGCCGGTGCCGGTCTGGGCGATGCCCAGCACGTCGCGACCCTGGAGCGCGGGCGGGATCGCCCCCGACTGGATCGGTGTGGGCGTTTCATAGCCGGCCTCTTCGATGGCCTTGAGAACCTTCGGGTTGAGATTCAGATCAGTAAATTTTGTCATGTGTTTCCGCGTTTCGCGGACATCGACATGGCCCGCGCGTCTGGTGTGGGCCGGACCCGGATGGTCCCGCGTCTTGCGCATGATAGCCCTGCACGCCGCATAGCAAAAACCCGAGGGCCGGTCAAACAGAGTCACCACACGCGGGCAATCGCCGCAGGATTGGGGGCATTTCGAAACAATAAAGTGAAATTTCCAGAACTGTTCGCGAACCGATAACGTCCCGGCTGGCGGCGGAGTGTCGGGCCATAAAGCTGTTTCGGCGCGGATGTACAGATATTCTGAAATTAGCATTTCTTCTCGTCAACCTCCTGCCGTACACTTCGGGTCGTGGCGGGTTCGGGACCAGGGGATTGGCACCTGCAACAGCGGACACGACGCCGCGACGCGGACGGGAGGACCACATGGCGACGATAACCGGAACTACCGGGACGGACGTTTTGTCCGGAACGCCGGGGGACGATCTGTTCCAAACCGATGGCACGGACGTCGCGGGCGAGGCCGACATTCTCAGCGGGCTCGATGGTGCCGATACCTATTCCGCATCGGGCGGGCAGTTCCGTGCCTACGTGATCGACGATCAGGGGACCGACGGGGCCGGGGACGCCATTGTCGGCGCGGGAGCGATGTATCATTCCGCGAGCCTCGGCTATCAGGGCTGGGCCACCGCCGCGCGGCTGGGTGACGATCTGGTTATCCATCTGCCGCACCGGCCATACCGGTTTCACAAGCCGGGGCTGCCATCCTACGATTTCACCATCGTCGATCATTATGCGGGCACCGGGGTCGAAACGCTCGAGGCTGGGGGCGTGGTGTTTCGGCTGGCCACCGAGGAAATCGGTTCTGCGGAAGCCGACATCATGGCAGGCGGGCGCACCGCAGACGATCTGCGTGCGCGGGGCGGCGATGATTTCGTTTTTGGCAACGATGGCAATGACCGGCTGCGGACCGGCGCCGGCGATGATGTGGCCTTTGGCGGAAGCGGCAAGGACAAGCTGCTGCTCGGCAGCGGTGATGACCGGGCCTTTGGCGGCGGCGGGAGGGATGTCATCTCGAGTCAGTCGGGGCAGGACTGGATCGACGGTGAGGCCGGCAACGATGTATTGCGCGGCGGCCGCGGCAACGACTGGATTGTTGGCGGCGACGGCAGGGACCGGCTGGTTGGCGACGGCGACGACGATTCTCTCGATGGCGGGGCGGGCGACGATGTGCTGATCGGCGGCGAGGGCGCCGACACCTATATCATTTCCGCCTATGGAGAGGCCGGCGAGGCCGGGCTCGACCGAATCATCGACAGGGGCACCGCCGGGAGCTGGAGCAGCCACGACGTGATCGACCTGCGCGGCATCTACGGCCCTGCGGGCGACTCGGTGGCCGAAGCCTTTGCCGCCTTGCGGTTCGCCCGGAGCGGCAACGATATGGTGATGGAGGTCAAGGCCGGCGACGGTGCGCATGTCACGGTGGTCAACATGTTCAAAGAGGGCCAACACGACAAGTTCTTTATCGAGGAACTGTCGATCAACGGCGCCTATTGGTCACCGATGACCTTCATGTTCCTTGACGGGGCGGTGACGGAAATCGGCGATGACAGGTCCATCTTTCTGACCTACGGCGCCAAGATGAACGAGATCCTGTTCGGCGGCGCCGGCGGCGACCAGATCTTCGGCGGAACCGGCACGAATTTCATCTGGACCGGTGGTGGTCGCGACGTTCTGATCTACAAGGTGGGCGACGGCGAGAGCCTGGGCAGCTACGGCGGCGGGGTGTCGCGCGATATCGTGGAGGATTTCGACATCACCCGCGACAGGCTTGATTTCACCGAGGTTGCCAAGGATATCGGTGCGGGCTTTGCCGATCTGGTGATCGGGTCGGATGCGGAAGGCGATGCCACGATCTATCTCGATACCGGAAATTGGGAGGTCGCCGACATCTCCATCGAATTACGCGGAGTGGATGCGGGCGACGTGACCGCAGATCTGTTCCTGTTCTGAGACCTGGCGTTCAGCAGAAATCGGGGAAATGTTTCCGCCGCTTGGCGTCGAGGTCGAGGTCGCAGCGGTGCAGCAACCCGTCGGCCTCCAGCGCGCGGCGCAGGGCGGGGGTATCGGCGCACATCTCGTCGTAAAAGGCGCGCAGCCCTGCCTCACCCTCGGAGGTCTCGATCTCGCGCAAAACCTCGTGCAGGGTCAGCCCGCCCTTGTCGCGGGGTCGGGCCGGGGCCAGTTCGGCGCGGTAAGACCCATGCGCGAGCCGGTAGCGAAAGGCGGCGATCCAGTCTTCCCAGTTCTTGGCGTGGCGATGCAGCAGGAGGGTGCCAGGCAATTCGGTTTCTCCGGGGTTCATCCGGTCCCCCTGAAAGACGTTGTGGATCTTGACCACCAGCGGCTCAAGCCCGGCGCGCACAAAGAGTTTTCCAGCCAGATGGCTGAGAAAGCCGCCCTTCACATGCGGCCCGAAGCGGGGATAGAGGCGCGCGACGATGGCGTCGCGGCTGGGGCCCGAGGGGATGAAGCCCTTGAACAGGGTGCCGTCCCCGGCCAGAGCCTCGGCCGGGCGGATGCGGGCGCAATTGACCGTCTGGGGCAGGGAGACGAGACGCTCGGTCATGGGGCCATCAGGCCAGAGGAATTCGTCCACATCGATGTGGATCAGCCAGTCCACCTCGTGGCCCTTGCGATGATAGGCGTCGGTGGCGTTGGCGGTTTGCCGGGCCTGGTGCTTGGCCGGGCGTTTGACGCCCAGCCGGCGCCAGTGGCCGTCGTCGCAGCTGAAGACGCGGATCTTGGGATGCGCCTTGAGCGCGGCCTGCGCCTCAGGGTTTGGGGCGTCGAGATAGATAAACAACCGGTGCGCCCCGAGGTCGAGGTGGTGGGCCGCGAAATCGAGGATCTCGCGCGCCGGGGCCTTGATGGTGGCGACAAGGCCCCAGGTCGTCATGCGCCGTGCTCCCCTTTCGGCAGGTCGCCGAACCAGCGCGCGACTTTCTCGTCAAGGTCAAGCCGCGCCGTCAGCAGCATATCATGCGCCGCCAGCCGGTCCAGCAGGCGCGGCGAGGCGACGCTCAGTTCATCGTAGAAACGGCGCAGCCCGGGTTCCCCCTCGGCCTCTAGAACCAGATCCAGAACGTCGCGCAAGCGCATGCGGTCACGCAGTTTTTCCCGGTACGATCCCTTGTCCATCCGAAATGCCAGGTGACGCCGGAACTTTTCCCAGGACGGGGCATGGGCATGGCCAACATGCACCTCGTCCAGGATCTCGCCATTGCTAATCTGGGTGCCCTTGTACAACACGCCGTGGATGCCCAGCCGGATGCCCCGCAACCGGGTCCGGGTGATGTTCTTGCCGCCGGTGTAGCCAAGGAACCCCTCGGGCACATAGGCACCGAACTCCGGGTAGATGTCGGCAAGCTCTCGCTTGGTCAGCCCCCGTTCCCGGCGGGTCAGCTTGAAATGCGCCGGGCCGGACCACGGATCGGGTTGCGCCAGCAGCTCCGCCGGGCGGGCGCGGGCATAGGCGGCGTCGTCAGAGACCCCGGCAAGGATGTCGGCCATGGGGCGCCGGGTCAGCAGGAACTCATCGACGTCGATATGGGCCAGCCAGTGCAGGTCGGACGTGCGGTAACAGCGCGAGGCGTTGTAGACCTGTCGCAACTGGTGGGTGCGGCGCGCCCGTTCCGGGCGGCCCTGCCAATAGGTGTCATCGCATTCGGTCAGGCGCACGGCCGGGAAGGGCGCGAAAAACGCCATCACCTGCGGGTCGGGCCTGTCGAGAAAAATGTGGATTTCCGCAGCGCCCAGATCGAGGTGATAGGCGGCGAAACGGGCGATGTCGCGCAACGGCGCCTTGATGGTCGAGACGGTGCCCCAGCGCAGCCTGGCCGGGTCGCGCTCCACCCGGTCCGGCGGGACCGGCAGGTGCAGGCGGGGCGCGTCCGGGTCCGGCACCAGCTACACCATCATTTCCTTGGTGGCGCTGAGCGTGAGCTCGGGGTGGTCACGTTCGATGCGGTCGATGTCCCATTGCAGCCGGGTCAGGTAGACGATGTCGCCGTCGTGATCATGCGCGATATGCTGCTTGTTGGCATTTACGAACTTGTCGATGGCCTGCTTGTCGCCGCTGACCCAGCGGGCCGAGGTGAACTGGCTGGGCTCAAAACGCACCGGCAGGCCGTATTCCATCTCGATCCGGCTGGCCAGGACCTCGAATTGCAGCGCGCCGACAACGCCGACGATGAAGCCCGAGCCGAATGAGGGCTTGAACACCTTCGCCGCGCCTTCCTCGGCGAATTGCATCAGCGCCTTTTCCAGGTGCTTGGCCTTCATCGGATCGCCCGCGCGGCAGGTCTGCAGCAGCTCCGGCGCGAAGGAGGGGATGCCGGTGACGCGGATCTGTTCCCCCTCGGTCAGGGTGTCGCCGATGCGCAGCTGGCCGTGGTTGGGGATGCCGATGATGTCGCCGGCCCAGGCCTCTTCCGCCAGTTCACGGTCGGAGGCGAGAAACAGCACCGGGTTTGAGATCGCCATCGGTTTCTTGGACCGCACGTGCAGCAGTTTCATCCCGCGTTTGAAATGCCCCGAGGCGAGGCGCACAAAGGCGACCCGGTCGCGGTGCTTGGGGTCCATGTTGGCCTGCACCTTGAAGACAAAGCCGGACACCTTTGTTTCCTCGGGAAGAATTTGTCTCGGACTTGCCTTTTGCGGTTGCGGTTCGGGGCCATAGGTGCCGATGCCGTCCATCAGTTCCTTGACCCCGAAGGAGTTGATGGCCGAGCCGAACCAGATCGGTGTCATGTGCCCCTCGAGCACCGATTGCGGGTCGAGCGCGGGCAGCAGTTCGCGCGCCATCTCGACCTCTTCCTTGAGCTGCTCCAGCAGGTGCGCAGGCACGTGCTCGGCCAGTTTCGGATCGTCGAGCCCGTTGATCTCGATGGATTCGGCCACCTTGTTGCGGTCGGCGCGGTCCATCAGTTCCAGCCGGTCGCGCAGCAGATCATAACAGCCCATGAAATCGCGCCCGACGCCGATCGGCCAGCTTGCCGGGGTTACGTCGATGGCGAGGTTTTCCTGGATTTCGTCGATGATGTCGAAGGTGTCGCGGCTTTCGCGGTCCATCTTGTTGCAGAAGGTCAGGATCGGCAGGTCGCGCAACCGGCAGACCTCGAACAGCTTCTGGGTCTGGCTTTCCACCCCCTTGGCGCCGTCGATCACCATCACCGCCGCGTCCACCGCGGTCAGTGTGCGATAGGTGTCCTCGGAAAAGTCGGAGTGGCCCGGCGTGTCAACGAGGTTGAAGCGGAAGGTCTTGAAATCAAACGACATCGCCGAGGCCGAGACCGAGATCCCGCGGTCCTTTTCCATCTGCATGAAGTCCGACCGCGTCCGCCGCGCCTCGCCCTTGGCGCGGACCTGGCCTGCCATCTGGATGGCGCCGCCGTAGAGCAGGAATTTCTCGGTCAGCGTCGTCTTGCCCGCATCCGGGTGCGAGATGATCGCAAAGGTGCGGCGCCGCGCGATCTCGGGCGGCAGGGTGGGGCGGTTTGAGGCGGTGTCCAGCATGAGCGCGCGTATAGGTAAGGTTTGCGAAGGAGGCAAGAAAATCAAGGCAAACAGGCGCGCTTGCTCCGGTTTGACCGGGGGGGCGGTACTGGCTTGGTCGAATCGGCAGAACATGAGAGGATGTGAACATATAGTGAACAACTGGAGGGTGTCATGGAACTGAAAGCGATTGCCGAAGAACTGGTCGCAGGCTGCCGGGAGGGGCGGGCGCGGGAGAATCTGGAACGGCTCTATGCGCCGGGCGCGGTCTCGATCGAGGCGGCGGACATGGGCAACGGGCGCGAGGCCACGGGGCTGGACGCGATTCGCGGCAAGCACGACTGGTGGGAAGAGGCCATGGAGGTGCTGGACGGCGAGGTGATCGGGCCGATGCTGCATGGCGACGACCGTTTCGCGGTCATCTTCCGCATGAAAGCCAAGGAGAAAGCCACCGGCGAGATTTCGGAGATGCAGGAGGTGGCGGTCTATTCGGTCGCCGATGGCAAGATCGTGCGCGAAGAGTTCTTCTACTGATCCTGGCGTCGGAAAACCCGGCCTAGTTCAGCGAGGCGCGGCGCAACAGATCGATCGCATCGGGGCGGTCGAGCAGCGCCTTCTGCACGTCGAACCCGCTGGCGCCGCGGTGCCCGGGACCGGGCAGGACGCTGCCGATCCTGTCGAGCAGATCCTCCGGCAGGGCGGGGCGCGTGCGCGGGTCGATCAGCATCGATTCGGCGGCGATCCCCTCGGCGTAGATGATGTGATGACGGTCGAAGAGGATCTGGAAATAATCGACGTAGCCGCCCTGCTGCACGAAGATGGAGTCGCCGTTGACCAGGTGGCGGGCCTTGACCAGCAGGTCGGGGCGGCCGGCGCCGATCATGTCGCTGCGTTGATAGACGAACAGCCGGTGCTCGGGGCTGACGATAAGGTCGCCTTCGTTGTTCAATGTGCCGGCAGTGATGACGATGGGGGCAAAGGCTCCGGCGGCGCGCACGGTGCTGTGGTCGATCCAGCGGATTTCCTGCGCGCCGTCGTCACGGGTCAGCACCCGGTCTCCGACCTTCAGCGCCTCGATCGGCACCTGTGCGCCGGTGGCCAGGGTGATCCGGGTGCCGCGCGTGAAGGACACGCAGGCGACCTGGGCGAACTTACGGCGGGCGGTATCGTGGTCCGCGCCGACCAGGCGGTAATCGGTCTGCGGCACGAGCGTGGCAAGAGGCAAAAGATAGGTGCCCGCGACAAGGTCGTCGGCATCGGTCTCGATCAGGATCAGCGCCTCACTGGTGGTGCCGTCGGGCGTCATGAACTGCAGCGCGCAATCGAGGTGAAGGGTCGCGTCGGGTCGGCCCAGCTCGCTGTTGGCGGCAATGCGAAAGCTGCCGTCGCCCAAGGTGGCCAGCGTCAGCCGCCTTTGTACCGCGCCGGGTTCGAGCATGTAGATGTCGTCGAGAACCAGCTCGTCCATGTAGGACACCGGATCGCCCAGATGGGCCCCGTCGCTCACCCGGAAATCGGTGGCGGGGTAGACGGGGATGGCCTGAACGGGGCTGTCGGTTGTTGTGGTCACGGTGCCGGGTCTGTTACTTGGGGTGAACGGATACATTGAGGGCCGAGCGGCCCCTTGCGCAAGAGGTAGCCCGGGATTGTGGCGGATCTGGGCCAATACACGGGTGAAACGCCGGCATTGTTTTGGACTCCGCTGCGAATGCAGCGGGCCGCACCGGCAAAGTGGGAGACGAGAAGATGGATCTTGGGATTTCGGGAAAACGCGCGCTGGTTTGCGCCAGCAGCAAGGGGCTGGGCCTGGGCTGTGCCGAGGCGCTGGCCGCCGCTGGCGTGAACCTGGTGATGAACGCGCGCGGCGCCGAGGCGCTGGAGGCCAGCGCGCAGGCGATCCGCGACGCCCACGGGGTCGAGGTGGCGACCGTGGCCTGCGACGTGACAACGCCGGAAGGGCAGGCGGCGGTTCTCGCGGCGGCCGAGGGGGCCGATATCCTGGTCAACAACGCCGGTGGTCCGCCGCCGGGCATGTGGACCGATTGGGAGCGCGAGGATTTCATCAAGGCGCTGGATTCCAACATGTTGACGCCGATTTCCTTCATCAAGGGGTTGGTGCCGGCGATGATGGAGCGTGGCTGGGGCCGGGTGGTCAACATCACCAGCCAGACGGTGCGCGCGCCGATCCCGGTGTTGGGGCTGTCGAACGCCGCCCGCGCCGGGCTGACCGGCTATGTCGCGGGCACCGCGCGGCAGGTGGCGGGCAAGGGCGTGACGATCAACAACCTGCTGCCGGGCATCCATGCCACCGACCGCGCAGATGCGCTCGACAGCGGCGTCGCCAAGCAGCAGGGCATCAGCATCGAAGAGGCCCGCGCGCAGCGCGCCGCGACGATCCCCGCCGAGAGGTATGGCACCCGGGAAGAGTTCGGCGCGGCCTGCGCCTTTCTGTGTTCCCGGCACGCCGGATTCATTGTCGGCCAGAACATCCTGCTGGACGGTGGCGGCGTGAACCTGACCATGTGATCACGAAAACGGGCGGCGCGGTCACGGCTTGGTGACATGGCCGCGCCCCCGATTGCACCGCGCCCGGCGCGCCGGTTATCGGTTGAGCATTGCTCAACGGAGGCGCGGGCGCGATGAAACACGAAACGGTTCAGTCCTATTACGGTGAGGTGCTGCAGAGCAGCGGCGATCTGCAGACCAATGCCTGCTGTACCCCCGGCGAGATGCCCGCGCATCTCAAGGCGGTGCTGTCCAGGCTGCACGACGAGGTGCTGGCGCGCTACTATGGCTGCGGACTGATCGCGCCGCAGGCGCTTGAGGGGATGCGCATCCTGGATCTGGGTTGCGGGGCGGGGCGCGATGTCTACGCGCTGTCGGCGATGGTGGGCGAGCATGGCGCGGTCGTGGGCGTGGACATGACGCCGGCGCAACTCGATGTCGCGCGGCGGTACCGGGCCTTTCACGCCGAGGCCTTCGGATACGCGGAATCCAACGTCGCATTCCTCGACGGGTTGATCGAGGATCTCGACGCGCTGGACCTGGAGCCGGGCTCCTTCGATATCATCGTGTCGAATTGCGTGCTCAATCTGGCGACCGACAAACCGGCGGTGCTGCGCGGGGCGCAGCGGCTGCTGAAACCGGGCGGTGAGATGTATTTCTCCGACGTCTACGCCGACCGGCGTATCCCGGCGGCGCTGGCCGAGGATGAGGTGCTTTATGGCGAGTGTCTGTCCGGCGCGCTCTATTGGAACGACTTCCTGTCCATGGCGCGGGCGGCGGGATTCGTTGAACCGCGCCGGGTGGAGCACCGCCCGCTGACCATCGAGAACCCGGACCTGGAGGCGAAGGTCGCGCCGATCAGGTTCATCTCGGCCACCTACCGGCTGTTCAACCTCGCCGGGCTGGAGCCCGCCTGCGAGGATTACGGGCAGGCGGTGATCTACAAGGGGACCGTGCCGCAGGCGCCGCAGGTGCTGGTGCTGGACGACCATCATGTGATTGAGACCGGCAAGGTCTTTCCGGTCTGCGGCAACACCTGGCGGATGCTGGCCGAGACGCGCTTTGCACCGCATTTCGAGTTCATCGGCGATTTCGCGACTCATTTCGGCATTTTCGAGGGCTGCGGCGGTGACAGCCCGTTCAACGGCCTCGGGGCGCGCGCGGCGGCTTCTCCCGGTGGGGGCTGCTGCTGACGGCTTGTCCCCGGGGGCCGGGGTTGCTATCTCCTGCTCTGCCCGATGGTTTCCCTCGGGAATTGGAGCGAGGCCCACGTGACAGCAGACACCCCCCGGCTGGAGATCCGCAACCTGGTGCGCCATTTCGATGGCCGTCGGGTGGTTGACGACGTTTCTCTCAGGATCATGGCAGGGCAGGTGACCTGCCTGCTGGGCCCGTCCGGGTGCGGAAAATCGACGACGCTGCGGATGATTGCGGGCGTAGAAATGCAGGACTCGGGCGAGATCTGGGTCGATGGCAAGCTGGTCTGCGACACGATCTTTCGCGTGCCGCCCGAGCGGCGGGAGATCGGGCTGATGTTCCAGGACTTCGCGCTGTTTCCGCATCTGAGCGTGGCCGACAACGTGGCCTTCGGCCTGCGCAGGGGTACCAAGGCGGAAAAGCGGGCGCGGGTCGCCGAACTTCTGGAGCGGGTCGACCTGATCGAGTTCATCGACGGCTATCCGCACCAATTGTCGGGTGGCGAGCAGCAGCGCGTGGCGCTGGCCCGTGCGCTGGCGCCGCGGCCGCGGATCATGTTGATGGACGAACCGTTTTCGGGCCTCGACAACCGGCTGCGCGACGGCATCCGCGACGAGACGCTGAGCCTGTTGAAGGACGAGGACACCGCGGTGCTTCTGGTCACGCATGAGCCCGAGGAGGCGATGCGCATGGCCGACGAGATCGCGCTGATGCGGTCCGGGCAGATCGTGCAGCGCGGCGCGCCCTACAATGTCTATACCCGCCCCGCCGACAAGGCGGCGGTTGCCTTTTTCAGCGATGTCAACGTGTTGAAGGCGCGGGTGAACGGGGCCTTGGCGCAGACGCCCTTTGGCCAGTTCCTGGCGCCGGGGGTTCCGGACGAGACCGATGTCGATATCGTGTTCCGCCCGCAGCATGTGCGGCTGGATTTCGACCGCAACGGTCAGGGACCACTGCCGACCCCGGCCGAGGGGGTGGCGGCGCGCGGCGTGGTGGAGCGGGCCCGGTTCCTGGGCCATGAGAGCCTGGTGGAGTTCCGCATGGATTTCGACGGCTCGGTGCTCAAGGCGACGGTGCCCAACGTGTTTCTGCCGCAGGCGGGGCGGGTAATGTGGCTGACCGTGCGGCGCGACAAGTGCTTCGTGTTTCCGTCCTGAACCGTTTTCAATCCGCCACGCCTGCGTAATCTGCCAGCGTTTTGCCGGCTTCATCGACGAAAAGCTCGGGCAGGGGCATCGCCTCTTCGATCAGGTCGAGACGAAACTCGCGGAAATCCCCGCGCAACTCGCACCAGGCGGTCAGTGTCCAGACGCGCCCCCAGCTTTCCAGCCTGAGCGGACGGACTGTGCGGCGGGTGGCGCCACCCTCCGGATGCCGGTAGGTGAGGCGGAGTTTCTGCCGGCCGCGGATGGCGCTCCGCAGCGCGCCCATATACGACAGCCCGCGCGCGGCGTTGGCAAGCGGGGTGAGGGCGGTTCTCCACGATTCCGCCTCGGAAATGGTCTCCTGCGGCAAGGCGGCATCGACCTTGTCCGCCAGCGACAGCGCGGCGGCCTTCAGATTCGGATCGGCCGCCTCGGAGAGGATGGCGATGCCAAGGTTGAGCGCGGAAAGCTCGTCCTGCGTCAAGGTTATGGGGGGCAGCGCGATGGTGTCGGCCAGCCGGTAGCCGGTGCCGCGCGTTCCGGCGACCGGCACACCGGCAGCGGCGAGACGGTCCATGTCGCGATAAATCGTGCGCGGCGATACCCCCAGTCTTGTCGCGAGATCCTGCGCGCGATGCAGATCCCTGTCGCGCATCAGGCGCAGGATTTCGAGCAGGCGGTCGGTGCGATCCATCGGGTTATCCGTGTCCGGGAGACGTAAGGTCGCGCCAAACTGACAAAAACATGTCAGTAGTTCAAGCCGGCCTTCGGGGGACAGGGGAATCCGCCTGTAATCGGCGTTGGCGCCTGCGGGTGGTGCTTTTCGATCCGCCTGCTGGGCCTGTAAGAAAAGGACAACCCTGCGGCGCGGCTGTTGCGCCGTGCTTGGAACAAGAGAAAAGGAGAGATCACATGCTCAACAATATCGGCCTTCCCGGCCTTCTGCTGATTGCGGTCGTGGTTCTGGTGCTGTTTGGCCGCGGCAAGATCAGCTCGCTGATGGGCGAGGTGGGCAAGGGCATCACCTCGTTCAAGAAGGGCGTCAGCGAAGGCACCAAGGAACTCGAAGAGGACGCCGCAGAAACCGCCAAGGACGTCACGCCCGAGGAAACCGACAAAGACAAGGTGTAACCGCACATGTTCGATCTGGGCTGGACCGAACTGCTGGTCATCGGCATCGTCGCGTTGATCGTTGTGGGCCCGAAGGACCTGCCGGTGTTGTTCCGCAACGTCGGGCGCTGGGTCGGCAAGGCGCGCGGCATGGCGCGCGAGTTTTCCCGCGCGATGAACGAGGCGGCGGATGAATCCGGCATGCGCGACGTGGCCAAGACCTTCAAGACGGCAACCAACCCGCTGGGCTCGGCAATGGACGGGGTCAAGGATGCGGCACGCGACATGACCGCCGGACTCGACCCGACGAAATACGATCCGGACAGCGAGACCGGCAAGCTGGCCAAGGAGCGCGCCGAGGACGCCAAGAAGATCCAGGCCGCAACCGCCCGCGCCGCCGCGGACCGCAAGGCGCGCGAGGCCGAGGAGGC
>Ga0070728_10003598_pt1 | contig 16939 bp, 16 predicted proteins | sample tdDd471_FD_66723 | JGI IMG/M metagenome (GOLD analysis project Ga0070728, IMG submission 66723) | Marine sediment microbial communities from the Atlantic coast under amendment with organic carbon and nitrate - tdDd47.1 | ecosystem: Environmental > Aquatic > Marine > Coastal > Sediment | place... | reverse complement strand
TCGGGTACGTCGCGCCGCACGCCTACGAGTCCCCGCACCACCTCTGCCCCTTCTGCCTGCTCCACGCCGACGTCGGGGGGATCGGGTGGCCGCTGTTCGGCGCGCTGTTCGCCGCGGCGGTGCTCGGCGCCGCGCTCGGGCTCGTCGAGCTGCAGCGCCGCGCCAGCGCCGAGCCCGACGAGGTGGTCGCCCTCGAGCGCACCCTCGGCGGCTGGGCGGCCGCGTGCTGGGCCGCGACCATCGCGCTCGCCGTGGCGCCCGTCGTCCGCTGGATCGTGGTCAGCGGGGGAGCGTCGCTGTTCTGATGCGGGTCGCCGTCGCGCTCGCGCTCGCGTTGCTCGTCGCGGCCTGCGGCTCGTCCGAGTCGCCGCCGCGCTGCGACACCTGCGGGATGCAGATCGTGGCCGACGACGGCTGGCGCGCGGGCGCCGAGGGGCTGGCGTTCGACGCCCCGAAGTGCCTCTTCCGACACCGGCACCGACACGGCGCGCTCACCGAGCCGTGGGTCATCGAGTACTACGGGCAGACGCGCCGCCCCGCGGGCGAGATGCTCTACGTGACCGGCACCGACCTGCAGAGCCCGATGGGCCGCGACCTGGTCCCCGTCGAGGGCCGCGAGGCGGCCGAGCGGATGCAGCGCGACCACGGTGGCGACGCGATCTTGGAGTACGACGAGGTGAGCGAGGAGCTCGTCGAGGGGCTGTTTCGGTAGGTCGGCGGGGTCTCGGTCGCCGGGCGAGGGCAAGGGCAATGGCTCGGGCAAGGGCAAGGGCAAGGGCAAGGGCAAGGGCTCGCTTGGCTGCGCCTCGCTCGGGCGTCGGGCAGGCGCATGCGCAAGCGCAGGGGCAAGGGGCTCGCTCGGCGGTGCCTCGCTCGCTATATCGGCAGCGTCATACAGCCGAACTGGACCGCGACGCCTCGGGCGATGCCGGGCTCGGGCTGGACCGCGTCGCAGGTCGCGGGGCACAGCTCGACCGACGTCGGCGCGTCCTCGTCGTCGTAGTACCAGCCGCCCCGGTCATCGCAGCTCGCGGCGTCGGCGACCTTGCCGACTCGCGTCGACGTGTCGCCCTCGGTCACGAACACGTTGATGCGGTCGCGCTGGAAGAACATGCCGTCGGGCGGGTCGGGGATCGGGAGCGAGCAGTCGATGCGGCTGCTCCGCTCGACCGCCGTCGCGACCTGATCGAAGAAGGGGCCCCACGCGGAGGCGCCGGCGCAGATCGAGGCACGCACGCCGCCGGTGCGCTGCACCAGCTCGGTGTACGTGCGACCGCTGGCCGGCGGGCTGCCGCCCTCCGGGTACATGCACCGGATCCGGTCGTCGGTCTCCGAGCCCCACCCGTAGAGCCCGCTGAACGTGTAGCCGTCGAACAGCCCGCCCCAGCGCGGGTGCAGGATGCCCTCGGGCAGCGTCCGCGAGCTGAACGGGTTGCTCCCGTCGCTCACGTCGTCGGTCATCTCGAACCAGTCGGCGGTGGCCACGGGATCGCCGTCGCGCCCCGAGCCCGGCCCGGGCACGAACGACGAGCCGGACCGCGTGACCATGCGGGCGTTGTCGTCGGTGACCACCACGATGGTCTTCGACGCCTCCGGCCGCAGCAGGCCGAGCCACGGGCCGCTGCCGCGATCGTCGGACGCGAGGTAGCCGCTGGTCTGACCGAGGCTCCCGAGGAATTGCTCGAGCGGCTGGGTGCTCCGGATGTCGATCTCGACCTGGTGGAACCGCGGCGCGTTGTCCGCGCACGCCGGGCCAGCGAGCGGCTCGGGGATGCAGACCCGGTAGCGGGCGCTGCCGCCGACCGAGCCCTCCCCTTCGCCGCGGAGGCTGAGCATGATCACCCGGAAGTCGAGGTCGCGCGCGTCGATGAGGTCGGCGAAGTCGTTCAGGCCCGCGGTCACCTGGTCGATCGCGGGCGCCATGCTCACCGAGTTGTCGACCATCCAGATGATGTCGACGGGCAGCCGCACCACCTCGGCCTCGACGGTGGCCGCCGCGCACGCCGCGTCCGGATCGAAGGGACCCGCGTCGAACCCCGGGCCCGCGTCGAAACCGGGGCCCGCGTCCATCCCCGCGTCGCGCACCCCGGAGTCGCCGAGCACCGCCGCGTCGATGAAGCCGACGCCCGGCCCGCACGAGCACCCGGCCGCGAGCATCCCCAGCGCCCCGATGAAACTGCGCATTCGCTCCTCAATCTAGCAGCGCGGCGGCGCGGCGACGTGTCGACCACGCGACACCCGGTTAGAGTGCGGCCGTGCGACGCGTCCTCGCGCTGCTCCTGCTCGTCGCCGCCGCCCCGACCTCGGCGTCGGCGCAGCCCCCGCAGACCCGCGCGATCTCGGGCCCGTGGGCCGACTCGCTCGTGCCGGGGCACCGCACGGCCCGCCGCCACGTGCGGCAAGGGCTCGCGTTCCTGCTCCAGGCGCTGCAAGGCCATCAGCTCGAGTTCGAGGACCGGCCGTACCTGAACATCGAGCGGGCGCTGCTGCGCTTCGAGCGCGCGCGCGCCGTGATGCCGGACGACGTCGACCTCGCCTACTACACCGCGGTCGCGCTCACGAACTACGAGGCGCCGGCGACCGAGGGCGGGATCCGCCGCCGGGTGCACGAGGCGATCGACGCGTGGGAGCGGGTCCGCGCGCTCGACGCCGAGCACCTGCCGGCGCAGGTCGCCTTCCACCTCGCGTCGCTGCACGCGCGGCGCGCCGGCGAGGCGGCGCGCGAGCGGGACGCGGCCGGCCAGCGCCGCGCGCTCGAGCGCGTGACCGCCGAGTACCAGCGCGCGCTCGATCGGGACGTCCCGGAGGCGACCTTCCTGATGGGCCGCAGCTACAACCCGACGCGATCGGAGGTCGAGCTCGCCGAGATGTACATGTCGATCCCGCGATCGACGGTGCACGGAAACCTCGCCGAGAACCTGATGCTCGTCGGGCGGCTCGAGGAGTCGATCACGCACTACCGGCAGGGGCTCGAGCTGTCGCGCTCGAGCTTCGGCCGCGCGCTGATGCAGTGGGGGCTCGGGCTCGCCCTGCACCGCGCGGGCGACGCGCAGGGCGGGCTGACCGCCGCGCTCGAGGCGGTCCAGAGCGACCCGCTCGCGACCGACCCGGAGGTCCACGCGCTGCAGCGGAGGTGGGGCGCCTTCACCGTGCTGCACCACCCCGGCGTGTTCTTCGAGCCCGCGTACGAGATCCACGCCTACCACGCGGTGGGCTACGAGGGCTTCGCGGCGCACCCGGGCGTCGACGCGCCGATCGCGCTGCGACGCGCGCTCACGTCGTGGCGCAGGTTCCTCGCCGAAGGAGGCACGGCGTCGCGCTACGCCGAGCACGCCCGCGCGCAGGTCGAGCGCCTCGAGGCGCGGCTCGCGGACGCCGACGAGGCCGACGGCGGCGCGGCCCCGCCGCGCGCCCGATCGCCGCGCCGGCTGCGGGACACGAACGAGTCGAGCGAGGTCTGGCTGCCGCTCGACGGGTAGCTCAGAACACGCCGTCGACGCGGCGCGGCTCGGTGACGCCGGGCTGCAGGATCGAGAAGCGCCCGTCGCGGATGTGGTGGAAGGCGAGCACGCGCCCCCCGACGCCCGGCAGCGGCAGGAGACTCGCGACGTCCTCCTCGAGCCACAGCTCCTCTTGCTCGTGAGAGTCGACGTCGAAGCGGCTGACGTAGCCGTCGACCGAGGCGATCCACACGTCGCCGAGGTCCGCGGACACCGCGGCGCGGGTGACGTCGCCGGACGCGGTGAGGGCGAGCGCCGAGCGGTCGAACAGGTCGACCACCGACACCGGGACGCGACCGGCCGAACCGGCGACGTCGAGCCCGGGCGCGGAGCCTCGTCGCTCGAAGACGACGAGGCGCCCCGAGCTCGCGTCGGTGACCACCGAGTCCGGCCGGAATGCGAGCGGCAGCGACGTCTCGTCGACCACGTCCGACGCGCCGGCGCCGAGCTCGATGAAGGTGAGCCGCGACACGCTCCCCCACAGCACGATCCGGGGACGGACCTCTGGATCGCCCGGCGCCGGGCCTTCGAACTGCAGGATCGAGTGGTAGCGGCTCGGCAACTCCACGACGCGCTCGATGCTCGTCGACAGGTCGAACACGTAGAGGCGCTGGCCGGCGAGCGCGAGCAGGCGCGGCGCGTCCCCTCGCCGGTCCACCGCCAGCGAGTCCACGGCGCCGGAGGTGGCGAGCGTGCGCAGCGTGACGTCGAAGCGCTGCTCGCCGTCGGCGCGCGGCAGCAGCGACACCACGATGAGCTGCGACCCGTCCGCGGTGCGCACGACCAGCTCGGCGTCGACGAAGCGGACCTCGACGGGCGACGGACCGACGGTCGCGCCGTCGACGGTGGTGGGGACCGTCACCGGCGGCGCGTCGGGCGCGTCGAGATCGAACAGGCTCAGCTGGCCCGCGGCGAAGAGCGCGGCCACCCGGAGCGTCCCGCCGTCAGCCCAGCTCAGCGGCTCGCTGAACGCCGCCGCGGTCGGGACCTCGCCGCCGAGCGAGCGCAGCGACAGCGAGATCGGGTTGGCGTCGCCCGGGGGAGAGTCGAGGTCGACGACCTCGATGTTGTTCTCGACCACGAGGCGACCGAACGGCGCCAGCGTGTGCACGTAGCGCCCGCTCGGCGAGACCCGCGCCTCGAAGTACTGCCGTTCGAAGACCCAGCGGTCGAGCTCCCCGGTACGATCGACCCGAACGAGCTCGGCGGGCAGCGGCGGGTTGTCCTCGTCGCCGATGCGGCCCTGCGTGAGCACGAGCGCCTCGCCTGGCGCGTCGGGGCGCGACAGGACGAGCACGCCGCCCTCCGACAGATCGATCTCGGTGGTCTGCACCGGATCGGTGTCCACGCGGACCACCCGCGCGATCCCGTTGACGGCGTCGATTCCGAGGATGGCGTCCTCGAGCGGCGCGAGGTGCGTCAGCTCGAACGACTCGCAGCCGGTCAGCGCGAGCAGCGCCAGCGCGAGGGCCGCGCGCCTCATCGCCGCACCCTCGCGGCGAGCTCGAAGCCCGCGACCGTGTGCGTCTCTCGTTCGCCCCATAGGTAGAACGTCACTCGCCCTCCGTCGGCCTCCTGGCCGATGAACGCCCGCCCGAGATCGCCGAACACGCCGACGGTGGTCGGCGGCGCCACCAGCGGCACCCGGTCGACCGCGAAGCTCGCCAGATCGACGACCTGCAGCTCGCGCACGCCGCGGTCGTCGTCGCGCAGCGCGAGCAGCAGCCGCCCTCCCTCGGAGTCCAGGACCGCGCCGTCGGCCTGCGGCGGCGCGTCGACCAGCGCGAGGCGCGCAAACCCCGTGGACAGGTCGACCACCGAGTAGCCGTGGCTCGCGTCGACAAGCGCATCCTCGCCGGTGGCATCCGTCCCGCCGACGACGTGGTGCAGCGCGAGCGCGAACGCGCCGTCGGGCGAGACCGCGAGGCCGCGGACCGACTTGCGCAGCGGCACGATCCGGCCGGCGTTCGCGACCAGGTCCACCACCGTGATCGACTCGACCGACGGATCGGTCGTGTACCCGACGATCCGCGTCCCGTCGCCCGCGAACGCGAGCGAGCCGACCTGCGGGCCCGGCAGCTCGAGGACGGTCCACGCGGACGTGTCGCCGAAGCCGACCCCGATCGGCAGGCGCATCACCAGCGAGTGCGAGCGCACGACCGCGAGGATCTCGTCGCCGCTCGGCGCGATGTCGACGTCGGTCAGGTCGATCGGGCCGCCGTCGCCCGAGACCACCGAGAGATCCGCGTCGATCACCGAGCCGTCGCTGAGGTCGAGCTGCCGGAGGTGATCGCCCTCGACCCGCGCGACGGCGAAGGCGCCGTCCGGGCTGACGAGCGCTTCGCGGACCGGCTCGAGCGTGTCGAAGCCCAGGACGGGGGCCCTGACCGAGCCCGCGCCCGAGAGCGCGTCGAGCGCGATCGTGCTCACGCCGTCCTCGGTCACGACGAACGCGCGCGTGCCCGCGGGATCGAAGGCGACCGCGCTCGGGCCGTAGCCCACCACCGCGCGGACGACCCGCGGGGTGTCCTCGCCCAGGTCGACGACGCTCACGTCGTGCAGGTTGCGGCGCACCACGCCCGGCTCGGGCGCCTCGATCAGGACCGCGAACCTCCCCGTGGGATCGAACGCGGCGCGGTTCACGTCGTGCTCGATCGGGAGCGTCGAGACCCGGGTGACTCGGTCCTCGGTGCGCAGCACGCTGACAGTGCGGTGGGCGCGCTGGATGCTCAGCGCCAGATCGCGCCCCGGCGCGGCGAGCGCCGGCTCGGGGTCGGGCCCGACCGCGACCGTCTCGATCGAGAAGTCGTCGGCGTGGATCACCGCGACGCGCCCGGCCGCGCGGTTGGTCGCGTAGAGCACGGACTCCCCGACCGCGGGCGGCTCGAAGTGGATCTCGAGCTCCATCTCGGGTGGCGGCGGGGGCGTCCCCTCGGGGCCCGCGTCCCGTCGAGTGAACCCTCCGTCTCGCAACCCGCCCGCGTCGGCCGCGAAGCCGCCGTCATCACAGGCGGGCAACACGAACAACAGGGCCAGGCCGCACACCCAGCGCTGCCACACAACCACGACAGGGACCTGCGCAGGACTCGAGCCCCGACGATCCATGGGGAATTGGGGGTGATCCTGCCCCCGAGGTCTGGCCGCGCCGTCGCGATCGCGAGCGCGTGGCACAACGCGGCGCACGGCCGCGCGGGGCGATCCCCGTCCCACGCCGGTCGCGCCCGGTCTATCCTCTGGGGGTGGGGACGCTGGTCGGGGATCGCTACGCGCTCGGCGCGAAGCTGGACGAGGGGCCGCTGGGCCCGCGGTGGAAGGCCCGCGCGCGCGGCGCCACCGGGTACGAGCGCGCCGTGATCGTCGAGGGGCTGAGACCGGAGCTCGCCACCGACGCGACCTTCGTGGACACGCTCGTCGAGCAGAGCGCAAAGCTCATGGACGGCCCCCACCCGCGCGTGGAGGGCGTGTACGACGTCGTCCGCGAGGACGACGCCGTGCACCGCGTCGTCGATCCGGTCGACGGGCCGACCCTCAAGGCCTGGGTCGCCGCCTGCCAGTCGGGAGGCCAGCCCGCCCCGTACGCGCTGCTGCTCTCGATCGTCTCGGACGTGTCGTTCGGGCTGCACGCGCTGCACGGCCGCGCCGAGCCGATGGCGCACGGCGCGCTCGACACCACGAGCATCCAGCTCGACCGATCCGGCGTCCCGTTCGTCACGCGGTTCGGCGTCGCAGCGGCGTGCGAGGCGGCGGGGATCGACGACCCGGCCCTGCGCGCGCGGCCGCCGGAGGGCCTCGACCCCGTGCAGGCGGACGTGTTCGGCCTGGGGCAGCTGATGTACACGGTGCTCGCCGGCAGCTCGGACACCACCCTGCTGCCCGACGACCTCCGCGCCCGGCTCATGGAGGGCAAGCCGGTCGACCTCAAGCTCATCCGCGACGACATCCCGCCCGTGGTCCTCGGGATCGTCGAGCGCGCGCTCGTGCGCGATCCGGCGCACCGCTACGACTCGACCCTCGCGCTCGCGCGCGCGATCGAGCTGTTCCTCCAGTCGCGCCCGGAGACGACGGACGCCGCGGCGCGCGCCCACCAGATCGATCAGGTCCTACCCAAGCGCGCGCGCCGGGCCCCCAAGGGGCTCGTGGCGGCCGAGACCGACCAGCTCGATCTCGCCGACTTGCAGCGCCTGAGCATCAGCGACGACTGATCGTCAGTCCTCCATCGGGCCGAGGTCGTCGCCCGACAGGACGAAGAACGCGTCGCCGTAGACCTCGAGCATCGCCAGCGCGTGGTCCATGTCCTCACGGGTGTGCCCGCGGGTCACGTTCACCCGCAGGCGCTCCTCGCCCTTCTTCACGCCCGGGTACGTGATGGGGACCATCATCACGCCGTTCTCCATCAGCGCGACGTGCATGAACAGCGCCTTGCGCTCGTCGTTGCACATCACCGGCATGATGTGGGTGTTGCTCTTGCCGAGGTCGAAGCCGATCTCGAGGAGCCGCCCGCGGAAGTACGACGCCTTGTCGTGCAGCTCGCGCACGAGCGCGGGGCCCTCGTCCTCGAGCATGTCGAGGATGGTGGCCGCGGCGGCCACGACGGGGACGGGCAGCGACGCGCTGAAGAGGAACGAGCGCGCGCTGTGCTTGACGTGATCGACGGTCTCGGCGTCGCCGAGCAGAATCCCGCCGATGCCGCCGAAGGTCTTGCTGAACGTCGACACGACGATCGGCACGCGCCCCTCGAGCTCCTCGGCCTCGAGGATGCCGCGGCCGTTCGTCCCGAGCGTGCCGGTGCCGTGCGCGTCGTCGAGCACGAGCACCGCGTCGTAGCGATCGCACACCTCGATGATCTCGCGGATGTTCGCGGTGTCGCCGTCGAGCGAGTAGATGCCCTCGATCAGCACCATCGCGTTGTCGCGCTGCTTGCTCTTGAGCACACGCTCGAGCGAGCGGACCGAGTTGTGGTTGAAGAACCGGATCTCGGGCGCGTTCTTCGGCGTCCCCGCGGCGAGGAAGGTGCCGTCGAGGATGCAGGCGTGCGCGAGGTTGTCGAGGATGAGCGTGGTGTCCTTGTCGGCGAACGCCATGATCGTGCCGACCATCGCCTGGTAGCCGGTCGTGAACACGAGGCAGCTCTCGAAGCCGAACCACTTCGCGAGGCGCTCCTCGAGCTCGACGTGGGCGGTGGTCGTCGCCTGGACGCGGGAGCTCGAAAGCCCGCACGCGAACTTGTCGACCGCCGCGCGCGCGGCCTCCTTGACCTTCGGGTGGTTGGTCAGCCCGAGGTAGTCGTTGCTGCTGAAGTTGATGATCGGCTGACCGTCGATCGTCGTGTGCAGCCCGCCCGACTCGAAGGGCTTGAAGAACGGGTAGACCTGCTTGTCGCGCGCTTCGTTGATGCGCGCGAGCTCGCGGTGCGCCTTGTCGTGGATCCAGCTCATTTCGCCGGCGGAACCATGCACGGACAGGGCCGTCGGTGCCAGTGCGCCTTTTTTCGTCCCCGCGAATCGCTCCGGCAGACTGATCTGCATGACCCGCTCCCTCCTCGCCGCTGGCGCGACCTTCACCGTCGCGCTCAGCCTCTTCGCCGCGGCACCCGACGTGGCCCGGGCGCGCCCACCGCAGCTACGGGACGGCGCCGAGGTCGACCTCGTCCTGGGCGCGAGCGGCAACGTCTTCGGGATGCGCCACTACCCGGACCTCGGGTTCGACATCTGGTTCGGCGTGCGCGGCTACGACTCGTCCGCGTTCAACTCGGCCGGCTTCGGGAGCAACTTCCTCAACCCCGACCTGCTCTTCGGGCTCACCCTCGGTCCGATGGTGATCGGCGCGTACTTCGGGGCTGGCATCTACCACGTCAACCCCGACGGCCCCCTCGCCGGGGACATAAACACGGGGTTCTTCGCGATCCGCCCCACGTTCGAGTACTGGTTCGACGGCGACGACATGGCGCCGTTCATCGGCCTGGTGTTCGGGCCGAGCGTGATCTTCCCCGACGGAGGCGACGCCGACGTGATCCTCGAGGGCGTGCTGCGCGGCGGCCTCGCCTTCTTCCTCGGCGACAGCTTCTCCATCGCGCCGACCGCGGCGCTGCTCTTCGACTACAACTCCGGCAACGAGCGAGCCGGCTGGGGCTTCCTGATCGGCCTGGACCTGCGCGGCTGGCTCGGCCTGAGCGGCGGCGGCGACGCGAGCGACTCCGGCGGCTACGAGGAGCCCGCGCCGGCCCCGGCCCCGGCTCCCGCGCCCGCCGCGGTGCCCGCCGACCCCGAGGCCGGCTTCCAGTGAACCGTCAGGGGGCGCGCAGCGCCACGGCGCTGACGTTGCCGTAGTAGCCGACCGACACGACGACGACCGCGTTCGGCCGGCCGACCTCGCCGCGGAACAGCGGGCCGACCGGGGTACCGTCGAGCCAGAGCACGGCCGACGCCATGCCGAGCGCGGCCGCGCCGCTGAAGCACTCGCCCCAGATCGCCTTGGGCGCGGCGACCGCCATCGAGGCGCCGAACACCTCGTCGATGCCCGTGAGCTCGGCCACGTCGAAGGGCGGCAGGCCGCCGATCGACGAGCACACCACGTCGACGTCGCCCGCCTGCAGGCCCGCGTCGTCGAGCGCGCCGCGGATCGCGCGCGCGACCGCGGCGCCCGACGCGTGCAGCAGCCGGCTCTGCTTGCGGGGCGGATCGAACGCCGTGCCGTAGCCGGCGAGGAGAGCGCGCACGTTCGCGCCGCGCGCCTCCGCGTCGGCCACCCGCTCGACCATCAGGTAGGCCGCCCCCTCGCCCAGGTGCAGGCCCTTGCTGTCGCGCTCGCCGGGAGCCCACTTGGACGCGCCGCCCGCGATCGCCCCGAGGCGCCGCAGCGCGAGGTACAGCGGCTCGGTGAGCACGTCGCCCCCGCCGACGAGGAACGCGTCCGCGCGGCGGTGCGCCAGGTGCGTCTCGCAGCTCAGCGCCGCGTCGATCGCCCCGCAGTTGCCGTCGACGATCGTGGCGTTGGGGGCGCGCAGGTCTTCCCAGATGCTCACGTACCCGGCCGCGGCGTTGATCACGGTGTTCGGGAAGCGCGCCGGGTTGATGTACCGGGGGTCCTCGAGCTCGGCGACGAGGTTCAGCTCGGTGATCGAGTCGAGCGAGCCGTACGCGGTCGACGAGCACACCCCGATCTGCTCGGGCCGCAGCGACGACACGAACTCCGCCCCGTCCTTGACCCCCGCGTCGCGCAGCGCGCGGGCGCCGGCCACGATCAGGTACTTGGTCAACCGGTCGAGGTTGCGGTGGCCCTTGGGCCCCATCTCCTTCTTGGCGTCGAAGCCCCACACCTCGGCCACGTGGGCCTCGGGGAACTTCTCGGCGTCGAGCACCGTCGACTCGCCCGCGAAGGCGCGCTCGCGGGCCGCGGCCGGGTCCGCGAACCCCGCGCGCAGCGCGTCCGCGCCCACGCCCAGCGGCGACACCGCGCCGACCCCCGTGATCGCGAGCCTCACGAGATCACGTCCCCGGCGCCCTCGGGCAGCCTGCCCGGGCGAGCGAACGTGACCACCGCGTCGTAGCCGCCGAACGCCAGCGCGTTGTTGAGCACGATGTCGACCTTCCGCTCCATCTTCTCGTTGGCCACGATGCGAAGATCGCAGTCCGGATCGGGCGTCTCGTAGTTGATGGTCGGCGGGAGGACGCCCGTCTGGATGGACATGATGCAGGCGGCCGCCTCCATCGCGCTCGAGGCGCCCATGCAGTGGCCGATCATGCTCTTGATGGAGGTCACCGGCAGGTCGCGATCGCCGAACATGGCCTTGATGACCTTCGCCTCGACGCTGTCGTTCGCCGACGTGCCCGTGCCGTGCGCGTTGATGTGGTCGACCTCGTCGGCGTCGATCCGGCTCGACTCGAGCGCGTGCCGCATCGCCTTGAGGCTGCCCTCCCCTTCGGGGTGCGGGCGCGTGATGTGGTGCGCGTCGCAGGCGAGGCCGTAGCCGCCCACCTCGGCGAGCGGGGTCGCGCCACGGCGGACCACCCGCTCCTCGGACTCGAGGATGAGCATCGTCGAGCCCTCGCCCAGGATCAGGCCCTTGCGGTTGGCGTCGAACGGCTGGCAGAGGTCCGGGCTCATCGCGCCGAGGCGCACGAAGCCGCAGTACTCGAGCTTCTCGATGATCTCGACCGCGCCGGTCACCGCCACGTCGCACCGCCCCGACCGGATCTGGTCGGCGGCGAAGCCGATCGCGTAGTTGCCGGCCGCGCACGCGGCGGGCAGCGTCTGCACCATCCCGCACGCGCCGAACGCGCGCGCGACGTGGATCGGCAGCAGCGTCGTCCCGTAGCGGGGCAGCTGCGCCGGGCGGACCTCCCCCTCGTGGATCCACGCCTGCTGCAGCTCGCCGAGGACGTTCGCCTCGCCCATCGTCGTGCCGACCACGACCGCGGTGCGCTCGCCGGCCAGCTCGTGCTCCTTCAGGCCGGCGTCCTCGGCCGCCATCCGCGCGGCGGCGACGCTGAACGCGCTGCAGCGCCCCATCCGGCGCGCTTCGGACTCGCTCATGAAGTCGGTCGCGACGAAGCCCTTCACCTCGCCCCCGAGGCTGCGCCCCAGGCTCGCGGTGTCGAACAGCGTGACCTCGCTGATCCCGGACGCGCCCCGAACGAGGGCGTCCCAGTACGGTTTGCGGCCGAACCCCAGCGAGCTGACCACTCCGATGCCCGTGACGTAGACTCGACCCATTCGAGGCCGGCTATAGCCGTTGTCGCGGCGGGCCCGCAACCCCTCAAAAACAGGCCACCCGGCCGGTTCGGGGCGCTTGACAGGATCGGGCCGACCCCATAACTAACCGGCGCCCATGACGGCGCCGCACACCCTGGTCGAGGCCCTCGAAGGCCTGCCCGGCGGGGAGGAGCGCGGCTTCCGATTCCACGGATTGGATCGGGAGGAGCGCTACTACCCGTACGCCGCGATGCGTGACGAGGCCGCGCGCCGCGCCGCGTTCCTGTCGGCCGCGGGCCTGACCAAGGGCGATCGCGTCGCGCTGCTGCTCCCCGAGAACCACGAGTTCGTGCTCACGTTCCTCGGCGCGTCGGTCGGCGGCTTCGTGCCGGTGCCGATGTACCCGCAGGCGACCTTCAAGGCGATCGACGCCTACATCGACATCCTCGCGCACATCGTGGAGGCGTCGGACGCGGGCGCGCTCGTCGCGATGGAGTCCAACCGCGACGTCGTCGAGAAGCTCCAGGCCCGCCCCGAGATGCACGGCCGCCGCGTGCTGTACGCCCCCGGCGACTTCGCCGGCGAGCCGCCCTCGTGGTCGCGCCCGGTCGTGACGCCGGACGACCTGTGCTTCCTGCAGTTCACCAGCGGCAGCACGAACAAGCCCAAGGGCGTTCAGGTCACCCACGCGAACCTCGTGGCGAACACGACCTCGATCCTCGGCCCGCAGGGCCTCGCGCGCACGCCCGAGGACGTCGGCGTGAGCTGGCTCCCGCTGTTCCACGACATGGGGCTCATCGGCTTCGTGCTGGGCACGCTGGTCGTGGATCTCCCGGTCGTGCTGATGCAGACCGCGCACTTCGCGCGGATGCCGCGGATGTGGCTCGAGCTGATCACCAAGCACCGCGGGACGATCACGTACGCGCCCAACTTCGCGTACCAGCTCGTGACCAAGCGGGTGCGGGACAAGGACCTCGAGACGCTCGACCTGTCGTCGCTGCGCGTCGCCGGCTGCGGCGCCGAGCCGATCCGCGCCAAGACGCTGAAGGCGTTCGGCGAGCGCTTCGCCGCGGCGGGCTTCGACTCGAAGGCGTTCTTGCCCAGCTACGGCATGGCCGAGAGCTGCCTCGCGATCACGTTCCACCAGCGCGAGACCCCGATGATCGTCGACCGGGTGGACCCGGTGAAGATGCAGGACGGGATCGCCGAGCCGAGCGAGGCCGATGACGCGCTCGAGATCGTGAGCTGCGGGGTGCCCTTCCCGGACCACGACGTGCGCGTGGTGAACGACCGGGGCGAGGACGTGCCCGAGCGGCGCGTCGGCCAGATCCTGGCCCGCGGCCCGAGCGTGACGACCGGCTACTTCCGCAACGAGGAGGCCACCGCCGACGCGATCCGTGACGGCTGGCTTCACACTGGGGACCTCGGTTATCGGGCCGGCGGGAACCTGTACATCTGCGGGCGGGTCAAGGACCTGATCATCATCAAGGGCGCGAACCACTACCCGCAGGATCTCGAGTGGGCGATCGGCGAGCTCGAGGGGGTCCGTCGTGGCAACGTTTGTGCATTCAGCGTCGTCCGCGATGGCACCGAGGAGCTGGTGATCCTGGCCGAGGCCAACCGCGCGGACGCGCCGCGGCTACGGCAGCAGATCGCGAAGGTCGTCTACTCGGACTTCGGGCTCCAGGTCGCCGACGTGGTGATCTCCCCGGTGGGCACGCTGCCCAAGACCTCCAGCGGCAAGCACCAGCGCCGCAAGACCAAGCTTTTGTACGAGCGCGGCGAGCTCCCGAACCACGGGATCGCGCCCGCTCAGGACTGAATCGCAGGAGTGACACGATGACACGGCCGGAACTGTTCGAGATGTTCCAGCGGATGGCGACCGAGATCGCCGAGAAGGATTTCAGCGACGTGACCGAGGACTCCAACATCCAGGAGCTCGGACTCGACTCGCTCAGCACCCTCGAGCTGGTCGGCGCCATGGAGCGCGAGCTCGGCGTGCAGATCCCGGACGAGCAGCTGGTGGGGATCCAGACGGTCTCTCAGCTGCTGGAGCTGGTCGAGAAGCGGATGTCGGCATGATCCCTGCGTCCCAGGACGCCAGGGGGGAGAGAGAGCCCATGTCCGACATCGTGTTGAAGAACAAGCTCCGTGAGATCATCTCCGAGGTGAGCGAGGTCGACGACGTCCCCGACGAGGCCCCCTTCGAGGACCTCGGCATCGACTCGATGATGGCGATCGAGATCGTCGCGGAGGTCGAGCGCACGTACAAGCTGTCGATCCCGGAGGACGAGCTTCAGGAGATGACCAACCTGACGCGCGTCTTCGAGCTGGTCCGGAACAAGCTCGACGCGGCCAACGCCGCGGAGTGAGCTCGGGCGAGTGGGCGAGCCCTTCGTCCATCGGGTCCGGGTCCAATACCTCGACACCGACCAAGGCGGCGTGGTCCACCACGCCGCCTACTTGCGTTTCTTCGAGCAGGCGCGCGTCGAGCTGCTCCGCGACCGCGGCATCGTCTACCGGGACCTCGAGCGCGACGAGCGCAAGGGCATCCCGGTCGCCGAGGTCCGGGTGCGCTATCACCGCCCGTGCTTCTTCGACGACGTGCTCTCGATCGAGACCACGGTCGGCGTGATCAACCGCGCCAAGATCCGCTTCGACTACCGCGTGCTGCGCGAGGGCGAGGCGGTCACCAGCGCCGAGATCACCTGCGCCTGCGTGGACATGGACGCGATGCGAATCTGCTCGATGCACCCGCGCTTCCGAGAGGCGTTCGAATGACGCGCTGGCTCGCCTTGGCGGGCCTCTTCGCCCTGGGATGCACGTGCGAAGAGCCTCGGACGGACCTCCCCCGGATCACCGCGGCGCGGGTGTCCGAGGCCCCCACGATCGACGGCCGGCTCGACGACGACGCGTGGCGCGACGCCGACGAGACCGAGCGGTTCGTGAACACGATGACGGGCGCGCCGGCGGACCCGGAGACCACCGCGCGGATCGCCTGGGACGACGCGAACCTCTACGTCGCGTTCGAGGTCGCCGACGCGTGGATCCACTGCGACCTGACGGGGCACGACCCGCACCTGTGGGAGCAGGACACCGTCGAGGTCATGGTCGACCCCGACGGCGACGGGCAGAACTACTTCGAGATGCAGCTCTCGCCGACCGACCAGGTCTTCGACACGCGCTACCGCAGCCGCCGCGTCCCCCAACCGTTCGGCATCGTGTCGTGGGACAGCGCGCTGCGCGGCGCCTGCCAGGTCGACGGCACCGCCAACGACGACCAGGACGACGCCGGCTACACGGCCGAGCTGGCGATCCCGTGGGCCGCGTTCGAAGGCCACGAGCCGCCGTCCGCGGGCGACGAGTGGCGGGTGGCCCTGTATGTGCTGGATAAGCGCCGCGACGGATATGGAGGGGTCGGTTGGAGCCCCCCGCTGGTGGGCGACTTCCATGTCCCCGATCGCTTCGGAAGGGTCGTCTTCGGGGACTAATCGGACACCCGGCCGAAATTGACGCGCTGCGTAAACGACTTCGCGGTGCGTAGCCGGGTACCCTACCGAGCGCGAAGATCGCTTCGCGGTTGGCTGGTATCCTGGCCTCACGGATGATCCTCCTGCACCAGAACGAGACCTCGCCCTTCTGCGACAAGGTCCGGCGCGTGCTGCACTACAAGCGGCGCGCGTACGAGACCCACGAGGTCCCTCCGCACGAGGCGGTCTTCCAGGTCGGCTCGCTGAGCCCGACCGGCAACGTCCCGGTGATCGAGCACCAGGGGAACGTGGTCGAGGACTCGAGCGACATCGCGCGCTACCTCGACGAGGCGTTCCCCGATCCGCCGATCTACCCCGAGGCGGAGCGCGACCGCGCGCTCTGCCACTTCCTCGAGGACTGGGCCGACGAGAGCCTCTACTTCTTCGAGGTCTGGTTCCGCTACGCGATCGGCGACAACGCCGACGAGTGGTCACGCCGGACGTCGCGGTCCGAGCCGCCGCTGCTGCGCCGCGCGACCGAGCGGGCGCTGCCCACGCTGATGCGAAACATGCTCCGGGCGCAGGGCCTCGGCCGCAAGGAGCCCGAGGTCGTGCTGCGCGAGTTCGAGGTCCACATCGAGCAGCTGAACGCGTGGCTGGTCGGGGACTGGCTCGTCGGTGACCACCTCACCGTCGCCGACGTCGCCGTCTACGCACAGCTCGCGGGGGCGCTCGACGCCGGCGAGGGCGCGACCATCCTCGCCGAGCGCACGCGGGTGCTCGACTGGATGGAGCGGGTCAACGCCTCAACGGCGTCCTAGCTGCTCGTCGTGTAGATCGATCAGCCGCATCAGGTCGTCGTGGTTCGGGCGCACGAACGCCTGGATGATCACGGCGAGCAGGAAGGTCGACGCGCCGCCGACGATCAGCCCGAGCGCGGGGTCGAGGCCGACCTCCTCGTGCACCGGGATCGCGCTGACGAGCGCGCCGACCGCCAGGATCGTGCCGGTCCAGAACACCACGTCGGCGATCACGTTGCGCTCCTCGAGGCCGTCGAGCCTCGGGTCGAGCAGCCGGTACAGCGACTCGTCCTCCTCGCGCAGCCGCTCGAGGTAGTCGCGGAAGCCGCCGAGCGACAGCTGCGCGCGCTGGTCGGCGCTGAGCACGCCGACCGCCGGCGGCTCCTCGACGTCGTCGCGCATCGGATCGGCGTCTTGGGCCTGGGCGGCGAGCGGGCTGAGCGCGATCGTGAGCGCGGCGACGAGGAACGTACGCATC
>Ga0070728_10003596_pt1 | contig 16954 bp, 15 predicted proteins | sample tdDd471_FD_66723 | JGI IMG/M metagenome (GOLD analysis project Ga0070728, IMG submission 66723) | Marine sediment microbial communities from the Atlantic coast under amendment with organic carbon and nitrate - tdDd47.1 | ecosystem: Environmental > Aquatic > Marine > Coastal > Sediment | place... | reverse complement strand
CAAACGCAGGCGTAAAATGGCCGGTTGGAACACCGAATACCTCGCATCAATTCTCGGACAGCTTACTCGTTAACCCGGATTCGGAGCCCTGGGTTCAAGCGCCCGTGACCGCGTCGCCGACGAACGGATTGGTGCGGCGTTCCTCGCCGAAGCTCGACATCGGGCCGTGGCCGGGAATGAAGACGGTTTCGTCGCCCAGCGGCCACAGCCTGGTCTTGATCGAGCGGATCAGCGCTTCATGGTCGCCGCGTGGAAAATCGGTACGGCCGATGGAGCCGCGGAACAGCACGTCGCCGACCAGCGCGAAATGCGACGGCGGATGGTGGAAGACGATGTGGCCCGGCGTGTGGCCGGGGCAGTGATAGACGTCGAAGACCAGCTCGCCGACGCTCACCGTGTCGCCGTCGGCGAGCCAGCGGTCGGGAAGCACGTTGCGGGTTCCGGGAAGGCCGAACTGGCGGCCCTGGTCCTCGAGGGACTCGAGCAGGAAGCGATCCGACTCTTCCGGCCCCTCGATCGGCAGGCCGAGAGTCTCCCGGAGCGACGCGGCCGCGCCGGCATGGTCGATATGTCCGTGGGTGAGAAGGATCTTCTCCGGCTCGACCTTGTGCTCGTCGAGCGCCGCTTCGATGCGCTCCGCCTCGCCGCCGGGATCGACTATCGCCGCCTTGTCGGTCGCCGTGCACCACACGATCGTGCAGTTCTGCTGGAAAGCGGTGACGGGGAGGATGGCGGCCTTGAGGTCTGTCATGGTCTCGGTCTTCCGGTCAGCGGTCGTGGGACCAGCGGCGGCGGATCTCGCGTTCGAGAGTGCCGCGGCGGGCCGAGGCGACGTTGACGCGCAGCGATTGCCTGATCGCCGTCCGCATCAATGCAGTCTTGAGCAGGCGCGCCTGTTCCTGCCGGTCGAACGCCTCGTGCTGACGGTTGCAGAGCTTGAATTCCTCGACGAGGACGGCGCCGGCCTTGTCGATCCAGGCGTCGCAATTGCCGATCGACGAGAACTTGCGGATGCGCCGCACGCCGCGCCGGACGCAGCCCAGATACAGCTTGCGATGGTGCAGTTCATGCCGCCGGGCGAAACGCTGGAATCCGGTGAATTGCCTTCGTGCGTCGCGCCGCGTCCGCGACACCAGCCGCGGCAGCGTCACCTTGAAGCTCAGCGCCAGCCCGAAATTGGCGATATGGCAGCGATCGGCCGATTGCCGTGTGGTGCCGAGCACCTTGAAGTCCATGTCCAGCGTCGCATAGGCCTTGTCGAACCGGCCGACGCCGTGCAGACCGTTGCTGTGCATGTGCGTGACCATGTCGAGCGCCGTCCGCCCGCGGACCGGATAGTAGCGGTAGACGGTCTTCTGGGTGACGCCCGCGGCCCGGGCGGGAGCGACGGCGAGGAAGCCGGCACCGACGAACAGGACCGAAAGGAGGACGGCGAGCCGGGTGGCGCTTGAAGCCATGACCTGATTATCCGCTATGAGTTACGCAAACGCGGGCCGGATTCGGTTTTCCGGCGCAAGACTACGCCGATAAGCCAAACGGCCGACGTTCTCAACCGCCCCGACGCTAGTCGCAGCAACGCAGGGACGCCGCGCGCAGGGCCTGGCCGCCGGAAGAGCGGCCGCGCACCCGGTTGGCGGCGACGGCGCGGGACTTCGAACGCTTGAGCTGGGCGATCGCCTGCCGCATCAGCGGCTGGCGGTTGGTGGTCTTGGAGTCGCGGCGGTCGTAGTCGTTCTGCTGCCTGGCGCAGACGGCGTCGATGCGGTTGATGATCTTGGCGACCTCCGCCCGCTGGCTGTCGCAGCTCGGGTTCGCCGGCAGCCGGCGGGCGCGCAGGGCGGTGCGGCGGGCGCAGGCCAGCCAGATCTTTCGATGGGTCTTCTCGTGGCGGTCGAGATAGCGCACGAAGGCCGTCCAGGCGCGTCGCGTGTGGCGGCTCATGGCGCCGGACGGACGCATCCGCGGCAGGATGATGCGGAACGAGATATTCTGTTCGAGCCCGGCGACGCGGCAGCCCGAGCCCTGGCGCCTCACCTTCACGTCGAACTTCCGCTGCATGAAGATCCTGGCGAGGATATAGCTGTTGCCCCAGTGGCGCGGACCGTTGCGATACATGGAGCGCACCAGGTCGAGCGAGGTGCGGCCGCTGACGGTGTAGTGCTGATAGCGGGTGGTTTGCCGGATCTGGGCATCGGCGGCGCCTGTGGAGGCGATGGCGAACGCGACGGCCGAAGCCGCGATGGCAAAGACGCCGAGAAGCCCGGCCGTCCATCTTCCGCGTCGCGCCGCCTGGCATCGGTTCCGGTCCGGTGACCCTTGCGGTCGTGTACGCATCATGCCGGCTATCCCGTTCGTGTCTGTTGCGATCTTCCCGCTCGTATGGGCGGACAACTCAGGATGGAGCTTAGCCCAGGTGCGGAAGGGGGAAAAGCACCTTCAATGGATTTTGATGAACCGATTGCGGCCGGCGGCGCCGGCTCGTAGGGACAGGCCGCCGCCGGATGTCCCGGCGGCGGGCTCGTAACGGCGCGCGGTCAGCCGACCGCGGCCACCGGCGCGGCGGCGGGCTGGACCGCCCTGGAATAGTCCTCCATCAGCGTCCGGGTGATGTCGCCGACCTGGAAGCTGTACGGGCCGATCTCGGAGACCGGCGTCACCTCGGCCGCGGTTCCGGTCAGGAAGCATTCCTCGAAGGTCTCCATCTCCTCGGGCATGATCGTCCGCTCGACCACCTGGATCTGGCGCGCCCGGGCGAGACCGATCACGGTCTGACGGGTGATGCCGTCGAGGAAGCAGTCCGGCGTCGGCGTGTGCAGCTTGCCGTCCTTGACGAAGAACACGTTGGCGCCGGTGGCCTCGGCCACGTGGCCGCGCCAGTCGAGCATCAACGCGTCGGCATAGCCCTTGCGCTCGGCCTCGTGCTTGGACAGCGTGCAGATCATGTAGAGGCCGGCCGCCTTCGACTTGCACGGAATGGTCGCCGGATCGGGCCTCCGATAGGTGGCGAGATCGAGGCGGATGCCCTTGAGCCGCTCTTCCGGATTGAAATAGGACGGCCATTCCCAGATGGCGATCGCCAGATGGATGGTGTTCGACTGCGCCGAGACGCCCATCATCTCGCTGCCGCGCCAGGCGACCGGCCGCACATAGGCGTCCTGGAGCCCGGTCCGGGCCAACAGGTCGGTGCAGGCCCCGTTGATTTCCTCTTCGGTGTAGGGAATGTCGAAACCCAGCACCTGCGCCGAATATTTCAGCCGCGCGGTATGCTCCTCGAGCTTGAAGATCACGCCGCCATACGCGCGCTCGCCTTCGAATACCGAGCTGGCGTAATGCAGGCCATGGGTCAGCACATGGACCTTGGCATCCTTCCAGTCGACGAATTCCCCATCGTACCAGATAACGCCTTCGCGTTGATCAAAGGGCGGACCAGCCATCTCGAATTCCTCCTTCGCGGCCAGTTGGCGCGGCCAGTTGGCGCGGCCAGTTGGTCTTGCCCGGCGTCGTCGCCGGAGCGGATTGGCGTCGAAGGGTTTTTCGGTACACTTCGGCGCGGTTTTGCGTCATGTTCGAACTCCCGGTACTGTCCGCCCGCAAGGGCGCGGCAGACCCGGGAAAAGACGGAATGATACCCCGAATTGCGGTTCGGTTTTCACTCCTTTCGCGGTGACGCGGGATTAGGTAACAATCGGAAAAAAATATGTCAATATGGCTGACGTAATTTTTCAGAAACAATCTGCGCCCGGCGCCGTGCCCAAGTCGCCTCCGGATCCGGTCAGCGACCGACAACTCTTTGATATCATTGAGCTTCTGTTCTTCGCCTATCGGGATTTCGTGTCCGACCCGGATGCTATCCTGGACGAGTTCGGATTCGGCCGCGCCCATCATCGGGTGCTGCATTTCGTCAAGAACCACCCCGGAATGCCGGTCGCCGACCTGTTGGAGATCCTGAAGATCACCAAGCAGAGTCTCGGCCGGGTGCTTCGCCAGCTCGTCGAAACCGGCTATATCGAGCAGCGGCCGGGCGAGGTCGACCGGCGCCAGCGCCTGCTCTACGCCACCGAGGCCGGCATCGCGCTCGCCGACCGGCTGTCGGCGCCGCAGATGGCGCGCATCCGCTTGGCGCTGGAAACGCTGGGGGCCGACCGCCGCGAGGTCGCGGTCCGCTTCCTGCAGTCGATGATCAACGAGCGGGAGCGCGCCCATGTGCGGCGCATCCTGCAAACCAGGGACTGAAGCCATGGCGCCCCCCACCGGCACCGGCGAACGCGCGCCGCTTCCCGACGACGCGCCGCACCTGTTGGTGATCGACGACGACAGCCGCATCCGCCTGCTGCTGTCGCGCTACCTGGTCGAGAACGGCTACCGGGTGACGGTGGCGGCCTCCGCCGCCGCCGCCCGCCGCAAGCTCGACTCGCTGGCGTTCGATCTGCTTGTGGTCGACGTGATGATGCCAGGCGAGAGCGGCGTCGAGCTGACCGCCAGCCTGCGCAGAAGCATGGATGTGCCGGTGCTGATGCTGACCGCGCTGGCCGACGCCGAGGACCGGATCAAGGGGCTGGAGACCGGCGCCGACGACTACCTGCCCAAGCCCTTCGAGCCGAGAGAACTCTTGCTGCGCATCGGCTCGATCCTCAAGCGCACCGGCCAGCCGCCGCAGGGCATGCCGAGCGAGATCCGCTTCGGCCCGTTCACCTTCCATCTCGACCGCCTCGACCTGCGCCGCGGCAAGCAGGCGATCCGCCTCACCGACCGGGAACGGCAATTGCTCAAGCTGTTCGCCGACAATCCCGGCGAGACCGTGCCCCGCCACATGCTGATCGGCGAGGACGCGCGGCTCGGCGAGCGGACGGCCGACGTGCAGATCAACCGCCTGAGGCGGAAAATCGAGGCCGATCCGGCCAATCCGACCTATATCCAGACCGTGCGCGGCATTGGCTATCGGCTGATGACCGACTAGGATTTGCCAAGACCGCGGCGCTTTCGGCCGCCTCCCGATCCCACGGCGCGAAAATGGCAAGCACGTCCGATCTCGAAAAGCCCCGCAAACGGACCGTCGGCCGGGTCACCCGGCGCGCCCGCGGCGCCTATCGCCGTTTCGCCCGCGCCATCGCCCGGCGCATGCCAAAGGGCCTGTTTCCGCGGTCTCTGCTGATCATCATCACCCCGATGGTGCTGTTGCAGTCGATCATCGCCTTCGTGTTCATGGAGCGCCACTGGGATCTGGTCACGCGTCGGTTGTCGGAGGCGGTGACCCGCGACATCGCCGCCATCATCACCGTGCTCGAGGAATACCCCCAGGACGAGGCCTACCAGAAGATCACCGGACTCGCCGCCAACGACCTGTCGCTGTCGGTCTCGATCCTGCCCGACGGGCCGCTGCCGCCGCCGGCGCCGCAGCCGTTCTTCTCGCTGCTCGACCGGACCCTGAGCCGCGAGATCCGCACCAAGATCTCGCGTCCGTTCTGGATCGACACGGTCGGCCGGTCGAGCCTGATCGAGATCCGCATCAAGCTCGAGAAGCTGGTGCTCAGGGTCGTTGCCCGGCGCTCCATGGCCTATGCGTCGAACACCCATATCTTCATCGTCTGGATGGTCGCCGCATCGCTGGTGCTGGTGACGCTGGCGATCCTGTTCCTGCGCAACCAGATCCGCCCGATCCAGCGGCTGAGCGACGCGGCAGAGAGCTTCGGCAAGGGCCGGCCGATCGCCGAGTTCCAGCCCTCGGGCGCCCGCGAGGTGCGCATGGCCTCGGAGGCCTTCATCGAGATGCGCCGCCGCATCGAGCGGCAGATCGAGCAGCGGACCACGATGCTGGCGGGCGTCAGCCACGACCTGAGGACCATCCTGACCCGCTTCCAGCTGCAGCTCGCCCTGTTCGGCAACGAGCCGGAGGTCGAGGAGCTCAAGCGCGACGTCGAGGAGATGCGGGCGATGCTGGAGGGCTATCTCGACTTCGCCCGCGGCGACAGCGACGAGGAGACCGTGCGCGTCGACATGCCGGGCATGCTGGCAGAGCTGGTCGCCGACGCCGAGCGCGGCGGCACCAAGGCCTCGTGGCGGTTCTCCGGCGCCACCAGGGTGCCGCTCAAGCCCAACGCCTTCAAGCGCTGCCTCGCCAATCTGGTCGGCAACGCCTGCAACTACGCCGACACGGTGGAGATATCCGGTTCCCATCGCGGCGGCTGGCTGACCATCGAGGTCGACGACGACGGTCCGGGCATCGCCGAGGAGGAGCGGGAGAACGTCTTCAAGCCGTTCCACCGCCTCGACGACGCCCGCAACCAGGATGTCGGCGGCACGGGGCTGGGCCTCGCCATCGCCCGCGACATCGCCCGCGGCCACGGCGGCGACATCGCACTGGAGGAAAGCCCGCTGGGCGGCCTGCGCGCCGTCGTCCACGTTCCCGGCTGAGCGCGGCGAGGTTCCCGTCCCAATCGGGCTCACGCACGGAATTCAGGGCCCCCGGAAGCCGAGGGCTTCGCGGATGCCGCGCTCGTAGAATTCCTCCGCGACGGTCGGGGCAGCCCGGTCACCCTTTCAGGTGAACGCGTCGGGCATGGACTCCTTCTTCCGCTTGATGAAGTCGCCGACCGCCTCCTCGACCGCCGGGTCGATCGCCGGCGCCTCGTAGTCCTTCAGCCATTGCTTGTAGATGGTGTTGGCGCGCTGCTCGGCGGTCTTCGAGCCCTCCGCCTGCCATTGCTCGAAGGAATTGTTGTCGGCGATCGGCGAGCGGTAGAAGGCGGTCTCGAAATTGGCCTGGGTGTGGGCACAGCCGAGATAGTGGCCGCCGGGGGCGACTTCGCCGAACGCCTCGAACGCCTGCCCGTTTTCGGTGAGATCGACCCCTTCGGCGAACCGCTGCATCATCGCCAGCTGGTCGGCGTCCATGACGAATTTCTCGTAGCTCGACACCAGGCCGCCCTCCAGCCAGCCGGCGGAATGAAGCGCGAAATTGACGCCGGCCATCACAGTGGGCAGCAGGGTCTGGGCGCTTTCGTAGGCGGCCTGCGCATCGGGGACCTTGCCGCCGCACAGCGAGCCGCCGGAGCGGAAGGGCACGCCGAGCCGGCGGGCGAGCTGGGCGGCGCCGTAGAGCACCAGAGAGGGTTCCGGCGTGCCGAAGGTGGGCGCGCCCGACTGCATCGAGATCGAACTGGCGAAGGTGCCGAACACCACCGGCGCGCCGGGCCGGCAGAGCTGGGCGAAGGCCATGCCGACCATCGCCTCGGCGAGGATCTGGGTCAGCGTGCCGGCGACCGTCACCGGCGACATGGCGCCGGCCAGGATAAACGGCGAGATCACCGTCGCCTGCCCGGCCCGCGCATAGACCTTGAGGGCGCCGAGCATGGTGGAATCGTAGACCAGCGGCGAATTGGCGTTGATCAGGCTGATCAGCACGCAATTGTCGTCGACGAAGGCGTCGCCGAACACCAGCTTCGCCATCGCCACCGAATCCTCGGCCCGTTCCGGATGGGTCACCGAGCCCATGAACGGCTTGTCGGAGTACCGGATATGGGCGTGCAGCATGTCGAGATGGCGCTTGTTGACCGGCAGGTCCACCGGCTCGCACAGGGTGCCGCCGGAATGGTGCATCGCCGGGGCCATGTAGGCGAGCTTCACGAAATTGCGGAAGTCCTCGATATGGGCGTAGCGGCGACCCTCGTCGAGATTGCGGACGAAGGGCGGCCCGTAGACCGGCGCGAACACGGTACTGTCGCCGCCGATCTCCACAGAACGCTCCGGATTGCGCGCATGCTGGGTGAAACGGGCCGGCGCGGACTTCAGCAGCGACCGGCAGAGGCCGACGGGGAACCGCACCCGCTCGCCGTCGACATCGGCGCCGGCGTCGCGCCACATGGAAAGCGCCTCCTCGTCCTCGCGGAACTCGACGCCGACTTCGGCGAGCAGCCGGTCGGCATTGGCCTCGATCAGGGCGAGGCCCTCCTCGCCGAGCACCTCGAAGGGAGCGAGCTTGCGGGTGATGAAGCGATGGCTCGCGAGCTGGCCGGAACCGCGCACAGCCCGGCGCGCCGCCGCGCCGCCTCCGCCACGCCGCCTGCGGCCGCCGCCGCTGTCCGAATTCTCCGGTATGTCGTTCATGTGCCCCTCCGAATACCCGCCTGAGCGCGGCGAAAGGATCGCCGATTGCCGGCGACTTTATCCAAGCCGCGCGCGGCGTCATATCCGAAAAGCGCCATGATTCCGACGCCGCAGGAACAGCGCGCGCGGCGGAAACGGTGTTTTCAGGTTCCGTCGCGAGACGGACAAATGGTCGCAACCATTTTTCAAAGCGTCGTTTCTCGGCTATCGGAAATTTACCGGTTTCACTGATAATCGAACGAATGTGCAACCCCGGTCCGTGCCTTCGGGCCGCTTCAGCCAGTTGGATGCGCCATGAGCGACGACGATCTCGACCTGACCACGCTGAACGACGAAGAGCTCGTGCAGCAGATGCACGACGACCTCTATGACGGCCTCAAGGAAGAAATCGTCGAGAGCGTCGAAATCCTGCTGTCGCGGGACTGGGCGCCCTACCGGATCCTGACCGAGGCGCTGGTCGAGGGCATGCGCATCGTCGGTATCGACTTTCGCGACGGCATCCTCTTCGTGCCCGAGGTGCTGCTGTCGGCCAACGCGATGAAGGCCGGAATGCACCTCCTGCGCCCGCTCCTGGTGGAAACCGGCGCGCCGAAGCTCGGCAAGATGGTGATCGGCACCGTCAAGGGCGACATCCACGACATCGGCAAGAACCTCGTCGGCATGATGATGGAAGGCGCCGGGTTCGAGGTCGTCGATCTGGGCATCAACAATCCGGTCGAGAACTATCTCGACGCCATCGAGGAGCATCAGCCGGACATTCTCGGCATGTCGGCGCTGCTCACCACCACCATGCCCTACATGAAGGTGGTGATCGACGCGATGAAGGAACGCGGCATCCGCGACAACCATGTGGTGCTGGTCGGCGGCGCGCCGCTGAACGAGGAGTTCGGCGAGGCGGTCGGCGCGGATTCCTACTGCCGCGACGCGGCGGTGACGGTGGAAACCGCCAAGGAATTCATGATGCGCAAGCACAACCAGCTGGCGGCGGCAGCCGGCTGAGGCACCGATGGCCGCCGCCAGGGTCGATGATGCCGAGGTGGCTGTCGAAGCCGCCGATGACGGTATGCCCGGCACGGTCCTGATCATCGCCTGCGGGGCGCTGGCCCGGGAGATCCTGGCTGTCGTCCGCGCCAACGGGCTCGACCACGTCACGCTGAAATGCCTGCCGGCGCAGTTGCACAACCGGCCCGAAAAGATCGCGGACGCCGTCGAGGCGCTGATCGAGGCCGAGCGCGAACATTACGACGAGATCCTGATCGGTTACGGCGATTGCGGCACCGGCGGCCGGCTCGACGCGATGCTCGAAAGGCACGGCGTCCGCCGCATCGCCGGCGCCCATTGCTACGCCTTCTTCACCGGCGTCGAGGCGTTCATGGCCCGCGCCGAAGACGAGATCGCGGCCTTCTACCTCACCGATTTCATGGTCCGGCAGTTCGACGCCTTCATCACCCGGCCGCTGGGGCTCGACCGCCACCCGGAGCTGCGCGACATGTATTTCGGCAATTACGAGAAGCTGGTCTACCTGGTGCAGCAGTCCGATTCCTGTCTCGACCGCAAGGCCGACCTGATCGCCCAGCGCTTGGGTTTACCGCTGGAACGCCGGCCGACCGGCTTCGGCGACCTCGCCGGCTTCGTCGAGGGCGACGCGTCGACGATGGCCTGATGGCACCCGCCAAAACCAGAAACGGCCCACCGGGGCATCGGCGGGCCGTTTCTTAGGGGGAGAGAGAGGAGTAGGATGTGCCTACTCCCCCGATATAGGCGATTTCGCGCCATAGAAAAGTGATGCAGATCACAGTTTGAACGGATGACGCTGAGCCTGCCGCGCCGCCGGAAGTCCTCCGCGAACCGGCGCCTTGGAAATTCAGGCGCCCTCACAACACACTCCGTCATGCCCGTGAATACGGGCATCCACGCCTCTCCGCTTGTTCAGCGGATGGGAGAGTCCCTCCGGCTCCGAACAAGCGGAGAAGCGTGGATCCCCGATCAAGTCGGGGATGACGTAAGATATTGATATTCAGTAATAAAACCGTCATTCCAGCGAAAGCCGGAATCCAGACGTGACCGTCAACAGGCACCGTGTCGGAGCGCGTTCATCGACGCGGATGACGGTATCCGAGGGACGCGGCCCGGCGCCGGCCGCGCCGCCCTGATCAGTTCAGCCGGCCGTGGCAGTGCTTGTACTTCTTGCCCGAGCCGCAGGGGCATTGCTCGTTGCGGCCGACCTTGCCCCAGCTCGCCGGGTTGGCCGGATCGCGCTGGCCGGTCGGCTTGCGGGTCGTCAGCGTCACCCCGCCCTGCGCCTCGTCGGCCAGCTCGAACTCGTTCTCGCCGGTCATCGGATCGATGTGCTGGGCGTACATTTCCGGAAGCTCCTCGTCCTCCGGATAGGGCTCGTTGGAAATCTCCACCCGCATGAGCTGGCTGGTGGTGAGCTGGCGCAGGTTGGAGAGCATGGCCTCGAACAGGGCGAAGGATTCCGTCTTGTACTCGTTGAGCGGATCGCGCTGGCCGAAGCTGCGGAAGCCGATCACCGAGCGCAAATTGTCCAGCGTCTGCAGGTGCTCGCGCCACAGGTGGTCGAGGGTCTCGAGCAGGATCGCCTTCTCGACATAGCGCATCATCTCGGGACCGTATTTGGCAACCTTGGCGGCGAAGGCCTTGTCGGCGGCCTTCTGCAGCCGGTGCTTGACCTCTTCGTCGGCTATGCCCTCTTCCTTGGCCCATTCGATCACCGGAACGTCGAGGCCGAGAAGGTTCTCGACATGCTCCTGCAGGCCCTCGGTATCCCATTGCTCGGGATAGGCGCGCTCGGGAATGTGCTCGCTGACGAGGTCCTCGATGACGTCGGTGCGCATCTCGGCGACGGTGTCGTGGACGTTCTCGTCGGCCATCAGCTCGATGCGCTGCTCGAACACCACCTTGCGCTGGTCGTTCATCACGTCGTCGAACTTGAGCACGTTCTTGCGGGCGTCGAAGTTGCGCGCCTCGACCTTGGACTGGGCCCGTTCGAGCGCCTTGTTGATCCACGGATGGACGATCGCCTCGCCCTCCTTGAGGCCGAGCTTGGTCAGCATGCCGTCCATGCGGTCGGAGCCGAAGATGCGCATCAGGTCGTCTTCCAGCGACAGGAAGAACTTGGAATGGCCGGGATCGCCCTGGCGACCGGAGCGGCCGCGGAGCTGGTTGTCGATGCGCCGGCTTTCGTGGCGCTCGGTGGCCAGAACGTAGAGCCCGCCGGCCTCCAGCGCCTTCTTCTTCTTTTCGGCCACGTCGTCGCGGATCGCCGTTTCCCTGGCCTTGCGTTCGGCGCCGTCTTCCATCTCGGCGAGTTCCTCGGCGATGCGCATCTCGGGATTGCCGCCGAGCTGGATGTCGGTGCCGCGGCCGGCCATGTTGGTGGCGATGGTGATCGCTCCCGGCACGCCGGCCTGGGCGATGATCGCCGCCTCCTGGTCGTGGTAGCGGGCGTTGAGAACGCTGAAGTCGCCCTTCTTGAAGCCCTTCTTGGTCAGGAAGTCGGCGAGATATTCGGACTTCTCGATCGAGGTGGTACCGACCAGCACCGGCTGGCCGCGCTCGCGGCAGTCCTTGATCAGTTCGACGATGGCCAGGTATTTCTCTTCCGCCGTGCGGTAGACCTCGTCGTCGTCGTCGATCCGCAGCACCGGCATGTTGGTGGGGATCTCGACCACGTCGAGGCTGTAGATGTCCATGAACTCCTCGGCCTCGGTGGCCGCGGTGCCGGTCATGCCGGCGAGCTTGTCGTACATGCGGAAATAGTTCTGGAAGGTGATCGAGGCGAGCGTCTGGTTCTCCGGCTGGATCTCCACGTGCTCCTTGGCCTCCAGCGCCTGGTGCTGGCCCTCGGAGAAGCGGCGGCCGGGCATCATGCGGCCGGTGAACTCGTCGATCAGCACCACCTCGCCGCCCTTGACGATGTAGTCGCGATCGCGCTCGAACAGCTTGTGGGCCCTCAGCGCCATGTTCAGGTGATGCACCACGGTGACGTTCTCGACGTCGAAGAGGTTGTCGCCCTGCATCAGGCCGGCCTCGCGCAGGGCCTGCTCCATCTTCTCGGTGCCCTGCTCGGAATAGTTGGCGGTGCGCTGCTTCTCGTCGATCTCGTAGTCGCCTTCCTCGAGCATCAGGATGAACTTGTCGATGGTGTTGTAGAAGTCCGACTTGTCCTCGAGCGGGCCGGAAATGATCAGCGGCGTGCGGGCTTCGTCGACGAGGATCGAGTCGACCTCGTCGACGATGGCGAAGCTGTGGCCGCGCTGGCACATCTCGGCGATGTCGTGCTTCATGTTGTCGCGAAGATAGTCGAAGCCGTACTCGTTGTTGGTGCCGTAGGTGATGTCGCAGGCATAGGCGTCGCGGCGCTCGTCGTCGTCGAGGCCGTGGACGATGACGCCGACCGACATGCCGAGAAAGTTGTAGATCTGGCCCATCCATTCGGCGTCGCGGCTGGCGAGGTAGTCGTTGACGGTGACCACGTGGACGCCCTTGCCGGTAAGCGCGTTGAGATAGACGGCGAGGGTGGCGACCAGGGTCTTGCCCTCGCCGGTCTTCATCTCGGCGATCTTGCCCTGGTGGAGGACCATGCCGCCGATGAGCTGGACGTCGAAATGACGCTGGCCGAGGGTGCGCTTGGAGGCCTCGCGCACGGTGGCGAAGGCGGGGACGAGAAGATCGTCGAGCTTGGCGCCGTCGGCGAGCTGCTTGCGGAACGTTTCCGTCCGCGCCTTGAGATCGTCGTCGCTCAGCGCCTCGAGCTCCGGCTCCATGGCGTTGATCTGTTCGACCAGCGGCCGGTAGGACTTGACGATGCGATCGCTTGACGATCCGAAAATTTTACGAGCGAGAGAGCCGAGGCCGACCATCCTGTTTCCCTTGTGTTTCAGCCGTTCGTCCCGGGTCGGGCAGCGGCGGTATGCCAGCGATCTAGAAGCTGCACCGGGTTGCGTTGGCGGTCGAACCCGTGTACCGGACTGGGCCGATCAAATAAATGTCAGCCAATTCCGTGGTTGGATCGCTCGACACATAAGAACAGGCCCCTATCTTGTCAACGTCAAGCCAGGGGGCAAGCCTGACATTAGAGCGTGTCCCTGAATTGGATTGTGGCGCTGGTTTGATCAGATTTTTTCAGTTTCGTTCCCTGAGGAGGAAGGACATGCCGGGCATATTCGACGACGAAGGGGGCGAAAGTGGAGAAATCTGATCAAATCCATACGGACAGCCCTCATTTTCCCCCTGGCTGCGTTCCGCAAGCCTGACAGTGGCCCGCACTGCGGCGGCTTGCACAATACAGCCAGCGAAAAAATGGGGACTGCCATCACCGCAATCGAATTCAGGGACACGCTCTAAACCCCTTGCGCGCGCCCCGAGGCGGCGTGCAGACAGTTAATCTTGAAAGGATACATGATGTTCATTCGCTTCACGCGCCGGACAGGCCGGGTCGCAGCGGCCGGCCTCGTGGCGCTGGCGCTGACCGCGGCCGGCGGCCTCTCGTCGGCGTCGGCGCAGGGGTCGAAGGTGATCGCCAAGGTCGGCGACATCGAGATCACCGAGACCGACCTCGCCTATCTCGCCAACGAAAACCGCAACGCCACCCGCACGCAGTTGCTCAACCGGATGATCGACTGGGCGGTGATGGCGCAGGCGGCCGAGAAGGAAGGGCTCGACAAGCAGGACGAATTCAAGCTGCGCATGCAGTTCCTGCGCCTCAACACCCTGAGCACCATCTATTTCGTCAAGAAGATCCTGCCGACCGTCACCGCCGACGAGATCAACGCCGAATACAAGAAGGCCATCGCCGGCCACAAGGCGGTTCCGCAGGTGCACGCCCGCCATATCCTGGTCAAGACCGAGGACGAGGCCAAGGCGATCATCAAGGAGCTCGACGACGGCGGCGACTTCGCCAAGCTGGCCAAGGAGAAATCCGTCGGCCCGTCGAAGACCCGCGGCGGCGATCTCGACTACTTCGCCAAGACCGACATGGTGGCACCGTTCGCCGAGGCCGCCTTCGCGCTCGAGAAGGGCGCCCACACCAAGGCGCCGGTCAAGACCAAGTTCGGCTGGCATGTGATCAAGGTCGAGGACAAGCGCGACTCGCCGCCGCCGAGCCTCGCCAGCATGGCCCGCGACCTGCGCCAGAAGCTGATGATCGAGAAGTACAAGGTCGAGCTCAAACGGCTCCGCGACGAGGCCAAGATCGAGATCGTCAAGGACGAGGCGGGCGAAAAGAAAATGGATGACAAGAAGTCCGACGCCGACAAGACGGACGACAAGAAGGCGGACGAGAAAAAAGCGGACGAGACCGGGAAGTCGGACTCCACCGAGAAGAAGGCCAGCGAGTAGGCGCGTCGGGCCTCAACTCGCTCGAACAAGAGGCGCCGGCCATGGACCTGAAGATCTCCCCGCTGGCGCCAACCAGCTTCCCCGACCTGCCGGCCATCGAGGGCGTGCGGCTTTCCACCGCCCAGGCCGGCATCAAGTACAAGGGACGCACCGACGTGCTTCTCGTCCTGATGGACGAGGGCACCCGTGCGGCGGGGGTGTTCACCCGCTCGATGTGCCCCTCGGCGCCGGTGGAATGGTGCCGGGAGAAGCTCGCCGACGGCGCCGCCCGCGCGCTGCTGGTCAATTCCGGCAACGCCAACGCGTTCACCGGCCTCAAGGGCCGGCAGGCGGTCGAGATCAGCGCCCGCGACACCGGAGCCAAGGCCGGCGTGCCGGCGGACCGGGTGTTTCTCGCCTCGACCGGCGTGATCGGCGAACCGCTGGCGGCGGAGAAATTCGCCGCCGTGCTCGAGGACCTCGTCGCCGAAGCCGCGCCCGACAAGTGGCGGTCGGCGGCCGAGGCGATCATGACCACCGACACGTTCCCGAAACTGGCGACCGCCCGCGTCGAGATCGACGGGGTGCCGGTGACGATCAACGGCGTCGCCAAGGGCTCGGGCATGATCGCCCCCGACATGGCGACCATGCTCGGCTTCCTGTTCACCGACCTGCCCGCGTCGGGCCATGTGCTGCAAAAGATGCTGGCCGACGAGGTCGGCGGCACCTTCAACGCCATCACCGTGGACAGCGACACCTCGACCAGCGACACGGTGATGCTGTTCGCCACCGGCAAGGCGGCCGCCGGCGGTGTTGCGGCAATCGAGGATTTCGACGACCCGCGGATCCCGGTCTTCCGGGCGGCGCTGCGCGGGGTGATGGAAGACCTCGCACATCAGATCGTCCGCGACGGCGAAGGCGCCACGAAGTTCGTCAAGGTCACCGTCACCCGCGCCACCGATACGCAGGCGGCGCGGAAGATCGCGTTCTCGATCGCCAATTCGCCGCTGGTCAAGACCGCGATCGCCGGCGAGGACGCCAATTGGGGACGGGTGGTGATGGCGGTCGGCAAGGCGGGCCAGCCCGCCGACCGGGACCGGCTGGCGATCTGGTTCGGCGACACCCGCGTCGCGGTCGACGGCGAGCGCGACCCCGCCTACGACGAGGACACGGTCTCGGCCTACATGAAGCGCCAGGACATCGAGCTCAGGGTCGATCTCGGGCTCGGCGACGCCTCGGACACGGTCTGGACCTGCGATCTGACCAAGGCCTATGTCGAGATCAATGGCGACTACCGGACCTGACGGCCCGGAGGCCGATCCCACCCTCGTCCGGGACATCGAGGAGGCGTCGCTGGCGAGTTGGCCGGCACTTGAGACCATCGTCGACGGAAGCTGGCGGATCCGCGTCGCCACCGGCCAGACCGGACGGGCCAACTCGGTCACCTTTCTCGATCGCGACGACGGCGGGAATGCCGAACGGCGGATCGCGGCGGCCGAAGCGGTCTACCGGGCGCACGGACTGCCGCCGATGTTCCGGATCACGCCGCTGACGCCGAAAACCGTGCTCCAGGCCTGCGACCGGCTCGGCTACCGCTCCTGCGATCCGACCCGGACCCTGTGGCATCCGGGTCTTCCGGCGGCGCCGATCTCTGACGGCATCGAGACGGTTGTCGCGCCGATCCCGACGTGCGAATGGCTCGACGCGGTTTCCGCCTTCTCGGAATTCTCCGAGGCGAAGCGCTCCGGCATGAAACAGAAACTGGCTCGGCTCGCCATCCCCGCCGCCTTCATCGTGCTGCGGATCGACGGCCTCGCGGTCGCTACCGTCATGGCGACGGTCCATGGCGGACGGCTGGGCGTGCTCGATCTCGCCGTCTCGCCGGACAAACGCCGGCGCGGCCTCGCCCGGGCGGCGATCGGCGAGGCGATCCGATGGGGCGGGACGCACGGCGCCGGCGAGATCTGGCTGCAGGTGGTGGCGGGAAACGCGCCGGCGGAGGCGCTCTACCGGACGCTCGAATTCGAGGAAATCTATCCCTATGGTTACCGAACCCCTGACGAAGCCGCGCGCTGAGGCTCTCCGACCATGACCGACATGCTTCTGGTGGCGGCCTGCGCGCTGATCGATCCGGACAACCGGGTGCTGATCGCCCAGCGGCCGGAAGGCAAGGCAATGGCAGGTTTGTGGGAGTTTCCGGGTGGCAAGATCGAACCCGGCGAGACGCCGGAGGACTGCCTGATCCGCGAGTTCCGCGAGGAGCTGGAAATCGAGCTTAAGAAACCATGTCTGGCACCCCTGACGTTTGCGAGTCACGGTTACGACGATTTTCATATTTTGATGCCACTTTATGTCTGCCGTCGCTGGTGGGGAACCGCCAGGGGCGTCGAGGGCCAGGCGTTGAAATGGGTGCGCGCGAACCGCTTGCGCACCTATGAGATGCCGGCCGCCGACGCGCCGCTGATTTCCCATCTGGTCGATCTTCTCGGCTGACCGGACGATTTTCCGG
>Ga0070728_10003595_pt1 | contig 16956 bp, 14 predicted proteins | sample tdDd471_FD_66723 | JGI IMG/M metagenome (GOLD analysis project Ga0070728, IMG submission 66723) | Marine sediment microbial communities from the Atlantic coast under amendment with organic carbon and nitrate - tdDd47.1 | ecosystem: Environmental > Aquatic > Marine > Coastal > Sediment | place... | reverse complement strand
CGGATGAAGCGGCACAGGGGTTGGCGCTTGGCGCGGTCGACTGGCTGACGAAGCCGGTGTCGGCAGAGGCCCTGACCGCCGCCGCGGCCCGCATCTGTCGCGTCCATGCCGAACCACGGGTTCTGGTCTTCAGCGACCAGATCGACGTCATCGAACCGGTCGGCGACACGCTGGATGACCTCGGTATCTCATGCCTGTTCTTCGAGAGTCCGGACAATCTGCCGGACCTGCAGACCTTCGGGCCCGATATCCTGATGATCGACCTTTCCAGCAGGTTTGGCAGCCCGGAAGTCCTGGAAAGGCTGAAGTCGCAGTCCAACTGGATGGAGATGAAGGTCGTGCTGCTGGCATCGCCTTCCGATGACACCGGCAGTGGTCAGGAGCCGCGTATCGATCCGGCCCTGCCACCCGACGATCTGCTGCGCGAAGTGTCGAAGTTCGTCCGTCCGCAGGGAAACGGTGATGCCGCCGCTGCCTGAAGGCTGCATTGCGTTGTCAGCCCATACCATCTGCTGAACGAACGATCTAGACTTCCCGTTCTGGCCAGTTGGAGAACGGGGAGGTTCATATGTCTGGAGAGAATTCAGGTCGCCTGTCAGGGCGTGTTGCGGTGATCACCGGCGGTGCGTCGGGGATGGGCAAGGCAACCGCGGAACGGTTTCTGGCAGAGGGGGCGGCAGTCGTCATCGGTGACCTCAATCAGGTCAATGGCGACGCCCTGATCGGGGAGGCGACGGCCGCCGGGTACGGGGATCGCATCGCCTTCGTGCGTTGCGACGTGTCGGAAGAAGCGGACGTGGCCGCACTGGTCGGCACCGCTGTCGATCGTTTCGAGCGGCTGGACTGCATGTTCAACAATGCCGGTGTCGGCGGTGCCTTCGGGCCGGTCACCGATACCACTGTCGACGAATGGGACTACACGTTTGCCGTTCTGGTGCGAGGTGTCTTCCTGGGCTGCAAGTATGCAACCCGGCAGATGCAGCAGCAGGGTTCAGGCGGTTCCATCATCTCGACCGCGTCCATCGCAGGGCTTTCCGGCGGGGCTGGTCCAATCGCCTATTCAGCCGCGAAGGCCGCAGTGGTGAACCTGACGCGCGCCCTCGCAGGGGACCTTGCAGAGGATCGTATCCGCGTCAATGCCATCGCGCCCGGGGCCATCCGGACACCGCTGCTGCATTCGGGGCGTGCGGAGATGATGGAAAAGATGGCGCAGGCGAAGACGCCCTGGCCACGGCTGGGCGAGGGAGCGGATATCGCCGGGGCGGCCCTGTTCCTCGCGTCCGACGACAGTGAGTTCGTTACCGGCCACACGCTTGTGGTGGATGGCGGCGTGCTGGGTGCTGCGCCGGACATCTGGGGGCATGGCCAGGATGCCATGTTCAAGTCGAAGGCAGGCGTCAACCGAGGCACCACGGGTCAGGGTGGTGACGTGCGCGACGTGGAATGACCGTCCCCTGGCGGTGAAACGCCGCCGCAAGAAAAAAGGGGGTGCTGCGGGATCGGTCCCGCAGCACCCCCTTTCCTGATTCCGGCTCCGGAATGGACCGGTCAGTTCTCCAGAAAGCGGACCTCAACGCGGCGGTTGCGCTGGAAGGCTTCCTCGCTTGCCCCTGTATCACGCGGATGGAACTCGGCATGGCCGGCCGCCACCAGACGGTTCTTCGGGATGCCCTGTTCGATCAGGTAGCGCACGACGGAGAGCGAACGGGCGATCGACAGTTCCCAGTTGGAGGGAAACTGCGGCGTGGAGATCGGGCGGTTGTCGGTATGGCCGTCGATCTGAAGCGCCCAGTCGATCTCTGCCGGGATGTCGGGTGCGGCGGCGAGGACAGCCTTGGCGAAGGCATCCAGGCGTGACTTGCCGATGGGGCGCAGGCTGGCCTTCGCGACGTCGAACAGGACTTCGGAACTGAAGACGATGCGCTCGCCCTCGATCTCCTCGGCATTCGCGACGCCGCCGAGTTCGTTCACCCGTTCAAGGAACGAGGTCCGATACCCGATGATCTGCACATCATCGCGGGCTTCCAGGCTCTCGAAGCGGGCATTTGCCTGTTCCAGTTCCTTTTCCAGCTGGGCAACACGGTTGGTGGCTGCGGTCAGACGGCCCTGAACCTTGCCGAACTCGATCTTGTCGATCCCGGTATCCGATCCCTGCAACTCGGCGCGGGCACTGACCAGTTCCGCCGTTGCCTCATTGAAGCGCGCATTGGCGGCTTCCAGAAGGGCCAGGGTCTGGTCGCGCTCGGTTTCCGCCTCGCGACGCTTCTGCGCCGCATTGCGCAGGTTCTTCTGATAGCGGTCGGCGAGCGACTGGATCTCCGCCATCTGGGCCAGCAGGTCGCGTTTCTCCTGATCGAACGCGGCGGCCTCCGCGCGCAGTTTGCCGACTTCCTGGCTGATCTGGGTCAGCTGGTTGATCTGGGTCGAGAAGGTGGATTCCATCCGGGTGATGATGGTCTGGACCTCGATCACACGGTTCTCCGTGTTCTGCAGTTCCAGGACCAGGGCCGCGACATGCTCGGCCAGGATGACCGGGCAGTCTCCGGGCGCCCCTTCCTCGAGCCCGCAGGCCTCGACCGAGGCGAGACGGTACTTGCGCTTGAAGTTCCAGTACTGGAAGCCGCCAATCGGCTGATTGGCGAGCAGGCGCACCGCAACCCATGAGTCGGGATAGAGGTCGATGATCCGCTCGAACCGCTTCCAGGCCAGGCCATAGAGGCGATAGCGCTCCAGCGGCAGCACGCCGGGCCGGTCCGCCTTGCGAATGAAGTCCAGTGCGGCCACGAACAGGCCATTGACGTCGGTCTCGCAGGCGCAGGTGATCTCCTCGATGGTGGCATCTGCTGCCGGTGGTTCGACCGCGACGGCGGCTTTCCCGGTCTCTGTCTCCTGCGCCATGGCGCTGAAGCTGATGAATGAGGCCACGATGGCCCAAGCGAAACGTCGCATTTGTCGATTCCCCTCGAATGCACTGACTGGACCTGTCTTGCGCAAGAGCCGGGCCAGAACGCAGACAATTTCCTCTGGTCAATCCGCGCCCGCTTTGCTATGCCCTCATCCGCTTCCGTGATCCTCGGTAGCTCAGCGGTAGAGCAATCGGCTGTTAACCGATTGGTCGTAGGTTCGAATCCTACCCGGGGAGCCATTTTTCAGGGCCCGTTCCTTCCTCCGAAGGTGCGGGCCTTGTGCATTCCGGAACTGCATTTTGCAGTCGTGGTCCCATTGTGTGGGTCAATCCCGGTGCGATCTGCGTCCCCGGACTTGATCAGCCGGGGCATTCTCCTTCATATGACCGCAAAGCAGCCTTTGCGCCTCATCGCCTGCCGAACGGGTGATCGTGGCGGGCTGACCAAACCTGGGGAGACTGACGCCGTGTCCAATGAAAAGCCTGTCCTGATCGACACTCATCCGGGCCGCAACGCCCAGGCCTATGGCATCGCCCGGGAACTGGGCGCGGACATGGACCTGATCCACGAACCTTCAGTCGGCGTGATCGGCAACAAGGGCGACAGCCAGTGCTACATCGGTGTGCAGCGCAAGGTGGAGGCGATCCATGAGTGCCTGCGCCAGCGGCTGGGACGGGAGCAGGGACAGCTTTCCATGCGTCTGGTGCAGCCGGAATTCACGGTCGCGACCTCCGACGGTATCCGCAACGGCACGCGGGAGATGCGCTATTCGCTGATCGGTCGCGAAGTCACCCACGACAGCGTCTGCGAGCATCTGAGCGCCAGCGGCCTGGCTGGCATCGTGGCAGTCGTTGCCTGTGACAAGCCGCCGGTCGGGACCCTGGCGGCGCTGCTGGAGCATAATCAGCCTGCCATCATGATGTCGGACGGGTCCATCCACCCGGCCATTGATCCGCAGTCGAACGAGACCATCGATCTGGTTTCCGCCTATCAGGTCGCAGGAAACGAGGACGAGGAATTCCGCAAGCACATCGCCTGCGCCGCCTGCCCGGGTTATGGCAGCTGCGGTGGCATGTTCACCTACAACACCATGCAGACCTTCATCGGCGTGGTCGGCATGCAGCCGCTGCACATGGTGGCGCCGCCGTCTGACGATCCGCGCCGGATGGAGCAGTTCCCGAATGAACTGGTCGACTATCTGCAGGGGCTGATCGACAGCAATACCCGCCCGCGTGACATCGTCGGGCGCGATTCCATCCGCAATGCGGTGATCGTCGCCATGGCGATTGGTGGTTCGACCAACGTCGTGCTGCACACGCCCGAGATTGCCCGCGCCGCCGGGTTCGCCAACTTCTGGCAGGACATCATGACGCCGGAGGAATTCAACCACCTGTCGAAGAACGTCGTGCCGGTCCTGACGGATGCGCGTCCCTACGGTCGCTATTCCATGGTGGATATCGACCGGGTTGGCGGCGTCCAGGTCATCGTGCGCGAACTGATGGATGCGGGATTGCTGAACGGCGATGTGCCGACCTGTACCGGTGAGACACTGGCCGAACAGGTGGCCCGTCTGGATCCGCCCGTGGCAGACGGCGATGTGGTTCATCCGGTGGCCAACCCCTACAAGCCGACGGGCGGCCTGCGCCTGCTCGGCGGCAATCTCTCCCCCGGTTACAGCGCGATCCTGAAACTGGCCGGTGTCGAGGGTGGCCTGGAAAACAACATCTTCCGCGGCAAGGCACGGGTGTTCGAGGGGGAGGCGGGCCTGCTGACGGCCCTGGACACCGAACCGGAGATCTTCAGCGACGGCGACATGATCATCGTCCGCTACGAGGGGCCGAGCGGAGCGCCCGGCATGCCGGAGATGCTGGACTCCACCTCACGTATCACGACCCTTTGCCGGGAGAAGGGGATCGTGGTCGGCCTGATGACCGATGCGCGCTTCTCCGGCGGTTCCGTGGGGCTGGTCATCGGCCATGTCGGACCGGAAGCCGCGCTGGGTGGCCCGATTGCCCTGATCGAGAATGGTGACGAGATCACGGCTGACCTGAACAACAACGAACTCAACTGTACCGAACTGATGGACAAGGCAGTGTTCGACAGGCGCATGGCCGCCTGGCAGGCAACCGTCGATGCAAACGGCGGCATTCATCCGAACTGCGGCATTGCCGACACGCGCCTGCTGAACCGCATGCGGCGTTCCGGCGTGCCGGCGCTGCAGGGCGGCGGCATGCATCCCGACCGGGAAGTCTGGGTCAATGATCCGCGTGAGCCGGTGAATACGGGCTTCACGCCGACCAATCGCTGGCACAGCGCCTGACCGGAATCCGCAGAATGTGATCGCGGCGGTTGCCTGACCGCCCGATCCCTGCTGCGATAGGGGCATGGCTGGCTGGCTTCCCATACGCACGGCACCGCAGGACGGCATGCCTATCCTGGTCTATGTCCCGGAATATCAGGGCGGACGCGGGGCCATCATCACGGCTGTCTGGATGAAACGCCGCCTGTTCGGCTCCGGCTGGTACGACAGCGGCGCGACCCAGGTAGAGCCGAGCCACTGGCAACCCCTGCCGGATCCACCGGTCTGAGGCTGGTGCCGATTCCATCCTGGGCCGGAACCTTCTAGACTTCATTTCAGGTAGTTCTCGGGGGAGGGATGAAGCGTGGGTGTTCCGTACGACGGGCTGACAGTTGGTGACTTGCTGTTCCGTGCGTTCCGCCATCATGGCAACAAGGTTGCCTTCGATGGCTATGGCGGGCGCTATACCTATCGCGCCGCGCTGGACCTGATCGGTCGCTATCAGGCGGTATACAAGCGACTTGGCATCCGGCGCGGGCAGCACATTGCCATGCTGAACGCCAACCGGGCGGAGGCCTATCTGGCGGGCGTCGCGGCGCAGGCGCTGGGGCTGTGCATGACGCCGCTGCATACGCTTGGCAGTCTGGCGGACCACCAGTTCATCCTGGAGGATTCGGATACCGACTGGCTGCTGGTCGATGTCGAGAACTATGCCGGGCGCGGTCGGGAACTGGCGGAGAAGGTAGATCGCCTGACCGGTGTCCTGACGCTCGGACCGACCGATTACGGCACCGACCTTCGCGCGGCAGCGGCAGACATCGGCTCGGTGACGGCGGTGGTGGAGGCGGAGACCAGCGACCGGGTCTGGCTGAGCTACACGGGCGGCACGACAGGGCAGCCGAAGGGTGCGGTCCGCACCCATCCGGCATTCGTCGCCATGGCCAATGCGATCCTGGCGGACTTCGAGTTTCCTGATTTCACCAACTACCTGGCCGTCGCGCCCATCAGCCATGTCGGCGGCACGAAACTGCCTGCGGTGCTGCACCTGGGCGGCACGGTGACCTTCATGAACGGCTTCGATCCGGGCAAGGTACTCGCCACCATCGAGCAGGAACGGATCAGCATGACGCTGCTGGTGCCGACCATGATCTACATGCTGCTGGACAGTCCGGAGCTGGAGAAACGCGACCTCTCCAGCCTGGAATACCTGCTGTACGGCGCATCGCCCATGTCGCCGACGCGCCTGGTGGAGGGGATCGAGCGGATCGGTCCCGTCTTCGGACAGCTCTACGGGCAGACGGAAGGCTATCCGATCTCCGTGCTGTCGAAGGCCGATCATGACACCAGCCAGCCGGAACTGTTCGCGTCCTGCGGTCATCCCAATGCCAGCGTGCAGGTCAGGCTGCTGGACGATGACCTGAACGAGGTGCCGGAGGGCGAGCCCGGGGAGATCTGCGTGCGTTCGCGGCAGGTCATGGATGGCTACTGGAAGCGGCCGGAGCAGACGGAGGAAACCCTGCGCGGCGGCTGGCTGCATACCGGTGACGTGGCGCGACTGGACGATCGGGGCTTCCTCTATATCGTCGATCGCAAGAAGGACATGATCGTTTCCGGTGGTTTCAACGTATTCCCCCGGGAGATCGAGGATGTGCTGACCTCCCATGGCGATGTCGCCATGGCCGCCGTGATCGGGGTTCCGGACGAGAAGTGGGGCGAGGCGGTGAAGGCCATCATCGTTGCCCGGCCCGGCACGAAGCCGGATCCGGAGGTCCTGATGCGCATGGTGCGGGACAGCAAGGGCGCGGTACATGCGCCGAAGTCGGTGGAGTTTGTCGATGAGATACCCGTTACCCCGATCGGCAAGCCGGACAAGAAGGCCATCCGTGCCCGGTTCTGGGAGGGCAAGGGTCGTCTTGTCGGTTGACCCCGGCGTCCTGGCCCTGTTGGCTGGTCCGCGATGACATCCACGACACCTGACGATGATGCGGACGCCTATACCCTGCGCGTGGCGTCGGAGATTGCGGCGGTGCCCGCGACAGACTGGGACGCCTGTGCGGGTCCGGAGAATCCGTTCACGCGCCATGCGTTCCTGAAGGCGCTGGAGGATGCGGGCTGTGCCTCGGCGGACGAGGGCTGGATGCCGCAGCATCTGTTGCTGGAGGATCCGGCGGGCACCCTGGTCGGGGCGATGCCGATGTACCTGAAGTCCCACAGTCAGGGGGAGTACATCTTCGACCATGGCTGGGCGAATGCCTTCGAGCGTGCGGGTGGCCGCTATTATCCGAAGCTGCTCGCCGCCGTGCCGTTCACGCCTGCCACGGGGCCGCGACTGCTGGTACGCGATGGTCAGGATTTCGACCAGACCGCGCGGCTGCTGCTGCAGGGCGGTATCCAGGTCGCGACACAGTTCAAGGTCTCGGGCCTGAACATCAACTTCCTGACGGAGCGGGAGGCGAAGATCGCCACCGACATGGGCCTGTTGCTGCGCACCGGGGAACAGTTCCACTGGGTCAACCAGGACTATGCCGACTTCGATGCCTTTCTGGAGAACCTGTCATCGCGCAAGCGGAAGGCCATCCGCAAGGAGCGGCGGGAGGCGCTGTCGAACGATATCGAGATCGAGACGGTGACCGGCGATGCACTGACGGAGGATCACTGGGACGCGTTTCACGAGTTCTACATCGATACGGGCAGCCGCAAGTGGGGGCAGCCCTACCTCAACCGCACCTTCTGGTCACTGCTCGGCGAGCGCTGCGGTGACAGCGTCGTTCTGATGCTGGCCCGGCGCGACGGGCGCTATATCGCCGGGGCGCTGAATCTGGTCGGGACGGAAACCCTTTACGGTCGCTACTGGGGCTGTGTGGAGGATCACCGCTTCCTGCATTTCGAGCTGTGCTACTACCGCGCCATCGAATGGGCCATCGATCATGGCCTGTCACGGGTGGAGGCCGGGGCGCAGGGGCCGCACAAGCTGGCACGCGGCTATCTGCCCACCACCACGCGCTCCGTTCACTGGATTGCCGATCCGGGCTTCAGAAAGGCCGTCGCCGACTACCTGCAGCATGAACGTCAGGAAGTGCAGCGGGAGATCGACTACCTCGACCGCTTCTCCCCCTTCCGCGAGGCTGGGCCGCATGTCCCGGACGAGGGCGAGGTCTGAATTTCGCCGTCAGATTTCCTCGATCCGTCGAACCATGGGCAGCCAGTCATCGATGACGCTGGCACGGCGGGAGGGGGGCAGATCGAAGATGCCAAGGCCCTGGCGCGCGACATCCTGATACAGCGCACGATCCGTCAGGCGGGTCACCACATCATGACCGAGTGAAGCCAGGAATTCGTCCAGTTCCCGTGACGCGCGGGTGTTGGGGCGGACACGGTTGCCGATCACCATCACCGGCTTCCGCCCCTTCTGAACGGGTTTCAGTTCGTCGACCCGTTTCAGGAAGCGTTTCGTCGCGGCCTCGTCAAAGACGGATGGCAGGACAGGCATGACGATCATGTCCGCGTCCTTCAGCAGGGTGCGGACCCGTTCCGAGTCGACGCCGGCGCCTGCGTCGATCACCAGCCGGGCCAGCTTCTTCGGCACCTCGCCCCGGCCCTTGCGCCAGTCCAGTGACTCGATGGGGGCGGCGGTGGCGGGACGGCTCTTCAGCCATTTCAGGCTTGATCCCTGGCGGTCGCATTCGGCGAGGCCGGTTCGCAGACCCGCGTTCGCGAAGGCCGTGGCCAGGTTTGTGGCGACAGTGGTCTTGCCGCAGCCGCCCTTCGCATTCACGACCAGTACCGAGATCACTGCCGTTTCTCCTTCTTGCCGGATGTGCGTGGTTTCGGCTGCTTCCAGAAGACCGGAGTGTTGCTGAAGGCCAGCCAGGCGTCGACCATTTCCGGCTCGATCGCCGCCAGCCGGTGGGCATACCAGCCCTTCACCATGGCCGCTCCGAGCTGGGCCTCCGCATCCCCGGCGGCCAGTTGATCGACCAGATCCGACGTCACCGCCGCATCGTTCAGGTGCCCCAGATCATCCTGCAATCGTGACATGCCCTTCCGGTACGGTCGGGCGACATCGTCAGGGAAGAGGCCGCCCAGATAATCGATGGCGTAGCGGAGCTTCTTTGCCGCGATCCGCACCTCGTGGCGTTGCTCCAGCGGCATCGTGGCGAAGCCTTCACCGGTCCGCATCAGTTTCCTGTGGCGCTTGCGCAGCAGCCTGGTCGCGACGGGCGTCAGTGGCGCGCCCGGCGTGCCGCTCAGCAACAGGGTCACATCCTGGGCACCCAGCAGATCCAGCAGCATCCGGTTGAAGGGACGACCGTCCAGCATGAAGCGCAGGTCCGCATAGGCGGTTCCGCGTGCCAGCTCCGCGGCCTCGCGAAGGTGCTGAAGCGGCTGCGACGCGGGATTTGCGGCCTCCACCGGTGGCAGCATCTGGGTCAGGAAGACGTCCAGGTCCCGGGCAGGGCCCATGGCCTGCAGCGCCGAACGCGCATCCGCCTTCAATCCCTCTGCCGACGGACCAAGGTGATCGCGAAACAACGACAGGGCCGACCGGAGCCTGCGCAGTCCAACCCGCAACTGATGAACACCCTCCGGGTCCGATCCGTCACGGCTCGCCGCCAGATTCCCGGCGACCTGCCGGGCCGTTGCGGAAACGATGGTCGCAAAGGCGGAAGCCACTGTGTCCGACCGGGTCAGGGCAGGGCGCTTGAACTTGCGCGAAGCGGGTGAACTGCCCTCCGCCAGCGCAACACCCCGAGCCGCCTTGGATTCGACCGCGACATGGACTCTGCGCTGCATCACCTGTGACCGCGCAATATGTGCGACCGAATCCTCCGGCCCGCCCAGCAGTTCGATTTCCAGTTCCTCGACCGGCATCTCCCGCCCGGCTGCCATGATCCGGCCCCGGTCCAGCGAGACCTCCACCGTGGCCTCCCCGATGTTGGCAATCTTCTTCTGCCGGCGCACCTCGGTCCGGTGCCACTCGGTCAGTTCCTCCGGCAGGATCAGGCCGAACTCCTCACGTGGCGCACCGCTCGGCAATGCGCCCGGATCCGGGACAGGCCCGTCGATCACGGCAGACCATTCACCGCGTTCCAGCCCACCGGTCTCGCGCTTCATGGTGAGTTCGTGGCGACCATCCTTGGCCCGAAGCCGCAAGGTCAGGCCCCTGGACCAGAGTCTCCTGTCTGCAGTGTCGAAATAGATGCTGGTGATGCGTGTTGTTCTGGCCAGTGCATTGCCCAGTGATTTGAAGGCTGAATCAAGAGATTGACTTCGGCCTTCCAGCTTTATTTCGACTTCCCGCATTTCATTCTTGTTCATGGAGCAGAAAATTCCAAAAAATATGCGGTTGATTTCATTAAAATCGACATGATTTTCCCTGAATTGTCACAAGGTAGTGGAGGAGAGCGCGAAAATACGCGATCGGGCGCCCGAATTCCATCAGAAATGGATGGTTTCCCGCGCCAATGGTCGATTCTGGCTCAGTACCGTGCCGTCAGCGTGATCGCCGCGAAAGTATGTGGATCGGCCTGACCCGCGAACTCCTCCGTCCTTCGCACCATCGTCCAGCTCAGCCGCAGACCTTCCCATCGCACGGCTGCACCGACCTGGAAGTCGTGAACCAGGTTGCGTTTGTTCACCCGTGCACTGTTGCGGAAGCTGTTGCCGTCCAGAAAGATGTTGCGCAGGACGAGCCTGCTCTGCACCCCGCCGAAGAAGTACCAGTTCAGCCTGCGTGCCTCCCCGTCGATGAAGCCGCCACCGGCAAGGCTGGGCCGGATGCGCGGCGGTCCCAGATCGTTCTCCAGGTCAGGGCCAAGGCGCAGCGTCAGGCCCGCCATGCCCTGCGTCAGCACATTGCCGAGGCTGAGTCCGGCGCTTGGCAGCAGGTCGAAGCCCCAGGGGCGGGTCTGTTCCTTGAACGGGCGCCATGTCCTGTCATAGCTCAGGATCAGTCCGGGTTCGTTCGAAAGCTGGTTGTCCCAGCCCTGGGCAATGTCGCTGTCGATCAGCTGGTGAAAGGTGTTCTGCACGAATTCGCCCAGTGCCAGCGGTCCGACGATGCCAACGTTGGCGGTCACGGTCTCCACATGGGTGTCGTCGTCGGCGATGGCCGCGACTTCGCCGTACAGCCAGCCTGCATAGGGGTGGTCGCCCGGCTGCGGCGCGGACAGTGTTATGTCTGACGGGGTGTAGAGGTTCTGCCCGAACGCCACGCCACCATAGAGTTTCTTCCGGTCCCGGACGCCCAGCAGCGTCCGCCCCAGCAGGGCGGTCAGATCACTGACGCTGCCCTTGGGCCGCAGATAGGCGACGCGGAAGCCATTGGTGTATTCCTGATCCGTCCCGGCGAAATAGTCGTTCTCCACCACGATGGACAGGGTGCCATACTTGACTTCCTTCTCCACCGCTGGCGCGGCCTCTGGCAGGTCCTGAGCCAGTGATTGACCGGCACATGTCGTGATGAGGAGAACCAGTGCGGAAAACAGGCGACGCGGTGACGGCATGATGAGCATCCGTTGGGCGGGACAGGCGGCGCGGCTGACGGTCAGGCCGCCCGGATCTGACGCGGTTCGTATATGGCCGTATGGTGGATGCTGGCAACCGGCTTGCTACCGTCACCGATCAGCAGCACATCCAGTTCGACGAAACCGTGCCCCTTGTGGTCGTAGAGACGCGAGACCACGGCACGGGTTTCCAGCGTGCTGCCGACGCTCAGGGTGCCCAGATGCTGGATCGCGCTGCCGACGTGGATCCAGGGGCCAAGCCGCACCGTGTCCCGCAGGATGGTGTTCGCGCGGCGCAGCAGAAATCCCGGATGCACCAGTCCGGCCTCGGCGTAGAGCGGATGCTCCTCCCGCACGTCCTTCAGATACTGCGCATGTGTTGCGGCATCGATGGTTTCACGCATCGTACCCATGACCTGGCCTTCGGGCAGGCTGTCGGGTCCGGCTTTCGGTCGTTCGTCATGGGACGGCATGGGTCCGGTCGGGAAACCGGCCACATCGGGGGTCGGCAGGGCTGCACCGTCGGTCAGGCGTGCCGAGCCGGTCGCGGCGGTCGCGCCGCGTGCCTCGATCCGGATATCGACACCATTGTCGACTGCGCTCTCGCCAATGACATCGACCGTTTCGCCGTCATAGACCGGCCTGTCGAAACGGCAGGTCATGTGCCCGCGTGCCAGGAAATCCGGGCCCAGCAGGATCAGCGCCGCGCGCGTCATGTAGGCGTAGTCGTCGACACCGGGCACCAGCCCGCCCTCGAAACCGAACTTCTGCGCCACACCGTCATCGTGGATGCGGTTCTCGCTCTCGAACGCCGTATTGAACGCTGAGATCGCATATCGCGTCTCGGTCATGCCCCTGTTCCTCCCCCGGATTGCCGCGTGAAAGCCATGTTCCTGTTTCATTCATGGCCCAGGCAAGTGTTAACACAAGTCATTGGTCACATTAACAGATTTGTTTCGGATTTTTGGCTGGAGAACCGCTTCACCCGTCTCTGACCCATTGACTTACCATGACAGACCACGTATTCCCATGTGATCCCATGAAGTGCCATGAGGCAGGTGTGCCGAACCACCAACACCCCATTGGCAACCAGGGCGGAGGGCGATAGGGCCGAAACACGAACAAGTGGAGCCGAATGTGCCGGGAGCGAATTACTTCTCCGGCAGTTTCACGCACCGGATCGACGGCAAGGGCCGTGTATCGATCCCGGCCCGCTTTCGTGCGCTTCTGGAAGATCAGGGTGATTCCGAGATGATGGTGATCCCGTCCTACAAGGATGGGGTGATGGAGGCGTTTCCGCGCCGGGTGCTGGAAGGCATCTTCGAACGGCTGGAGGAGAAGGATCCGCAGTCGGAGGAGGTGGAGGATCTGGCCACCTACCTGTTCGGCGGGGCCAACACCCTGTCCTTCGACAAGGATGGCCGTGTCGTGTTGTCGCCGGAGTTGCAGGAAGCGATCGGCGTCACCGATCAGGTCGTCTTCATGGGGCGTGCCGACCGCTTCTATCTGCTCAGCCCGGACCGTTCGAAGGAAGTGCTGGAGGCCGCGCGCATCCGCTCCCGCGAGAAGCATCGCGGTGCGCTGGCGCCGCGGCGTCGCGCGCCGCTGGTACAGGTCACCTCGCTGCCTGACGAGGACGCATGATGGAACGCGCACCTGTCGAGCCGCGCGAGGGTCATGTTCCGGTCATGGGCACGGCGGTGGCGCGGGGGCTGGCCCTGTCCGCCGGACGGCGTTACCTGGACTGCACCTATGGACTGGGCGGCTATACCCGTCAGTGGCTGAATGCCTGCGATTGCCAGGTGATCGCGATTGACCGCGACCCCCGCGCCATCGCGGCGGCGAAGCAGGACGCGGAGCACTTTGCCGGTCGCCTGACGGTGCTGGAGGGCTGCTTTGGCGACATGGCCGCGCTGCTGGCCGGCATCGGCATCGACAGCCTGGACGGTATCGCCATGGACCTCGGCGTGTCCTCCCCGCAGCTTGACCAGGCGGAACGTGGGTTTTCCTTCCAGCATGATGGTCCGCTGGACATGCGCATGGGTGATGGCGCGCTGACGGCAGCGGAGATCGTCAACGACTGGCCGGTGGAGCGTCTGGCCGACATCTTCTATCGCTTTGGCGAGGAGCGGAAATCCCGTCCCATCGCCCGCGCCATCGACAAGGTGCGGGTTGATCGGCCGATCCGTAGCACGGCGGAGCTTGCCGCCATCGTTGCGCGCGCCGCGCCGACGAAGCCGGGCCGCATCCATCCGGCCACGCGTGTGTTTCAGGCGATCCGCATTGTCGTGAACGACGAACTGGGCGAGCTGCGCCGTGGCCTGATCGCATCGGAGCAGTTGCTCAGTCCCGGCGGGCGGCTGGCCGTTGTCAGCTTTCACAGCCTCGAGGACCGGATGGTGAAGCGGTTCCTGGCGCCCCGTTCAGGCAACGCGCCGGGGGCTTCCCGGCATCGCCCGGTGATCGTGGAGGCTCCGGCGCCCTCGTTCAGGCTGATCAACCGTGGCGCGGAGAAGGCGGACGAGGCCGAGATCGCCGCGAACCCGCGTTCCCGGTCTGCCCGCCTGCGTCTGGCCGAGCGCCTGGATGCCCCGGCCTGGCCCGCGTCTGAAGGTTTCGAGGAGCTGGCCGCATGAACCGCCTGTTCCTCATGCTTGCCCTGTTCATCGCGGCACTCGCCATCGGTGCGGTCTACGAGAGCGAGCGCCGCTATGACGCCGCAGAAGACCAGGCACTGCTGGTGGAGCAGGAGATCGCCGCGACCCGTCGCGACATCCATGTGCTGAATGTCGAGTGGAGCTATCTGACCCGGCCCGAACGGCTGGAGGAACTGGCCGCCCTGCATCTGCCGCTGGCGCCGCCCGATGTCGGGCGCATGATCGCTTCCGATGCCGACCTGCAACCATTGATGGACGAATTGAACGGCCTGACGGTCGCGAACGGTGTCGTCGATCCGTCGAACGGGAAGGTGCGGCCATGAACCGGACCCTGTTCGACAGGCCACCCGGCACCGAGCTGGCCCAGAGCGACCTGCAGCGTCAACTGCCGGGCAGTGACATTACCCGTGTCCGCCGACGCCTGACCATGCTGGGGCTTGCCTTCGCGATCGGTTTCACGGCTCTCTCGGCCCGCGTGATCCATCTCTCCAAGCCGGATCTGGGGTCCGGTATGGCGGCGGAGGCGGCGACGGTTGCCGTGGCGCCGGAACTGCCCGCGAAATGGCGGACCCGCTCCGCGATCACCGACCGGGATGGCCAGTTGCTCGCGGTGGACCTGCCGACGCATGCGCTGTCCATCGAGACACGCAAGGTGCGGAAGCCGGATCGGCTGGCCTGGCGTCTGGCTGCGGCGCTGGGCGACACAACGCCCGCACGGGTGCTGGAGCGGCTGGAGAAGGCGAAGGGCGCGCTCTGGCTGCGCTGGCGGCTGACGCCGGATCAGGTGGCGGCCGTGATGCGTGTCGGTGATCCGTCCATCAGTCTGGTGCCGACGGTCACCCGCAGCTACCCCAACGGACGGCTGACCGCGCATGTGGTCGGTTTCATGGACTCCGAACGTCAGGGGCGTGCGGGGCTGGAGCGTGGTGTCGAGGATCGGCTGCTGGATCCGTCCAACCCGCCGGTGCAGACCTCCATCCACCTGGGTGTGCAGCATGCAGTGCGGGCCGAACTGGCGCGGGCGGTCGAGACATTCTCCGCCATTGGTGGTGCGGCGCTGGTCATGGATGTGACCAATGGCGAGATACTCTCGATGGTTTCCCTGCCGGATTTCGATGCGAACCTGAGGGAATCCCTGCGCGAGGATGCGTTCTTCAATCGCGCCACCTATGGCCGCTACGAGATGGGCTCGACCTTCAAGACCTTCACGGCAGCCATGGCGCTGGAAGCGGGCAAGCGGTTGAGCGACAGCTATGACGCCACTGACCCGATCCGGTTCGGTCGTTTCCGCATCCGTGACCATCACGCCAAGAAGCGTGAGATGACGGTGGCAGAGATCTTCAAGTTCTCCTCCAACATCGGTGCCGCGAAGATGGCCGTGGATGTCGGTACCGAGACCCAGCGCAAGTTCCTCGGGTCGCTGGGTCTGCTGGAGCGGGCGGAGATCGAGATCCCCGAACTGGTCTCGCCGCAACTGCCCTATCGCTGGGGCGAGCTGGAGACCATGACCATCGGCTTCGGGCACGGGCTTTCGGTATCGCCGCTGCATCTGGCGACCGCCATCGGTGCAATGGTCAATGGCGGCAACCTGATCGAACCAACGCTGCTCAAGCGGTCTTTGGACAATCCGGCAACATTGCGCCGGGTGATTTCCGAAAAGACATCGGACAGCATCCGCAAGCTGCTGCGTCTTGTCGTGGCTGACGGAACGGGGCGCAGCGCGGCGGCGCAGGGCTATGTCGTCGGAGGCAAGACCGGCACGGCCGAGAAGGCCATCGAGAAGGGATATGCGCGCAAGCGGCTGATCACCTCCTTCGTTGGCGTCTTCCCGATGCATGCCCCGCGCTATGTCGTGCTGGCCATGCTGGACGAACCGCAGGGTACGAAGGAAACCTTCAACTACATGACGGCGGGCTGGAACGCGGCCCCCACAGTCGGGCGCATCATCAGGCGTGTGGCGCCATTGCTGGGTGTCGCCCCTGTCGATGAGCTGGATCCGGAGATCCTGCGCGCGTTGGCGTTGCCGCCGTCCGCCGACCCTTTCGCGAAGAAGGCCAAGGGAGGGCGCGATGCGACTCTCTGACCTGATGGGCAGCAAGGCAGGCAGCAATGCCGCACTGGAGATTACCGGCATCACGGCGGACAGCCGGGACGTGAAGCCCGGCTTCCTGTTCGCGGCCCTTGGCGGCACGCAGACGGATGGCGGCCGCTTCGTGGCCGATGCGGTCGCACGCGGTGCCGTGGCGGTGCTGGCGGAACGTTCACTGTCGGCAGATGTACCTGTTGTCGTCGGGCAGGATGCACGGCGCTGCCTGGCGCGGATGGCGGCCCGGTTCTATGGCACGCAGCCGGAGACGGTGGCGGCGGTCACCGGCACCAGCGGCAAGTCGTCTGTGGTCTGGTTCCTGCGCCAGATCTGGGCCGCGCAGGATCTGCGGGCCGCAAGCCTGGGCACCCTGGGCATTCAGGGGCCGGACGGATTTTCCGCCGGATCGCTGACCACGCCTGATCCCGTGGCACTGCATCGTGATGTGGCGGCGCTGGCCGACAGTGGTGTCACCCATCTGGCGCTGGAAGCCTCCAGCCAC
>Ga0070728_10003594_pt1 | contig 16956 bp, 8 predicted proteins | sample tdDd471_FD_66723 | JGI IMG/M metagenome (GOLD analysis project Ga0070728, IMG submission 66723) | Marine sediment microbial communities from the Atlantic coast under amendment with organic carbon and nitrate - tdDd47.1 | ecosystem: Environmental > Aquatic > Marine > Coastal > Sediment | place... | reverse complement strand
CGAGATCCATAAATTGCCGTTGCTGATGCATCTTTTAATACATCGTAACTTTCAATATCGCGAGCATTAATAGAACCGGAATCAAAATCTTCCATAGGAATACCATCAATTACATACAATGGCTTATTACTACCAGTGATTGAATTACCACCACGAATAATAATATTCATTCCTTCTCCTGGCTGAGCATCGGTAAAGTTAACTTGTACACCTGCCATACGACCTGCCAATGCCTGATCGAAATTTGCTACCGGTGCTTTCGCTAACTCTTCAGGTTTTACAGAAGCGATTGCGCCCGTAACATCCTTAATGCTTTTTCTACCATATCCAACAACTACAACTTGTTCCAATTGTTGCACATCCTCTTCCAATGTGATATTGAAAACGTTCTGCCCTTCAGAACTAATTGTTTGTGTTTTAAATCCGATAAAAGAAATTATTAAATCAGCTTTATTCCCTACATTCAAACTAAACATACCATCCATTCCTGTTATGGTACCATTAGATGTTCCCTTCTCTAAAACGCTAACACCTGGCATTCCAAATCCGGAATCATCAACAATTTTACCACTAACTTGCTTGCTTTGAGCAAAAATTACAGTGGAAGAAAACATAAACACAATCAGAAGTAAAAATCGTGTTATATTCTTTATTTTATTAGAATAATTCATTTGCTATCATATTTGAATTACGATCCTGAATTCCCTTCAGTTCAACTCACAACCTTCCAGGATCGTATTTCTATTAATTCAATTATTTCTTATTTCAATCCAAAGATCTGGAATTTTTGAATACCTATATCTCCTGTAGATTGATCCTCTGCAACTACATGAATTGCAATTGTAATTACTTTGCCTTCATAAGTTTTCAAACTCAATTCATTCTTTGAATTGTAATCGAAAACTAAAGGAATTCTTTGAGCATAACTTGTATAAGCCTCTTGATAAATCTCTTCAGGAGTAAATTCATACAAAGTGTTCCAATTCGCTGTAGTTACATCCCCTTCGAAATCTTCAGAAACCTTGATCGTAACTTTGTCACTTCTTTTTGCTACACTGTTTGCTACATCCCAAACATACAACTGGAAAATGTGAATCAAAATACCAGGCTCGCTTACATCTGTTAAATCAATATTTCCAGAAACTAACCAGTCATCATTCTCAGTATTCACTCCAGCTTCTTTCTTACCTTTCATTTCGGCAGTTGGAGCTTTTTCTCCGTCGATATTTCTTAGTGTAGTATTTAATCCCCAGGAATTAACCCATCTTAATTTACTGTCCTGATATCCTGGATTTTTTAAATCGAATTGAGTAAAATTACCAAGCTGATGTTCTCCATTTACATATCCTAATTCCTGCCATCCATCTTCAAATACCATCTGCAAACTTGGAGCTTCAACGGTTACAGTCAACACATCATTATAGGTTACATCTCCAGCATCGCTTATCATTGTTACTGATAATTTGTAATCACCTTTAGTTAGTGGATTTCCAGCATCCAATGATATTACTCCTGTTTCAGCATTGATTTTAAAAGCTCCAAAATCGTCGACTAAAGCAAAGGATAATGTTCCATTTCCAAATGCTGATGGAGTTTCAGATACAAATTCTTTTCCTTCGGTTACACTAGCTGTTGGATTGGTGAATGAGAAAGATTTGTTTACAAGCTTTACGGTAATCGCATCTTCGAATGTTTGTTCTCCTGCCGCATTAGTAACCTTAACAGACAAGCTGTAATTCCCTTCTGCAACATCCACTCCATCTTGTAAAGATATTTCTCCTGAATTTTCATCAATTGCAAACTGAGAGTTATCTACCAATGCGTAGATTGCAGGTTTGCTTCCCTTAAAATCAGGACCTGTAGTTTTAGATCCTGAAAAATCTTTTGAAATCGTTTGAATTGATGGTGTAAAGATCAAATCTTCAGCCAGACTAGGTAATATTCTTAATTCAAAAGCCGCAGGAAATACAGTCTCTCCCGAATTATTCTTAACCTTAATATCTAGTTTATATAATCCTGCTACTAAAACATTCTCGTTTACAAGACTAACAACTCCTGTCGAATCTTTAATCGCAAAAGTATTTTCTACATATACTCCATTATCTTGAGCCGTTCCGCCTGCAATTTCAAATATTGGCTGAGTATCTGATAAAACAACCGGTTTAGCGGATTCCATTCCTTTTCCTTCGTACACTTCAGTAACCGACGCATAACGCAATCCACTTGGAGCTAAAATTTCCCCAACAGAATCGTCGTCATCGCATGAGAATGATATAGGTGCCAATATTGTAATTAATACCGCCAACCATTTCGATCTCAAACGCCATTTACTTTTACAATCGTTTGAATAATTCATTGATTACTTTTTTGATAAAGATTAGTATTAGATTTTTTTTGAATTTCAACATCGTTCCGAAAACGACTGCATAAATGTATCTAAGCCTCAAAATGGCTAGATGATATATTCATTCAGAAAATCTCCAATATTGTCCAAACCCCAATAAATCATCCAATTCAATTGTTGTGTTGAATAATTACAGCATATAATTGAATGATATTGGAAACAAAAATATCAAAGAGATTAATAGCAGAAAGTGTTTTATATTAGGAAAGGAAAATTGAGTAGTTGAAATTTGACAAACAACATTGAGCAAGATATCAATGCTTTTTTTAATCGATATACTAACATCGCATAAAAAAAAAGAACCGATCCGGAAAAACCGGATCGGTTGAAACTATAAATTTGGATTGATTAATTTTTCTCGAGCGGGAATTGGAAATAGATAATTCAATTCCGTTATTCTTGAAGGATCAAAATCACTTCGTTCATCCATGTGGTTTACATTTGCCTCTTTTACTTTCTTTCTACGAACCAAATCGTGCCAACGCTTTAATTCAAATGCAAACTCCCAGGATCTCTCCGAAAGAACTGCTGAATCAAATTCCTCACTTGTTGCTCCTGCATTCAGTCTATTAGCTTCTGCAGCACTTCCCAAATAAGCTCTATCTTGCACTGCCCATAAGGCTTCGTATGCACTTGCTGAAGGAGATCCTTCCGCTAAATTAGATGCTTCTGCATAAATTAACAGAACATCTGCAAATCTATAAATAGGGAACAAAGCATTTGAAGTTGCCTCTTTCCAAACGGCTCCTCCAATATCTCTATATTTTGCAATAAATGGATGAGCCTCTACCGATTTATCCCAAGATTTCCATTTCGACTCTGGAAGAAGTTTCCCTTTTTTGTCATATTTAAGAGTATCATAAATAGTCCATTCTCTTCGATTATCAAGTGGGTAATTGCGAGCGAATTCCTTTTCAACAAGTACCTCTCTCCATCCACCTTCATCTTTACCTCTAAATGCTTTATTTCCAAAAGAACCATAATTCCTATTTGAAGAAAAATCAGGATAAAAAGCAAAAATATGTTCCTTTTCTGACAATCGTTTTTCGAAAGACCAAAGTGTAGAAAATTCAGATTCTAATTGATAATTAGCTGCATCAATTATCTCTTTTGCCTTATCGGCTGATTTTTGATAGTACTCTGTTCCTTTCTCTAAAGGCCAACCTGCCATATGCAAGTAAACATACGAAAGTAAAGTTTTCGCTGCATCCTGAGTCGGACGCCCTTTATCCATTTGTTGAACAGGTAGTAGCTTTTCAGCATCCAAAGCATCGGCAAGAATAAAATCATATACATCTTGAATGGAAGCTTTTCTGGCAGATTGAGCCTGTTCTCCATTCATTAGTTCATCTATAATAGGCACTTCTCCCCAGAATCTAACAAGATAAAAATAAGACAGTGAACGTAAAAATCGAACTTCTCCAATTCTCTCATTTCGAGTATCATCAGACATTGGAATTTCCTGTATCTGTTCTAAATTTTGAAGAATATTATTTGCGGCTCCAACAGATCTGTATAATGCTTTCCACACCATCTCTAAATCATTGTTTTCCGTAGAAACTTCAAAATCATCAAATTCCAATAATCGTTGTTTATTTAATCCTCTTGTTGAAGTAATATCTTCCGCTCCACAATTCAATCCCCATCCACGACCACTTAAACCGTTCAAACGACTGTCGTCTTTAAAAATGTAATTGTATATTGGATAAATTGCAGCATCTAACTCTTGTTCTGTTGAAAAATAATTATCAGAACTCATTAGATAAGTATCCTCTTCTTCCAATAAATCACAGGAAGTGATAAGACCAAATCCTAACAAAAGGCTAAGTCCAATCGTAACTTTATTTAATATATTATTCATTTTTGATTCTAAATTTAGATTGTTAATAACGACTTTACATTAGTTATCATTAAATCAAAATGTAAGATTTAAACCTACAGTTATGATTCTAGCTTTAGGATAAGGTGCTCTATCAAAACCAACACGATAATCGGCTTGAGATCCTCCTGCATTATTTACTTCAGGATCGTATCCCTTATAATCCGTAGATGTCCATAAGTTTTGGCCACTTGCATAAACTCTCAGCTTACTAATGTTACATTTTTTCAACCAAGATTGACTGAATGTATAACCTAAAGAGATATTACTTAATCTGATAAAAGATGCATCTTCAACGGTAGCTGAAGAGTTATTTAAATACGAAGTTTTATAAGTGTTACTAAAGGCTGGAATTGTATTACTTTCGTTTTCAGGAGTCCATCTTTTCAAAATATCCTGATTGGTTGGATCTTGATTTCCCCATCCCATGGTACGACTATAAACCTCATTCATAACTTCATTCCCAAAAATTCCGGTAAATAGAATGTTCATATCAAAATTCTTATAACTCAAAGAATTTGACCATCCCATACTCCATTTTGGATATCCATGTCCAATAATGGTTCTGTCATCTGCAGTTATCGCATTGTCACCATTAACATCTACAAATCTTGCATCTCCAGGTTTATTTCCATATACAGCTGCTTCAGCAGATTGATTTTGTTGCCAAATACCATCAAATTTATATCCATAAATTAATCCCATAGATTCTCCTTTTTGAATCATTGAAATCGCATTATTATCTCCCATTAAAACCTTATCAACATCACCAAGATCTAATACCTTATTTCTATTAAGAGAGAATGTAACATTAGAGTTCCAATTAAGTTCACCATGACTTAAATTACTTTCCAAACTGAATTCAACTCCTTTATTTTCTACCTCACCTAAATTTTTAAATTCTGATTTAAATCCGGTATAATAAGGAACAGCTACTTCCAGTAATAGATCGGTTGTTTTTTTATAGTAATAATCTGCTGTGAAAGTGAATTTCCCATCTAAAATTGTCATGTCGAAACCCAAATCGATTTGCGATGTTTTTTCCCACGATAAATTTGGATTTGCAGAACGAGCTGGAGCAATACCTACACTAACTGAAGAGCCATCAACGGCATAATTCACACCTGTGCTCATTAATCCTTTAGATTGATATGGATCGGTAGCCTGAGATCCTGTGATACCGAAACTAGAACGCAATTTTAAATTGTCCAGAAAAGTAAGATTCTTCATAAAATCCTCTTCTGATATGCGCCATGCCAAAGAGCCGCTTGGGAAATAACCCCATTTTTCATTCTCAGCAAACTTAGACGAACCATCGGCTCTCATTGCAACTGTTAACAAATACTTGTCATTGTAAACATAGTTGAAACGTCCTAAAAAAGACATCAATTGCCAATCTACAAACGACGATGTAGGAGCTAAAGGTTCTTTACCTAATGAAACATCATAATATCCATTTTCAACATCAAAATTCTTGGTAGATAAACTAGAACCTTGAGTCTTAGAACCTGTTTGTTCATTCACAAAAGTAAAATCAAGTTTGTGTTTCCCAATTTTGTTCTTGTAGCTTAAGATATTCGTATTCTGCCATATATAGTATTTCTTATTCGAAATACTTGCACGTCCGTTATCTCCTTCTCCTGCATACAAGTCCACACTAGAATATTGGTTAGATACATAATCTCTTGTATTGAATCCACCAGAAACACGTAGGTTCCATTTTTCAGAGATTTGATAATCAAAATATGCATTTAAATTTTGCTTCACATTATCTATATAATGATTCTGCTCCATATAATCGGCTACAGGATTTGATACAGTAGCAAAGGACGAACGAGTATAATTTCCTTCCTCATCATAAACTGGTAAAGTAGGTTCCATGGTAATTGCATCATTCGATATAGATCCATTCGGCCAGCTCAGTTTATGGGGACGATCTTTGCTTATGATTCCGTTGATACGTACACCCATTTTTAATTTCTCGGTAAGATCAACGTCAACATTTGCTCTATAACTAAATCGTTCAAATTTAGAATTCTTTAAAATTCCTTCTTGATTTAAATATTGACCTGAAAAAAGAAAATTAAATCCATCCTTTTTACCACTTACCGATAAATCGTGACTTTGAGTAATTGCTGTACGATAGACTTCATCTTGCCAATCCGTTCCACCATTTTCTTTAAAGTTCTTTATTTGTTCTTCTGTATATTCTACAGATCCTCCTGTCAACAAGCGTTTTTCATTGATGGTTTCAGCATAAGTAGCAGCATCTAACAAATCCATTTTATTCGCCAGATTTTGAATTCCCATGTATCCATTATAGGCTACCTGAATTTTACCATTTCGTCCTCGTTTGGTTGAAACCAAAATTACGCCATTAGCTCCTCTTGATCCATAAATTGCAGTCGCAGAAGCATCTTTCAAAACTTCTAAAGATTCAATATCATTAGGATTTAAATCAGACAAGGACTGCCCAATAAATCCATCAACAATTACCAATGGATCGTTACTTCCATTAATTGAATTTGTACCTCTAATTCTGATTTTCATGTCTCCACCAGGAGCACCACTATTGGATTGTACCATTACACCAGATAATTTTCCTTGTAATGCCTGACCCACATTAGGTGTTTGAATATCCATAATAGATTCGGCTGAAACACGTGATGTAGCACCAGTTAAATCACTTTTTCTCATCGTTCCATAACCAACTGCAACAACCTCATCTAAACCAACATTATCTGTCTCCAAACTAACATTGATTACTCGTTTCGATTCCACAAGCACCTCCTGCGTTTTCATTCCTACAAACGAGAAAACAAGAATCTTACTACTCTCAGGAATCATTAATACGTAATTGCCATCGATATCAGTGGTTGTTCCAACAGTAGATCCTTTCACCATAACCGAGGCACCAGGTACTCCTAAACCATCATCCACCAAGCTCACTTTCCCTGATATAGACAATTCTTGGGCACTTAAACATTGTAATCCTATAACGGATAGGAAGACAAAAAGTCCGATAATTTTTTTCATTAGATTAAAATTAGTTTTTAGTTTCAGATCAAATCTTAAATCTAGCAACTCTCAAAAGTTTTGAATTCTGAAACCGGGTTAGACATTAGTAAATCGATCGTTTGGAACTCCCAAAATCCAAAAATGGAACTTTGCGATTAACTATTGTAAGCACAATGGAATCCGCAATCGAATGCATAAATGTAAATGGGTAATTCTCCAGGTATATCACAATACTGTTCGGAATTCCTCCAATATCATACACTTAGCATGACCTATGCTTTAAACAATGTCTTTCTGAACGATTCTATAAGTTGGGTGAATTAATTTGGATGTTTGAAAAGGTAAATCAGAAATTGAATACTCTTATTTGTAAATCAAAAATTGGTAAAAACCTTATCTCGAACTATGATTACAATATTAAAGCTTCTGTTCCAATTCAATATTGTATAGATTGATACTGTCCATTGATTTTAATTCTCGAGTTACACCATTTTCCTTAAAATAATGGCACAAGTAAATTACCAGTATAATGCATATACCAATAATTATCCTGCAATTTAAAATATCAATTAGAAGCTAGCTTTATACAATATCTATAATTCAGGATTATCTCCTTTGGCGTATTTCGATGGGGAAAGTTTAAAATGATCGCTAAAGCACTTGCTAAAATAACGCGGTGTGGTAAATCCAACTGAATAGGCAACTTCAGAAACACTTACACCAGATTCGGAACGTAACATTACAGCAGCCTTTTTCAAACGACTACTTAAAATAAATTCGTTTGGTGTTTGACCGGTTATACCCTTAATTTTAGCATACAAACTAGTTCTACCCAAACACATATCCTGAGCAAAAGTATTCACATCAAACTTGGAATTATCCAGGTTTTCTTCCACAATTTGAATTGCTTTTTCCAAAAGCTCTGCGTCTAAAGTATTTGAGGTAATATTTTTTATTCCTAAGGTAGGATTTGATCTAAACTTATCCTGTAATTGTCTTCTGGATTTCACTAGATTACGACAACGAGCCTGAAGTAATTTCATATTAAATGGTTTGGTAATGTAATCGTCGGCACCAATTTCCATACCTTCCAATTTGTATTCCAACGCATCTTTAGCCGTCAATAATATCACAGGAATATGACTTGTAGTAATATCATTTTTTAATTGCTGACACATCTCTGTTCCTGTCATAACAGGCATCATCACATCACTAATAATTATATCAGGCTGAAATTCAATAGCCTTCTCCATACCTTGCTGCCCATTTTCAACAGCAATTACCGTAAATTCATCTTCAAATGAAGATTTTAACATTTCTCGGACTTCTATATTATCTTCAACTAACAACAAAGTAGAGTTCAGCAATAATGATTTGCTATCTGGAAGTTGTTCATCTTTATCTTTTATTTCGTCAGTTAGAATTTTTGTATTTGCACTTAATTCAAAAGTTTGTTCATCATTCCAAATAGTATTCTCGTTGATAAAATGACTTTTCCCTTTTGGTAAATAAACTTCGAAGCAAGATCCTTCTTCCGATTTACTATCAACCTTAATTCTACCACAATGCTGTTCTACAATTCCTTTGGTTAAAGCTAAACCTATACCAGAACCAAGATGTTGTATTTTTTCTTGACTTAAATTGTCAACCTGATAAAATCGATCAAATATTTTATCCAAATACTCCTCAGGCATACCTTCTCCTGAATCCAGTACTTTCAAAACTACTTCATCATCATGATTATCAATTAAAACATATATGGAGCCTCCTTCGGGAGTAAATTTAAATGCGTTGGATAACAAATTAAACAGCACCTTTTCCAATTGTCTTGCATCAAAATACAATGGTATGTTTTCCTGATGACAAACCAATTTAAATCTAATGTTCTTGCGAGAAGCAAATTCATTAAAGGAATCACAAATACTGCTAGCAAAGTCTACAAAATTGTGCTCACTTACGTGCAATTTCATATGACCTAACTCTTGTTTCCTGAATTCTAGTAATTCGTCTATTAAATTTTTTAAACGAAATGAATTCTTAAAGGCAATTAATATTTTGTTGTAAAACTTCGGAGCAATACCCGATTCATCCAAAAGACCTTCAAGCTGACCCAAAATTAAAGTTAAAGGTGTTCTAAACTCATGCGAAATATTAGTGAAAAAACGTAGTTTTGACTGGTTCAACTCCCTTATTCTCTCCTTATCAACCTGTTCCTTTTTTAAATTCTCTTCTAAAATGGCTTTTGATATCAAAACTTTATTGATGTATACCAAAACAGCGCCTATAATCAAAATATAAATAAGGTATGCCCACCACGTATTGTAAAAAGGAGGATCAATTTTAATATTCATCCTTGTAGTGGCACCAATTTCACCATCTTTATGTCTTTCTCTAACTTTAAAAATGTATTTCCCTCCCGATAGATTAGTGTAACTAACCGATCTTCGATAGCCCGCATCAATCCAATCATTATCAAATCCCTCCATTTTATACTGATATCGGGATTTATTTGCCTTTAAATAATTAAACGAAGTAAAATCAAAAGCAATGACATTGTGATAATGTTTCAAGCGAATTTTCTTTGTGTATGGCAGCGTTTGTGTTAAAATATTGGTTTCATCACCAACATGTACTTCCTTATTATTCACTTTTAGCGAAGTAAAATACAATGGATGCGTAATGGTTTGATTTTGCAATTCCTTTTCCCAAAAAGAAACCATTCCATGTATTCCTCCAACAAATACTTCTCCATCTGATGTGATAAAAAGTCCTCGCTCGTTAATTTCTCCCAAAGGAAATCCACTCTCATAATCGTAGGCTCTAAATTTTTCTGCTTCCACATCAAATTTACTGATACCTTTACTTGTTGCGACCCAAAGAAATCCGTATCTCGATTCTGTAATACCGTAAATAAAATCAGAAGGTAAATCGTAATTCACACTCGAATAAACTTTAAAATCGTCTGTTTCCGGTTGATATTTGTTTAAACCACCACCCGATGTGGCAACCCAAACCCTTCTCATATGATCCTGATAGATTTGATATACAAAATCACTACTAATACTATTTGCCTTGTTTAAATTCCTTCTGTAATTCGTTAATTTTCCACTTTTCAGATCGAGAACACTAAGTCCTTTACTTTCTGACCCAATCCAAATACGATTATTTCGATCATGCAATAAAGCCAATATTTTCTGTCCAACTAATTGTTGTTGTTCCTTATCCGAAAAGAATTCTGTAAATCTTTCTGTCTTTGGATCAAAAAGAATTACGCCCTTATTGGTTCCTAGAATTAGTTTCTTTTTGTAAGGAATTATAGCAGAAATCACATTACTAGGGATGGTATAAACTTGCTTATCACTACTTAAGTATTTCTTTATTCTACCTGAATTGATATCCAACACATTTAATCCACCAAAATGAGTTCCAATCCATAAGCTATTTTTATCGTCGAGGTAAAGGCTTTTTGCATTATTGTGCGATAACTTATTCAATCCTTCACCTTGAGTTATGTATTTAAATCGTTTGCTTTTTCGATTGTAGAAGTTAAGACCGCCACCTTCGGTTGCAATCCATAGATTTTTGTCGTCATCTTCCAACATCGAGCCAACAACTCTGTAGTTTATCGATTTGTTTTCATCAGGATCTGCAACAAAATATCGAAAAATATTAGTGGTTGGGTTGAAAATATTAATTCCACCAAAATAGGTTCCAATCCAGATACTTCCCTCCTGATCTTGAAACATAGTATAAATAGAGTTGTGACTTAAAGCATTAGGATTTTTATCAGATTGATAATAGCTAGAGAATTGTTTGGTTTGAGCACTTAAAACACTAACTCCTAAAAATGTACCAATCCAAATATTACCATCCTTATCCTCACATATATCTCGAACCACATCATGAGCTAATCCTTTATTCTTATTGTAATGTATTGGTTTTTCTTTATCGTGGATTTCGAATATTCCATTCGTCTTCGTCCCAATCCAAAGTGTCTCTTTTTTATCGTGGTAAATACATGACACATCATCCTTAAGAATTGTTTCTAATTTTTTTGTTGATTTATTGTATTTAAGCAAGCCTCTATTGGTTGTTCCCATGTAAAGTTCCGTATCTCCCACCTCTATAACTTCAGTGATACTTGTAGTTCCTGGAACAATATCATTTACAGATCTGTATTTTTCATTCTCAACATCCAAAGCTAATAATCCACTTTTTGTACCTACCCAAATAGTACCTTTCCCAATATAAAAACAGTTAATTTCATTGTGTGGATAATTAATCAACTCCTCTGTTTTTATATTATAACTCGATAATCCTTCCCAGGTTAAGATCCAGATCCTAGAGCTATCATCCGCCTGTAAATCCCTAATATTATTGCCTAATAAACTATTCGAATTTTGTCTGTCGTGTCTAAAAACATCAATCTCGTAACCATTATATCTATTTAATCCATCTCTTGTTCCTATCCACATTGTACCCAAGTGATCTTGCTCAATTGCAGTTACTGATATTTGCGACAAACCATCTTTTAAATCCAAATGATCGAAATAAATATCCTGAGCATAACCAACAAAAAGATTGATTACAAATACAAATAGAATTACAATTTTTTTCATAGAAACAAAGTTATCTCTTAATGTATCGTATACCGATAGCATACTAAGGCTGCAAACTAACAATTAATTAAGAAAATAAAAAAGGCAAAGCTCATTCAAAAGAATGTTGCTTTGCCTTTAACCAAACAGATTAACAATTATAATAAATCGTCAATTAATAATTTGTAAATATTATTTAGCCAATTGCAAGTCTTCATTCAAAGGCTCTAATTTTGGAAGCATTAAATGAATAATTCCCAAAATAACCAAGTACAACATACCAGCAACTAAGAACATCCAGAAATAGAATGAATTACCGGTTGCATCAAGTCCTTGTCCTAATGCAAAATCAACTAACATACCGGAAATGGCACCAACCATTCCTCCAATTCCTACTACCGATGCAATCGATTTTTTAGGCATCACATCAGATACTAAAGTAAATAAGTTAGCAGACCACGCCTGGTGACCCCCAGAAGCCAAAGCAATTAAACTAACCGCTACCCAAACATTATCAGTTAATGCGGCAAAAGCAACCGGAGCAATACACAAGGCACAAATCAATAATGAAACCTTTCGTGCTGCATTTAAAGTCCAACCACGGTTTATAAAGAATTTTGAAAGATATCCGCCTCCTATACTACCAAAATCGGCAACAAGATATATTACAACCAAAGCTCCACCAAGCTCCTTAATACTTTCCAAGCCAAATTGTTGCTTGAAGAAAATACCACTCCAAAACATAAAGAAAAACCAAACTGCATCGGTAATTTTACCAATTGCAAAAGCCCATGTTTGTCTTAGCGGCAATACTTTAGACCAAGATAATTTTTCTGCTTCTTTTTCTGCATTTGCAGGTTTACAATCATGCAGAATGTAAGCTAACTCTTCTTTGGATACTTTTGGATGCACTTCTGGTCGCTTGTAAATCTTCAACCATAAGGAAACCCAAATCGCACTAAAAATTCCTGTGACCAAAAATGCAAATTGCCAATTATCTCCATTCGAGGCAACCACCAACGGTATAATAGCAGGCGCTAACACCGCTCCAACATTTGATCCGGCGTTAAAAATTCCCGTAGCAAAAGCTCGATCTTTTTTAGGAAACCACTCAGCAACCGTTTTAACTGCTGCTGGAAAATTACCTGCTTCACCTAAACCCAAACCAAATCGAGCACCAATAAATCCCATCAATGCAAAACCTGGACGAACTGCAGCATGTAGAACTCCAAAAATACTCCAAACCGCAATGGCTGTTGTATATCCAATTCTAGTTCCATACTTATCAATTAATCCTCCCATGGTAAGCATTCCTAGGGCATAAGCAGCTTTAAAGGACATATTAATGTAACCATAGTCTGCATTGGTCCAATTAAATTTATCCATTAAGGTTGGACCTAATACTCCCATTATGCTACGATCCATGTAATTGATGGTCGTTGCAAAGAATAGCATGGCTAATATCCTATAGCGATAATTTCCAGCTGGTTTTTCCAATGTTATTTCACTCATAGTAAATTCTTTTACAGAAGAGTATATCTTCTTGTTATCTTAATCTCTTTATGATTTCGAATGCTTTAGCGGTTGCTTGCTCAATTCCCTGATAATCGAAAGATCCATCTTCCTTTTTAATTATTAATTGAGATCCCATACCTACGCAATGAACTCCTGCGTTGAACCAGGTTTTCAAATTTTCTTCATCGGGTTTTACACCACCTGTTGGCATGATAGATGACCATGGGAAAGGACCTTTAACAGCCTTTACAAACTCGGGACCTCCAACTTGTGCTCCAGGGAATATTTTAACAACTTCTGCACCCAATTCTTCTGCATAAGAAATTTCGGTAAGCGATCCACAACCTGGTGACCAGGCAACTTTTCTACGATTACATACCTTAGCCATTTCTGCATTCAAAATTGGTGAAACTACAAAGTTTACACCCAATTGAATGTATAAAGCGGTTGTTCCAGCATCAATCACTGAACCTACTCCCATCATCATTTCAGGACACTCTTTGGCTGCCCATTTGTTTAACTCACCGAATGTTTCATGAGCGTAATCTCCTCGATTCACAAATTCAAACAATCGGGCACCACCCTTATAACAAGCTTTCACAACTTGTTTGCAAACCTCTATATCTTTGTGAAAGAAAACAGGAATCATTCCTGTCTCCTTCATTTTTAATGCAACTTCTATTCTTGAAAATCTAGCCATTCCTTTTTAGATGTGAGATATGAGACATTAGATCTGAGAACAGCTCTAACGCTCATTTATTATCTCGTTAATATCTCAAAAGATTTAAAATATGATATTGACCAATATTGTGACGATCTCACATCTCAAATCTTATATCTAATAATCTATCTTGCAACACGTCCAGATGCATCACCATCCATTAGCTTCTCAACTTCCTCAACAGTTACCTGATTGTAATCACCATAAATGGTGTGTTTCAAACATGATGCTGCTACTGCAAAATTCAATGCTTTCTGATCATCATTTGGATAAGTAAGCAATCCATAAATTAAACCTCCCATAAATGAATCACCGCCACCTACACGATCAACAATATGTGTAATCTGATAAGTATTGTTTGCTTTAAACAGCTCCTTACCATCGTATAAAACACCCGACCATGAATTGTGATTTGCATTAATTGATCCACGTAAAGTTGTAATCACTTTTTTGCATCGAGGAAACTCTTTCATTATTTGCTGCGAAACCGAAAGGTACGCCTCTGCATCAACATGTCCACCTGTTACGTCTACACCTTCAGGATGAATTCCTAAAACCATAGCTGCATCTTCTTCATTTCCTAAAATCACATCGGTTCCAGCAACCAATTCAGGCATTACTTCACCTGCCGTTTTTCCGTATTTCCAAAGATTCTTGCGATAATTCAAATCACATGAAACAGTAATTCCTTTTTTGTTGGCAGCTTTAATTGCCTCCAAACAAACATCAGCAGCTCCCTGCGATATCGCCGGAGTAATTCCTGTCCAATGAAACCAGCTAACACCTTCGAAAACCTGATCCCAATCAATCATACCACTTTCAATTTCAGAAATGGCTGAATGAGCTCTATCATAAACTACCTTACTACCACGACTAACCGCACCTGTTTCAAGAAAATAAATCCCTAAACGATCACCACCATATACAATTTTATCGGTATTAACACCGTATTTTTTCAAATCCATTTCACAAGATCTGGCAATATCGTTTTTTGGTAAACGCGTCACAAAACTAGATTCAATTCCATAATTTGCTAAAGAAACAGCAACATTCGCTTCACCACCGCCAAAGGTTGCAGTGAACTCTGAAGCTTGTGAAAATCTTTCATATCCCGGTGTTGCCAATCGCAACATTATTTCTCCAAAAGTAACTACTTTATTACTCATTATAATTTCCTTATCCTTAGTTATTATTTCACTTTCACAACAACAGGTGAACTTAATTCATTCGCCTGTATTTTCATTAATTGTTCAAACTTTTCCTGTTTTGCCCAATCCGAATTTTCTTTTTCCCACACAGCAAAAAAGTAATGCGTAGCAGTGGTATTGCTCTTCATCTTTTGTGTCACAAAATGTGTTTCTCCAACCGGCTGATTCCAGCGACTACCTTTTACTACTTCGATTGGTAAAAGAGGAGCATCTCCCGTCCTTACTTTCTCATCTGATTTCACAAGAATACCTAATCCAAGATAATCCTCATTCATTGATTGAACATCATGAGTTGCAACTGCTGTAAATTCATTATTGGCTATAAACTCAAAAGGTTTTTTATCTTTCAAATAGCTGGTAACTATCCCAATTGCCAACTCTTCTTCATTTTCAATTCCACTAACAGTAACATCACTTTGGAAATAATATTTACCAGCCCAAACGCTAATTCTTTCGGTTGCATCTAGCATTTTACCATCAACATTCCATCCAGAAAATTTTAAATCGAAAATCGACCGTACCGGACCTCTAGAAATTACCTTAAATTCAAATTTCTCAGTGCTTCCTAATCTATACAAAGAATCTTGATGATAGATTGCCAAACCTCCAGCTCCTAATGAAGGACCTACATGCAATACATCCATACCCCAATCTGAAAGTTTGTGATAAGATCCGCTCTCCATTGTAGCCAATTTATCCATTATCATTCCAGGCTCTAGCTTACCGAACAAATCCTTGGCATTTCTACAATCGAAATAATTACGAAATCCCATAATATCATTTTCCCAGCTTACACTTTCAGCCTGATACATAAATGGAACACCTGTATATCCTTTAGGAGATATTGCCTGATCAACTCCCGTATATCCTTTTTCTTTTGTACCTACACCTAAACGCACATTTGTACGAATTGTAAACTTTGGAAGCTCACTGGCTTCTACAAATTTCACATTAAATTTCTTTACTTCTTTAGCCTTAAAATCGCACACTAATGCAAGTTCATCCCAAGTTCCATCACGATCTAAATCATCAATTTGTGATGGAATATAGTTGCCTTGAGCATCCATTACAACAGGCACTTTATTAACAGGAATTTCTCCCGTAATTTTCTTTAATTCAAGTCTACTCACAATAATTGAGGCATCTTTTCGAGCGAGATCTAGCTCATTCTGTAATTCTAAAGTAGGCTTTGTATTACAAGATTGAAAAAGGAATCCGAAAGCAGCTATGGCAACACAATATCTTTTCATCTGAAATTATTTAAAAATTAGGATTATCATGATGATACTTTTAGTGATTGACATTTAAATGGAAAGGAAGATATAGGTCACACTCCCCAGCGATAACTACTCAACAAGTTCTTCCTTTCCTATCAATTCACTGAATATATAGGGAATTACAACAAAAACTCCCCTTTCTAAACTACTACTAACTATTCTTCGTTTGAAGGTTTTCCAATGGTTGCCAAAATACCACCATCAACATATACCACGTGTCCGTTTACAAAATCCGAAGCTTTTGATGCCAGGAAAACTGCTGTTCCGCCTAAATCTTCTGGATCGCCCCAACGAGCTGCCGGTGTACGATTGATGATAAATTCGTTAAATGGATGT
>Ga0070728_10003592_pt1 | contig 16966 bp, 14 predicted proteins | sample tdDd471_FD_66723 | JGI IMG/M metagenome (GOLD analysis project Ga0070728, IMG submission 66723) | Marine sediment microbial communities from the Atlantic coast under amendment with organic carbon and nitrate - tdDd47.1 | ecosystem: Environmental > Aquatic > Marine > Coastal > Sediment | place... | reverse complement strand
GATTGTTGCTATGGATTATTACAAGACACTTGGGGCAAAAAAAGACTCAAGCCCATCAGAAATTAAAAAAACGTATCGGAAGCTCGCGCTTAAATATCATCCCGATAAAAATAAGGATGATAAGGAAGCAGAGGCTCGATTCAAGGAAATCAGTGAGGCTTATGCAGTTCTTTCTGATCCTGAGAAAAAAAAGCAGTACGATCGTTATGGCTCCACTGATTTTCATCAGCGATATTCCCAAGAAGATATCTTCAGAGGATTTGATCTGAACGATATTTTAAGGCAATTCGGAGTAGGAGGGGCAGGGGCTTCTTCAGGTTTTCGATCCAATATGGGAGGAAATGGGCGTTTCAATTCCTTTTTCAACCAAGGTCATAGTGGTGGATGTGGAGGTGGGGGATGTCATACAGCCCCGGAAAAAGGGCAGGATATGACTTACCAGATCACCGTTACCCTTGATGAGGTATTAAATGGCGCTGACAGAACGATCACGTTAAGGAAAAATGGCCATTCTCATGATGTCTCGGTAAAAATACCCAAGGGTATTGAAGAAGGAAAGAAACTTCGGTTGCAGGGGAAGGGCGGCGGTTCAAAAAATGGCGGACCTCCTGGAGACCTGTATCTCAAAGTTGAGATAGCTTCAAATGGTGCATTTACCAGGAGTGGTGATGACCTTGTTGTTCAGAAATTAATTTCTTTTAGTGAGGCCTGCTTTGGAACTAAAATTGAAATTGAAACTTTGGAAGGCAAGACGTTCATGGTAAAGGTTGCCCCAGGAACAGTGCACGATTCTCGTTTAAGAATTAGGGGCTATGGATTACCTGTTGGTCCTTTAGGCGAACGGGGAGACCTCTATGTGAAAATTGGTGTCAAGGTTCCTAAAGAACTTACTGATGACCAGAAGGTAGTTATTGAACAGCTTCAGGCATCAGGCTTGTAAGGTATTGGTTACTCGTATCAAAATTATAAAACCGCTCATTGCAATAGATTTGCAATGAGCGGTTTTAGTTTTAGAACTTCTGGTCTGCGTAGGTAAGCCAACCACCAGCGGCAACCAGTTCCTTGTCGAAAGAATTTAGAACAAAGGAACAGACAACCTCCATTTGCTCAGGATCATTAGAAGAAGCTGTTAATTGCCCTTTTGCAAGGTCTACGCCAATTGTTATATCTCCCTGCATCTCAAAAAGAGTATCGAGTTGAGGCTTGTCCAGTTCTACTGCCAGGATGCCGCAGTTGAACATGTTTTGCCTAAAAATTCTGGCGAAACTCTCGGCGATAACAACATTGATGTCGTTCACTTCAAAGGCCCAGACTGCATGTTCCCTAGAAGAGCCACATCCAAAATTAGCACGTGTCACTACCACCCGGGCACTATTCATTGCCTCTGATTGACTGTCAAAAACGACGCCCTCTAAGAGAAGGTCTTCAAGAAGATGAGGTTTAAGTGCAGTCTTGGATATTTCTGTTAAATATTTTGCCGGGATTATTTCGTCAGTATTGATATCATTTCTGTCGAGATAGATTGCCGGCCCACCAAATATTTTCATTGTTACCACCTTTGCTTATATTTCTTTAATCTCTCTTGGATCTGTAAGTACACCAGTGACTGCTGCTGCGGCGGCTGAGAATGGGCTCATCAGGTGAACCATTCCGCCTTTCCCCATGCGTCCATTGAAGTTACGATTGGTAGTAGATGCACAAACCTCATTTTCGGCCAGGACGCCGGAACTCATACCAAGGCAAGCACCGCATGTTGGATTGAGTACACAGAAACCTGCATCCATAAATATTTTGATGATACCTTCATCAAGAGCCATGTTGTATATAAGGGGGGTGGCGGGGGTAACTATACCTCTGACTCCATCTGCCAATTTTCTCCCCTTGAGGATTTTAGCAGCATCACGTAAATCTTCAATTCTGCCGTTGGTGCACGATCCAATGTAAATCTGATCAACTGGTGTACCAGACAGTTCGGAGAGATCTTTGACCTGGTCAGGTTTGTAATCAAAAGTAACTTGAGGAGTAAGGGAACTGATGTCAATTTCCAGTGTCTCAGCATAAACAGCGTCGTCATCTGAGTGCCATTTTTTATAATCTGCCACTGCATCGTCAATGGTTGGATAATCGGTTTGGATAAACGGCCAGAGGTATTCTGCCGTAACTCTGTCTGGCATACATATGCCACATGTCGCGCCAGCCTCGACCGCCATATTACATAAAGTCATTCTTGCCGACATAGAAAATGAGTCAACCACCGGTCCGGTGAATTCAATTACCCTGTCAGTTGCTCCGTTAACGGTGATCTCTTTAATAATTGAAAGAATGACATCTTTCGCCGTTACCCGAGATTGGAGTGTACCGCTGACATTTATTTTCATGCTCTTTGGGGCACGGAACGAACAAACGCCCTTGTATATACCTACCTCAAGGTCTGTGGTTCCAACACCTGCGGCAAAAGCACCAAAAGCGCCGTGAGTGCAAGTGTGCGAGTCACCCATGATGACGGTATAGCCTGGTCGTACAAAACCTTTTTCAGGGAAAAGAGCATGGCAGACCCCGTTTGCGCCCACATCAAAAAAGTCTTTGATTTGATGTCGCTTCGCCCAGTCACGCATGATTTTCCCCTGCATGGCTGTTTTCGAGTCCTTGGCCGGAGTGACATGATCAATGACAGCCTTGATTTTGCTGGTGTCAAAAACACTGTCCATGCCTTTTTCGACGAGATCCATGATGGCAATGGGGGTGGTAATTTCATGACACATTACAACATCAAGGTCGAGAACCATGTTATCAGGGGTGGGTTTATCACGCAGATGTTTTGCAAAGATTTTTTCGGCTATGGTTTGTCCCATTGTTTTGCTCCGATGTATATAAGTAAATAGAAAATCGTTTAAAATTCGTATCAGTCTAGCATATGTGGGGATGTACAAATGTAGAGCTGCCTGTAGCAAAGTTAGACACATTACACAAACAATGTTTATATTACCACAAGATTATCTACACAGCTATCACCTCAACTTCACACTAAAAATCTTGTGAAATCAGCATAAAGGAGTTCTTCGATCAATGGTTTTTCTTAAATATTTTTTTTCTAGTTTTATCGTCAGCTTACTTTGCAGCACTCAACTCTTTGGTGCCCATGGGGTGTCTTTAGACGGTACGCTCAAATACAAGGAAGAGTTTGTTCAGTTTGATTACACCTCCCCCGAGGCAGAACAAGGTGGTCGGCTTATTTTGCATGATATAGGCAGTTTTGACAAAATGAATCCTTTTACCCTGAAAGGCACAGCGCCGTATGGATTAGAGGCATTGGTCTATGAACCATTAGCCGTTGCCAGTCTAGACGAACCATTCTCTCAGTATGGTCTTATCGCAAAAGATATAGAGGTAGCAGTAGATAAGAAATCAGTCACATTTACTCTTAATGCTTCTGCGAAGTTTTCCGACGGAAGCCCTATAACTGTAGATGATGTAGCATATTCTCTAGAGGTAATGAAAAGTAATCAGGTTCATCCCCAGTTTAATTATTATTATGATGACATTGTTGGAGTTGACATTCTTGGGGAACGTAAAATACGTTTTAATTTTAAACGACCCAATCGAGAACTACATATGATTGCCTCACAGCTTTATATCCTTCCTGAAAACTATCATACCCTAAATGGATTTGGAGATAAAAACGTTCAGCGTCAACTTGCTTTTCCTGTTGGTTCTGGTCCGTATGTCGTCTCTGACATTAATATCGGCAAATCGATTACTTATAAGAAAAATCCGGATTATTGGGCAAAAGATCATTCGGTGAGAAAGGGAATGTATAATTTTGAGGAGATAATTGTCAAATATTATAAGGATCAAGTTGTATCCCTTGAAGCCTTTAAAGCCGGTGAGTTTGATTATTTACCAATTTACATTGCTAAACAGTGGGCTCGGGATATGGAGGGCAAGAAATTTTCCGATGGGCTATTAGTTAAAAAGAAATTTCCTCACTTAAACAATGCTGGTATGCAGGGATTTTTGATGAACACCAGGCGGGAAATATTTCAAGATCCGAAGGTAAGGCGTGCTATGGGACTTGCCTTGGATTTTGAATGGATCAACAAATCCCTCTTTCATGATCAATACACTCGTAGTAATTCATTTTTTAGTAATTCCTATCTTGCGGCAGAAGGTATCCCGAAGGGTCTAGAGTTGCAGTACCTGGAACCGTACCGGCAAATTCTTCCAGAAGAAGTATTTACAACACCTCTCTCCAGTCCTGTTAACAGAGGACCTAAAGATTTGAGAATGAATTTATTGAAAGCCAAAAAACTACTAGAAGACGCTGGGTGGAAGATTAAGGAGGGGGTCCTCACAAACCAAGAAGGCAAACCTTTTATCTTCGATATCCTCCTCGTTGCATCAACATTTGAACGGGTCATGGCCAGCTATGTTAAAAACCTTAAAAAACTTGGTATACAGGCAAAGTACAGGACAATAGATCCCACTCTGTATGTAGAACGCAGGAATGCTTTTGATTTTGATATGATAGTTATAAGCTATGGACAATCACAGTCGCCGGGAAATGAGCAACGTAATTTTTGGCAGTCGTCATCTGCTGACAGAATTGGATCACATAATTATGCAGGGATCAAGTCTTCTGCAGCAGACGCTCTTGTGGATCGTATAATATATGCCAAAACACGGGAGGAGTTGATCGCGGGTTGCAGGGCGCTGGATCGTGTTCTTTGGTATGGCTATTACCTGGTTCCAAATTGGTATCTACCTGTGCATAGATTGAGTTATAAAAACATGTTTTTAATGCCGAAAACATTGCCGCTCTATTACGATCCATTTCAGTTACTTATGACATGGTGGAATAAGTAGCCAGGAATTATTTACCAGGAATAACAAAGAATAACTCCCTGTCTTTGTGGGATAGTACTGATCTGCCTTGACTTTAGGGTGTTTTTTTTGCTAATATAATAATATGTTCCTCGAGTGTTAGGAACATTGTTAATAACATGGATAAAATTGCAGCTTGATAGAAAAGTGTAGTTTTGTCCGATATTTCCTGGGGAGGGTGTAGTATGTCAGAACGTGTACAAGGTAAGGTGAAGTGGTTTAATGCAAGTAAAGGGTATGGTTTTCTTGAAAGGCCTGATGGTGAGTCGGATGTATTCGTTCACTATAGTGCCATACAGGGGGATGGATTTCGCAGTTTAGAAGAGGGGGAAAGGGTTGAGTTTTCCATTGCAACCACCGAAAAAGGCTTGCAAGCGGATAAGGTCGACAGAATGAACTAAGCACTACTTAATTGCAAATAGATGCCCCATTTTTGATTGATTAGTATTCAATTAAAAATGGGGTTTGTTGTTTATAAGGTAGGCTAAATATTTGATGCTTTTCTATGAAAGACATGTCATACATTGCCCTCTAATAATTATGACTGGAGTTGCATGTGGATACGATCCAAATTAAATTACACAATCTTGAGGATACAGAAAAACTCGGATTGCTCCTTGGTAATTTGGCAGCGCCTGGTGATGTGATTTGTCTGGATGGAGATCTTGGTGCCGGTAAAACTGCCCTTTCCCAGGCTATTGCACGAGGACTTGGTGTACCGGATACATGTTATGTTACGAGTCCTTCATTCACTATTTTGCATGAATACGAGGGACGAATTCCGATGTACCATATGGATTTCTACCGCTTGCAGGATGCTGGTGAAGTAGAGGATCTTGGTTTTGATGAGTATTTTTATTTAACCGGTTTGACGGTAATTGAGTGGTCAAACAGGGCAGTTGAATTACTTCCCGATGATCGGATAGCCCTGTTAATTGAGCTGAATAATGATCTCTCTCGTACGATTACCCTTAAAAGCACAAAGAAATATGCTAAGTTTTTACATAGTATCAACCGGCAATTTTATGGTTGAATAATTTGAATGAGTCCTTTCCGCACATAGTCAGTCTAAATCAGTGGTGGCAGTTTTCTTAAGTATTATTACATTCCATATTATGCCTTTTAAAATGGTTCGCCACTGAGGTGAGATCATTTCCAATTCAATGTCTAGATTTCCTACTAAAAATGAAAAAAAAATCCATACGTTTTAATGATTGTTTAAAAACCTTTACTCTTGACCAGGATAAAGCGATTACTCCGGAAGAGACCTTAAAGAATTTTTACTCAAAGGTGGAGTCTCTTGATCTTCAAATTCTTAATGAAGTAAGGCGAATCGATAATGGCCGCCTTGACATTCCCGTCTTTTTTAGCGTTTGTGGCAATGACGCCCATGCATTGACAGGAACAAAGAAACAGATGGGCAAAGGAGCTTCTCCTCTGCAGGCCGAGGCTTCAGCTTGCATGGAACTCGCTGAAAGATTCTCGTTTTTTTCTTATAAGAGCAATTCCGGCAATTTCTTAACTGGTGACTATAAGACCATGGTCGCTGCAGGCTACCCAGTGCTTGGGTTGACATATTTGCTGGCATCAGTTCACGATTCTCATTCATCAGTTCAATTGTTAGAACAGCTGCTGGATGATATTCCAATGCAATGGGCTTGGGGGACAAATGTAACGACTGGGAGTGATGTGCTCATCCCATTTTCTTGGTTTTTCGCAATCAATGAATTTAATGGTCCCTCAGCCGGTAATACCTATGAAGAAGCTGCGCTGCAGGGTATTTGTGAGATCGTTGAAAGGCATGTTTGCTCTGTCGTAAACAACAAGAAGATTGAGACACCGAAGATCGATTCAAATTCCGTTAAAGATGCTGTGGCTACAGAGCTTTTAGGGAAATTTCGTGACAATAATATTGAGCTGTATCTTAACGATTTTAGTTTGGATACAGGTGTCTGTACAGTTGCAGCTCTTGCCATTGATCGCTCAACCTTTCCCGGAAAAAGCGAGATAGTGTATACAGCAGGAACAACCCCAGACCCTGAAAAGGCACTCATCAGAGCGATAACAGAGGTGGCTCAACTGGCTGGAGATTTTAATACAGACTCTAATTATATTGCCTCAGGACTCCCAAAACCTCTCTCAATGGATGAGGTTGAATATCTAACAGAAACTCAGAATAGTATTACCATTCAGGAGATGGACAATCTTTCTCATAACAATATTCGGATTGAGGTTGACAATTGTATAGCCTCTCTCAAAAAAATTGGTATGGAAGTTCTGATGATTGATGTGACCCACAGTGGTCTTGACATACCTGCATTATATACAATTGTTCCCGGTGCCCATTTTCGTGAAAGATCAATGATTAATGATGTTGGGCTTTTTTCTGCAAAACTTCTTGTCGAGCGCGTTAATGACTTGGAAATATTAGAGAAAAAGCTGGTGCAGATGGAAAAATTGTTACCTAAAGCGTATTATCTTGAATTTTACCGAGGACGCAATTTCTCAGACATGGGATTTCCAGAGTCTGCCCTTCGGCACTTCAACAGTTCACTGACCATGCACCCTGAGGCGGAAGATCTCCCTTACATCTATTCCTATATGGGCAGTTGTTTAAAAGAGCTTGGCCGCTATGATGAGGCTGTAGAAATCCTCTACAAAGGCCTGAAGGAGGATGAAGAACGCCCGGATCTGCACAATACGCTTGGGGTCTGTTTTTTTAAAACCCAACAATACCAAAAGGCGATTCTCCACTTTCAAAGAGCAGTTGATTTAAATCCTGCATCTGGAATTGATTATGCAAATCTGGGTGTGAATTATCACAAAATTGGAAATATAGAATCTGCAATTGAGTTTCTTACTTTAGCACTTACCTTAGATCCTGGTTTAGATTTTGCCCGTGAACTTCTTGCAGAACTTGTTGATGAGTAATTGGTCTTAACTCCACAGTCCGCAGGCTCTTAGAATTGAACGGTTGTTCTCAATACATCTATTCACATCTATAAATTTTTTGAATTTATAGATGTGAATAGATCAAGATACAATAGATTCCATCTTGCCCTGATTCTAAATACTCCATATAGTCTAGCATTTTTTTTGGCTTGATTTCGCAGAGTAGAGTGCTCTCTTACCTATTGAATTAGCTTCAACGGCTAGTTTATCCGCCTAATAGTCACACTTCCAGAGTACAAAATCGTAAAAATCGTAAGCTATAGCTTAGAACATTTAGGTCGGATTTTAAAAGTTCTGAGAAAATTCTTTGAATATGGACGACTTTTAGAGTATTGAATCTGCTAAACATTTGTCTTTGGCGATATGTATTTGACCATTTTTTATTCTCAATAGGGTATCTAAAATGCTTGCAAAAGAACTCTATTTTTTGCGTCACGGTGATACTGGTTTGCAGGGCCGTTACATTGGTTCAACCGATGCACCCTTATCCGATAGAGGATTGGAGCAGGTTAGCAAGACAGGTGCACTGTTAAGGGAAAAGGGTGTCACTAAAATAGTCTGCAGCCCTATGCTCCGTTGTCGACAATCCTTGGAGCAGTTATCTCTTTCTTGTACCAGCGAATTTAATGAACTGTTAAGAGAAATAGATTTTGGTCGATGGGAAGGGAAAACATTTTCTGAAATTGTGCAAATCGATAAAGATCTCGTCGATTCCTGGGTTGCCGAACCTGAAAATTTCTCTTTTCCGGGTGGAGAATCGCTCGCAGCTTTCAGTAAAAGAGTAGCTTGTTTTAAAGACCTATTGGAGCCCATGGTGGAAGATAAAATATTGGTCATAGCCCACGGTGGTATTATCCGGCATCTTATCTGTCTTTTATTGGGGCTTGATTCTGATAAATATCTGGCATTCGATGCCAAACCCGGCTGTTTCGGTTCAATTAGTCTTTTTGCTGAGGGTGGTGGTGTGCTTACTGGTTTTAACATAAAAGGGTAGTCAATTGGCCAAAATAATACTTATAACCGGTGGAGCAAGAAGTGGTAAGAGTTCTTATGCTTTGGAGCTTGCTGAGTCAATATCACCTAAACGGCTTTTTGTGGCAACTTGTCCAACAATCGATTCAGAGATGTCAGACAGGGTAGAACGCCATAAGCTAGAGCGAAGTGGGAGAGGCTGGGCTACAATAGAAAGAGAGATTGATTTAACCTCCATTTTGTTAAGGGAGGCAGATGGTTTTGATGTGGTGTTAATTGACTGCATCACCCTTTGGGTAAATAATATTCTCTTTGCAGGTGAAGGCCAGAGTCCACCACTTGATGACCATCATATTGGCGAGCATTGCAACCAGTGGCTTGCAGCTGCCAGTTCTTTTGCAGGAACGGTAATCTGTGTGACAAATGAGGTGGGACTCGGCATAGTACCGGACAATGCCTTGTCACGTAAATACCGTGATCTCGTCGGGACATGTAATCAGTTGATTGGCAGAAAAGCAAGCGAGGTTATTCTAGTGAGCTGCGGAATACCTCTTTTTATAAAAAAGAGCAAAAACGATTTACAAAAATAGGACAAACGTAATGAGCCTTTTAGAAAGAACAATTGAAAAGATATATCCTCAGGATTCAGCCAGTAGAGAATCAGCGAGAAATCGCCTTGATAACCTCGCCATTCCACACTGGGCACTTGGCGACCTAATGGACCTGGCAATCGATATTGCCGGCATGATGAAAACAGTTCATCCAGAAATAAATAAAAAAGCCATCGTCACAATGGCTGGTGACCACGGTGTTTGTGTGGAGAACATCTCTAAATATCCTAGCGAAGTTACTCCCCAGATGGTCTATAATTTTGTAGCCGGCGGTGCTGGTATTAACGCACTGGCTGGACAGTCTGGCACCGAGATCTTTGTTGTCGACATGGGCGTGGCAGCAGATCTCAATGATTTGGCTGAAACTCACAAGATTATAAACAAAAAGGTTGGGCTCGGAACGGACAATATCGCTGTCGGGCCAGCCATGAGTAAGGCAATGGCCAAAAGAGCAATTGAGTCCGGTATCGATATTGCCAACGAGCTGTCCAGTCGATTTGATGTATTCGGTACAGGAGATATGGGCATTGGTAATACAACCCCATCAACAGCAATCGCCGCAGTCTGCACCGGTAAAGATGTCGCTGAATTGACAGGAAGAGGTACTGGACTTGATGATGAGCAGTTAAAACATAAGGTATCAGTGATTGAACGAGCGTTAGCAGTTAATAAGCCAGATGCCAAGGACGGGATCGATATCCTTGCTAAGGTTGGAGGGTTTGAAATTGGTGGTCTTGCTGGACTAATTCTTGGGGCAGCTGCGAACAATAAACCCGTAGTAGTTGATGGTTTCATATCGACCGCGGCTGCTCTCATTGCTTATAAAATAGAGCCTTTCGTCAGAGATTATCTCATATTTTCCCACAGATCTGTTGAGCCAGGTCATGAGGCAATGCAGGAGGCTCTCGGATGCAAAAAACCGCTACTTGATCTGAATTTTCGATTAGGGGAGGGGACCGGAGCAGCTGTGGCAATGAACCTCGTAGAGGGCGCCGTGGCAATCCTCACAAAGGTTGCGACCTTTGAAGAGGCCGCAGTAGCCGAAGCAGACAAGTAGCCGGCGTTAGTTATTATGGCGAGCTCCGTAACAGGGATACCACTAATATTTGCACGGCTTTGTACGGCAATACGTTTTCTTACTATTGTGCCGGTATTTTGGCGGGCAGAAGATGATCTGCACCAGTTCAATAAGTGTTTGCCGTTCTTTCCAGTTGTTGGGGCGATTATTGGTGCTGTTGGATATTTAGGAACATATGTTGCCCTCCTCTTTTTTCCACAACAGGTCGTTGCAGTTGTTTCTCTTATTTACCTTGCATTTATTTCAGGTTTTCTCCATCTCGATGGACTGGCCGACAGTGCAGACGGCCTGCTTAGTTCACGTCCCCGCGAAGATTGTCTGAATATTATGAAAGACAGCAGGACTGGTGCCATGGGTGTCGTGGTTGTGGTCTGTGTATTATTAGCGAAATACAGTGCACTCAGTTCTATGACTCCTGAAAACCTCTGTCTGGCAATTTTTTTCATGCCCCTTGCCGGACGAAGTGCAATATTATTCTCTATGGCGCGATTGCCATACGCAAAACCAGAAGGAGGCCTTGGCCGCCTTTTTTATTCTGATAGTAGTAAAACTGCTGCGCTCATTGCCTTCTTGTCACTTATTGTTCTCCTGGGTGTTCTGGTCCCGTCACAACTTTTTGCAGTGATCATTGCGATCATTGGGGTGCATCTGATCTTTAGTAGATGGTGTCGGAGAATCCTGGGTGGAGCGACAGGTGATACCCTGGGAGCAGTGTGCGAACTAACTGAAGCGATAACGGCGATTGCCTTTACCGCCTCTTTTCTATTTTTATGAAAGCAAAAAATGAAACGCTATGAATACATTTGAACATGGTGGTAATATTCATAAAATACTTCGAGACTCACCTGTAAAGGACAAGGAGATTCTTGATTTCAGTGCTAATATTAATCCGCTTGGTCCACCTGAGTGGTTTCGTCCCTTGATCAGTAGCCAGTTAGAAAATCTCATTCACTACCCTGATCCAGAATATACAGGTTTTATCAAGGCTATTTCTGATCACATCGGTATATCTACAGATCATATAATTGTTGGCAATGGAACCACGGAGTTGCTCTATGCATTTATGCGTGTTCTCCCCTGCAAGCGTGCACTTATTCCTGTTCCTTCTTATGTCGATTATGCCAGGGCTGCAGAAATTGCAGGATTGACAGTTGAAAATGTAACACTCCTTGAAAAAGACAATTTTCATATCGACTTCATGACACTTGGAGCAATAATCCAACCAAAAGATCTTGTGATTATTGCCACGCCCAACAACCCAACTGGGAATTCAGCTAATAGAGCTGAACTGTTATCATTGATAGGGAAATTTCCCAAAAGCTATTTTCTTGTTGATGAAGCCTTTCTTGATTTTATTGAAGGAAGCACAACTATTGGCGGTAAGGCCCCTAATGTATTGACCCTTAACTCCATGACCAAATTCTATGGAGTTCCAGGCTTGCGTATTGGCTACGGAACTTTAACTCCATCTCTAGTTTTTCAGCTTAAGGAAAATCTTCCTCCCTGGACGGTAAACAGTCTAGCTCAGGCGGTAGGAACCGAGGCTTTGCAAGATACAGCCTATCAGTTGCAAACCAGACAGACTTGTCGTGAATTGCGTTTAGAGTTAGTCGAAGAACTCGTAAGCATTCATCAACTTAAAGTTTTTGACTCCGAAGCAAATTATCTTTTTGTAAAAATCATTGATGGAGGTGATGCCGCTGCGCTTTCTGATTATTGCTTAGATCGTGGTCTCATGATACGCAGATGTGATAATTATAAAGGTCTTAATTCACCTGGCTCTTTTTTTCGTGTGGCTGTGAGGACAAAGCTCGAGAATCACCGTCTTGTTGAATTACTACAAGCGTATTTTTCTAAGGGCACAAAGAGCAAGTCGATCCGTAAAAAAACGCGTTCCATAATGTTTCAAGGAACGTGTTCAGACGCTGGGAAATCAATTATTACAGCTGCGTTATGTCGGATTTTATATCAAGACGGAGTTAGTGTTGCCCCCTTTAAATCACAAAATATGTCACTTAATTCCTTCGTGACACTTCAGGGTGGTGAAATGGGCAGGGCGCAGGTTGTTCAAGCCCAGGCAGCACGACTTGATCCTGATTGCAGAATGAACCCTATTTTGCTTAAACCAAACTCTGATACTGGAAGCCAGATAATTGTCTGCGGCAAACCGGTCGGCAATATGTCTGTCCTTGACTATAACGCCTACAAACCCAAAGTTTGGAACTCAGTTTGCAAATCATATGATGCCCTGGCTGACGAATTTGATGTTGTGGTCCTTGAAGGGGCTGGTTCGCCAGGTGAGGTTAATCTTAAAGCCGATGATATTGTGAATATGCAGATGGCGCAGTACGCCGAATCCCCGGTCATCCTTGTGGGAGATATCGACCGAGGTGGAGTGTATGCATCATTTGTCGGAATTATGGAAGTACTTGCTGAGTGGGAAAGGCGGCTTGTTGCAGGTTTTCTTGTAAATAAATTTCGTGGACAGGCCTCTTTGCTGGAGTCCGCACATAACTATGTGAAGATGCACACTGGTCGCGATGTTCTTGGAGTTGTTCCATATCTAAAAAACCTGGGGCTTCCTGAAGAAGATTCTGTGTCTTTTAAAAAGGGGAGTTTTAACAAGAAACACACAGGAGAGGGAGTTGAAATTGTTGTTATAAATCTTCCTCATATATCAAATTTTACCGATGTTGAGCCTTTTTTGGAAGAACCCGATGTAACCCTTCGAATTGTTGAAAATGCCTCGGATATTGGTTCTCCCCAGGCAATCATCTTACCTGGTTCGAAAAACGTCATCCACGACCTTCAGTTTTTAAAGAACGGGGGTTTTGCTGAAAAGATAGGTCTCTGCATTGAAAACGGTTGTGAAATAGTTGGTATTTGTGGAGGATATCAGATACTTGGCAGAAAAATTAACGATCCCTATGAAATAGAATCAGTTGATGGCAAGTTGTCAGGTCTTGGTTATCTCGATATGGAGACTGTGATTGAACAGGACAAGAATCTCACCCGTAAATCAGGTCTACATGAACTCTCTGGAAAGAAAATATTTGGCTACGAGATTCATCACGGAAGATCTTCCATGGCTCAGTACCCAGTACTCCGCTTTGATGATGGGACTATTTGCGGACAGATGGAGCGATCAGAGAGGATTTGGGGCTGCTATTTACACGGAATATTTGACAGCGATGAATTTAGAAGATGGTTTATCGATAATTTACGTCAAAGAATTGGACTCCAGCCCATTCGAGATATACTAGCACCCTACGATCTTGAACTGGCCTTTGATAGGTTGGCAGCTAGTGTTAGAGAAAATGTCGATATGGATAATTTCTACCGCCTCCTGAGCTTATGATTTTCTACTCAATTTGCTGCTGGCAAGTATGATCTATTTTTTTCAACTTCTTTCGGCAATATTATTAGATGCCATTGTGGGAGATCCTCGTTGGTACCCACACCCGGTCAAAGGGATTGGCAAGTTGTGTTCTTTAAGTGAAGCCATTACTCGTTCAATAATCAGCAATCCCTACCTTGCGGGATTTGTTACTGTCATTGCTGTCATTAGCTCCACTGGAGTTATTGTTGCCTTCATTTTATTTGCAGCTGCTTCGCTATCCTCAATATTCGAGGGTGTGGTTGGGGTTCTGCTTTTGTATACGACCATTGCAGCAAGAGACTTGCTTCGCCATAGTAATGAGGTGTACGTGCAGCTTACCAATAATGTCACTCTGGAAAATGCTCGTTTTGCTGTTGGGAAAATAGTCGGGAGGGATACAAGTAAACTTGACCAAGACGGAATCTGTAGAGCCACAATTGAAACGGTTGCCGAGAATATGGTGGACGGCATTACTGCGCCACTGTTTTTCGCAATAATGGCGAGCTGTTTTTCGCCATTATTAAACTTATCGCCCATTACGTGTTCCGTTATCGGTGCGTTCTTGTATAAAGCTGTGAATACCATGGATTCAATGATCGCCTACAAAAACGACAAATATCTGAAATTTGGCAGAGTCGCTGCGAAACTTGACGATGCAGTGAATTTTTTTCCGGCTAGAATAAGCGGGGTTTGCCTGATTATGGCTGCATTTTTTTTGAAATTGGATTACAGAACTGCGGCAAAGGTATTTTTACGAGACCGATTGAATCATGCAAGTCCTAACGCCGGCCACCCAGAGTCTGCGACTGCTGGAGCACTTGGGCTAAGGCTTGGGGGACCTTCATCTTACTTCAACCAGATTGTCGAAAAACCTTTCATTGGCGCTACCGGTTCAGAGCCAACTCCTCTAGATATTAAGAAAACAAACCATCTTGTCATCGTCGGTTCGATGGTCTTTTTTGTTTTTATTGCTGGGGTGCGCTTGTTGCTGATTATATGATGTTATATTCTTGACTGGATTTTCAGACAAGGCGTGTTGCTAATCTACTTGATATTGCAAGAGCTTGAATTGCTTGGAATACGTACATGATGAGTATAAAAATTTTTCAGGGAGAAAATGAAAATGGAAAGAACGTTTGCTATTATCAAACCCAATGCATTTGCCGATGGTAACAGCGGTAAGATAATTAGTCACATTTACGAGGAAGGTTTTAAAGTTGTCGGTTTGAAAAAACTTTACTTAAGTAAGGTAGAAGCAGAAGGTTTTTACTATGTCCACAAAGACAGGCCCTTTTTTGGTGAGCTCACAGATTTTATGTCAAGCGGTCCTTGTGTTGTGATGGTTCTGGAAGCTGACAATGCAATTCAGAAATGGCGGGACTTGATGGGTGCTACTAACCCGGCAGATGCTGCTGAAGGAACTCTGAGACGTCAGTTTGGTGCATCCCTCGGGGAAAATGCCACACACGGCTCCGATGCTCCTGAAACAGCTGCGTTTGAAGTGAGTTATTTTTTCTCAGGTCTGGAACTGCTCTAGTCACAGCTTGTAAGCCTTGGGCGGCCTGAGCAAAGGCTGCTCAAGTAATTGCTGATCATCAATTTTCCTCTATTTACCCTATTTACAACGTTTGACGATACAATCCAATTGACCTTCATGGAGCAGAATATTTATTTCTTCCCCTGCGCATGTGTCAGAGGATCTGGTAATCACTCGGTACGACTCATCTTTTTCACAGGGTTTTCTAACAATTGAATACCCTCTACCTAGGGTGGCAAGAGGGCTAACGCTGTTTAAGAGAGTGGCTTGTTCCGCAAGCAACATTTGTTTTCGTTCAAGAATACGCTCTATGTGGTTTTGTAATTGAAAAATTAGAAAATGAAGATGTTTTTCCTGCAGTTTGATGCGGTTTGATGGGTTCTGAGATTGCAGCCGGCGAATACAGGAGCGTAATCTGTTTTCTCTGCTGATTAAATTTTTTGTTGTTGCCTGAAGAAAGTAGGATTTACTCAGCTGTAAACGAAAATCCGAATCTTTAAAAAGAGATCTCATATTTCCAAGCATTCGAATGCTGTGGCGTAGACGCTGTTCCTGGAAAGACATTTTTCGAAACAACTGATTTATGAGACCGTTTTTCAAGGTCATAAGACGGTGGCGCAGGGCATCGGTATCGGGGACTAATTTCTCTGCTGCCCCCGTAGGAGTTGGGCAACGGAAATCGGCACAAAAATCGGCGATAGTAAAATCGACCTCATGCCCGATTCCGGTAACAATAGGTACCGAGGAATTATGGATGGCCTCGGCAACCACTTGCTCATTGAATGCCCAGAGATCTTCTAGTGAACCTCCGCCTCTGCAAAGAACAATAATATCGACATCCGGTAGAGTATTTGCGATTTTTATTGCAGCAGTGATTTCGCCGCTGGCCTCTTTGCCCTGGACCCGGACTGGAAGAATTTGAATTTGTATCGGTGACTTCCTTAGTGCGACAATTTTTAAAAAATCTTGAATTGCTGCTCCTGTTGGCGACGAGATGACCACGATTTTGTTGGGATAGGGTGGAAGAGTTTTTTTTACCTCGGCGGCGAAATAGCCCTTTTCTGATAAATATATTTTTAATTGTTCAAATTCTTTTTGAAGTTTACCAGTTCCAAAAAGCTCTACTGAATCGACAATGATTTGATATTCACCTCGGGGCTCGTAAACTGAAATTCTTCCAAAACAGATAACCTCCTGGCCATCTTTTAATGAAAGGTCAACAAAACGTTTTTGTTGTTTAAAAAGTACTGCACGTATTTGGGCAGAACCATCTTTTAAGGTGAAGTAGGAATGCCCGGAGTAAGGCATTTTAAAATTTGAAATCTCTCCGCTTATTCTTATGAAACGAAAGTCACTTTCAAGAATTTTTTTAATGGATCGTGTCAGCTGGCTTACGGTAAGGATAGCCTGAGTTTGGGCTGTATTCATTCTCTTTGATTTTTAATGGTCTAAGAAGAGGTGACTGGAGGTTTACGCATGGACAGACATCCAGCTATATATTATATTGTCCGCTTTATTGCTTTTGACAGAAATGTACCATACATAAAAAATTTGAG
>Ga0070728_10003587_pt1 | contig 16983 bp, 18 predicted proteins | sample tdDd471_FD_66723 | JGI IMG/M metagenome (GOLD analysis project Ga0070728, IMG submission 66723) | Marine sediment microbial communities from the Atlantic coast under amendment with organic carbon and nitrate - tdDd47.1 | ecosystem: Environmental > Aquatic > Marine > Coastal > Sediment | place... | reverse complement strand
TTGACGTTGCGAGGCTTGCCCTGGCTGGCGTGGAAGATCTTGCGGGCCGCGTCGTCGGACAGGACCGCGGGATCGACCTCGGCGCGCTCGAGGTGGAAGCGCAGGTAGTTGGGGTTCCGGGAGGAATCCTGAAATTTGTAGCGCTAAGACGAAATTACTGGGGTTTTGGCCACAGTTCCAGAGGAGCGACTCCCAAGAAGCGCCGCGAAAAAGCCAATGATTCCACGCTACCGCTACAAATTTCAGGATTGATGCGCGAACCCCAAGTGCGGCAAGGATGAGCTGGTCCTCTTCCGGCAGAAGCTCGAAAACCGTAGCGCGAGGTGCGGACTCGGCTTCCTTGTCTCGTTGAACGGATTCGCGAGAACCGTGACCAAAGAGATGCTTCGCGGTTCGAAGGAGGCCGTCCTGGTCGTGCCGATTGACGGGAAGCTGCTGCGAGGCGCTGTGCGTGACGGGAACTTCAGCGAAACGCTTTTCGTCGCCTGGCAGGCGGCGGTGATGACGTAGTCGTCGGCGCGACCCATCCCGGCCGGTGGTCACACGACCCAACAGCCCGTCGAGCGTCCGCTTAGCGTATACGGCTACACCAATCTGCCTGGCACCCTGGATCCGTCGAACGGATACAGAGCTTCTACTGCGGCTGCTCGTACTCGCGCCCCGAGGGTCGGCGAGGTACAGCTCCGGCGGGTCCCCCCCCCAGGTGGTCCGGGTCCTCAACGGGCTCTGCGGGCCCGCCCCGCGGTGCGAGCTTGAGTGCGAGCACGTACCCGAGGCCGAGGTGCGTCGCCCGTCTACTCCGTCGTAGGAGGTTCGGCCTGTTGGCCTCCATCGGCGCCGGATGCCGTACCCTCACGCTGGCACCAACTCATAGTGACAACCGTGGGTTGGTTCGGGCTGTTGAGCGATGCACACAGGGGAGCACCGTCCCAGGGCCCAACCCCGGCTCCGCGGCCCGTCGAGCAATCGTGCACGCGGCCATTGGCGGTTGTGTCCAGCGTCACGATGCGACAGGCGCCATCGACAAGCGGGAAGTTCGAGGTGCCGGCTGTCCACCGGCGAGGGCCGAAACACTGGTTGCATGAGGGAACGGGTCGGGCCTGTCCCGTGTCTACTCGCACGCGCTGATCTCCGGTCACACCAATTGCCTGGCCATCGTCGGATATCAGAACAGCGTGAACGACAAGTTCCCCGTTGGCGGTTGTGCGTAGCGGTCGACCCGACGAGTCAACCAGCATACTGGTTGTCGAACATGAGGCGACGAGCAATCCAACCGCGACCATCGAAAACCTGCTCATGGCCGCAGGCTACGGATCGGAGAAGACGATGGCAACAGCAGCGTCACCAAGCATCTTGCGGCGCCTATCGATCGCCTCGCGCAGCGCTTCGATCCCGAGGTTTCCGAGCACGAGGAGTCGCTCTCGATCCTGCTCAACAGCTGCGAGCCGTTCCTCCGCCTTGCCCATCTTGCCAGCCAACTCGTGGACCGACTTGGCGATGTCCGCAGTCCACTCCTGATAGTGGCTACGGTAGACCGATGCCCGGTCCGGCCCATCGATCCACCGCTTGGTAGAGCGCACGATTCGCACCCCCGCCTTCAACGGGTTGAGATGAGAAGATCGGTCGGGTCGAAATCGTCGGTCATCCTGAAGCTCCTCGTACAAGTCCTCGTCAACGGTCACCGTATCGCCCAACGTTGCCCGCCCTAGGGCCACCATGGTTCGCGTGCCCACTCGACGTTCGCCGCCCGGTTGGCGCGGTCCCAGCCGCCGAGCGCCCGCATCGCGTTGAACGGCCCGATCGCGTCCTCGGTGTCGCCGAGGTTCCAGACCGAGAGCACGAAGTGGGCGCAGTTGAGCTCGTGTCGGCTGGCGCCGCCGGCCTCCACCCATCCGAGCAGGGCCACGGGGTCCCACGGGGAGGTGCCCGGCGGCTCGATCGAGCGCAGCGAATGGAAGGCTCGCGCGAGCTCGGTCATCGCGACCTGCGAATCGCCGTAGCCCCTGTCGAAGAGCTGGCGCGCGCGGCGCGCGCCGTTGATTGCGTCGAGCACGTCCCGACGGTCGGCCTCGTCCGACTCCAGCATGAGCGCGACGTCGACCACGAGGAGCTCGCAGCGCGAGCACGCGCCGTAGAGGGCACCCGCTCGCGGCTGGCCAGTCGCGTAGCGCCGCGTCGAGCGGAACGCGCCCGAGGGCTCCTCGGCGGTCACGTCGAGCGGGCGGTGGCAGAGGGGGCAGTCGGCGTCGATCATCGGGCGGACTCCTCTTCGAGGATGCGCCGTACAGACGCGCGACCGATGCCGGTCTGACGGGCGATCTCCGAAATGTTGGTGACGCCCTCCCCCCACAGCCGGAGGACCTCGGGGGCCTTGAGCGCGGCCGACTTGGGCCGACCGAGGTGACGGCCCTCGCGCCGAGCTTGCTCGATGCCGGCGCGGACGCGCTCGCTCTTGATCTCGCGCTCGAACTCGGCGAACACCGCGACCATCCCCGCCATCGCCCGGCCGGTGGGCGTCGTCAGGTCGAACGCCTCGGTGAGCGAGACGAAGGCGACCCCGAGCTCCTGCAGCTCCTGGAGGGTGACCACGAGATCGGAGAGCGAGCGCCCCCAGCGGTCGAGCCGCCAGACGAGCACCGCGTCGAGCTCGCGCCGACGCGCGGCCTCGAGGAGCTCGTCTCGCTTCGGCCGACGCTTCGCCCCCGAGCCAACTTCCTCGACCTCGCGCGCGACCGCCCAGCCGCGACGCTCGACGTACTCGCGGAGCTGGCGCTTCTGCATCGCGATGGTGTGCTGCCCGGGAGCGGACACGCGCGCGTAGATCGCGACCCGGAGGGGGTGGCCAAAAACCTCCTCCGAGCCCCCCTTCGAATTCCGGGGCTTTTTGGCCTTCCGACGTCGCGAATCCGGCATGGCCATAACGTATACCTTGTGGCCGGTCATGAGGGGACACATGCTGCTCCGGAAGACTGATCGGGTGTCCAGGTCGTACGGGGCGGGGCATCCACACCTAGGGTGAGGGGCACGACGCGCCTCCGACCGGCTCCACGGCCGCTCGTCATCTGAAGGAGTCCCCGACACATGACCACTGAATCCGCCGTCGCCGGCACCCTGAAGACCTTGCTCGAGACGACGAGCAAGATCCCGACGCACTTCCTCGTGGCGCTCACGATCGCAGGAGCGGTCTTCCTCCGCTTCCCCGCCTGGTGGGGCTCCGTGCCCGGCTGGGCATTTCCGGCGGTTCTGACGCTCACGCTCATCTGCGGCGTCTGGGTGAGCTCCCGTCTCCTCGGCCAGCTCGGTGACTGGCTCAAGGAGCGGCTCCGTCAGCGCCAAGCCCGGAAGAGGACCCTGAACTTCCTCGCGACCCTCGGCGTCGACGAGAAGCGAGTCCTCGCCCGCTATCTGCGGGCTGATGTCGGGACGATGGCCCTCGACTACACGGCCGGCATCGGAAACGCCCTCGAGTCGGCCGGGGTGCTCGGCCGCACCAGCGGCCTCGGGTGCGGCACCTCGTTCCCCTACACGCTTCAGCCTTGGGTGCGCTCGCATCTACGAGCCAACCCCGAGCTCGTCGGTCTCACTCGGGACGAGTTCGGCAAGCTGGACCTCGAGCGGGAGAAGCGCGATGAGTTGCTCTACTGGTCGGCGTGACGTTCACCCAGGCCGACAGCTAGGTCACCGCCCTCTACTTCACTGTCCTGAGCCTCGGCCAGGCGCCGCAGGTCCTCCGGCTTGGTGAAGACCGCGTGCAGGATGCTGGGGCTGCGGGACCGGTCCTCGACGTCCGCGACGAGAGTCTCAAGTGCCTCCCACGCCTCGCGCGGAGTACCCCTGACCACCCATTGCAGAGCGCCACTCGTCCGGACGGGCACGACGAAGGTCGCATCCCCGTCGGCATTCGACGTGATGGTGAACGGCGCCGGCTCCGAACTGGCTACGCATACGGCCGTCTTCCCGCCGAGCTGCCCCCAGAATACAGCGGTGACCACAGACTCGAGCTCCTTTGGAAGTGCCCGTGCGGCTTCAGCGGTAAGGGTGAACTTGACCTTGCCCACCTGGGTGTCGGCGGCCAATGCGACGCAGTCCTCCCGACGACCGTGACCATCCATGAGATCCGCGGTCGTGACGTCGAGCGTAAAGGGGAGCCCCACGTCGACGGCGAACTGCGCCGCCGTGCGCACACACGTCAGCCCCGGCACTCTCGACACGTTCCAGTCATCGACGAGCACGTCAGCCACGACGATGGCCCGGCCACGGATGAGCAGAGAGAGTCGGCATCCCTTGCGACCGAGCAATTCGCAGGCGCGCGCAGAAGTCCACCAGGCCTTGAGCGTGTCCTCGCGATCGACCTCGGTGCTGGCGCTTACTCGAACTCGATCACCGATGCTGCGAACTTCCAGGAGCCCGGCCTCGAAGCGCCACACACACGAGCCCTCCGGCACCTCGTCAAGGCGCAGCACCTTCAGCGGACTCCAGAAGCGGCCCGGGACATCGACCCACTCGGCGCCAACCTGGAACCGGAGGATGGTGGCTTCGCCGATCGACTTGATCGTGACGAGCCTGTCGGGTCCTACAAGCCCCGGGATGTCGTGCTCGATTCCGAACCGTCGCTCCGATGCGTGCTCCACTTCGGCGCGGAAAAACTTCAGCTCGCCGAGCAGGTGGGCGCTGATGTCCGCCGGGGCAGCGGCGATTCGCATGGTCGTCGGCGCGACGCCATAACCGACCGAGTCGCGCCACGCCTTCTTGCGAGAGGCGTAGGTCGCCGCGTTGCCGACCAGATCGCGAAGCCGTTCGAAGACGGCTTTGGCGCCCAGTTCAACCTGGTGCTCCTTTGACCACCGAACCCGGAACTCGTCCTTGGGGGTGGGCTCACGGTCAAGTCTTCGCAGTTCCGCAAGCACCTCGGCGCCGAGCAGCTCGTCGACATGCCTAACGAACACGGCCTTCTCGCGGAGTCGCTCGTCGAGGTGGATCATGACGATGAACACGGGGAGCGGGTGAGACACGAAGTTCCGACACGTCCCCAGCTTGAGCGCCTCGCTCTTCGTGTTCTTCGTGCTTGCCTTGACTTGCACGTAGGCATGGATGACGCCCGGCTGGGCATCGACCCTTACGATGGGGTCCTGGGGCAACGGGAGCTCCACGACCCAGTCGACGCCGACCTCGTCGGGCTTGGGGCTAGCGCACTCGATATCCAGCTCGGACGCCCAATGCTCGAACACACCCTCACCGGCGCGTCCGATCTTCGAGTTCCGGCGGCTCATCGACACCCCCCTGGCGAGCTGCTGACGCTTGCCCATAGTTGCTCCCGCGGTTGCCTTCGGTCTGGATCTTTGCCTCTGGCTGGTCAAGATTGTTTGACCGGCGCCATGAGCGCCTGACCCCTGCGCAGAAGCCGGGCCCCCTCTTCCGAAAGCCGGTCCCGCTCTGCGTGGTCGCCGCGGTGATGCGCGAGGCGGGCTTCGTTCACCGCGATCGAGCCCTCGAGGATCAGTCTCCATTTCGTGACGTCGTCCGTCGACGTTCGGAGCAAGTCGAGTGCCCTGCGCGACAGCACGACAAGCTGCTCGGTCTCCTCAATGGTGATCTCGTCGCCGGCCTGCTCCTTCGCGGCCAGGCGGCCGGCCTCTTTCGTGTACTCGAGCCACTCCGGGTGCTCCCCAAGTACGGGCATGGCGCACCTCCTTTGGCAACTGGACGTCGGCGCGCGGGACCGACTGACGGTTCCTCAAACTTTTCACACCGCGAGGTCCATCTCATCTCGTTGTCCTTCCGGACATGATCCCGAATCGTCCTTTGTTCCGTCAGTCGCTCGATCCCGAGCGCGTCCGTGGCGGCATGAAGCCGAAGACACCCGCTCGACGCTCCCGCTGGAAGTCGCTCGGCCCCGCCTCTGCGGTGGTTCCTGGGGGGCGCGTCTTTCGGCGCCGGCACCTCCAGGTCATCTCCGCGATCAAGGCCGGCGAGTGGCACGTATCGGTCTCCTCGCTTCGGATGGGCACGGTCTCCGACGAGAACCTCGAGCTCGTCCGCGAGGACTTCGGGATGCAGGGCGCCGTCGAGGAGCGGGGCGCCCTCCGCGGAAGGCGTGTGCGCCACCTGTGGCCCGCACTGGAGCTGGCAGGGTGAGCGTCCTCGACACCTGCCTCTTGCTCAGCGTCGACGCCGAGGAGAACCGGTTCCGGTTCTTCGCGATCGAGCTGCGCGCGCGGGACGACGGTGCCGCTGAGATCCGTCGTCGCTGGGGCCGCGTCGGGACCGATGGGCGCGTCGACGTCGAGGTCTTCGAGGACGAGGCGCAGGCCCGGATCGCCTGGGACGCCCTCGTGCGGCGCCGAGAGAGGCGGGGGTACGTGGCCGCGGCCACCGCCGACCTCCGGACCGCGCGCCGGCTACTCGCGTGGCACCGCTCGCGGCGACTGTCTCCGCGGCAGCTCGCCTTCCCCGTCGCGGCGGGGTTCTAGCTCATGGAACCGAGAGGGTGTCTCGGTAGTAGGGGCCGAAGTCGCTTCCGGATCGGGGAAGGATGAGGACGTCATAGGTGCCCGATGGTGGGGCGGTGAACCGTCCGCTGAACCACCCGTCGCCCGCCACGGGGTCGTCTCCGGTTCCGTCGTCGACGACATTGGTGCTGGATCCGGATACGTCCCAGCCACCGATCGTGATGCGGTCACCGTCGGGTCGTGCAGTGTCGAACTGCACCGAGATCCTTGCCGGGCTGCCGGCGAAGAGAGGGCCCGTTTCGGTCGCCACGATGCGGGGCGTACCTGTCCCTGGGTCGGGTGCCGAGGCCAACATGATCGTGCCCGTAATCGTGCTGTCGCTGGGGCCCGTGAGGAGCGGGTCACCGCGGAGCATCAGGGTGACCTCGTCGCCCACGGAAACCGCGCTCGTGTCGCTCGTCGAGCGGTCGACGCGCGGCTGGACGCTCACCCGTAGCACGCTTCTCGCGCCACCTGTCCCGGTGACCGACCAAGCCGAGTCCGAGACGGTGTAGTCGCCGGTGGAAGGGACGAAGCTCTGGTTGACGTCGAAGGAGAATTCCATTCGACCGCCGCTGATCTCGAGCTGCTCGACGTAGCGGGTGCTGCGTGTGGGGACGAACGACCACTCGAAGCTGGCGGCCGAGGAGTACGTGCAGCAGGTCTCCTCGGACATGAGGCCCGCGGCTTCCACCGTGAGGCAGAACTCGTAGTACCCGGCCGCGTCGGGGGTGAAGGTGAAGGTCGGCGTCCCCGGGTCGGTGAATGATGCCGTGCTGCCCGACGGTGCGGAGGCGAGCCGCCAGGCGATCGCGGAGATTAGATCGTCGTCGGGGTCGGTTCCCTCACCCGAGATAGTCATCGCGTCGGGGAATAGCGTCGCCCCGGAGTTGCAACGCGCTCTTGGAGGACGGTCTCCTCCGGCGTCGCCGCCACCGTCCGCCACGATCGATGCGTCGGGCCCCGCGTCCATCCCGTCCGGGCCTGCGTCTCCCCCGCCGTCCAGCTCGCCGCCAGCGTCTACTCCGGCATCAGGTGCCGCGCCTGCGTCGGCGCCCGCATCGGCTTCGCACATGCAGGACTCGAATCCACTGCCGTCCTCACGGCAAGCCTGGAACCCAGAGCAACCGCCGCTGCCCGTACATGAGATCGACTCCCCCACTCGGCAGACGGGGGACTCTCCACCGCATCCCAGAAACGTGAGGGCCAGGGCGAACAGGCAAAGGGTGCTCGGGAGGTTCCGTATGGCGTTCATCGGCTTCGGTGTTCGCGGTCGTAGGATCGGAGCCCGCGCTCTGCGTCGCGGCAGTAGCTCAGGGCCCTGTCGAGGCAGGAGACGCAGAGATGGACATGAGTCGCCGCCTCCGACAGTCCCATGGCCGTCGGGCTGTCCCGCACGATCGACTCGGCGTCGGTGCGGAGCTGTCGGCCGCGCGCCTGGAGCTGCCTCATCCGCTCGCCGCACTGGCGCAGGGCGTTCAGGTCGTTCTCTCGGTTCCGGAGCCGTTCCATCCGGCGACCGTCCGCGATGAGCGCAGCGAGCTCTCGGCGGACCCGTCGCGCCTCCGCGCGCCGATCTCGGGCCGCGGTTCGTGCCTCTGTGGCAGTTCCGATCGAGAACGACTCGGACGCCTCGACGACTCGGCCCACGACGCCGTCTGCGACGAGGGGGCCGCGGAGGTTGGCGCCGTCGTCGCCCAGGATCGAACGGATGGCCTCGGGCTGCGTGCCGACGATGGGCATCGTGACCCCGGCGGTGTAGCGACCTGGCCCGAGCGGCTCGCCCCGGTCCGAGAACGTCTCGGACACGGCGCAACCCGAGCTGACGCTGGCTCGGGACTGACGCATCCGGTCGGGCGTCGGCCCTCGCACCGAGAACATGAGGTTCGTCTGATCGGGGAGGTTCGTGCGAACCACGATGATCGGGCGCCCCTGGTCGACGTTCGTCGGGTGGACCTCGAGGGCGACCCTGCGTTCGAGCGGGGGGAGCTCGTTCTCGAGCTCGGCGCAGGGAGATGGGGGCGGCTCCGGATCAGGGCTCGGAGTCGTGGGGGCCGCCGCGGGTGGTGCAGGTTGGGGGCTCGTTGCCGGGGGCGTCGTCTGTGGCGCGGGCTCCTCGCCGACCGCCGGGGGCGGTGCCGCCGGCAGGCTCATCATCCCGCTGCACGTACAGAGGAAGCACCCGCCTACGAGGACCAGTCCGGCGCAGCCGAGCCCGACCAGGATCCAGGTCGTCGTGCTCTTCCCGCCGCCTTGGTTGTCCGCGGTCACGTCGGCGCGTCAGAACCGCTCGAGGTGCCAGGTCAGAGTGAACCCGGCCTGCCCGTTTCCGACGTCCCGTTCGCAGTTGAGGGTCTGCGTCGTTCCGCCGAAGGCAGCGTCCGACAGGCCCGAGTAGAAGCAGCGCCCGATCACATCATGCGCGGTGGCGTCCTCGTCCCACGCGGTGAAGTCGATGTGAGTCTTGATCGCGTCGGCGCGGACGTTCGAGGCGGTCGCGCCACCCGAGAAGTCCACGGTGAACGTGTCGGAGCCGGCGCCTGATCGCGACGGCGACGCGGACTCCGAACCGACCCGAACCTCGATGAACGGGTCCGGGGCCCCGCCGAGCGCGTCCCAGGCGTCGCCGGAGGTGTTCTGCGTGTTCACGGTGAGCCGCTCGAGGACGACGTTCCACCGGGACGCGGGATCGACCACGCACGCTCCGGCGCCGGAGCACGTGAAGGCGGGATCGCAGATCATGCAGACGTTGCCACCGGAGCCACAGCCCGACGGGGAGTTGCCGCTCACGCAGGCGTCTCCGTCGCAGCACCCGGCGCAGTTGGTCGGGTCGCAAGTGGTCATGCAGGAGCCACAGTCCCCGGGGCAGCTCGAGCACGTCTCGTCGCCGTCGCAAGCACCGTTGCCGCACGTCGGAGCGCACGGGCCGCAGTCGGCCACGCAGCTCGTACACGACTCCGCGAGGGCAGCGTCGCAGGTCCCGTCGCCGCACGCTGCGCAGGAGCCGCAGTCACCGGGACAGCTCGAACAGCTCTCCCCCGCGCTGGGCTCGCAGAACCCGTCGCCGCAGCCCGGTGGGCTCGACTCGCACGCCGTCAGAAGCCCGGCGGCCAGCCCCACGCAGATGAACAGTCGTCGCATCACTCCCCCCGTCTCGGCCGGCCCCCCGGCGTGTCCGTCGAGGGTGCCTTTACTACGGCGCCGGGTGCAACGGGGAGGGACTAAAGTCCTCAATTAGGCTCCAAGAGTGCCGCAGCGCGTCGGAGCCGCGCCGCCGCTCGCTTTCGTGCGTTCGCCCGGCGTCGTCGTGCGACGTGCGGCTCGACTTCCCAAAGGGAGGCAGGGGCGAACCGGCTGGATATCGCCTCACCGTCGTCCAGGCCAAACACCGCTTCGAGCGCGGCAAGGGCGAGCGGACTCCGTGCGAGCTGGGGGAACGCCGTGAGCAAGAACGCATTCGCGCGGTCGTCGGTCTCTTCGGCGGGTCGGCCGACGTCGCCAGGGCCCCGACGGCTGCGCCGTGTCGCCCGCCACGCATCCACGCTCTGACGATTCGTCCCGCAGCCGAAGCGACCAGTTACACCGTTTCGGGCGTTAGCCAACCACGCGGCGCCTCGACAGAACGCCCAGGTGAGAACGCGCGGATCCTCCCGAATATCGGCCCCGAGAAACTCGGAGAGCATCGCGATCGCGTCGGCGCGTGCGATCGGTCCCGAGCCAAACTGAAACCTCTTCGACGTCACGCAGGAAGGCTGCAAGAGCTGGGTGGCTGACGCACGGGAAGTAAAGAGCCGTCAGTCGGCATCGTCCGGCGGCCACCAGTCGGGATCGCTAACCTCGACGACGGGAGCCGTCGTGAGGTCGCCGAGGGCCGACGAGTTCGTGTGGAAGGCGCGAGGGACGACGAAGAAGCGATCGCCGGCGTTGTCGCGGACGTAGAACCTCTGCACGTCTTCGCCTGAGCGGCGAGGGTGAGGGACCGCCCACTGCTGAAACCACGTGCGCAGCTCGGAGCTGAGCCGGCTGAAGGTGACCTCCGTGGAGCCTGCTTGGAGTCCGATGGCAGAGCGCGCGTGTCCGAGGGTGGTTCCGTCCTCGTCGACGAAAACGAACGGCGCCGTTTGCCACCAGGGGGGTGCGGGTCGAGCGCGGGCCATGGCCGAAGCGTGCCACTGCCCAGACGGGCCCGCACCGTCCGCTGCGGCGCGGCAGTCGAGGAGCGCCCGGGCGGCCTTCGAGGCGGCGTCGCGCTTGCTGCGTCCGACGGCCTCGGCGAGCGTTGTGGAGCCGTCGAGCGAGACGAGCTGCGCGGTGGCTCGGAACCGAGAGTCCTCCAGGTCCAGGCCGCTGTCGGCCACGCTGATCGAGCTGGACAGGAGGTCGCCCTTCTGGACGAGCTCGTTGAGCACCGTCCGGGCGTCAACTTGCTCCGACATCTGCTCCAGGAGAGGTAGGAGCGCCTGAGCCGCTGCTTGCTCGGCGAGCTTCCGCTGGCCGGCGCGAAACCACGGGGTCACGAGATCGAGCGTGTCCAGTCGCGCACGTACGAGCATGCCGCTGCCCTCGCGGCGAGCCTCGAACCGAGGTCGGGCCACGGGGGGCTTCTGACGCTGGGTCCATTCGAACGCTCGGCCCTTGGGGTTGATCGAGCGAAGGCGCTCGGCGAGGTCCTCGTCGACGTCGAAGACGTCGTCGTCCTCCCGCGCCGCGGTACGGGCGGGCTTGGGTCTCAGCTCGTCGAGCTCCTCGAGCAGCTCGCGGGCGGCGAGCTGCTCGGCCATCTTGCGCGACCAGGCCCACTGCGCCCCGCTCGACAGCTCCCACTCGTCGACGTCAACGACGAGCTCCACCTGGTGCCGATCCCCGACGCGCCGGTGTCGGACGCGAGGTGCAGAGACCCCGAGCTGGGCGCAGCGCTCCCACAGGCGGCCCTTGGGGTTCTCGCGCTTGAGCTGCGCTTCGAGGTCGTCGCTGTCGGATGCCATGCGAGCGGGTCTTCTATCCCGACGTGCCGGCCGAGTCCGCCCACGCTATGATCCCAGCGCGTGCCCAACCGGTGCGCGTCGTCGGGGTGACATCCGGCGGCAGGACCCGAGCGAGGCGTGAAGCCTCACGAGGACGAGACATGAAGAACGAGAATGAGGAGCGCGCCAGTGCGTTCTCCGCGACGATCGACGATCTCAAGCAGGCCCTCTTCGACGCGGAGGATGCTCTGAACGACCTTCGGGATAAGGTCGCCGTCGAGGTCGTGTTGTGCCACGGCGCTGACGAGGGCTTGGAGACTGACGGAACGCCGGTCGACATGCGCTGGGGCGACATGATGACCTTCGAAAAGGTCGGCAAGGGTTGGGGGCTTTGCTACTACCGCTCGTGGGAGGATGCCGATCCGACCGACCGGGTTCGCAAGAGCCCGATCGGCGACGCCCCCCTGCGGATCCGGAAGTTGGCCGCGCAGAAGTTGCCTGAGTTGCTCGAGGCGATCCGCCAGCGGCGCAATGAGGAGCTTGAGGAGCTCAAGCAGGCGGCCGAGGCGGCGCGCGCGTTCGCCGCGCGCGTCTACGCTGAGGAGTCGACCCGTGGTTGAGCGTCACGGGGACGACGACGCCAACCAGATCGAGTGCGAGGGGAGAGGGCGAGGCCGGCAGCTTCGCCTTCGTGCGCGGGGTCGGTTCGCGGTGCTCGTGCTTGGCGGTGTTTGCACGGTCGCGATCGTGGCGGCCGTCTACCTGCTGCGTTGATCAAGCGGCGCGGCTGCACCAGCCGGGGCCTGCGAGGAGCTGGAGGTGGTACCGCGCGGGCCGGTCCCGATGGAGCTGGCCGTTGGTCGACTCCAGAAGGAACGGCCCGTGCTCGTCCACTCCCTCCACCCATGCGTGCCCTCCGCAGAGGACGGGGCCGCAGAGGTGGCCGACGGCCACGGCCGCGTCGACGCCGGTCGCGAGAAGGATCGACGCGCCGAGGATCGTCAGGTCGTCGCAGTCACCCTTGCCCTCGTGGTCGTACAGGGTCGTGTGGGGAGAGCACCAGCGGTCGCAGCCGGGTGGGTCGTGCCGGTAGGCTAGGTCGCCCGTTCGCAGCGCCACGGGGACGGGATGGTGGTCGTCGGGATCAGGAGGTGTTCGACCTCGGACGGGCGAACGAGCTGTTGGATGGCCGCGCAACGAGCGTGGCTCGTGAGATGGACGCACAGGCAGCTCGGGCAGGTCGTCTGGAAGAAGCGCGGCATGGTCAATCCAGTCTACTGCCTCGTCTCGGCAGTGTGCTCAGGTGCGGCAGCTTCCTGTTCTTACGCGCGTCCCCCTGCGCGCTCACTCGCACGCGCGTACGACGTTTTCTCCACGGTTTGCGACATGCTCAATCCGTCGTTGGGCTTCGTCGGTTGCGCCAGGGGATGGGTTGAGATCAGCGGCCATTCGGCCGAGGGCAGTCAACTCGGCGCGCGAGGTGGCGCTCGTCGTCTCGGCGGCGATCTGGATTCGCTGAACAGATCCGCGATCGACCTGATCGGTTTCCGACCAGCGGTCCCGGAGGGCGAAGTCCACGGCGACTACGAGCTCGCTCACCATGTCGGAGCACGAGGGAGGGGAGATGTACCACCGCAGCTGCCCCCAGAAGCAGCACGTGAGTACAAGGCAGAGGAGGGCTGCGCCCGCTCCTACGAGTAGCTTTCGGCGGCGCGAGTCTTTCCTCGGAGTGGGTGGCGGCGGTGGGGTGGGATGCACCGGGCGAACCTACGTCTTGGGCAGCGAAGAGTACATGTCCCGCTCGGGCTCGGGGGGGGCCGGGTCCGGGGGTTCAGGTACGGCGACTCCACGCCCACGCCCCGAGCCCGCCCACGGCCGCGGCGGCGACGGCCGCGGCGATGACCGGCGCCGCGGTCGCCTCGGTGTGCGCCTCGATCGTCGGGAGGGAGGTCCACCCGAGGCTCGCGGCCGTCGCGATGAACGTGTTGTGGATGCGCGCGACCCGGACCGAGCCGGGGTGCCGCCCGATGAACGACATGGCGACGTTGTGGGCGGCAAACTCGATCGCCTTTGGGACCGGGTTGCGGGTCTTGCCGGTCGCCCACGCGATCACGACGCGGCGCAGCTCGGGGTCGAGCTCGTTCCACGGCGTGCGCTGGAGTCGCTCGCGCGCGCGGAGTCGCGCTTCCGAGCACGCGGCCGTGCCGTGCCACCGCCCGCCCGGCCGGCAGAACTGACCCGTCGCGAGCCACCGGGGGTTGATCGGTTGGCTGTAGGCGCGGATCTGCGTGCTGAAGTCGGCGAAGCGTCGGCGGCCGTACTTGGCGCGCTGGCCCTGCGGCGTGAACAGCGCGGTCATCGACCAGAGGACGGCGCGCGCGTCGTCGGCGCGGCCCTCGCGCCGGAGTGTCTCGCCCTCGACCATCCGGGCCGCCCAGAGGAGATCCGTCTTCGTGAGCCGGTAGCGCCAGCCTCCGGCGACGATGCTTCCGGGCTTGATCGAGGGCATGGCTCAGGTCTCCTCGTCGTTGCGCTTCGACCAGCGCCGGTACCCGTAGACGGCAGCGACGCCTACGGCCGCGGCGCCGATGAGGATCGCGGCCCAGGGGACCGAGGTCTCGTCACGCGTCGCTCGCACGATCTGGTTCCACGCATGGTTGGCGAGCCGGCGGTAGCCCTCCCGCGTCTGATGCACGCCGTCGGCTGCCAGTGGGAGGTCCGGGAGGCGCATGTCGATCCAGAGGAAGCCGCGGCGCGTCGGGACGATCCGCGCTTCGAGCTCGGCCGCGCGCGCGCGGTCCTGGTCGGCGCTCGTGCCGGTGCGGGTGACCGTGTGCCCGCAGAACGCGATCAGCGCGTTCGGGTACTCGGCGCGGAGCCAGTCGAGGTTGCTGCGCAGCTCGAGGGGATCGGTCACCGCGCCGTTGCCTGAGAGCGCTACGAAGGGTGCCGGGCAGATTCGTGTAACCACATAGCGTAAGCGCGCCCTGGGCCGCGACGAGGGCGGCCTTGGGGCTAGCGGACGCTGGAGCCCGTCTGCGGCAGCCTCGGCCGATGCGATTCTCCCGCCGAGAGCTGGCCAAGCGTGCATCCCTGACGGAGCCGGAGCTCGAGGAGGTGTGGCGCTGCCGTCGCCGGCACAATCGGCTCGGCTTCGCATACCAGCTCGTGTTCGTCCGCGTCCTCAACCGCTTTCCGGCCCAAGTCCCGTTCGAGCAACTCGACGACCTCGTGTTGTTTGCTGCGATCCAGCTCGGGCTCGACCCGTCGCTCATCGACGAGTACCAGGCGTGGCAGTCGACGCTCTCGCGCCACCAACAACGCATCATCGACCTCCTCGGCCTGCGCCGCTTCGATGACGACGCGCGCCACGAGCTCGAGGTATTCGTGTTCGAGGCGGCGACGCGCCTCGAGCAGAACGCGACGCTACGCAAGCGCGCCGAGGAGTTCCTCGCCGAGCAGAGGGTCCTCCGCCCGGCGGACTCGACCATCGCCCGCATCGTCGGCGAGCAGCGCCAGCGCGCACGCGACCACATCTTCGGCCGCGTCGCCGAGGCGATCCCGGCCGAGGTCGCGCAGAAGCTCGAGCAGCTCCTCGTCGTCGCCGACGGCGAGACGGTCTCGCCGCTCCAGGCGATCAAGGCGAACCCGGGCCAGCCATCGGTGGCCTCGATGCACGTCGCCCTGCGGAAGCTGAAGTGGATCGAGGACACCGGCGTCCTTGCGCTCGACCTGTCGTGGCTCAACAGCAACTACCAGCGCGCCCTCTTCCATAAGGTGCGCAAGTCGTCGGCCCACCGACTCCGGGACGTGAAGGAGCCCGTGCGTCACGCCGCGCTCGCGTGCTTCCTCTGGCAGAGCTACGGCGACGCCGTCGATCAGGCCGTGCTCATGTTCTCCAAGCTGCTGACGAAGATGGAGAGCAAGGCATCGGCCGCGCTCGACGAGGCGATGCGCGAAGAGCGCAAGTCGATTCGGCGCGGCCTCGCTGCGCTCGCCGTTCTCGGCCCGCTCCTGCTTGACGAGACGATTCCGGAGACAGAGATCCGCGAGCGGTTCTTCGACGCGATCCCGCGCGAGGACTTCGTCGAGCGCGTGGCCCTGGCGACCGAGTGGGTGTCCGGCCGCAAGAGCGACCACCTCCACATGATCGTCGACCGCTACCGCACGCTGCGGAAGTACAGCCCGGCGTTCCTCGACGCGATCGCGATGCAACAGGAGGGGCGTGGAGAGAACGGGCCCACGCTCGAGGCGCTCGCCACCCTCCGCACGCTGAACGCGACGAACAAGCGCAAGGTGCCGGCCGACGCCCCGACCGAGTTCCTGTCGAAGCGGTGGCAGGCGCTCGTCGGCTCGGGCGACGAGATCAGTCGACCCGCGTGGGAGTGCGCCGTCCTCCTGAAGGCGCGGGACGACATTCGCACCGGCAACATCGCGGTCGAGCACAGCAAGCGCTTCGGCCACCTCGACGACCTCTTCATCCCCGAGGAGCAGTGGGTCGGGGTTCGCGATCGGTTCTTCGCGCGCTCGAAGCTTCCCGCCGAGAAGTCCGAGGTGCCCGCCTACCTCGAGCAGCGACTCACCGAGGCGTACGACCGCTTCCTCGCGGCGGCGCCCACCAACGCCTACGCCAGCGTCAACGACAAGGGGTGGCGACTGTCCACCGACCCGACCGAACGACTGAGCGCGGAAACGGACGCGAAGCTCACGCACCTAAAGAAGTGGCTCAAGGCGCACGTCCGCGGCATCCGGCTCCCGGACCTGCTGATCGAGGTCGACAACGAGCTCGGGTTCACGCAGCACTTCATGCCGGCGTCCAGGCGCGCAGCGCCCGACCCCGAGGAGGTCTGCACGATCCTCGCCGCGGTCATGGCCCAGGGCTGCAACATCGGCCCGCACACGATGGCGCGGCTCACCTCCGGCGTGACCTACGACCGGCTCAAGCGCGTGAGCGACTGGCAGCTCACCCGCGACACGCAGCGCGAGGCTCTGGCCGTCCTCGTGAAGGCCATCTCCGGCCTCGACACCTCGCTCTACTGGGGCGAGGGCAAGACCTCGGCCAGCGATGGGCAGCGATGGCGCTTTCGGCGCCGGGTCCTCCAGAAGACGTACAGCCCTCGGTTCAGCGACTTCGCGCTCGAGTTCTACACCTTCGTCGCCGACAACTACGCCCCCTTCTACAGCACGCCGATCGAGTGCTCGGACCGTGATGCGGCGACCGTGCTCGACGGGCTCCTCTACAACGAGAGCGACCTCGAGCTCGAGGAGCACTACACCGACACCCACGGCTACACCGAGATCAACTTCGCCGCGTTCGCGATGCTCGGCCGCCGGTTCAGCCCGAGGATCCGCGGCATCAAGAAACAGCGCCTCTACCGCGTCGACGACCGCGACTACGGGGCGCTCGCGAGTCTCGTGGGTCGGGCCGACCGGAAGATCGACCTGCGTCGGATCGCCAGCCAATGGGACCGGCTCGGGCGCTTCTATGCGTCGCTGGAGTGCGGCCACACCACTGCCTCGGTCGCGCTGCG
>Ga0070728_10003586_pt1 | contig 16984 bp, 12 predicted proteins | sample tdDd471_FD_66723 | JGI IMG/M metagenome (GOLD analysis project Ga0070728, IMG submission 66723) | Marine sediment microbial communities from the Atlantic coast under amendment with organic carbon and nitrate - tdDd47.1 | ecosystem: Environmental > Aquatic > Marine > Coastal > Sediment | place... | reverse complement strand
TTTGCTCCTGTACTGCGTTATTTTTTTCGCCAGATTGCCCGCATCTGGCTGCAAAAAATGCCTTGTCCAGAACAAAATTTGCCTCCAACTAACTCCTAAAGCAATTTTTAAACACGTTCTTAAAGCTTACTGGAAAACAGTTGCGGGTTACGAGTCATCAAACCCGCAACCCGCCAACCCGCAACTATCCCCAGCCAACAAAAAAGAAATAACCTTCTCTTACTCCCTATTCCAAGGCCAATTCCATCTTCTTAGGATACTTCACGCTATACGAGAATTCTAACAGCTTACTTTCATTGGGTTTCATCCTTAGTTCCCATTTGAGTTCGCCGGTCTTTTCATCGAATTTCGCTCCTTTCGCTTTACTCAGTTTCACTTCTATTTGATCCGTTGTGGTGACTGGAATTTGATCTAGGATAACAATATTGATGTCCTGGCGCTTTTTGTTGCGAATGTCTATTTTCCAGCCGGTATTCTGCGTTTGTTTGGCCCCTATAAATTGTCGGTCCTTGAATTGTGTATCCTTGCTGCGCTCCACGACGATCCCTTTATCTTGCCCTAATGATATATCTAGTGTATCTTTTGTGCTATTAACATCTAGTCGCGACTGCCCCAAAAATGTTCCTTCAAAGAACAGATTGGCCGTCCCACTCAATAAGCGGTAAGATTCCCAATTGGTAACCTGAGCCGTCAGGTAAGCATGGCGGTCAAGTTTTGGCGCTACGTAATATTCATAAGTAGCCGGCAATTCATATTCATCGATACCCACAGTATAGGCTTGTCCATTGCTAGGCACATCATAGGGTAATCGAATTTGGAATTCCCAGGAAGTCGTATTCTCTACCGCAGTCGCATTGGCAAATTGGGCAGGAGCCATTTCTTTTTTAGCTTTAAAGTCCATATCTGCCTCCGCTTCCTCTGTTACGATAGCCTCATCTTCATACCGCAAACCACTCGCTCGGTTTTTCTCTCTGAATGCATAAGCCTGCACGGGAGACAACCACCAAGGTAGAAGATTAGGTTTCGTTCCACTATTTCGAGGGCTCCCCGTCGAAAGATTCAGTTTCACTTGTTTCCAATCCTCGCCAGAATTTTGGTACACTTTAGCTTTATATTGTAGTTGAGCCGGGCTCTGGATATCTTTTACCCTGATATCGTAGAGCGGCGTCCATCCTGCGCTATTAATGAGGTAAGTCAACTTAAAAGAAGAGCGTGTCACAGCATCGGCACTTACGGCCACCAATAATTGACTCGTGGCCTTGGGTTGATATTTGGCTTTGAGAATTTGCAGTTGCTGGTCTATCTTGCTAATCTCTCCATTCAGTCCTTTTATTTTTTTGTTTATATCCAATTTTTCGAGCCGAATCTCCTTAATACGGGTGCGATAAAAAGCCGCAGTAGCCTTCAAGTTTTCTATATCTACGCCGTTTTGTTGACTAGCCAGGGATTTATTAGCGATAATCAAATTCTCTTCTTCTTGAAAAACGGATAAAATCGCTTTTTCCTCCGCTAATTGATCTACCAAGCCTTCTCTTTGTGTCTCCAACACCTTTAGTTCCTCGTCTTTTTCTGGTGGGGTGAGGTAGTCCAATTGATGATTGATGGATAGAATGGTAAAATCGCCCGTAGCTGAAAACTGGATGCTATTCACATCTATCTGAGGGGAAATACCCGTAAATAATAAGGTCGTTTGCCCCTTGGGGATATTGGTATTTCCAGTACGCGTCACTTGTGCGCCACGCTGAAAGACAGTTACGGCTTCTATGGTTGAAGGAATTTTATTTTCGATGCTGTTGGCCTGAGCAATGGCCACGATGCAGAAGGTAGTCAGGATTAGAATGATTTTTTTCATGGTTTTTTGATTTTTACCTATAGGATGTAGCTATTGTAGAAATTACATAAGGAAGTGGAAAAAATAAAAGCACAATTTTGGATTGTCTCCGTTTACCCACTACTTTAAAGGGAAAATTACCAAGCATGGATATCACTCAACTGAAGGTCATCAACAACACAGATAAGAATCGTTTTGAAGTAAGCGTCGATGGCCATACGGCGGTCTGTGAATACAAACTAGTAAAGGATCGGATCATTTATACCCACACCGAAGTACCAGTGGCCTTGGAAGGGAAAGGCATCGGCAGCTTACTAGCTAAAACAGCCTTGGAGTATGCCAAAACGGAAGGTTTAAAGATTATGCCTTTGTGTCCCTACATTGCTGGTTATATCAAACGGCATCCAGAATACAAGCCCTTTCTCATGCCTGGCTTCAATGTCGGATAAGAAAAAGTAAATTATGAGTTATAATGAAGTCATTGGCGTAGACCTAGGCGGGACCAAGGTACAAACGGCCCGGGTGAAAGATGGGGAAGTAGCAGATTCCTATAAGCAATTGATCACCTCTCAAGGATCCGAGGAACAAGTTATTCAAGAGATAACATCGGCTATACAGGCGGTCATGACCTCGAGTGTGCAAGCCATTGGTATTGGCGTCCCTAGCGTAGTAGATATTGAAAAAGGAATAGTCTACGATGTGCAAAACATCCCCGCTTGGCAGGAAGTACACCTAAAAGGTATCTTGGAAAAAGAGTTCGGCATCCCTATTTTTATGAATAATGATGCTAATTGCTTTGCCCTTGGAGAATACCAGTTTGGAAAAGGCCAAGGAGCCCCCAATATGATCGGTCTGATCATTGGAACAGGAATGGCGGCTGGCATCATAATCGATGGAAAACTCTATAATGGGCGGCATGCTGGAGCAGGAGAGTTTGGTATGATCCCCTACCTCGATCAGTACTTGGAATATTATGCCAGTGGCCAGTTTTTCTCCAATGTCCATCAGACCACAGGCGCTATAGTAGCTAAAGCAGCTAGTCAAGGCGATCCGCAAGCCCTGGCCCTTTTTGGCGACTATGGTCGGCACCTCGCCAATGGGATCAAAGCCGTTCTTTACACCCTCGATCCCGATATCATCGTGCTTGGCGGCTCGGTCAGCCAATCCTACGCTTATTTCAAGGAGGTGCTATGGCAGGAACTCCAAACTTTCGCGTATCGTCCCATTATTGAAGACTTGAAAATTGAGGTGTCTGATCATCCGATGATTCCGGTGCTGGGCGCTGCTGGGCTTTGTTTGGGTTAAGGTTATGGATTGGCAATCCTTTGAATTCTTCGCTAATGACGATGACTGAGATCAACCAAGCTTATCAAAGCGCACTTGACTTCTAGCATAAAAGGCGATATCTTGAAAGAGGTGCAGCCCTCCGCTGTCATTACCTAAGCTTTCAAATAAAAATTGGAAATGAAAACATCACTCAGACAGTTGAATTTTGCCATTGATCCGCCCCCCATGAAGCTGCATAACTTAATATCATTTATCACGATCATCTGTAGCATTTTCTTACTAGGCTGCCAAGCAGAGCCCCCAACGCTTCCCCCGGTATTGACATTTCCAAATTCCCAAATTCAACTTTGGTCTGCAGGAGAAAACATTCTAGACCTATCCTACTCTGCTTGCGAAAAGAACCCAAGTCCTAGTGAAATGATTGATGACAACCCACCCTTATTATTCAGTCCTGGTATTTTCTTAAGTGATGGAATAGGGAGAATGGAAAATGACATTGGTTTTTATTTTATCTTCCACCATATTGATAGTACTTTTTTGGGATTACCCACTAATGATGAATTTTGGGACTACCTACAAAGAGGTTCCTATGCGTTTAATGAGGCGCCTTATAAACGAGACTTTTTTCTAAAAGTCACTAAAACCGGTAAAGTGTATCAAAATTGGTGGAATGGTGATTTAATGGCCGGAGCCGGCCAGTCTATTAGCCAAGATGAAACAGGATTAAAATTTTCGAATCCTGAATTTAGCAGATTTGATAGTTTTGAAGACAACTGCCCACACAGCTACCGCGTTATAAGACTGCAAGGAAATATCGAAGGCTATTTAATAACTGAAAACAGAGCTGATACACTACAGATTGATGGGAATCTAGATGTTTTTTTACACATTTCCGAAAACTAGCATTCCTCTGGATACTTGTTGTCTAGAGGAATGCCATTTCCATCATAATCACAAGGAAGGTTAAAACCTAGATTAATCCCCATCGCTCAAAAAATCCTCCGTTGCTTCTTTTCCTGAAGCGATTAGCCTTTTTATATCCTTCTCTTTAATACCAAAATCCGTCGCACTAATTCCTAAGTCATCGATAAACACCGTTCTGGCTTTATCGTCTGGATGGATGTACTTAGAATTGGCGCTGTTAAATAAAAAATCAAACATGGCGCCTGCCGCACTTTTTACAGAATGGATGTTTGTATCGGGCGGTATAAAGTGAGGGTTATTGATTTCGTTTTGCGGCTCCAGGTAAAAACCCAATGTTTTTGGATTGCGAATATCGTCGCCATCAGGTCCTTTTTCATCAAAGATATCTATGGGATAAATATCGCCTAAGCCACCATCCATGTAATAATCGCCATTGAGGTGATAGGGCTCAAAAACGAAAGGGATACTCATCGAGCACCTTACCGCTTTCCAGATAGGAATATCCGGTGTATTGATGCTATTAAAAACCTCTTTTCGCTGTTTGGTAATATTGGAGGCCACGACGGTCAAGTCCTTGTAGATGGTAGGGTGTTTTTTGATCAATTCCGCTAATTGACCGAAGGTCAAATCCTTATTTTTGGCTTCCTCACGGGGGTTGTATTTATAAATATCGTTTTGCAGGATCTTTTCAAAGCTATTTCCCGTATGAATTCCATAACGTGTAAAGAGCCGATAAATATCGCCAAATACCCACCCCCAATCGGCGACAAATTTTTTAAAATTGGAATGCAGAATAGAGTCAGTCAAGCCAGGGCTTCCTGCCCCGACAGCTAACAAAGCCGCCGTAATTGAGCCCGCCGAAGTACCCGCCACTCGCTTTACATGATCAAATAGATGACGCCCAGCCATCACCTGAATACAGCCAGCATAGGCAGAACCTTTCACGCCGCCCCCCTCAAATACCAGGTTTTCGTACATATGATTTGATGCACTCATTTTTTTCCTTTTTAATGGATGTTGAAAAACTAAAACATTGGCTACGTGATCCCGCCGCTTAGTGGCACCACGTAGCCATTTAAACTAGTACCCCGGCCCTGTTCTCAGAACAGAAGGTATCGCTCTGAAGTAATTATAATTGTACTCCAGATCCGCAGAATTCTTAGTCCATTTCTTGTCCAGTTTTTCTAAATCATTATGTAGTTCTTCAAAAATGGGTGTCATCAATTCTTTGTACTCAGGTTTTAGCCCATCTAGCAAGTAGACGAACTTCTCCTCATTTTTGCCATACAAAAGGGTAAATCGGGAACAAGCGGTAGCCAAGGCGACGCCTATTAAAGACCTCCATTCATCTACCCCGGGTGTACCTCTATCTTTAGGTACCTGAGTAGTACTAATACGAGGATCCATCGCAGCTCTAACACCAGAAGTGCCGTATACTTGGTGCCGAACGACTAGGTGGTGAATAGTATCTGATGCCCACCTGGATAATCCTGCTCTGGTTTTCAAGTCATCATATCTGTCCGGTAAACCATTAAAAAAGACCTCCTTCATTCCACGAAGCATATCTTGTATATACTTATCGTCTCTAACCTCATCATCATGTTTATAAACCCCATAAATGATTCCATCCGTGTATTTTTCCCAAATCTCTCGATATTCTAATTCCCAATTGATGCAGGCGTGAGGTAATATGGTACCGTCCTCCATTTTCATAATCTCCTGCCGATAGTGGAAATCCTCATCGGCACAATATTCAAAATTGTGGTATTGATCATTGAGGTGATTGATCAGTGCATCATGGGTAGTCGCAAAAATTTGATTAAATACTGCACCTTCCTGTACGAGATGTTCGGTAGTCAACTCTTCTGCCAATTCATGCGAAAAGAGATGTAAATACATAAAGGTTCTAACTGGGTGATTGAATTGTCCTTGTGCATCAAAGGCATTATGCAAGACCACCTCTAGCAGGTTATAGGTCATATGAATATGCGCTAAATGTTTGCCACTAATCACCATATAGTACATAGAGGCAAGCACCATACTTTCAGCATGCCTGAAGGTGCCATCCATAGAATTCACCGGTATTTCTACATCGGTATTAGGCGCAACAACAGAGAGGAGTTCTAGCCTTTTCTTTTCGCTATTGACTTTGAAGTAAGCCTTTCCCCCGTATGATTCATAGTCAGGCTTGGTTTCATACTTTTCTAGAAAACGGAAATCCATTTCTAAAATCCCTTCCCGACCTGGTGACCTTTTCAAAAAGGGATTCGCCACGCCAAATTCACCTAGGTAGGCCAATAATTGACCTTCCTTGTAAGCATCAATGGCTGGCGGCGGCGTAACCTTGAACTTTGGAATGGGCAAGGAACTTCCGAAGATAGTCTTGGTATAAATTTTAGGATAAACATCGCTACCATCACTCCAGATATTCATTCGGGGCTTATCCTTCAAAGGAACGTTGACATTAGCCTGCGGTGAAAATGATCGAGTAAGGCAATTACTTTAAAGGCTCCTTTTGCTTTCTTAACCAGCGTTCCCAAAGCAGTTACATTTCCTTCCAATCTTTCTACAGAAGGAATGCTCAGGGCCTCAGGTAAAAATTCTGGGTGTTGCTGGTAATAAGGCTTGAGTTTACTAGGTGCTGGAGCCCCATCTTTGTATAATTCGCTCAAGTTTTTCGGGTTGGGAAACCTTTTCGCACTGATCAATAGGAAATACTGTAAAGACCAGATGGCATTACTCACCCTAGAACGTATGATATTACGTGTTTTAGGGGTGGATTTATAGGCAAATACTATCCCCATAAAACAGGCAAAGATCAAGCCCCACTTTAGCAGTGGATTAGCAGCCCAATCTATGGTTTTACTAGCTACCCATGAAGGGTCAAGTTTTAAGGCTTCTCGCACAGCTAGGTATAGTAAAGCACCTGAAATAGAGCTTAAAACATGAAAACCAAAACTCTTCATCGGAGTGGCTGTACCTACTATAAAGGCAGTACCTTGCGACACCCCTTGAGCTAACAAGAATATGCAAACCATATAAAGAGGCCCTCCCAACATACCAGAGGATAGTAGAAGAACGAGTTGAAGTAATTGGGTGCCTAGTATAAGGAGTGGAATAAGCGGATTGGGTGGCCCCAGGTAGAGAACAGTGCCCATGGCAAATGCGCCGAAACCCACTAGGTATAAAACGGCCATTCTCAAACCTTCATCCTCTATCACAAAGGAACAAATAAAGAAGAAAATCGTGGTGACAATAGGCGATATATTCAAGAAGCGCAGCATTTGAATAGACCTCGTAAAGCGGCTTCTCATCATAAAAAAAGGAGTGCCGGTCACTAGCACATACAACTCTAAAAGAAAGCCTATGCCTCCTCCCGAAATGGTGAATAAAAAGGGGAGGGTAATCCATAAGGATTGATCCTTTAACAGCAAATAAAAATAGATTCCTAGTCCAGTCAATAATCCTAAACTAAGCACCGATAGAAAAGATTTAAATACCGAATAATTAGGTGGTTTAGGGATCTTAAATCGAATGGCATCCGCATTCTCATTCTCAATCAGCGGATCCTTATCATCATAATGCCAAGCAGTAGGCTGGTGGGTTAGTTTTTCCATTTAAAAATTTATTAAAACTATATTTAGGAATGAGTTCCAAATACAGTATACATCTTGAAATATTCTTTTCCCCGCTGGCGGCGTTAAAAAAATACTCATGTAGCTAGGCTATAATCGTCTTTTTTGCCTTGCCAGCAGCGAAAACCTCTATCTCAATCTTGTATACTTTATTTAAACCTCATTCCTTAGAGTAATAGGTGTACAAAAGGAAGTGCTTATTCCTAAGTCAATAGAAATAAACCTTGTCCAGCTGCTCCAATGGACCAGTAGGATCAAATCATAAAATCAGCGAAGACCCTAATTGAGCCTCGCTCCAATATGTTGTACTGATTGAAATGACAAATTCTAAAGGGACGTGTAACACTTTGAGACATATACTTCTTTGACTTGCGATCTTATCAAAAAAGTTAACTTTTAGGGAGAGTACTAAATATAAGTATTTCTTCTTATACTACAAGAAAAAAGCACGCATTTTCATACTTTCCCACTAAAGAAGAGATCATAAGCAGGGCTACGAACGGCCTTGGCGCTCAATCTCCGACTAAGGCCTTGCCCCATACATCCCCCGCTAGCGTAAACTCAACACTATCTTTCCGACTTCCAACTTTCCGACTTCCAACTTCCCAACTTCCTCTGTCTATCGACTGACAACCTCCACACACCACATTCACCACTTCGCCCATTCACCCATTCACATCTCCACACACTCCCCTCCCCTACTTATATCGCTTCCCATGCTTAATCACCAAATCCACATCCTGTAGCAAACTGATATAGCGCAGCACATCTCCATTTACGGCAATAATATCTGCGTATTTACCTTCGCTAATCGTACCCACCTCATCGCTTACACCTTGGATAACCGAGGGCCAATAAGTCGCTGCTTTAATGGCATACATCGGATCAATGCCAAACTCATTCACCCAGACATCCAGTTCATTCCACGTAGACTGGCTATGGAACTTCATCGGAATGCCAGAATCGGTCCCAATCAGAAGTACCACGCCCGCTTCCATCAACTGCTTTACCTTTCGTTCTAGTGTAGGGCGGCGAGTGGGGGTAATTTGGAAATAAGGTAGGCGTCCAGGATAACGGATAGATTGTTTGATGTCTTGAATAATGGAATCCGGTAATCCCAGGTGCCAGGAATCGTTGTCTAACTTTTCCGGATTATCTCTTACATACTCATAATTGTAGAGGCCTTCTACCGTTGGTGTCCAGAAGAGCGGCCCTAGGTTCATCTGGGCGGTGCGCTCCTTGATCATTGCTATGACATCAGCTGGGTACTCAGGCGCAGAAGAAAGGCCAGTATGCTCAAAGCAATCTATCCCTGCTTTTAAACCTCGGCGTATTTCTTCAGGTCGGTGTGAATGGGCTACCACTGTCAGGTCATGCTTGTGAGCTTCGTCAACCACAGCCTGTACTTCTTCCATCGTCATTTGATCCTGATCAATCAACTTGATACAATCGACACCTGCCTCAGCCAGTTCCTTGACTTTTGCTCTGGCATCCGCTACTCCTTTTACGCCCCAACGAAACAGCTCTGTGCCGGGGTAGGCTTGGTGTTGAATAAAGGGTCCAGACATATACATGCTTGGGCCATCAATCTCTCCATTATTAATGCGATCTCTGACATTGATACTAGCTTCCAATGGTGCACCTAAATCTCTAGCACTCGTAATACCAGCCATCAATAATTGCTTGGCAGAAGAAGGCATGATGACACTTTCGAATAAAGCTGGATAGGTTTCATCCCAATGCTTGTAGTCACTATGACCATTGATCATTAAATGAACATGCATATCCCATAAACCGGGCAAAACACTCATCCCTTCGGTCGATATAATTTCGGCATTAGCTGGAATATCGATGTTTCCAACTTGGCCGATGGCTTTTATCTTTTCCCCTTCAATAATAATGACACTGTTTTTGATCGGTGTACCGCCAAATCCGTCAATGAGCGTTCCTCCAACTAGGGCTTTCAAACTTGTGCTTTGTGCCCAAGTGTTTCCCATTGGGCATCCAACTAATAATAGGCAGAGGAGTAGGCTGAATGATGATATGCACTTCATATGTGGTTACTTTTAGGTGATGAATATAATGGCTTTCTGTCTGAATTTGACTTTTTTAGCAGGATTCCAAGTGCGCTTCGCTAGAAAATCCTTTATATTGGGCCTTGAATAAACTGTTTGTGTAGTTACGCTGTTGCTAGGAAGGCTAAAGGTCAAAGCTGGTTTTAGCGTTTTACCTGACCGATAAACACATATTTTTGCTGAGAACTATTTCAATATCACATTCATAATCGATACATCGCCTTTCTAACCATAGTCCTTTTTTCTAATTGCCTTCAACTATAGTCAAACTAAGATCGTCCCATGATTAAGAGATGAGAAAGCTATTTCTCCTGATAATGGACTACAATTTCATTAATAAAATGCCTTCTGTAATGAACCGAATTATTTTATTTTTTTTACTGCTCGTAGTCGGGTTTTCCTGCCAGCAAGCAGAAGAAAGCTATACAACTAAAACGGCAACCGATGAAGCCGGTTATACGTATGAGTATGTGACAGGTGATGAATCAAAAACAAGAATCTACACCTTAGACAATGGCTTAAAAGTATACATGAGTGTATACAAGAATGCGCCTCGAATTCAAACTTTTATTCCTGTAAAAGCAGGAGGTAAATTTGACCCTGCTAATTCAACAGGTCTAGCGCACTACCTTGAACATATGATGTTTAAGGGGAATGATAAATTTGGTACCAAAGACTGGGAAAAGGAAAAAGTATTTGTCGACAGTATCGAACAGATGTTTGAACACTATCGCACCCTTACCGACCCTGCCGAACGCAAAGCCTGGTACGCCAAAATTGATAAAGTCTCCAATGAGGCTTCCAAATTGGCGATTGCCAATGAATATGATAAGATGATTGGCCTAATTGGTGCCAAAGGAACCAATGCCTATACGACCGAAGATCGAACGGTATACATGAATGATATACCAGCTAACCAACTTGAAAATTTCTTCAAAATAGAATCAGCTCGTTTCAGCAAGATTGTCAACCGCTTATTCCACACCGAGCTAGAGGCGGTTTACGAAGAAAAAAACCGAAGCTTGGACAACGATGGCTGGAAAGTATATGCGGCGATGCCCCGCTTGTTGTTTGAAAAACACCCCTACGGTACACAAACCGTTATTGGTACGATCGACCACTTGAAAAATCCATCTATTACAGATATCAATGCCTACTTCGAGCAATACTATCGCCCGAATAATGTAGCTATTTGTTTGAGTGGAGATTTTGATCCGTCAGAAGCCATAAAGCTAGCTGATCAATATTTCGGCAAGTGGGAAGCGAATGATTTAGAGGCTTATGTCCCTCCTGTAGAAGGGCCCATTAGCTCGCCTCGCATTGATAGTGTGTATGGCCCAGATGCAGAGTCTATCACTTTAGGATTTAGAATGGGTGGAACGGCGAGTAAGGATTACCATTTATTGCAATTGGTGGATTATTTACTGGCTAATAGTACTGCCGGACTGATTGACTTAAATCTAAAACAAAAGCAAGCGGTATTGGAAGCTTATTGCTATGTCAATGCCATGAATGACTACTCGATCCATAACTTTTATGGCCAACCTAGAGAGGGCCAAGACTTGGCTGAAGTTAAGCAGCTCTTATTGGACCAAATTGAGCTGTTGAAAAAAGGCGAATTTGAAGATTGGTTGATCGAAGCCGTAGTAAACGAATTCAAGACCAATAAGATGCGGGCCATGGAGAGCAATGGTGCACGTGCCAATAACATGGTAATGGCTTTCACCAATAACATGCCATGGGCCGAATACATTACACTCATTGAACGAATGGAGAAAGTGACCAAAGAAGAACTAGTCGCTTTTGTTAACGAACATTATGGTGAAAACTACGGTGTTGTGTACAAACTCACGGGTGATGACCCCAACAAGCAGAAGGTAGAAAAACCTGCGATCACCAAAGTAGATTTGGATAGAGATTCTAAATCAGAATTTTACAAAAACATAGAAGAGGCAGATGTGTCTCCTATTCAGCCGGTGTTTGTCGATTATAAAAAGGATATCGTAACCTCCGAAATCGAACCAGGTATTCCTGTTTTATACAAGAAGAATGAAGAGAACCAATTGTTCAACCTCTATTACCTATTGGATTTTGGAACCAACGAAAACCCCAAAATGAAATTGGCATTGGACTACTTGCAGTATCTAGGTACCTCCAAGTATTCTCCCGAGGATTTGAAGAAAGAATTCTACAAATTGGGCGCTAATTTTTCCGTTTTTTCTTCCAATGAGCGATTGTATGTAACACTCAGTGGATTGAGTGAAAATATGGTACCAGCGATGCAATTGTTTGAAGAACTTTTGGCCGATCCCGTACCAGATGATGATATCCTGAAAAATCTAATTTCAGATAGCCACAAGCAACGTTCTGATGCTAAAAAGAGTAAAGGAACCATCTTCTGGAGTGCCCTATCTAGTTATGCGAAATATGGTGAGAAATCGCCATTTACCAATGTATTGTCTAATGAAACACTTGATCTGCTAAAATCGGGTGAGTTATTGGATTTGGTGAAATCTATTCCACAGACGCAACACCGCGTGCTATACTATGGCCCAATGCCACTAGAAAAATTGAATACTACTTTGGCCGCTAATCATCGGGTACCTGCTACATTGAACCCAGCGCCAGAGAAAGTAAAGTTTGAGGAACTGGATACAGATGATCCCAATGTTTTCTATACCAATTACGATATGGTACAAGCTGAGATCATTTTCCAAAGCCAAGGACAACAATTTGATCCTGCCATCGCAGCGGAGTCTCGCATGTTCAACGAATACTTTGGTGGAAATATGTCATCAGTGGTCTTCCAGGAAATTCGCGAAGCACAAGGTTTAGCCTATTCCGTTTTTGCGAGTTACTCACAGGGTACCAAGAAGGAAGCCAATGATCAAATCTTTGCTTATGTAGGTACGCAAGCTGATAAGCAAGTAGAAGCCATGGATGCGCTTTTGGATCTACTCAATAATATGCCCGAGTCGGAACAAAGTTTCGAAGCTTCGAAAAAGGCGATTTTGAAAAAGATAGAAAGTGAGCGGATCACCAAAACTTCCGTCTTGTTTAATTATCTCAATGCGGAGGAAAAAGGCTTAGACTATGACTTGCGGAAAGACATTTATGCCAAAGTGCAAAAAATGGGAATGGCCGACCTTAAAGCCTTCCATCAAAAATATGTCAAAGACAAGAAGTACAATCTAGCGGTAATCGGGGATAAAAACCGACTCAATATCGTCGCCCTAGGTAAATATGGTACGGTACAAGAGTTGAGTTTGTCAGAACTATTTGGTTATGACGATCCCAAAAAGGAATTGATGAACTAAGGAATCGGCTTGCAATAGCAGTCTCTCAATAAGTGAAGGCACCTAGATGAAAAACATCTAGGTGCCTTTTGTGTTGTACCAATGAATCAAATCGAAGTATACTAATGCGTATTTCCTTTTTCGCTTTTTTATGGCTCTTTCCTTTTCTCTTATCTGCTCAATACCAGGTTGAGCTAGTGATGCAAGTTCCTATCAATAAGGGTACGGTGCTTTTGGCGGTATATGGCAGTGAAGCAGATTTTGATGAAAATGAAAATGCCGTATTATCAAAGAAAATTCCCGTAGATCGTATCGGAGAATATAAGGTAATGTTGGAAGGGCTTTCTGCTGGAAGTTATACCATTGCCTTGTTTCAGGATATTAACGACAATGGCAAGCTAGATACCAACTTCATGGGCATCCCCAAGGAGCCTTATGCCTTTTCTCGCAATCCAAAGGTAAAATGGCGAGCGCCTCGATACAATGAGGTCGTTTTTGAGCTTAAGGGCTCTACGAAAATGAAGGTGGAATTGAAAAAATGGAGTAAAAGGTAGGAGTGATCGACTGAAGACTTCTGAAGTCTAAATCATAGCCCAGTTATCTTTTTAGGGGAAGACCTAGTTCATCTCATTCCTGTTGCCTTGGAATTTGTCTTTGCCAACTACCTCAAAATTCAGAATTTCTACTGGGATGGTACACCAGAGAGTTTGAGTATGCAGCTACACATATTATGTTCATTCTTAAAGCGTGTATTTTTTTATGAAAAAAATGAAAATCTACTTTTATCAAATCAAATTGTTCCTATCTTTGCACGCAATTTGGACGAGCCCTAACATACCTTTTTTCATCGGTCACAACCGCTTGCTAAATTATTCATCCAACGACTGTTTTCAGTCCATAACAGACAGTCATAATCTAGCAAACGAGTCTAAATTGTTTAATTGATGCCTAGAGATACTTCCATCAAATCTGTTCTTATCATTGGTAGTGGTCCTATTATTATTGGTCAAGCTTGCGAATTTGATTATTCTGGTAGCCAGGCTTCACGCTCTCTCCGTGAAGAAGGTATCGAAGTTAGTCTAATCAATTCCAACCCGGCCACCATCATGACGGATCCCATGACGGCGGACCATATCTATTTGCTCCCACTTACGGTAGAGAATATCGAAAAGATCTTGCAAGAGCGCCAAATCGATGCAGTACTTCCGACTATGGGAGGCCAAACGGCTTTGAATCTTGCCATTGAGGTAGGAAAACATGGTATTTGGGAAAAGTATAATGTACGCTTGATTGGCGTGGATCTCGAAGCCATTGAATTGGCAGAAAACCGAGAAGCTTTTCGAAAACACATGATAGATATCGGTTTGAGTGTAGCCCCTTCTTTTATTGCCAACTCTTTCCTAGAGGGTAAAGATGCTGCACAAAAAATTGGTTATCCGCTAGTTATTCGGCCATCTTATACCTTAGGAGGAACGGGAGGCGGATTCGTTCATACTGCCGATCAGTTTGATGCAGCGCTTCGTCGAGGACTGGACATGTCGCCTACGCACGAAGTACTCGTAGAACGGGCCGTTTTAGGATGGAAAGAATTTGAGTTGGAATTGCTGCGGGATGCCGATGACAATGTGGTGATCATTTGTACGGTAGAGAACCTGGATCCGATGGGGATTCATACAGGAGATAGTATCACAGTAGCTCCTGCCATGACCCTTTCCGATACCGCCTACCAACAAATGCGCGACGAGTCCATTTTGGCGATGCGCTCACTGGGTAATTTTGCTGGGGGTTGTAACATTCAGTTCTCTCAGGATCCAGAGACAGAACAACTAATCGTCATAGAAATTAATCCAAGGGTATCTCGATCATCTGCATTAGCTAGTAAAGCGACTGGTTATCCCATTGCTAAGATTGCCGCCAAATTGGCTATTGGATACAACTTGGATGAGTTGAATAATCAGATTACTAAAAATACTTCTGCTTACTTTGAACCGACGCTCGATTATGTGATCGTTAAAATGCCTCGCTGGAACTTTGCTAAATTTTTGGGTGCAGACCACACCCTAGGCCTACAGATGAAATCAGTAGGTGAGGTAATGGGGATTGGACGTTCTTTCCTAGAAGCACTACAAAAAGCTTGTCAATCATTGGAGATTGGCCGAATGGGCCTAGGAGCTGACAAAAAAGAGTGGATTCGTACCACAGATGTGCTCCAGAGGTTGGAAACAGCAAGTGACGATCGACTTTTCCGCTTAAAGGATGCACTACGCCTTGGTGTTCCCGAAAAAACGGTTCAAAAATTAACCAAAATTGACCCTTGGTTCATTAAGCAAATCAAAAGACTGGTTAAGGCTGAACAAAGACTACTGCGCTTCAATGTAGCCGAAGATATTCCAGAAGACTTCTTCCGAGAAATAAAGGAAATGGGCTATTCAGATGCTCAGATCGCTTGGTTATTGCGAATTGAAGAAAGTGAAGTCTCCCAACAAAGGAAGAAACTAGATATTCGCAGAACTTATAAAATGGTGGATACTTGTGCGGCCGAATTCGAAGCCGTCACCCCCTACTTCTATTCTACTTTTGATCAAGAAAATGAAAGTATCCCTTCAGATAAGAAAAAAGTCATTGTATTGGGTTCTGGCCCCAACCGAATTGGGCAGGGCATAGAATTTGACTATTGCTGTGTGCATGGTCTATTGGCCATCAAAGAAGTAGGTTATGAATCCATCATGATCAACTGTAATCCAGAAACGGTTTCTACTGACTTTGACATTGCTGATAAATTGTACTTTGAGCCTGTTTTCTGGGAACATATCGAAGAGATTATTGAGTTGGAGAAGCCAGAAGGAATCATCGTACAACTGGGCGGGCAAACGGCCTTGAAACTGGCAGAGAAATTTCACAAACAGGGAATCAATATTATCGGTACGAGTTATGAGAATATGGACTTGGCGGAAGATCGAGGAGCCTTCTCCGATCTCCTAAAGGAATTAGACATCCCCTACCCTCGGTACGGAGTGGCTAATGATGCGGATAAGGCGATCCAAATTGCCAATGAAGTTACCTACCCTGTTTTGGTCCGTCCTTCCTATGTATTAGGAGGTCAGCGCATGCGGATTGTCATCAACGATGAAGAACTAGAACGCCATGTGCTAAGTATCTTCAAACACCTTCCTGATAATAAAGTACTGATTGATCAATTCCTGGAGCGAGCCAAAGAGGCAGAGATTGATGCCATTTATGATGGGGAGCAAGTTCACATCATGGGTATCATGGAACATATCGAGCCTGCAGGGGTGCATTCTGGTGATAGTGCGGCGGTGCTACCTACTTACAGTCTGAGCGTGGAAGCCGTAGCCAAAATGGTAGAATACACAGAAAAACTGGCCAAGGCACTTAATATCAGAGGCTTGATCAATATTCAATTTGCGATCAAAGATGATAAGGTTTATGTGATCGAAGCCAACCCAAGAGCTTCTCGAACAACTCCTTTCATCGCCAAAGCCTACAAAGTACCTTACCTCAACATTGCGACCAAAGTTATGCTAGGAACGCATAAGTTGAGTGACTTCAATATCAACCCACAACCTAGTGGTTTTGCGATCAAGGTGCCTGTTTTCTCCTTCGATAAGTTTCCGAATGTAGATAAAAACCTAGGGCCTGAGATGAAATCTACCGGAGAAGCGATCCGATTTATCAAAGACTTATCTGATCCTTTCTTCCGTGATTTAGATAGCAAACGAAATATGTACTTGGCTAGGTAACCGAGGGACATAGACTTCAGAAGTTTTCTTTAGCCCTGGCTTAGTAAACTTCTGAAGTGGGTTGGTCGATACTGTCAAAAATATTTCTTCTTGTGGGTACCATTTTTGGATATAAAAATTCAATTCGGTGATCCATTTCGGCGATTAAGTTTCACCCATTTATGTAGTTTTTCAA
>Ga0070728_10003584_pt1 | contig 16989 bp, 17 predicted proteins | sample tdDd471_FD_66723 | JGI IMG/M metagenome (GOLD analysis project Ga0070728, IMG submission 66723) | Marine sediment microbial communities from the Atlantic coast under amendment with organic carbon and nitrate - tdDd47.1 | ecosystem: Environmental > Aquatic > Marine > Coastal > Sediment | place... | reverse complement strand
CCGGTGATTAACACCACCTTGTTCGTCATGTCCTGCGTCATAATTGCTACTCACTCTATTAATTGCTGGCCAGTTACCAACTGGCAGTGCCCGACCAAGGTTTATGCTCAGCACACAGGTTCATATACAACACACGAGACCAAATAGTCGATCCGTGTATTCCGCTACGCAATCAACTCAGAAATACTGTTTGCCGCATATACCACAGGCTAACGGGCCTTTAGCCCTGCCAGATGCCGGGCTAGATAAAGCAACAGCGGCGTGACGATTGCGTAGCAAATGGCGATGGATGCCAATGCCAGTTGCAGCGAGTGACCCACAGTAGCTGCGCCCAACTTGATGCCCCCAAAATAGGACAAGGGACCGCCCATGAAACCAAGCAACGCCGCGAGAGCGTATTTCCCCTGCAGCCATCTCAGACACCCGTTCATTGTCAGCGCAAAATTGGCCCAGAGGATGAGTATCCATACGGGCACACCCAGCACGAAAACAGTTGCCGTCGGATAAAGCAGCAACTCTGCGCGCACAAAAGCGGCTTCACAAACCAGACCCGCAAAAACAGCGCACATCGCCAGGCGAAAATCCGCGCCGGCCGTCGCGGAGGCCCATTGATGGACGGCAAAAAAGGCAGCCAACCCGATACACCCGGGCCACAAACTGCCATTTGCTGCACCGATCACAGTCAGAAACCAGACAACCTGGAAAAAGACCAGATTGATGAGATTATTTCGGGTTAGCTTATTCAAAAGATTTGTGTGGGCTAAACTCGCTTACGAGCGCTACCTTAATGTTGCCTGCCATTATGCCGCTAAAGGGTTCCGAAGCGAGCACATAAAATGCCGGCTATTTAAGCACAGCCAGCCTGATAGGCTGGTCCAACAGCCTATTCGCAACGTATGATCAATATAGCCACGCAGCTTATGCGAACGAGGAAGCACCATGATTATCTGGATCACCGGCGCCAGCAGCGGATTGGGCAAAGAACTGGCCCGGCAATATGCGCTGCTGGGTCACCAGGTCTGCGCCAGTGCACGCAACACCGGGTTGCTGGATGAACTCGCGGCGAGCTGCAGCAACATGACAGGCAGCATTCATGCTTTCCCGCTGGACGTTACAGACACTGAACAGGTCACGGGCTGCTTTGAGCGCATTTGCGAAACCATCGGCATGCCGGATATCAGCGTGCTGAACGCGGGCACGCATGCGGCCAATTCAGCCGGGCAATTCGATGCAAGTGTATTCCGCAGGCTAATGGAAATTAACTATATGGGTGTGGTGAACTGCCTGCAGGTAATAGTTCCCCGCTGTATAACGCAAGGAAATGGGCATATTGCCGTGGTCTCATCTGTCGCCGGCTACCAGGGCCTGCCAAATGCCAGCGCCTACGGCGCCAGCAAAGCCGCCCTGATCAATATGTGCGAAGCGCTCCAGCCTGAACTGGCTGAAGCCGGTGTGAAGCTGCAATTGGTCAATCCCGGCTTCGTACGCACCCCGCTAACAGATCTCAACGAGTTTCCGATGCCTTTTCTAATGGAAGTCGATGAAGCCGCGGCCCGTATCGTGAAAGGCCTGCAAGGCAACAGCTTCGAAATAACTTTTCCGAGACGCTTCACCTGGCTACTCAAAACACTGAAACTACTGCCCTACGCTGTTTATCTGCGTTTAACCAGAAAGCTGATCAACGATGCCTGATGCAAACCTCCAACGCTACGCGACGTTCTTTGAAGAACTGAGCGCAGACAACCTGATGCAACTATCCGGCGTGATGACCGATGATATCCACTTCATAGACCCGTTTAACGACGTGCGCGGACTCGCCAAGGTCGAAAAAATATTCGAGCATATGTTCAGCAACCTGGAACGACCCCAGTTCACTGTGTCGCATATGGGTATGGCCGATAACGATGAGCAACTTGGCTTTCTGCGCTGGGAATTAGACTCGATGCTGAGAGGCAAGCCTTACCGGATTATTGGCATGAGCGAAGTAATTTTCGCGGCTGACGGTCGCGTTAGCCTGCATGTCGATCACTGGGATGCAGCTCAACAATTTTACGAGCGCCTGCCCGTGATCGGCGGGGTTCTGCGGATGATTCGGTCACGGCTGACTGTTTGACTGGCTTGCTAAAAGACAGAAAAACAGTACCCATTTTAATACCAAAGCGAGTCACCTCAGCCTTGTTTAGCAATACGCCGTCAGGCTGCAGGAACATCCAGTCATCAAATGCGACTTTCCAGTAGCCATCACCCACCTTGAGGTTAAAATCATAGGTCCAGTGGAAAGCATTGCCCTGGCGAACTCCCCTCGCCTTGCCGATAGCATTGGCGGTCTCGCCTTCGTAGGTGTTTTCACCCGTCGAGGTTATAGACCAGACCCGGTTCTCTTTCTCGCCATCGTTGTAAACAAAATCTTCGTTCAGCACCAGCGTAGTGCCATCCCACTCACCGTCTATCTCCACAACGAATTGTCGCTGCACCCGGCCAAAGCGGTCTTCGAACAGGCCCCAGGCCATAGTTCGTCCCTGGAAATAGTCTTCCAGGACAAATTCAGGCCCCGCTTGCTCAAACTCATCAATATTCATGCCGCTACAACCACCCATTAATATACCGCTCAACACCAGAATCGCGATTTTTGATTTCATTTTTCAACACCTTAGATATGGCTACTCGAAGTCTACACTGCATCTTTTTGCAAAAAGTAATGCCCAACATCAATAGTGTCTCGGCGAAAGCCTGCCTCGCAGTAACAAAAATAGTATTCCCACATACGCCGGAACTTTGCCGAATAACCGAGCTTTTCAATCGCATCCCAGTTGCGCAAAAACTCCTTGCGCCATAACTCCAAAGTGCGCGCATACGATGCGCCAAAATTGCTTTGCCCTGTTTTAATTAGCCCCGCCCGCTCAATCTGCTCATCAAGCTTCTCCGGTGATGGCAACATGCCGCCAGGAAAAATGTACTTCTGAATAAAATCAGTCGTATCGCGATATCCAGCGAAACGATCATTGGCAATACTGATAATCTGCAACCCTGCTTTACCACCCGGAGCCAGGCACCGCCGCAATTGATCGAAGTAAGCCGGCCAGTGCTCTTCGCCCACAGCTTCGAACATTTCCACGGAGACGATACGATCAAATTGCCCGGTTACGTCGCGGTAGTCCTGCAGACGGAATTCGACCAGATCCGAAAGCCCTGCCCGCTCTATACGCTCCTGCGCCCAGGCCAGCTGCTCAGTTGAAAGCGTCAAACAAACAATTTTGCAGCCATAGTTGCTGGCGGCAAATTCAGCGAAACCACCCCAGCCACAGCCAATCTCAAGCACGCGATGATGAGGTTGAAGATCAAGCTGCTCTGCCAGTTGGCGATACTTGTTTTCCTGAGCGGCTGCGAGATCCTGATGTTGTTCGTCAAAAATGCCTGATGAATAGGTCATGCTGGAGTCCAGCCACAACTGATAGAAATCATTACCAAGGTCATAGTGATATGCGATATTGCGCCGACTGCCACGTCGCGTATTTGAGCGCAGCATGTGCTGGAGCCGGTTCCAGACGCGCACAACACTCCAGTCCTCCAGGGCCGCTTCCATGGCATCCATATTGCATGCCATGAGCTCCAGTAACTCGGTCAGGTCGGGACTGTCCAGATCACCTTCCATATAGGCCTCTGCGAAACCGACAGCCTGCCCCCGCAGAATGCGCCGCATGGCGCGGTAAGATTTCAACTGACAGGTTGCATGGAACTCCGCGCCATCAATTACGTCCTGGGCGCCGGTCAAACCGTAGGCATTACCGGAGGGGAAATTCACCGTCAACTTGCCCTTGTGCAGGCGATTCATCGCCGCGACCAGCAATTTCTCCAGCCGCTCCTGCGACCCTGCAAACGAAAATAGCTGCTTGCTGGGCAGATCTGTTTTCAATGTACTCGTAGTCATTTTTTCATCCCGGTAAATAAATTTCGTTTTTAGCTTGAGTGGATTTCTTGCCGGACAATCGTTACCGCCTCAGGCGGTGCTTCCGGACGAGCGACTATGCGTATCCCCTTTGACCATATTTTCAAGGCTTCCCAGTGGATACCGCCTATCACCTTCAACGTTAACAATGGGTAGCGAATCAGACACAGAAGCAAAGTCCGGTCTGAAATATGGTTTTTCTCGCCATTTACCCAGGCATCCAGCAATGGGCCGTCTTCGTCAGCCTGGCGTATATGCAGATAAAGTTCTTTAGCCGGCCGTCTTAGGCTAAATTTGTAACTGCCATTTACTTCGATAAACGGCGAAACAAAAAAGCGTTTATTGCAACTATGCTGGAGCAACCCTTCGGCAGGATCATCGACGGCAAAAAGATAGGTGTGGCGCTGACCAAAGGTGTTGCTCACCTCATAAAGTACAGCCTGCATCCGGCCATCGCGGTGATAGCAGTAATAGACCGTTATGGGATTAAACACGTAACCCAGGATTCTTGGCATGCAGAGAGCCTGAATACTGCCCCCTTCGAGATCTACACCGGCCTGCTCCAGATAATTTTCAATCCACGGACGAAGCGGCTCATTGCTGCCGGGTCCATGATCACGATCATAAAAACTAAACACATTGAAGCTGTTATATGAAAACCACTTTAGTCGCCGGTGCATTCCATCCAGTTCTTCAAGGTCGAGCAATAAATAGAAAGCGCCATAGCTAAGGCGATGCGCTTTGGGTCGCCGGCGACGATGAAATATGCGCGTCTGGTAAAGACTGGAAGCAAGCATAGTCACGCCGAAACAGCCTCCAGTTCGGGGAAGGGCAAACCTTCGGTAGACAAGCCGACGCGAGCAGATGGATTCTTTACCGTCCAGGGCCGCTTGTATCCGCCGAGCTTCTCGCCAACGGCCAAACCTGCCTGAATGCCGTCCTCATGGAAACCGGAGCCAAAATAGGCTCCACAGAACCAGGTATTTTGCTGGCCCTGAATGTCCCAAAGGCGCGGCTGGCTAAGGATTGCGGCAGCGTTGAACATGGGGTGTTCGTATTCATAACTCCGGATAATTTTATCCGGAGATATGTTTCTGCACGGATTAAGCGTCAACATTACAGGCGTGCGCGTGGGCAAATTTTGCAGGCGGTTCATCAGGTAAGTCACACAGAGCAGCTGCTCGGTCGGCGATGCTCCGGTGCCGATATAATTCCAGCTCGCCCACGCCCGCTCGCGGCGTGGCATCAGATTAGTATCTGTATGGAGTACGGCGGTATTCGCCTGGTATTGAATATTTCCCAGAGTGGCTCGTTCATCCGCTGTCGGCTCGGCCAGTAATCCGAGCGCCTGGTCAGCGTGACAGGCCAGCACCACATGGTCATATTCCTCGCGACTGCCGTCCGCAGCAATCACTGTCTGCAGATCAGCGCTGCGTTCCACACGGACAACGGGCTGCTCAGTTCGAATACGATCGGCGAATGACTCAGTCAGGCGATGCACGTACTCACGGCTACCGCCATCCACCGTCCGCCACTCAGGCCGATCCGTAAACTGCACTAACCCATGGTTATCAAAAAACCGCAGGAAGGCCAGCGTCGGAAACTCCAGCATCTGCTGCACTGAACTGGACCAGATAGCCGCACCCATTGGCATCAGATGGTCATATATAAAGGCCTCACTATAGCCATGATTTTGCAGAAAAGCCCCGAGCGGGATATCTGCCAGCGAGCGATTACTCGTCAGTTGCGGTGCTTGCCGGTAAAATCGTGCCAGGTCGCGCAGCATACGCAAAAAGCGCGGTCTGAAGAGATTCTTCGGCTGGGCAAACAAGCCCCGCAGATCTGTTCCAGAGTATTCCAAAGAACCATCGCTTAGCGAGGCAGCGAAGGACATGTCACTTGCTATAGTCGGCACATCAAGTTTCTTGAACAATGCAACCAGGTTTGGATAATTGACGGGGTTATAGACTATAAAGCCCGTATCGACAGGGATCGAACGGCCGTCTAGTTGAAACTCTTCCGTGTGACTGTGGCCACCAACATAATCGTTTTGCTCATAGACCGTAATGTCGTGACGCTGATTCAACAGCCATGCCGCAGCAAGACCTGAAATGCCCGTGCCGACAATCGCAACTTTTTTACCGCTAGCCCGTTTTTCAGACGAAAAAGCGCTTTGATGCCGGCTTGAGGATGTGGACTCGATCACTGTCAGCTACCTTAGAAGTGAGACTTACATTGTATTACGGCCTTATTGAATGATTGGATCACAGGGCATTTTTCCGCCCAGACGGACAAGACAAACCCTTATAAAACAGTAAATTAAAAAAATATCGCATTATTTGTAAATTATTGTGCATACGGGTGATCCAATGGCTTGATCCGCGCGTATAGAAAAGCATGGATACACAATACTCATCAAGCAGTGTGCATCACAAGTCTTGCCATCCGGGTTTCCGAGCGCAAGAGAGTGATACTATCCTGTTGTTTCCGCGCCCACATCGAATGGACCAGAACAACATGACTCAACCCTCGGCGACAGAACCTGCAGCAACCGCATCATCAACTGCTGATGAGAATCAGCAAATGGTTGCTTTGGTTGTTCTGGTCGCAGAAAATCGCGACCGAACCGCATTTATGCAAATCTTCCGCCATTTCGCTCCGAGAGTGAAAGGCTTTCTGGTTGGCAGAGGACTGACTTCTCATGCGGCGGATGACGTACTGCAGGAGGTCATGCTCGCCATTTGGAATAAAGCGGGCTCTTATGACCCCGCCAAGGCCGCCATAAGTACCTGGATATTCACCATTGCCCGCTACAAATATATAGACCGTTTGCGTCGTGAAAGCCGACACAAAACAGATTCAGATGATCTGGATCTAAAACCTTCGGATGCACCGGTCGCGGATGACGATGTATTACAGGATCAACGCCAGAACGCGGTGCAGGCAGCGATTGCCAACCTGCCCGCAGATCAGCAGAGCGTGATATTCCTTTCATTTATTAAGGGGCTTGCACATAGTGAAATTGCCGAGCAGTTGGGGCTGCCTTTAGGCACTGTTAAATCTCGCATTCGTCGTGCTTTCGCGCGATTGCGGGAAGAATTAGGAGAAATGAAGTGAGCACAGCACATAAACTACAGGACGAGTGGTTGCTGTCTTATGCCGCCGGCGCTTTAAACCCCGGTCGGTCACTGATGGTAGCCTCACATCTTGCATATCATGATGATCTGCAGAACACAGTTGCAGATGCAGAAGTCATAGGCGGGGCATTGCTCAACGCCATGGATGAAGCGGAAGTAAACGACAGCGTTTTCGATCAACTGATGAGCCGGATCGAAAAGAACCCGCGCCCGGAAGTTAAACCTGTTGCTTCCACCAGCAGCGCTTACCCCGAGGCCCTTACAGAATTTATTGGCAGCGACGTGAACTCACTGAAGTGGCATTTCATGGGGCCGGGTATGCAGCAGACCCGCCTTTGGACAGGCCCAAATGACGAACGTCTTTGGCTATTGCGTGCGCGCGGCGGCGTCATGGTCCCGGAACATGGCCATAACGGCGAGGAATGGACACTGTTACTGAAAGGTAGCTACAGCACTGAGCTGGGTGCATACGGTGTGGGTGACGTTGATATGGCGGATGAAGCCATTGTTCATCAGCCGAAGATCAGCCCGGATGAAGAATGTGTCTGCCTGGTGTTCGCGGAAGGCCCCGTGCACCTAAATAGCATGCTCGGCCGTCTGGTTCAGCCGCTTATAGGTGTATAAACGCGGCCTGCCAACACTCCAACTCTGGCTATCAATCACCTCGAACACCACCGCAACGGTGGTGTTCGTTTATGCGCCTTATTCGCTTATGATGGTCGCGCTATTAGTCAACGCATAATTCCTGAGTGGAGGCACAACAATGAACAGCAACTGGATGAATAAACCACGCACTCGTAGAGACGCCATGCAATCGGCACTGGGACTGGGTGGATTGGCTGCCGGCGGCGCCATGCTCAGTGCCTGCGCACCGTCCGAAGCACCAACCGCTGCACCACAACGAGTGGCTGCAGATTTCACCGATCCGAAACAAAGCCTGGACGCGTTTATCAAGCTGACAGGCGATCTTGACCCCACCAAGGAAACACCTGGATGGTTCGGCGGCACCGTATTCAGTGACACGCGGCGTGATCGCCCATTAAAACCGCTGTTTGGCGTTCAGGGCTTTGGCGTGGTCCGCACGGAAGAGCAACCGGATGGTTCGTTCCGGGTATTTAATCGCGAATGCGCTTTCTATACTGACCTGAAGACCGGGAAGTTCATCGACCAGTGGAAGAACCCCTACACCAACGAAATGTGCGATGTGAAACCCATTCACAACATGACGGTAAACGCACACCTGATTATCAGCGAGAAAGTTGGCACCGCCATTGAAATGGATTTTGACGGCAACCTGATGGAAGTCCCCCTGCCTCTGGAATGGACCAGTTTCGGGGATAAGCTGCTGTCAACCTTTGAAGTACACACAGCATTCCCGAATGAACTGAAACCTGAAATCTGGCCACGGGAATCGGCGGGCAAAGTACTGCGTATCGCTGAGATTTTCCAGCGCGTCGCTGATCTGGCTGAAGTAGAAAACCCTGACCTGACCAGTGCAGACTATTCCGGCACCTGGACACGCGTCGGACCCTGGTTACCGTGGATGCGTCAGGGTGCTGCGGACGGCAGCCTGTTCTTCAGAACATTCATGACCAAGCTTAAATCAGTGGAGCAGTTGCCGGCCGACCTAAAAGCGATCGCCGAGGAACGTTTGCCTGAATACTTCGTAGCGCCGTCCGCCGATACATGGGGCAGCAAGAATGATTCAAGTTTCAGTGTGTACGCAAGGGAAAATGAGCCGCTACCACCGCTTGAGGAATAAGCGCGCGGCCTGAGGTCGCTTGATAAGAAAAAGCCGGTTCCGGTTCTAACCGAAACCGGCTTTTTTGTGCCTATCTTCCGCGCTGTTGCCGGGCAGACGCTTGCTTCCGCTTGCCCTGCCCCGCATTACCTTTAGGCGGGCCGTTTCGGCCCTTATTACGCGGGCCAGATGCACGCCCGGAAGGCCGTTGTGAACGGCCATTCTTGATCGGTTCCGCTTTGATACGCGGATCCGGCTCGTAACCCGGAAGAATTTCCTGCTCTATTTTGCATTTCAGCAGCTTCTCGATATCACGTAACAGTTTGAGCTCATCGACACAAACCAGCGAAACGGCCGCCCCTTCCTGACCAGCGCGGGCAGTGCGCCCTATCCGGTGCACGTAATCTTCCGGTACGTTCGGCAACTCATAGTTAACGACATGTGGCAAACGGTCGATATCGATACCGCGTGCGGCAATATCGGTCGCTACCAACACACGCACCTTCCCGGCCTTAAAGTCTGCGAGTGCCTTCGTTCTGGCCCCCTGCGATTTGTTGCCGTGTATAGCGGCCGAAGTAATGCCATCTCGACCAAGCTGCTCGGAAAGACGGTTAGCGCCGTGCTTCGTGCGGGTGAACACCAGTACCTGCTGCCAGTTCTCGGCACCGATACGGTGTGCAAGCAACTCACGTTTACGGCTTTTATCGACAGGATAGATTATCTGCTTGACGCGATCTGCGGTGGCATTTTTCGGAGCCACCTGAATTTCTTCAGGATGGTGCAACAGGTCCGCTGCAAATTTGCGAATCTCATCCGAGAAAGTTGCCGAGAACAACAATGTCTGACGCTTCTTCGGCAACACCGCAAAAATCTTGCGCATATCACGAATAAAGCCCATATCAAGCATGCGATCTGCTTCATCAAGAACCAGTACATCGACATGCGATAAATCGACACTTCGTTGATTGATGTGATCGAGTAGTCGACCCGGCGTGGCGACAACAATATCAACACCCTTATGCAATTTCTGCTTCTGCGGATTGATGCTGACGCCACCAAAAATAGTCATCGACTTGAATAACAGGTGACTGCCGTAATCGCGGACGCTCTGGTCTACCTGTGCAGCCAGCTCACGGGTTGGGGTTAGTATCAGGACACGCACACGTCTGCGTTGCCCTTCCACAGAGGTGTTCTGCAGATGCTGCAACAGCGGCAGTGTAAAACCAGCTGTCTTGCCGGTGCCGGTTTGTGCGCCGGCTAAAACATCCTTACCTGCAAGGACGAGGGGTATTGCCTGCTGCTGGATTGGGGTCGCCTCACGGTAACCCTGTTTTTCAATCGCGCGCAGCAATTCGGCCGACAGGCCGAGTTCTTCAAATAACATTTAGGTAGTGCTCCAAGATCGCCTGACCCAGTCATGCGAAGTTAGCGCATGTGGTTCGGTCCAGGCTGGATAATTCTGAGTGGTTCCGGAAGCCGCAGGAATGCGGGGCCGGAGTAGTTAGCGCAGACCGAAGTGCGCCAAGACGAAGCGGACTATAACAGACGTTCAGCTAAATGGAAGGAAATGTTGGTTATTCGGCCAAACCCTTACCTGGCAATAATCCCGGTATCCGCAATCAGGGTTAGCAGAGATATAGCACGTAACTAATCCGCGCAGGGATCGGCCATATCAGGCTTCGGCTAATACGAAGCTCGCGTTCCGCATCAATTCCGCTGGAATCTGGCCCTTAATCTTTTCATGTAACTCGGGAAGTTTCGACCAATGCACTCCCTGACGATAATGGTGTGCCGTATGATAGCCGAGATTACCCGTCAAAAAATTAAACAGCCAGTTAGTGTTGTTGTAGGAAGCCGAAAACTCATCATCCGAATCCAGTCCGCTATGATGGTCGTGTGTCACCCACGCCGTAAACAACAGGCTGATAGCCATCGGCAGAACAAACACCAGTAGCGCAGGAACAGGCCGGAACCAGCAAAGTGCTGCTACACCAACCAGTGTCAATGCTGCGTAAAACAAAAAGTCACGTTGCACCCGAGGGAACCTTCTGCCTACTTTGAAACCGCGATAATAGGCAGTGCCAGCGATCGTCAGCGTATATTCCAGAGCGCTCATCGTGCTTCCGTCAGCGCGCATCCAGCCGCTTTCGTCGCGTGACTGATCAAGAAAGTTTCTGTGGTGACCCAGCACGTGATGCAAAACCCAGAGATTGGTGGTCACCCCGGTATGCAGAGCGTAGAAAAACTCGAGGATACGGTTGAGCGGTTTCCAGTGAAAAGTCATTGTGTGCTGGTGGTGGTGGTTCCACGCACAGATGATGCCCTTTGGCAGCACCATTAAAACTGTATAGGCAACCAGCCACCAGACATTGTCGACGGTGAAATACACCAAAAAATCGATGGCACTGGACAAAAGCACAAAAAAGACCGGAATACGGTCTGCAGCAAATCTAAACATAGATACCTACGGGTTCAGGAACCCTGATCCCTTTTCACCAGTACTGGTTGCACATAAGTCGGCGATTCTAGCATGGCCACAGCAGCAAAATGACCGACCTGCGCACAAAGATGCGCACTGGTCAGACTATAGCCGGATCAGCCTGAAAGCTTTTGATAGCAACGAAAAGAAGTGATTCAACACCATGACTGCTGCACTCCCGGGCTGCGCAATAACTCGCGAATATTAGCTTCAAGCACGCGATAACCCACATTTCCCGACAACACCTGCCTGCCGCCATTGAATATAAGAGTTGGACTCGAACGGACGGCACTCTGAGCAGCGATCGCAAGATCATCAGCCAGTCTGGCATGAGCCGCACCGCTGGCGATTACCTGCTTTAGTTCGGGTAAATCGACGTCGACCCGACCCGCAATATCGAACAATAGCTGTTGATTCGAGACATCAATGGTCTCAACGAAAAAAGCGTGGCGCACTGCACTCAGCAATCGTTCTGCAAGATCAGGGGCTACGCCCAGCGGATCGTTAGCCCGCATAACGTTGACACCACAAAGCAACAGATGCGCAGGTAAGGACGACGTCGGCTGATTTTCGATCCAGGCCCGCGGACTGATAGCAATATGGGGGAAATTTGCCGCTACATCCTGCACGTGAGCGGCATAACCTTCCAGACCACCGCGATCTGCCCATTGGTCAGCCATCTTGCCCGACACATCACCAAACACCCGCAGGAAGCGATAATCAATATGCACCTCATCAGGAAAATTAGTCTGCAACTCCTCGATGCGAATCTGGGTGATATAGGCCCAGACGCACAACACATCCGAAAAATGCATAACATCGACGGTCGACGCGCTCACTTGCTTGTCCGCGGTCGAAGGCATCGTCGACGCCGGCAACTATTTAGTGTCACGAATGCGCTGATAACCTTTCTTGATTTCGTGACCGAGCGCGGTCAGCGCTCCACCAACATCTTCACCCGCTTCAGCAGCTTCATGGCCTTTGCGCTTCAACTGCTCGCTGAACCGATGCCATTGTTTTTCGAGCTCTTCCCAGTCATCACGAATATCTGCTTTGGCGAGATGCATCTCCACACGCAGCTCGTCGCGAGCCTGCTTCAGCTCATCACCCAGTTCGTGTAACTCTTCTTTGTAGTCGCTCATAACTTACCCTCCGCAATTTCCACTTCTGATACTGTCATTTTAAGCTGATTGAACCACGCTGTCGCGGCCGTCTGCGCAGCTTCTGCCTGCTCGGAATTCAGCTTGGTGCGCATCATCGCAATATTCGCATTGGCATTTGGGTCGCCCTGCATAACGGCAAGCAACCATAATCTATAGGCCTCGGTATAGTCCTGTTCTACTCCGTGGCCATTGGCATAGAGCACGCCGAGATTGAACTGAGCCTTCGGGTGCCCCTGCTCTGCCGCCATCTGGAACCACAGAAACGCGTCGGCGTCACTCTGCTCAACCCCTTCCGCGTTGTAATGCATTAGCCCCAGGTTGAACTGCGCATCGGCGAGGCCTTGTGCGGCGGCCAGCCTGAACCACTTTGCGGCCTCGGCATCATCACGTTCAAAGCCCACGTCGCCTGCATTGAACATCAAGCCCAGATGCAATTGAGCCAAACCGTGACCCTGCTCGCCGGCAAAACGATACCAGTTGGCCGCGGCGACGGGATCACGGGGTAAACCATCGGCATTGTCACAGCACACACCCAGGCGGAACTGCGCATCCGGATCACCCTGCCGGGCGGCCGTTTGCAATGCATGAAGATGATTCACAAAAAAACCGGCGTGAAGTCCGAACCCAGCGCCAACTGCTAAGGCAGCTGCGCCAACCAGGCACCGCTTTCAAACCACTTTTTCTGCAAAGCTTCCAGCGCACCGGTCGCACCCAATGCCTGCATGTAGTTCTGCACCAGATTAATCATCAAAGCATCACCGGGCGCTATCGCGATACCAATCGGTTCGATGGTTAACGGGTTCCGCAACGTTACAAGCCCGGCATCCGGATAGCGCAGAATACTTAATGCACAAGTCGGGCCATCCGCCACGACTGCATCAACTTTGCCGTCAAGAAGTAGCTGCACGGCTTCCGCATGATCCGCAGTTGTTGTCAGCACCGGCTTGTCCAGCACTTTTTCTACGAAATCTTCTGAAGTCGAACCACGCAGTGCTGCAATCCGCAGCTCTTCATTATTCATATCCTTGGCATTTTCGATTGCAGCCAGCGTGCTGGACTTGGTAAGGATCGACTTGCCCGAGATATGGTATGGACCAACAAAAGGAACTCGAATATTGCGTTGTAATGTCGCCGTCATCCCGGACATGACGATATCAAGCTCACTATCCTCAAGAGCTGGCAGTAGCTTGGCAAACGGCATTTGCACAATTTCCAGCTTCACCCCCATCGCGCTTGCCAGCAAATTTGCCAGATCGACTTCCATACCAATCAACTTGCCGTCACGATTCTTCACGTTAAACGGTGGCTGCGTACCGGTCATCCCCACACGCAAGGTCTGCGATTTGGCAATGCGCTGTAATACCGGAGAGCTCTTATCCTGCGCAGATACAGAGGTAACTACCAGCAATGCAGAAGCCACAACCGCAGCGGTTTTCGTTAGCCAAAATCTAATGCTCATGTCCATTATTCCTTAGTTATTGGTCTGGATAGGGATGCTGCTATTCTTTTACAGGAATCGCTGCTTTTTATAGATTAGCGAACTCCTGCCGGGAGCCAAACAATAAGAGAATACAGCGCGACTAACAAGCCTGAAAAATGGCACCCAATACCACGGCCTCCCTATGGAATGGACACGGCCCAACATTGATAATGCTGCCGCCGCGCTTGCATGAGAGCATAAACGCCTTACCCCAGGGATCCCCATGACTGACATTAATAAAGCCTATAACTACGGTAAATTCATTTTGGCAGGCGGCGTGGTTATTTTCGCCATTGGCCAGTCGCTTCTGTTCATTATCGTCGCCCCCATAGCCCGTTCGATAGGATTGAGCGAATTGCAGTTTGGCCTCGCCTTTTCACTCGCCAACGTCTCACTGATTTTCGCAGGCCCCTTCTGGGGCAAGAAGAGCGATGTTATCGGTCGTAAACCGGTATTTATCGTTGGCCTGTTCGGCAGCGCACTGGGTACGCTGGCAATGGCAGGCACACTGAGCATCGGCATGAATGGCTCGGTAACGATTGTTGCCCTGCTCGCAATGATTTTTGGCTCGCGCTTTATATATGGCCTGACGGCTTCGGCAATATATCCGTCGGCCTCGGGCTACATTGCGGATGTAACTGCCTGGAACGACCGGGCAAAAGGCATGGCTCTGATAGGAAGCGCCAACGCCATGGGCTCGATACTCGGCCCGGCGATCGGTGGCGGTCTCGCATTTATGGGCGCATTGTTTCCAATGTATGCAGCCGCAGCCATCTCATTTTTAGGTGCGCTGGCCGCCATCTTCTGGCTGGTTGAACCCGAACAGCACAAGATTCGTCAACAGAACAAAGATGACTCGAAACCAGCGCTCAAGTTCACTGATCCCCGGCTACGCCCCTATATGATTATGTGGGCCACGGTTTTTGTCATTTTTATCTCGCTGAACTTCGTCACCTCTTTCTATATACAGGACAAATTTGGCATTCCGGATATTGCTGCCGTCATGCGCACCGCCAGCATAATGCTCGCCTGCATGGCAGTCGTCATTACGCTCGTGCAGGGAGTGCTGTTTCAGATCATAAAAATCTCGCCCCAGATTTTGCTGCGCCTGTGCGGCCCAATTTTTGCTGTTGCGCTATTCACGATGGCCTTCGCGCCCTCCTTGCTGGTTCTTGGAATTGCCTTCGGCCTCCTGGGCGGTGCTTTCGCCTGTGCGACACCGGGTATCAACGGCAGCGCCAGCCTGAAAATGGAGCCTCATGAGCAAGGGGCGGCTGCCGGTTACCTGGCTGCTGCCAACACCACCGGCGCCATCCTTGGCCCGGTCGTGGGGACCAGTCTGTACAAATTACAGCCAAACGCACCGATGCTGGTTGGCGGGATGCTTATGATCATCATCAGTGTCTATGCCTTCACGATTGCCGCCCCGGAACAGCGCTAACACCCCCGCAAAATTGCTGTTAATCCAGCGCAGATATAACCCCGGCAACCGGGATTTACTTTTGCTGGTGTATACTTTTGCGCTTGTATATTGCGAGTTCGTCTCAACCCTAAAGGTAAAAGGAATTTACAGAATGAGTCGCCTGTTCAGTCATGAATTAGATTACAGGGCCACCCCGGAGCAAACAGCTTCCGGGCCAACGGCTGCAATCTACCCTGCAGCAATCAGCACATGAGCATCCATCGCGCGGCAGGATCCCATAGGGACCCAGGCGGGTTTTTGTACTGGCGGGACGACATACTTTATCGACAGGTGAATGAATCCTGTGCAAATGACCTGGCGATGCTGATCGATAGCGGCCTGTACCAGCAACTGGCAGACAATCAATCGCTGATTGAACACGAAGTAGTCAGCACAGAACTGGCGGCAAACCCGGGCGCGTGCAGCGTGCTCAAGCCGAAACTTATAGCTACCATTTCATATCCGTATGAGTGGTGTTTCAGCCAGCTAAAAGATGCCGCGCTTCTAACGCTCGACATCCAGGACCAGGCGCTGCGCAAGGACATGTCGTTGAAAGACGCCAGCGCCTATAACGTTCAGTTTGCCGATGGTCGGCCGGTATTTATCGACACACTTTCTTTCGGGCGCTACGTTGAAAATAGACCCTGGGTTGCATATGGCCAGTTCTGCCGCCATTTTCTCGCTCCACTGGCACTTATGGCCCAGGTCGACGTCAATCTGAATGAATTACTGCGCACCAATATCGATGGCATACCGTTGCCACTGGCAAAGAAGCTTTTACCCGCCAGAAAACTGTTAAGCCCGTCGCTCGCGATGCACATCTGGCTGCATGCCCGCGGCGAGATGCAAGCCCATCAGCAACGCGACGGCGAACGATCGACATCCGGCACCTTCAGCCGCAACTCATTTCACGGTTTAATAGACAGCCTGCGGACTGCAGTCAGCAAACTCGAATGGAAACCAGGCGGAACCGAATGGTTTGATTATTACGAGGCGAATAACAACTACGGCGAAACAGGCCTGCAGGAGAAAGAGGCTCTGGTACGTAATTATCTTGAGCACTTCAAACCCAAAAGCGTATGGGACCTGGGCGGCAACACCGGTCGTTTCAGCCGTATCGCGGTGGATGCGGGTGCTGATGCAGTCTGTTTCGATATAGACCCGGGCTGTGTAGAAAGCAACTATTTGCACGCCAAGAGCAAGAATGAAGCCCATTTGTTACCGCTGCTCATGGATCTTGGCAACCCCAGCCCCAGACTGGGCTGGGACAACTCGGAAAGGATGTCACTGGCAGACCGCGGACCAGCGGACGTGGTCATGGCCCTCGGACTAGTGCATCACCTGGCAATCGGCATTAACGTTCCCTTCAGCCTGATCGCCAGAATGTTCAGCCAGGTCGCACGCAATTTAATTGTTGAATTCATCCCCCGTGGAGACAGCCAGATCGACAAACTTCTGAGCACACGCAAAGATGTATTTATCGAGTATCACGAAGATCAGTTTCGTGATGCATTCGGCGCTTATTTTGAAATCGTAAAAGCGGAGCCTATTCCCGGCACGAAACGAACGCTCTATGCGATG
>Ga0070728_10003583_pt1 | contig 16998 bp, 9 predicted proteins | sample tdDd471_FD_66723 | JGI IMG/M metagenome (GOLD analysis project Ga0070728, IMG submission 66723) | Marine sediment microbial communities from the Atlantic coast under amendment with organic carbon and nitrate - tdDd47.1 | ecosystem: Environmental > Aquatic > Marine > Coastal > Sediment | place... | reverse complement strand
TGATATTGCAGAACACGACGCGGATGACATGACCGATGGCGATGCTGACAGCGATCCTGTAAACGACGGCGACAGCGACGACAGCGCAGATTCCGGCGATAATGAAGAAGCCGGTGAAGTCGATGAAACCCCGGATACAGAACCCGACATTGATGTTGATGGTGATGAAGCAGACCTCATTGATGAGGACATGCCTGTGGATGGAGATGACACTCCCGATGGGGATCTTGAGGAAGACATAGACAGGGAATCCTCCGAAGAAGTGGAGATATCCGACGAAGAATCGGAAGCCTCTGAAACCGTGCAGATTGACTTGCCCCGTCCCCCGGACATGACTGCCTGCATCGGGAATACCTGCAGCCGTAACGAGGACTGTTGCGGAGACAGCTATTGTGCACGGCCAGCCACGGCGGAAAGCGGTCTGTGCCAGCCTCTGGAGGTGGTTACCAGCGGGTACTGGCGATGGTTTGCCAAAAGTCCGGCCGGGGATGTACTGGCCGGGATACTCAGTGACCGTGTGTATCTGTGGGATGCGGAGACCTTGGAGCCCCTTGATATTCTTAATTCCTCTGTTCCGGTATCGGGGGCTGCGTTTTCACCGGATGGCAGCCTGCTGGTTACCATCGGTGCAAATGCGTATGTAAGGGTATGGGATGTGGCCACCCGGGCTATTATCTCTGCTTTTACCGGCGACCAGATTGTGCGCTTCCCCTTTTTCCTCAATGACAACCAGACCCTTGTATTCACAAATCACATGGGAGGACTTTCCTTCTGGAATGCCCGCACCGGAGAGAAGCTGGAGGACACCTGGCAGTTGCAACCCGGTGGCGGCCTTGTGTATTCCATGACCATATCACCGGACAGGAGTATGCTTGCGGTGTACTGGCCCGGGAATACCGTTGATATATACCGGGTTTCGGACCGGCAACTGCTGCACAGTGTTACCCCGGATATAACCCCAAGGGGATTTTTTCGGTTGTTGTATTCTCCTGATTCTTCATTGCTTGTGGTGGGGGACGGTAGCGGGGTTATTGCCTGGGACACCGCGACAGGAGAGACCGCCTGGAGTATTTCCCTGGGTGACGCCTCTTTTAAGGAGTGTATTTTTTCCGACAATGGCGACTTTTTATATTATGCGACAGTTTCCGATGGACTGTGGCAAATGCTGCGGTGGGACTGTGTTGCGGAAACGGAAACAACAGTCATTTCCCCAAGAAATGAAGGGTATTTTACACTTGGTTTGGCGCTTTCCTCTGAGGAACAACGGATGGCAATGGTTGGATGGCCGGGGCAATACCGGACCTACACCATTGCTGATGGAGTTTTGCAGAATGGGTATGAGTACCCCTTCATGAATGGAGGAAACGTACAGACCATGGCGATTTCCCCGCAGGGAGGACATGCGGCCTTTGGTACTATGGATGGCACCAGGGTACTTAACATCCCGGACTGGGATACCCTGCAGGTGCTTGAAGACATTGAAGACTCGGCGGATTTTCTTGGGTTCAGTCCGGATGATGCGTATCTTATCGGCAGCGATTATTATCTGGACACAACGGTGCGATGGAACCTGACGGATGGTTCTGCCGACTGGACGGTAAACGATTTTAGTGCCTTGACCATTTCTCCGGATGCATCGCAGGTAGTTGGATGGGACGGTGAAAAACTGGTGGTACTGAACGGAGAAACAGGCCAGACCATCACTGATATTGCTCTGGATAATGCTCCGGCGATGTTCCGGTTTTGCGGGGATGGTTCCGCTGCAGTTGTTGCATATCGCGGGAGCACCGCTGCGGTGGAGACGACATCATGGGAAGCAGGCAGCCCCGTGGCGTTCCCCGAAAATCTCAGTGCTCTCCAGTTCTCTCCCGACTGTACTCATATGGTCGCGGTAGATCTTGACGCCGAAAATGACAGCTATGGTCTGTATTTGCTGCGGGTATCCGATGGCGCGGTACTCGGCAGCTATACCTCTTCATATGAGATGGAATATGCGTCTAAGAGTCGCGCAGCCTTCAGTCCCGATGGGAGTATACTGGCTGCCTCTGTGGGGTCCAATGATTACAATGGCCCGATTCCGATACATCTGTTTTCGGTGCCGGATATGACGCTGCTGGGAACTCTGAAGGGCACTTCATCTACGGTGTTTACGCTTGCGTTTTCCGCCGATGGGCGCACTCTGTATTCCCTGAAAGAGAACAGTGGTGTTCGCGTGTGGGATATCTCATCCTTTATTGCACAATCACCATAGGGACAGGCCTGGTATGAAGCATATACCCCTGTTACCGCTTCTTCTCCTTCTCTGCTGCCTTGGTATGCTTGAAGGCTGCCATCCTGCTTACAGCTCGCCCATCAGGGTGTTTAACAATACGCCGCCGGGGCGTATGAAACAGCAAACAATAGAGATTACCGCCGCTGGTTTGTATCCCCCCGGCGGTGCGTTTTCATTTGATTATGCGCTTCTCGATTACCTGGAACTGCGTTTGGGCGGCGATTATCTGCCACACACAATGGGAACCGCCAGTTTGGGGTGGCACGCCTCCTTCTGGCCTGCGGTGCGGCAGGAATCCACAGTCAAATTTCTCAACGAAATTCAACTGGGATTTGGGGGCGGCGTAGGAGGAGAATGCGATCAGGAGGTCGAGTATTGCCAGCAATGGCCTGAAAAAGACTGGCAGGATCGCCTGCTGTTGGGGATGTGGGTTGGTGCGGGCTTGGGGCTTGGTATTGATGTTTCCAAGCGAAAAGGGCTGGTGTGGGATCTGGAAATTGATATCTATCTGCATTGGCGTTTTCAGTATACTGATGCAAAGTATGCACCGGCAACATTATGGCATACCTATGGCCCTGGACTTGCCTTTCGCATGCAGCGTTTTGTTCGGGTGTACTTTTCCTGGGCCTTTGTCAATTATGACAACGAGGCTCAGACTGCCATGTATGGCGGCTTTGAATTTGGCCTGTCATTTACCTTTGACCTCTTCCCCCAAAAAACAGACTCCATTGTTCAGGAGCGGTAACGGTTTTGTCAGTTGTTTCTTAGGATGCTCCCCGGCTGTTGACATCGGGGCATCATTGACACATGCTCTTGTCTGTGACCAAACCTCTGGTTGAAAAGGACAGGCCATGCTTTCGTCAAACAAAACCAAAATCGTGTGCACCATTGGCCCGGCCTCGGAATCGCCAAAGATCATGCGGCAAATGCTGCATGCCGGGATGAACGTAGCGCGGCTAAACTTTTCCCATGGCGAATTTGCCTGGCATAAATCCGTCATCGAAAACCTGCGGCGTCTGGCCAAAGAGGAAGGCAGAGCCCTTGCCATCATGGCGGACCTGCCGGGCCCAAAGATCAGAATCGGACAACTGGCACAAGAACTGGTGGATCTCAACGCCGGGGATACCTTTACTCTGACAACAGAGGAAATCACCGGCGATGAAACACGGGCCTTTGTCAGCCTGCCGAATCTGCCCAAGGCGGTAACGCCCGGCGATACCCTGTACCTCAACGACGGCATTATTCAACTGAAGGTCGTTAGCGTCAGCGGGGCGGATGTACAGTGTCGTGTGGTGGTGGGCGGGGAGTTGCGCTCCCGCAAGGGACTGAACCTGCCGGGTATCAACCTGGGTATCAGCGCCTTTACTGACCATGACCGGGACTGCCTTGCCTTTGCCCTCAAAAACGGCGTGGATGCCGTCAGCCAGTCCTTTGTGGAAAGCGCCGCAGATATCGAAGCGGTCCGCAACGCTGCGGCAGAACTTGGATACCGGCCCTTTGTTATCGCCAAAATAGAGCGGGCAGGGGCGTTGGAGCGCGTTGAAGAAATCATGCAGGCGGCAGATGGCGTCATGATCGCCCGGGGCGATTTGGGCGTGGAAACCCCCATAGAACGCATTGCCGTGATTCAGCGACAGCTTACCCGCAGCGCCAATCAGATGGGTAAGCCGGTTATCACCGCCACCCAAATGCTGGAGTCAATGGTGGAGCACAAGCGGCCCACCCGGGCCGAGGCCACGGATGTGGCCAACGCTATCCTCTACGGCACCGATTGTGTTATGCTGTCGGAAGAATCCGCCATGGGCCGTTTCCCTGTGGAAGCGGTGCAGATGCTGGCCCGGATCGCCACGGCCACCGAACCTCATCGCAGCGATATTCGGGTTTTGGAAGATACAGAAAAGCAGCATACCAGCGGCAGCGATCAGTTTGTTGACCTTATTTCCCGCAATGTCCAACAGACCGCAGAGCAGCTTAACCCCGCGGCGGTCATGGTTCCCACGGTGACGGGGCACACCGCCCGGATGGTGTCCCGCTTTAAGCTGCCGGTATGGGTGGTGGCGGTCAGCCCGGAGCGGGCCACTTGTCAGGGGCTTGTGTTTTCCTACGGTGTAACGCCGGTGTGCGCAGCGGAGCATGATCGTGACTGGAAAGCCTTTTCCCGTCAGTGGCTGGAAAACCAGGGACTGGATACCGGTCCGGTGCTGCTCACCGAAGGCCCTTCCCGGGAGCATCCCGACGCAAACTTCCGCCTCGAAATACTGGATCTTTAACAGAGCAGAGCCCAGGCGATAGCGGCACAACCTGCAATTTACAAGGGGGGATATGGATCATTGACCAGCGCCCTGTTTTTATTGTTGCCGGAAAATTGATGCAAAATGTAAATATTATAACTGGTATAATGTTGCTCAAGCCCGAGGTTTCTCCGGTATTGTGCCTCGGGAAATAGTTGTCAGTGAAAATTACAGAATTACGACGCCAGCAGGTTGGGGTGTATTAAAATCAATCATAAATACTGCTGTCATTGGGTAATATGATTTTAATGTTAAGATTGGGGTGAATAATAACAAAAAAGTACTATATTGTTTATCTTGACATGTCGTAATTTTTTTCGCATGTTCATGCAAAAGATAACACTCAAATGACTGATTGAGCGATTCAGTGTAATGCTTGCAAATGTGTGAACACAACCAATGACACGGAGATCCCCATGCGATTAAACAATGTTAAAAACTGGAAAGTGTTTCTGGTTTTGCTGGCCATGTCAATTGCCGCTGCCGGCTGCCAGGATTCCAACACTGAAAATGTTGATGGCGATGTGACCGCAGACGGTGACGAAGCCATGGACGGCGATGACGTTGTCGAAGCCGAAGAGACTACAGAAGATGTGGATACGGTGGATGGCGATGACATCGTTGAAGCCGAAGAGACCACAGAAGACGCGGATACGGTGGACGGCGATGACATCGTTGAAACCGAAGAGACCACAGAGGACGTGGATACAGTGGATGGCGATGACATCGTTGAAACCGAAGAGACCACTGAAGATGTGGATACAGTGGATGGCGATGACATCGCTGAAACCGAAGAGACCACTGAAGACGTGGATACGGTAGACGGTGATGAAATCGCTGAAACCGAAGAAACTGTAGAAGACGACATTGTTGTCCCCGAGGACCATAGCCAGCTTTCCATGCTTGCGGGTCCCTTTGACAACCCAATGGCGGTTACGGCTCAATGCCTGACCTGTCATCCGCAGGCCGGTGAAGATATGAAGGCCACTCACCACTGGAACTGGAAGGGTCAGGCCCCGGGCATGACCAACCAGACCGGCGAACACGGAAAAGTGGACACCATCAACAATTTCTGCATCGCTTTGGTCTCCAATGAGGGGCGCTGCACTATGTGCCATGCAGGGTACAACTGGAAAGCCCCCACTGACTACAGTGACTTTGAGGCCCATGATTTTGATGACACCGCAAACATGGACTGCCTTATCTGTCATGACTCCACGGGCACCTATAAAAAGAACACCACAACCGCCGGTCTTCCCACCGCTGAGGTTGATCTTGCGGTGGTGGCCCAAAGCGTGGGCGCAGCACCCTCCCGCAGCAATTGCGGCGCATGCCATTTCTATGCTGGCGGCGGCGACAACGTGAAAAAAGGCGATCTGGCCAGCTCTCTGGTCGATCCCACTCCGGAAATGGATGTTCATATGGGTAACGGTATGCTGTGTCAGCAATGCCACACCACCGAAGATCACGCCATCATGGGTTCCGGCATGCACTCGGTGCCTACCGAAGGTTCCGTGGGTTGCACCGACTGCCATGACGCCGCACCCCACAGCAGCGCCACGTACAACACTCACGCTGCAAAGGTGTCCTGCCAGACCTGCCACATTCCTGCATTTTCCCGGGCTTTGCCCACTAAAACCGAATGGTACTGGGAAAACGCCGGCACCCCCAACGATGAGTACACCGAATGCAGCCCCTTTGTCTTTGGTGAGGGCGATGACGCCATAACCCGCGCCTGCTATGACCAGAAGAAGGGTGAGTTCGTGTGGGAAATGAACGTGAAACCCACCTATGCCTGGTACAACGGCGACTACGAGCGTATGCTGGTGGGTGACACCTTCACCGAAGCTGGCACGGTGGAAGATCCCATCATGCTGGTGAAACCACTGGGAGATAAAAACGACGCCACAGCTAAAATCCATCCCTTCAAGGTAATGAAGGGCACCCAGCCGGTGGACGCGTCAGCGGAAAACCGCGTTGTGCTGGTACCGCACCTTTTTGGAGCCGGTGGTCAGGGCGGCGCAAACCCCTACTGGGGAAACTGGAACTGGGTGCTGGCTCTTGAAGACGGCGAAACCGCTGTCAAGGCCAACCCCTATTTCGATGGTTCCGGCTACAGCTTCAGCGGTGCCTATGAATGGGGACACACGGAAATGTATATGCGCATTAACCACGAAGTCGCTCCAAAGGCAGATGCCCTTACCTGCAGCGATTGCCACTTCGGCGGCAGCGCCCTGGACTGGACTGCCCTGGGATACGACGGCGACCCGGCTTCTGCAAAATAGAGCCTGATCGTATAGTACCAGCATCTCCTCACAGGGCGTCGGTCATTGACCGGCGCCCTGTTTTTGCTCCCTTAAAAGAAAATTTTCAGGGTGTATCGAGGTTTGCGGATACAGTGCCTGTATTTTCTTCCGGCACTCATTTACAGATAAAACTCAAATCCCAAAGTGGTGCGGTATTCCACCATGACCAGGGGGATGGCGTCCAGCACCGGGGCCACCACCGCAAAGCTGATGGGGTCGGCGGCAATGCCGAACCAGGTGGTGATGGGCCAGCGCAGGCCCACGGGCCGAAAGTCCAGAAACACCCCCACTTCGCCGGGGTCGTCCAGCAGGGTTTCGAACATCAGCACCGAGGGGCCCATGGCCAGCGAACTACGGACATAGCCCCCAAGGTAGCTGATTTCAGCGCCCACAGCGATGTTCAACGCGCCCTGATCCACCTTGTGTTCCAGTTCCATGGCCCGCCACATGTTCTGTTCCACCTGCACAAACACGCTCCAGTTTTCCCAGCGATACCCGGCCCGCAGGCCGTAGCCAAAGGTGTCGCCCGCCAGGCTGCGGTCCCGTACGTCGTTGAGTATGGAGACGTGAAACTCCGGGGTCAGCCAAAAGGAGTTATATGCGGCCTTGAAGGTGGTGGGAGCCCAGTCGTCGTGAATCACCGGGGGGGCGGGTTGTTCAGGGGCAGAAGGAGCCACGGTTTCCTGCGCCATAAGCGGGGTGCTGAGGCTCAAAAGCAGCAGAATCAGGGCGGAAATACGGATGCGGGGCTTCATGATGCGGCCTTTCGGTGGGAGGCGTTGCGGCGGGCGGGAAACAATGAACGTAACAAAACAACGGCAAACGCAATGGCGATAACAAGCAGATACAGGTCGCCGGCACTTTGGCAGCTCAGGAGATCCTCAAGAATGGGGCGGGTTTGTTCTTTGCGGGCAGTGGATTCCCAGGCATTGTTGCAGTAGTTGTTGTCCTTTGTGCAGCCCGGCTGGTATTGCAGCCAGGTGTTAAAGAGCTTGTCAATGGCGTTGGGGTCACTTTGTTCTGCCAGGGATTTGATGGCCATAAACAAATCGCTGGTAGCCTCTGCCGCAGCATTTGCAAGGGGGCGGGCTTCTTCGTTGCAGTGATCCAGGGTTAAAGAGTGGGCCATGCCGTCGCGGCGTTCGTTGTGATCCGCTCCCAAAGCGTCGACATAGTTGGTGACATGCTGGACGGTGTGCAGATCTTCGCTGCGCAGGGTATGGGAAAAGGAGTCCTGCAGCGTGTGAGCGGTCATGCCGATGTAATAGGCGGGGCCGTTAACGTAAAAGTTTACATCACCATAGTATTCCAGGTTCATACTGACTTTTATGTTTTGATCTTTTGGCTGTAAAAACAGCATGTTAAGGGCGGTGTCAAGGTTTTCCCGGATCAGCGTCCGGCAGTCGTTGAGAGCATCGATGTTTCCCTGCTCGCCGTCCTGTCCCGCACGGCGCAGGCAGTGGCGGTCCTGGTCGTTATCCGCCATATGCAGATTGCGCTGAGTCAGGATGTCAAGGCTGGAGTGACCGTCGGTGTCCGGCTGCCGCACCCCTACCAAAAGGCTTGCCAGAATGTAGGCGCGATGGTGGTCGTCTTCAAGTAAGCCAATAGATTCCATGATATTTTTAGTGATTTTAATGGAGGCTTCGTCATCGGGAAGCTCCACAAAATCCGGGTTCATGATTTCCATAAGGGGCAGATAAGACTGCACGGTGATCTGTTCGTGGCAGCCGTCGCTGAAATTGCCGGAGATGGAAAAGGCCCGGGCCGCCGGAGACGTACAGAGCACAGCCGCAAGGATAAACAGCGAAGTGATGTGACGTAAGTATTTGAAATGCATGACGTAAAACCTTTAGCGATACCGTGACAGAATATGTCACAACGTACATGAGTAACCAATAGTCATGCGCCTGTTGGAAAATCGTATCACAGCGCCGCAGGGGAGGTGGGTCGGGCTGTGTACGCGGATATATCGCCGCGCCGGATCTGAATGATCCTGATTTCACTTTAAACAGGGTGCTGTGGTTGTCAAGGGTGAATCATGAAAAAAGCGCCAAAATAGCGACAATAAGATAAAATGCGCTCGGGAATCTCTCGGGACGCACATGTCGGTTTCACGGGCCGCGAAATCAAAAACACGGGACGAAATTCCGATTTTTTTGCTATATATCGTTTTTATATTGATTTTAGCCCATTTTAGCGCGTCATTTTCCCGAGGCGGGCCCGTGGAGCGACAGGGCGCGTCCCGAGTTTTTCGATTTCCGTCCCGAGGAAAATTTTGCAAATACGATGTTGTGGCTAGTATTTAGTAAAATAAACTTGACAGTTAACGCGGCGCGTTAAAGATGTTCGCTGCACTAACATAATTATATTTAGTGAAAAAAAAACAGCCGGATCGCAAAGAAAAACGGGGAGCCCGATGGGACTCCCCGAAGGAAAATAAATCTGTGGTCAAAATCAGGGTTCGGCAATAAAACCGTACCAGCGACCAAGCCAATAAGGGTACAGAGCGTCGCCGCCGTCCAGCTCCCGCAGCGAACCCGAGCCGCCGCTGAACTGAAACTGCGGGCCGTTGTGACGGTGATTGCGACGTTCATCCGCCGGGAAAATATGGCCGTCGGATCGCAGCCGGTAGTTTTTGGCCCGGTCTTTGTTAAGGTTGTAGTAGGGCGGCGGTTTGATGGCGTCCAGGCGCACACCATCGTTGTAGATTACATAGCGCACCAGATCAGTGGGATAGCGGCGGTACCAGCGTTTGCCGTAACTCAGGTCGATGTTTTCGCCCTCAAACATGGCATTGGCAACGTCCCAGAACATGTCCTCCTGGGTTTGCAGATGGGTGTACAGCCGGTTCCAGCCGATCATGTAGCGCTCGCGCAGGGCCGGGTCCCACTCGTAGCGCAGCAGGGGCACAAAAGCCTGGAAAGCCAGCTCGTCGCAGTCGCCGCTGCCGGCGCAGAAGGGATACTCCAGTTCATCGCCGATATAGGACACGTTTTCGTCGTAATGATGGTCTGCAATGAGTTCGGCTTTGGCGTCCAGATATTTCTGCTTGCCGGTGAGATAATAGGCCAGGTTCAGGGCTCCCAGCATCTGGGCGCTGCGGCGGCCGCCATCGGCGCTTGAGCCTTCAATGCCTCTGTTTATATAGTCGGGATCGAACTGGCCGTAGGTGGTGCACTTGTCGTCCTGGGGATCGATAAGCTGATAACCGTTGTCCACCAGTCCGCCGATAATGCCGTCCACGTGGGCTACAATGGCGGTTTTCTGATCGTCGTCGGCGCAGTAATCATAGGCTTGTCCCATCATGAACATGTGGCTGGTGACCTCGTCGTTGGAGGTGTCCGCTTTGACCCAGAACACGCCGTCAGGGCTTTTGAACCATTCGCCGTCATCGGGATCGTCGCAGTCGTCAAGCTGGCAGCCTTCGATGCGAATCACGGAGCGGGCCAGAAAATGCTCGGTGCCCGTCAGGGTGCGGAAAGAAAGCATCCGGGCAAGGGATTCGTCAAAGTGTGCCTTGGCTTCGGGATCGCCGGTGAGTTTCCAGCGGAAGCATTCGGAAAGAACCCAATAGCAGGTCCAGCCGCCATCGTTGTCGCTGTCATACATGACGCTGGTGGAAAGATCGCCGGGGCTGGTGAGGCGGGAATCCGCCAGCGCACCCTCGCGGTTGTGCCGCAGATGAATGCGTTCGATCATGGCGTCGGTCTTGTCTTTGATGGTCCACATGCGGCGGGTCATGGACCCAAGGCCCTGCAAAGTGGCAAAGTACATGGGGCCGTCAGCCTGGTCGGTGTCTTCCAGCACGTCCCGGATATCTGCGCCGGGCATCCAGCGTTCCGGCACATAGACCCGGTATTCCATGCCGAACTCCTGCTCTACGATGCGATACGCACCGCCGGTGCCTGCCACCACAAAGCCGCCATTGCTGTCGGGGATGGCCGCAACGGCCCCGGCCAGGGGAATACGACCTTCGGTAAAGAGTTCAACCTCAACGGCTTCTGCGCCGCTGTCGCTAAGGTTATAGCCTGCCAGCCCGGTGGTTCCCACAACCACCATGTCCAGATCCACAGGCTTGCTGCGGTCCGGGATCAGGGCCACGGGCACGCCCACATCAAGGGTGGTAAGCTGTTGCTTTGTGGCGGCGTCTTTGGCAGCGTCAGGATTATAGGTATACAGGCTGCCTTCATGGGCAAGGTACAGGGTTTCGGCGGTGGGCAGCAGGGCCGTGGGGGCCGGGTCCATGGCATGCCAGGCAATGTCGCCGCTGCCGCTGTAGATGCCGAATCCCGTGGAGGTAAGAATGTACAGGGTGTTTTCACCGGGCACCAGCCGAATGCCGGTGGCTCCGTCGGTTAGGGGCAGAGCCGTACCCATGACGCCGTCGGAAGTCACGGGATACATGCTGTCGCCGGTCAGCAGATAGATGGCATCGCCAACGGTTTCGGCGTCAATGATATCCGTGGCGTCCTGGGGCAGCTCCAGCAGCTCAAGGCCGCCGCCGTCGGCGGGCAGCCACAGACCCCGGGGATCTGCCAGGGTGGGGCGGTTGAAGTTGGTGAAGGATGCCGGAGGCATCACCAGGGCCACCAGAGCGTCTATTTCTTCGGGTTGTTCCGGGATAGTGTGGTTGAATTCCTGCATAAAGGGTTCATCGCTGACCACCACCGAGGGGTCCGGGTCGCCGGGCTCAATGGGGACGGTGAGGTTGTTGTCAGCATCGCCGTCAACGTCGCCGTCGGTGACAGGGTTATCGCTGTCGCCGCCGCAGGCCACTACAAAGAGACTCAGCAGAACTGCAGTACAGAACAAAACCAAAGGACGGGCTTTCATGATACATTTTCCCTGTGTTGGAGATTCTGGTTTACTACTGGAAATGAAAATACCGACCATGGGCCGGTATGTAAAGTTAAAAGTATGATATGTCACCCGGTGCCGTTATCGCAAGCCGTCCAGCTTTTTGAGCAGTTCGCGCTTGAATTTGAGGTACATGAGGCCTGCTTTGGTGGCCAGATCATCATTGGTTTCGTTGGGATCAATGGACTTGCCCCCGGGGCTGTACATGTCCATCATCAGGTTCAGCACCTGCTTTCTAATGAGTCCCCGCATGGGCACATGGGCGATCATGCCGTACATGGCAGCCCCGCCGGTGTTGGCCAGTTCCGGGTTATCCCGGACTTCCTCCACCGATGCCCGTAGATCATCAAGATACTGATCCGCAATGGCGGCGTGCTTGGGCGTCACCATCGCATGAAGGCTTTCGGGTTTCTGCTGCCGGTCGATGTGCCAGCCCCGTTCTTCCATGCGGTCGCCCACGGCATAGATATTTACATCAGGGTCCGTGGATTCGTAGGCAAAGACCGTCATGTGGGGTTTGGCAATGACCCGCAGCGGGGAAATGGCGTTGATGCCATCCATCAGCTTTTGGGTGACGGCCATGGATTCTTTGGCCTGTTTGGTATAGCCCTTGATGCCAATGGCCTGCATGGCGGCCCAGGCTGCGGCAATAGCGCCGCCGGGACGGGTGCCCAACAGGGCCGGTGAAATGAACATGCCGCCGGGCCAGTTTTCAAAAATAAAGAACTGGTGCTTCAGGTAGTCGATGTTGCGGTACAGAATGGTGCTGGCCCCTTTGGCGGAAAAACCGTATTTATGCACGTCCGCGGAAATGGATGTCACTCCGGGAACCCGGAAGTCAAACACCGGAATGTTATATCCCAGCTTCTCAACAAAGGGCAGCATAAAGCCTCCCAGACAACTGTCCACATGCAGGGGAATATTTTTCTTTTGGGCAATGCGTCCAATGGCTTCGATATCATCCACCATGCCGTGGGGATAGGCCGGAGCCGAGCCCACCAGCATAATGGTGTTGCGGTTTATCAGCCGATTCATGGCCTTGAGGTTAACCCGGTAGTCCTTGCCCACCGGAGCCCGCAGTACCTTGACGTCAAAGTATTCCGCCGCCTTTTCAAAGGCTACATGCACGGTTTCCGGCACCACCATGTTGGGCCGCAAAATCCAGGGCTTTTTGTCCCGGGCGCGGTCGCGGTAGGTTTTAACCGCCAGCATGCAGCTTTCAGTGCCGCCGCTGGTCATGGTGCCCACCACATCACCGTCGCCGTGGAACAGATCTGCGGTCATGCGCACCACATCGGACTCGAATCGCTTGAGGCTTTTGAAAGCCATGGGGTTGAGACCGTTTTCGCTGAAATAGGTGCCATACGCCTCTTTAAGAAAATCGGTGTGGTCATCGTTAAGATAGTACACCAGGCTCCAGGTTTTGGCGTTGCGGAAGTCCGCATCCTCCCGCCGAAAGGATTTCATCTCTTTTATAATTGCTTTTTTGCTGCGTCCGGATTCAGGAATACTAATGGACGTGTTGCTCATGATTCCGCTCCTTGGGCTTATTTATATCTTCTCAGTGCTGTGATTGCGGCTTGAAAATACACGAGAAAAGGGATTATTGCAAGTGTCGTCTGGTGGGGCGGCAGGAAAAATAACTCATTTGTACGATTTTAACGCATTGCGGCTTGCAATTTTGATCTGCTAATAGCTATTATGGTGCGTAATGTGAGTGTTAAGAAGATGTAATGTTTATGTGGCAGTACGCGGAAGCAGCCGCTCAGGTTTGAGGCCGGTGCCACCAGCGGGGAATCTGCAACAGGAATCGCCTGGCGGCAGAGGATTGGAAGCGGAACTCTCAGCGGATTTACAGGTAGTAAGTATGTTGTACAGCATTGAATCTATGCGGGGGCGTGTATGCATCCGGGTATAATTGCCCTGCAGATTGCGCTGGCGATTGCGGTGCCCTTTGTCACAGTGTGGCTGGAGCCGCGATTCAAGGCCATTCGCATTATCAGCCCCGTGGTTATCTGTTATCTCACCGGTATGCTGCTGGGCAATCTTCCCTTTATGCAACTCAGTGACGGGGTGTCTTTGGGCATGGCCAACGTTACGGTAGCCCTTGCCATTCCTCTGTTGCTGTTCAGTGTGGATGTGGTGGCATGGCTGCGGCTGGCCCGCTCCACGGTCATCGGGTTTTGCATCGCCATTGTGGCGGCCATGACAGCCACCATTGCAGTGCATATGGGCATGGGCAGCGGCGTCATTGACAGCCCGAAAATTGCGGGCATGCTTTCCGGCGTGTACATTGGCGGCACTCCCAATATGGCGGCCATTGCCACGGCGGTGGATGCCCGGCCGGAAACCTTCATTCTGCTCAATGCCGCTGACATGGTGGTAAGCTTTGGCTATCTGCTGTTTATGCTTATGGTGGCCCCCCGGGTGCTGCGTTTTGTATTGCCCGCCTTTCGGTTTGAGAACGGGAGCAGCCCGGATGAACCCGCCGCAGATGAGAAACCCCGCAGAACCGCAGAAGTGCCACCCCTCAAGGACGGAGCCCTGGCCATGGTTTTGGCGGTGGTCATGGTGCTTGCCGGGGTTGGGATCGGTCGCTTCGCTCCGGAGTTGAACCGGGACACGGTGATTATTCTGGCCATTACCACCTTTGCGGTGGGGGCGTCCCTTGTGGCCCGGGTTAGGGGATTGCAGGGTAGTCAGGATATGGGGCAGTTTTTACTGCTGATATTCTGTGTTGCCATGGGATTTACCACCGACTTTGTGGAACTGTTCACCGGCAGCCCCATGATTATTCTGTACGCCACCATGGTGGTGCTGCTGATTATCGTACTGCATATCATTTTGTCCGCCCTGTTTCGCATTGACCGCGATACCGCCATCATCACTTCCGCCGCCGGGGTGTTCGGACCTCACATGATCGGTCCGGTGGCCATGGTGCTGGGTAACCGGGAGATTGTGTTTTCCGGTATTGCCAGCGGTCTGGTGGGGCTGGCACTGGGTAATTATCTGGGATTGAGCGTTGTATGGATGCTGACCTGAAAAAGGAGGAGCCATGAAATCTGCCCATGACAAAAGGGGACATGTGCTGTGGACAACGGGCCTGGTGTCCGCCGCCCTGGCCATTACCCTGGCGGTAAGTTCCTTTGGAGGGTGCAGCGCCAACGAAGAACCGGAACATCTGGAAATTATGAAGCTGTCGGGAACCCCGTATGATCGGGGCTATGCCCACGGCAAGCGCTTTAGCAGCAAGATCCGGTCCTTTTACAACCAGATGCTTAGCAATTCGATTCTGCCTTTTTTGAACCGCGAGCAGCGGGACATTGTGGATGTGCTGCCCAACTACGGTAAGCCGCCCTATACCGACGGCACCTTCAGCTATCTCATGATGCTGGAAAGCGCCAATCATCTCAAACCCTATATTCCCAAGGCATATCTGGATGAGATACAGGGTATTTCCGACGGCTCCGGCATGCCTTACGATGAGATTCTGGTGCTTAACACCTTCCTTGATACCATGCTGGCGTTTCGGGCCATCACCTTTTTCATCAAGCGGGTGCAGGCTCCCTATGTGGTGTCGGTGTCGGTGTCGGGCATTGACGATGACGAAAAGGACAACGACGGTGATGATGCCGTGGACGAGGCCGGGGAGGACATGGTGAAAAACTACAACTCCATTCCCCACGCCCTGTATGCGGAAGTGCCTCTGGATGCGGTCTTCACCTTTGTGCTAAAGGATCAGAAGTTCGACGTGGCTTCCATCGCCGGAGATGACTCTGATGATTTTGTGGCCCGCAACGTTGATCCCGAACGGGTAAATCCGGATTCCATCCGCATTCAGCTTGACGATATTGTCTATGAATCCGGGCACGACTCCATTGTTATCACAGACGTGGAAGAAGACGAAACCGCGCTGCGGGTGACCTTTACCCCGCCGGGCGGTCTGCCCCCGGCAGCGGTGGTATCGCTGATTCTGCAGGCCGGTGACATGTGCGACATCATCGATCCGCCGCCGCAGCATGCCCGGTATATGCGGGACGAGCGTCTGACAGTGACAACGGCGGGTTACGGCAAGCCGCCTCACCAGGTACCCAACAAAAGCGCTGATGACGGCCGTTCCCAGCCGCCTTCCATCAGTTTTGCTCTGCGGGGCAGCGCCACTGCCGACGGCTCCACCATCATGGGACATCACTACGCGCTTTTGGACGCCAATACCTCACACAAGCATCCGGTGCTTTTTGAGGTGACGCCGCCCGAAGACGAGGGAATCCCCCATGTGTATCTGGGCTGGACCGGCATTGTCTACGGGTTTACCGGCATGAACGCCGCAGGGCTGTCCTACAGCGTGAACAACAGCGACACCCTGAGTAATCCCCTGGTTAACGAGTTCATGAATAAGTTTTTGGACTATCTCTTGTATGGTTCTCCGGATGTGCAGTTGCTTTCCAGCGGCGTGCCCATGGGCATCATGGGCCGCGAACTGCTGACACACAGCCGTACCGTGGAAGAAGGCGCAGCGTATCTGGAAAGCATCGACCATACCTATGGATGGAATATCATGCTGGCGGACGCCGCCGGAGGCATCCGGGCGGTGTCGGTGCGCAGCCGCATCGATGAGCTTGAACGGGACCGCTACACCAACACCATGATCACCACACCCCTGGACCGGGACATGTGGGGCAATCGTCTGCACAGCGTTGACGACGACGACCTGTACATGGCCAGCCATTATCAGGCATTCACCAACGGCGACGGCTATACCGAGGATATTCACGAGCGGTTTTTGGTGTTTGATGTGGTTCCCCAGCGGATATGGACCAGCTTTTACTTCCGCAGTTTGCGGGCCTTTTATGTGTTGCGGGACGAAATCATTGATAACTACGGGGTGTTCGATGTGCCGCTGGCCATTGGCGTGCTGCGCAACGACGCTTTGGTGGACACCCGGGACAGTATGAGCGCCGTGGTGTATCAGCCGCAGCAGCTCAAGCTGCATTTTGCCATGGGAGAAATGCCCGCCACCGACGGTCCCTTTATAGAATATGATCTCAGCCATCTGACTGAAGGGATCTCGCCATGAAACGCATGCTGACGGTATTGACAGTTTTGTGCGCCTGTATGGCCTGGGTTCCGGCGCAGGCGGCCTTTACCGAAACCCTGCCCCGGGACACCTTTATGCTGGATACGTCCTTTTCGTATTCACGGGTGGACAAGGGCTACGACAACGACGGTGAAGCCCAGCCCCTGATGCAGGATATTGAGCGCTACGAAC
>Ga0070728_10003577_pt1 | contig 17024 bp, 14 predicted proteins | sample tdDd471_FD_66723 | JGI IMG/M metagenome (GOLD analysis project Ga0070728, IMG submission 66723) | Marine sediment microbial communities from the Atlantic coast under amendment with organic carbon and nitrate - tdDd47.1 | ecosystem: Environmental > Aquatic > Marine > Coastal > Sediment | place... | reverse complement strand
AAAGGGAAGAAACCGTGACGAAGAGCGGCGCAACAGCAGCGAACTCCATAAAGACATCAAAAACAGAAGTGAAAATGTCATGATTGTTGATCTTCTACGCAATGATCTTGCGCGATTGATGTACGGACACGGAGAGAGCACTGTGTTTGTTGACTCCCTTTTCGATGTTGAGTCTTATGAGAGTTTGCTGCAGATGACTTCCACAATTAAAGCGAAGAGTACGTCATCAGCGATGTCCAATCTGAAGCTAACAGAACTGTTTCGTGCCCTGTTTCCCTGTGGATCGATAACGGGCGCGCCAAAGATAAGGACAATGCAGATCATAGATGAACTCGAGAAAGAGAGACGGGGAGTTTATACCGGTGCCATTGGCTATTTCGGTCCAGACGGTTCTGCAGTTTTCAACGTGCCCATTCGGACTATTCGTCTACAGGGAAGTTCCGGAGAGATGGGGATTGGAGCTGGCATCACCCATGATTCGATACCGGTGGAAGAGTGGAAGGAATCTCTTTTGAAAGGAAGATTTCTTATGCACTCCCAGCCTGATTTTCAGCTGTTTGAAACCATTCTTTGGAGCTCAGACACAGGGTATTGGCTTCTTGAAAAACATCTTGAGCGACTCGCCAATGGTGCAGGATTTTTCAAGTTTTCATGTGATTTGCATGCGGTGCGCTCTCGACTCAGTCAGGAGGAATTGACTTTTGACGGAGGTTGTCGTCGGGTCCGCCTTATCCTTGCAAAGGATGGTCGGGTATCAATCACAGCAGTTGAGTGCAGTGCTCCGGTGCTCACTGAATTACCACTAAATCCTAAAGAGGGTGATGCTCCCGACTGTGCAATTGTTGATTTTTCAATTCGTACAGCAGATGCTGAAAGCCCATGGCTTTACCATAAAACAACGATCCGTAGACTCTACGATGAGGAATATAAACGCGCCCAGAAAGAAGGCATATTTGACTATATTTTCTGTAATAGTGTGGGCGAGGTGACAGAGGGCTGCATTACAAATGTCATCATTTACAGTAAGGGAAAATATATAACGCCTCCTGTTGCAAGTGGCCTGCTGCCAGGTGTAATGCGTCAATATCTGTTGGAAAGCGGAACTGTGCAGGTCATCGAAAAGGTCTTGACCAGAGAGGAAATCAGGTCCGCCGAGGCGTTATTTGTCTGCAATTCAGTGCGAGGGCTGGTGCCGGTACAAATGAAATAGGGGACTAGTTAACCATTGAGTCATCCTGCTCGGGAGTAATTTGCAGCGATGGGACGAGCAGGTTATACAGCTTTCCCAATTCTCTTACCGATGTCATAAACGATGAGGGGAGAGGGATATCCCTTTCTTCTATTAGAAAATCAAGCTCTTTAGCACGAAGAAGAGTGGCCGAGCTATCACCACCTTCCTGATGATCGCACAGGGTTTGAATTCGCAAAGCATCAGTGAGAATTGTGCAAAGGGGGGCCATTTCTTCCTTTATGTTCAGGAGTTCCTGCTCTATGTCACCCCAGTTATTTTTACAAAAACGGACAAATTTCTCTTCTGGATTCTGTGTGCCAAAAACTTCATTGGTGATTGAGCCCGCCAGCATGGCAAGTTGGGTTTTGTCCAGGTTCGGCTTTTTGTTTATAAGATTGTCTCGCACCTCTTTAAAGAAAACCATTTGGACAATGCTCACGCCTTCACGGAGTGAACGGATAAGTTTTGAGTCTTTGGGGGTTGTTTTTTCTTCCATTTTTTTGTTCTTTTAAAGAATGATTTTAACAGCAGGACTGCATTTTAAGTTTTCATACACCTTCAGCCGGACTTCTTCAGACGGAACCTCAAGCTCGGCATTGAGACTGTGGTATTTGCCCTTCGAACTTGCATGGGAATGACTGATTTTGACAGGAAGAGGGGAACAGGCAGAAACGATAACATCTTTGAGTAGACTGCAATCTTCTCCTATAACCTTGTATACCCAGGTGCAGGGGTATTCTATCTCGGGCCGCTCGGGCGCCCCCTGAGGTTTATTATTGTTTTGGCGTATCATATTATCCTTCTGGTAAGTTGTAATGGTGTCCCTGTGGAGGATCTATCAACTGGAAAAGTAATAATGAATGAGTCAGCAAGAGTCAAGAAAAAGACAGTTCAGAAGTTTGCTGGTTAAGTTAGTAAGCTGAAAAAACAATAAAGTAGTCATGAAAATACTCTTTTGAATAAATGGATCTCTGGTGATACAATTGGTCTTAGAGAAAAATGTTCATCTGTAGGTAGCTAAAATAGCACTTCTGGAAATCAGCAATATTAAGAGGAAGCCCTTTTGGATTCAAACGAGAAGCAAGAAATAATAGACCAGCTGTTTGAGAGTGAAGCTCAGAAAAAGGCTATTTTTGAGGGATTCTGCGGGATTCTTATCCTTTTTGATAAGGAAAAGAAGGCGCAGTGGGTCAATAAGGGTGTTTATCTCAAAGACCCCGATGCTATTGGGAAAACCTGTCATGATATCTTTTGTTTGCAAACTGACAAATGTGAAGAGTGTGCTTTTCTAAAGAGTTTGCAGAGTGGTACTATTGAGCTGAGCACACAGCGGATTGGAAATCTTGGCAAGGATGGTGATGAAACGGTTTTTGATATCACTGCCTCTCCTGTTAAGGGTCAAGATGACAGTGTTTCAGGCGTTATAGTTATTGCTCAGAACGTGAGTGAGCAATACCGGCTTGAAAGACAGTTGCGACACACCCAGAAAATGGAAGCTATTGGTACTTTAGCCGGGGGTGTGGCCCATGATTTTAACAACGTTCTTACCCCTATAATGGGCTATACGGAAATAATTCGTTTGAAACTAAGAAAGGATGGTATTGATGATACGGCCGTCTTTGATTATCTGGAACAAATTCTCAAAGCTTCAAAGAGGGCAAAATCACTTGTGGAACAAGTCCTGACTTTTTCAAGGAGCATAGAGAAGAAGGCTGTATTGCAGTACATGCACCCTATCGTTAAAGAGGTGATGAAACTCATGCGGGTTACTCTGCCAAGTACCATCGTCATTAACGAAGAGGTTAACGAACGATGTGGGCGGGTGTTGATAGATCCGGTCCAAATTCATCAGGTCCTTATTAACCTTTGTACCAATGCCGCTCATGCCATGGTTGGCAGGCATGGAGTGCTCACAGTGAAACTTGATAAAACCTCACCTACCGGGGACGGCAGGGAATGGTTGGAGTTAATTGTTACCGATAATGGCAGTGGTATTGAAGCGGAGCATCTCGACAGAATTTTTGAACCCTATTTTTCCACTAAAGAGAAGACGAGCGGTACAGGTATGGGGTTGGCGATGGTTCACGGTATCATCAGTCGTCAAGGGGGGACTATTGAGGTTGAAAGTGAGGTTGACAAGGGGTCCGCCTTCAGGGTGCGACTGCCTGTTGCTCAGAGAGAGACAGCAATGGAGCAGGTCGCATCTTTAGGGGCTTTGCAGGGTGGTTCGGGCAAAATTCTTCTTGTTGATGATGAAGAGCAGGTTGTACAGGTTACCGGAGAAATTCTCCAGAGTCTTGGTTATGAGGTTGTAGGCAGGACTTCACCACATGGTGCTCTGGAGCTTTTTTCCAGTTTGCCCAATGAGTTTGATCTGGTGCTAACTGACTTGACTATGCCGGGTTTAACCGGTCTTGAGCTGAGTGAACGAGTGAAAAAAATACGTCCAGATATTCCAATCATTCTTTTTACCGGTTATTCAGACCAGCTTTCTAAAGATGCTGCCGTGGAGGCGGGTATAGGCGAGTATTGCATGAAGCCAATCTCTATGCGTGATCTGTCAATGGTTGTCGGACGATTTCTTGGCATGGAAAAAGAAACAAGTGTTGTGGACCTTGCTAACGATCAGCTCCGTTAATGAGACTGATCTGATCGTTGAGTGTCCAGAAATCGTAAATGTAGCCAAGACCTAGTAGCCCACCGGTACAAAGATAAATCAGGCCGGTTATCCACTTACCCATGTACATCCTGTGGATACCAAAAAGACCTAAAAATGCAAGTAACAGCCAGGCGAGGTTGAAATCTATTTGTCCCTCATGATAGCGAACAGTTGCTTGTCTGTTCATCCCCGGGATGAGAAAGAGATCAATGATCCAGCCAATAAAAAGTAAGCCCAGAGTAAAGAAGTAGATTGTGCCACTGATCTGTTTTCCATAATAGAAGCGGTGTGCGCCTAGAAATCCGAGAATCCAGAGCAAATATCCTACTAAAAGGGAATGTGTTCTTTTGTTATCATTTTCCATGTTCAACAGGTCCAGGTAGTAATTGTTTAAATTTTTGAATGCGACTCCAGGCCTTTTCAATTCGAGCTTCAGTTATCTTCCCTTCGTCTATCCCTCTTAATATTTGATCTTTCACTTTAAGAAGTATCAGAGGGTCATAGTCGAGATTGTTGCCAATTATCAGAAGATCAACGCCAGCGGCGACAGCCCTGCAACATGCATCCTCAAGTCCGTAGTGTCCTGTGATTGCTTTCATTTGCATATCATCAGAGATGATAACACCTTTATATTGTAGTTGCTGTCGGACCAGTTCTTGAATGGTTGTATGGGAGAGAGTTGCAGGATATCGCTCATCAAATTTTTTATTAAATAGATGGCCGAGCATTATCGAATCAACCAGACCCTCACTCATGAGATGTTTATATGGCAGTAGTTCGGTTTTCACCCAAGTCTCTGTGATGTCAACAAAACCAAGATGTGAGTCGGTATGGGAGCTGCCGTGGCCGGGGAAATGCTTTAGGCAGGAGAGGATCCCTAGCCGTTTATGCTCTCTGATCCACTCTCTGGTGTGGGCAACAACTCTTGATGGATTTGCGGAGAAACTGCGACCATACTTGCCAATTATCGGGTTATCTTCATAGATATTGAGGTCCACAACCGGAGCAAGATTCAAGTTCACGCCAACATCTCGCAGCATCCTAGCTGTTTGTTCTGCACTTTCAATGGTTAATTTTAGATCTGTGTATTTACCTAGCTCCACTGCAGGGGGAGTGACAGGAAAGCCTTTATCTTTTCTGAAACGATTAACTTTGCCTCCTTCCTGGTCTACAGCCACCAGAAGAGGTACATCTGCCATTTCCTGCAGGGATGCGGTGAGTTGCCTCAACTGGCTGGCGTTGACAATGTTATTGGTATCTTTTGAGGCGGCGAGAAAACGATCAAAGATGATCACACCTCCAAGATTTCTCTTTGCAATGTCCTGAATAATAGGATGGTCGGGCACAAGCGTTGCGCCTGAAAAACCAAGAATGAAGAGCTGACCTATTTTTTGTTCAAAAGAGAGTGTTGTCATATTTTCCCTGGGGGATGGTAATCGCTAACGTATTACAGCCAATTATCGTTTGAGAAGTACTTTCAGGGCGAAGATTTGTCAAAGAAATTCTCTATTGAATCTCACTGTCAATATTATGACAGATTGGCCGTTATGAGCACGATTTATATATATGGAGAGAGATGAAAAAATAGTGCTAAATGTAATTTTTTCTCTTAATTGTTAATAATAACAATGTGTTGATCGTTGTGTCACGGAGTGACATGGTTAGGGGATTTGTTTTTGGCACGGTAAATGCAATTAATCAAAAAAAGAGTAAAGAATTTTCGACGATTGTCGATATGAAGAATAACGAACAATAACATTTATTCACAACGTATAATATTTAGGTATCGCTCATGACTCTCGTGACAAAAGAAGCTCAACTTTCCGCATCCAATCTGCAGCAAGGTGAATTGGAAAGAGTTATGGTTGAGCTCGATTATGTAAAAAAACAGTCTGAACGACTCGATCTTATCAATAAATTACATGCTAGGATGTCTGGAGTGCTCAGTCTGACCGGAATGATAGAGGCTTATTCGGTCTGGTTGATGCCACAGGTTGAACACGAACTTATTGGATATAACAACAATATTCGACAAAAAAGACACCTGTTTTGCTCAGGCCATGGGCCAAGTAGACGTAAAGCTATTGCCTTTGCCGAACAACTTATTGAAGGCAAAACTCCTCTCGACGGTATTGTAACGCAAAAATATGGACGGTTTGCGTATAAGTGGGTTTTTGAAACGGCGGATGATTCTGGTCTCCTGCTTATTTTGAAAAAAGGATATGAGTTGTCGTCTGAGGAAATCGATCTCATTAATCATTCCTTTGAAATTTTGGCTGAATGTTTGCGGCGGGGGCTTGAGTATGAGGATCTGTTCGAGCGTGCAAGCAATGATGCACTCACCGGTCTTTCAAACAGACGGGTGTTCGAAGAGCGTATTGATGGCATGATAGACAGTGCCAAACGATATAAGCACCCTCTCTCCATGATTTCTATGGATTTGGATAGATTCAAGGAAATTAATGATAACCTCGGGCATCAGGCGGGAGATGAGGTTTTGAAATCTGTTGCTCAGGTACTGAAAAATGCCGTTCGATCAACTGATCTTCTGATACGGATGGGGGGTGATGAATTTTTGCTCATCCTCGACAAAACTGATTTGAAAAGTGCCAGAGTTTTAGCTGAAAGATTGTGTCTTGCAGTTGATGATCTCAATATTTGGGCTAATGATGAAATCAAATTAGGGATCTCTATCGGACTTTCGCAACTCAAACAGGAAGAAGCCTTGAAAACGTGGTTGGAGCGTACCGACGATATTCTCTATCACGCTAAAGCTGAGGGTCGATCGAGGGTTGCGGTAGAGTAAGTTTCAGTTTTTAGTGAGCTGATAAGTGAATCAGTTCTTATAAAAAGAATAAAAAAAGGCCGACTTGAAAAAGTCGGCCTTTTTTTATGAAACAATAACAAAAAGAAGGGTCAGCTTCTTTCAATCGCAATTTTGATTGGAATAGCATGCAGCGAGCTACTGTATTGCTCGGTATAGCCAAGACTCCACTCGCCACATTTAAAATTGTCGCCGAGCAATGTATCAAGTTCACGAACAATGCCGGTAATATTTATAATCGGATGGCGGGAGAAAACTTGGGGAAGTCCCTGAGTTAGGTTACAGGCCAAACAACAATTAGGTCGCTCGCTCAGAAGCAGATCCATAACCAGGGTGTCACCATTGCATTCGCGGTATGCCAGTTCGATATCATAAGCGCCTTCGCTGGCATCGCCGAACAGGGCTTCAAAAAAATCATTGGCCCTTTCTTTAGGGAAGATATTCTCTAAACTCTCTTTAGTCAGAACACTTTTCATCTTATCGGTTGTCATAGGTTGGGTTGTTGAAAAAATTAAATGATTGGGTTGGTATAGAGCACTTGATTACAGGAATAACGACGCGATATTATAACAGTGGTACCCATTTTGTCAACCGACGTTGCGGCGGCAAATGTGCTGTGTTAAAGTAGCGGCCATGAAAAATGAAAGACTTTCTCCATCTCCAGCGACATCCTCCGCTATTATAAACCTGCAGGAACTGAACGAACCACAGTACGCCGCGGTAACAACAACTGAAGGACCTGTGTTGGTTATAGCTGGTGCCGGCAGTGGCAAAACCAGGACATTGGTGTACCGCGTAGCTCACCTTGTAGAAAAGGGTGTCCCGCCCGAAGCAATCCTACTTCTTACCTTTACCAGAAAGGCCAGCCAGGAGATGTTGTGGCGCGCTGGTAGACTTTTAAATGAAAATTGTAACAGGGTTGTGGGAGGAACCTTTCACGGGGTGGCGAATATGCTGCTCAGGCGCTATGGCTCACATATTGGCTTTGGCTCATCGTTTACTATTATTGATCGTTCCGATTCAGAAGGAATAGTCAATCTTTTAAAATCGTCTCTAGGTCTTGGCAAGAAAGACAAGCGTTTTCCGTCAAAGCGTGCTGTCATCAATATGATCAGTGGTTCCGTCAACAGGTCGATTGATCTTGAGGGCCTGGTAGAAGAGCAATATGCGCATCTCTCTGAACATCTAGAAGATATTCTCACTTTGCAAAAGCACTACCAGGAATTCAAATTTGATCATGGATTGATGGACTATGACGATCTGCTCGTCAACTGGAAAAGACTGCTTGAAGAATCTCCGGAGGTGCAGTTGGCCATATCCGAAAGGTTCTCGCATATTATGGTTGATGAATATCAGGATACCAATCTTATCCAGGCCGATATTATCAGGCTGGCAGCCCATACCCATAAAAATGTCATGGTCGTGGGTGATGATTCTCAATCGATTTATTCCTTCAGGGGTGCTGACTTTTACAATATCATGCGGTTTCCTAAGGTTTTTAGCGACACCAGGATAATTAAATTAGAGGAAAATTATCGATCAACGCAGCCTATACTTTCACTTACCAATGATATCATTAGAAATGCTGCGGAAAAATATACTAAAACGCTTTTTACCAGTATCGAAGGCGATTTGCGGCCAATGATATTTGCCGGTAGGGACGAACGGGAGGAGGCGGCCTTTATCGTCAGGACAATCAACAAACTGCTGGCCAAAGGTGTCGAGTTGCAAGATATTGCTGTCCTGTTCCGATCGAGCTTTCACTCCTATAAACTTGAATTAGCACTTGGATCGGAAAACCTGGAATATGAAAAGCGGGGTGGGCAGAAGTTGACCGAGTCGGCCCATATGAAAGATATGATTGCCTTTCTTCGGGTGCTGGTTAACCCGCAGGATACCCTTTCCTGGAACAGGATATTGCTCCAGTTGGAAAAGGTAGGGCCGGCAACTGCCCATAAAATTTCGTCAACCATCGCAAAAGCTGCAGATGCTCTCCAGGCACTGAAGGACTACCCGGCCGGAAAAACATGGAAAGATTCTTTTGCAAAACTGGTGCAGCTGTTTGTTGATTTACATAATGGCAGTTTAAGCCCCGCTGCACTCTTTGAGATTTCTCTTACCTATTATCAGCCTATCTTTGAGAGACTCTATAGCGATGATTTTCCTAAACGCCAGAAGGATCTTGATCAGCTCAAGAGCATCATGGGTAGTTATGAGGATCTGCAAAGTTTTATCGATGACACAACTCTTGACCCACCAGAAGAGAGCGGGAAGGGGAGTCAGGGAACGGAACGGCTCATACTGTCGACGATACACTCTTCGAAAGGTTTGGAGTTTGAAGCTGTATTTGTTATCGGGGTAGCCGATGGCCGTTTTCCCCATGCCTCTGCAACCTTCGGAGAGCAGTGGGAGGAGGAGAGAAGACTACTGTATGTGGCGGCAACAAGAGCTAAAAGATATCTCTATCTGACTTATCCCAGGCAAATGATGACCGTAGATAGACAGTTTCGAAGAGTCGGGATGTCACCGTTTCTCAGTGAATTGAGTGGGGGCCTCTTTGAACGGGTTACGGAAAGATCCTCTGCTGATAGTGACTACATGAGCTTTCAATCGAATGCATTGCCTTCACCCGGCAGATCGAAAAAAACAAAACAAAAAAAAATGGAAATGACAGATTTTTCCGTGGGGTGTAAAGTAAAACATCCGTTCTTTGGTAATGGCACGGTTACTAAACTCTCGAAAGCGCGATCTCTCGATATTCACTTCGACAGACATGGTTTGAAAACCCTCCATTTAGACTACGCAAAATTGACTGTTCTTTGATATCCGTTGAAACGGCTAGACGACAGTCATACTAACATCTCACTATACATAAAAAAATTATCATCATGACATATAAAGAAATTCTGGCCCATCTTGATGCCTTGCAGATGCATAAAATCAAGTTGGGTCTTGAGGCAATGCAGTCTTTTCTGGATAAGGTGGATAGGCCGGAAAGCCGTCTGAAGTTCGTGCACATTGCCGGAACAAACGGTAAAGGTTCTGTCTGTGCTGCTCTCTCCGAGGTGCTTGGCCGGGCTGGTTATCGGGTTGGTGTCTACACCTCTCCCCATTTGAGCAGTGTGCGGGAAAGGTTTCGGATTGGCAGCGAGTATATCAGCGAAGATGCATTTGCCAAACTGGGAACCCGGATTTGTCATGTTCTCGGAGAGGAACAGATCACCTATTTTGAATTTACCACGGCACTTGGCTTGCTCTGGTTTGCTGAATCTAATGTTGATCTGGTTCTTTTGGAGACGGGAATGGGGGGACGACTGGATGCCACCAATGTGGTTACACCGTTGATATCGGTCATTACCAGTATCAGTATGGACCATGAAGCCTATCTCGGTACTAACCTAACTGAAATTGCCGGAGAAAAGGCTGGGATTATTAAACCTGGAGTTCCGGTTGTGTCCGGGGCTGTTTACCCTGAGGTGGCTAAAGTTATCGAAGAAGTCGGAAAAGCGCGGAAAGCTGAGGTCTTATTGTTTCGTCAAGATTTTGACTATAACGTAATGCCTAATAAAACCTGGGTGTGGACAGGAGGAAAATCCCTTGGGGACCATGAAATATCAGGGCTGCGTTGCAGTCGTTCAAGCCTGGTTCAGCAAGAGAATGATTCTCTCAGCATTGCCGTGTTGCAACTTCTTCAAAAAAATGGATTTAAAGTAAGTGATCAGCAGATTAGCGAGGGGCTTGCTAAGGTGAGATGGCCGGGAAGAATGGAGTATTTCGAACAGCAGTATGTTCCTGCTACTGAACCTGTTGAGGTGGAAACGAAGATGAAGAATCTTCGTTATCTCCTTGATGGTGCGCACAATACAGATGGTGTCAGAAATTTGGCTAAAACTCTGGGGGAAAATTTTAAATACGGAAAAATTGTTGGGGTTTGGGGAGCCATGATCGATAAAGACCTCTCCACAACTCTTGGTCTAGTCGTCCCCCTGGTTGACAAATTGATCATCACTCAGCCGGAAGGAGAGCGATCCGCCACTCCGGAAGAGATCTATTCAATTTTAGATGAAGAACAAAAAGCAAAGGCCCGATGTGTTGTGAAGGTCGATGAAGCTATTCTTGCTGCCCAGGAAATTGCTGAAGATGGAGATCTTGTTATTGTAGGTGGCTCCCTCTATCTTGTTGGTGCAGTAAGACAACTGTTGTTAGGAGATTTAGTTTAGTGGCAAGAGAGTTCTTTGATTTCGATGCACCAAATGATGCGGAAATTCGGGCGGAGCGAGGAAAAGCCAGGGATCTAAGGAAATCCCGATGGTGGCAGCAAAAAACTGCCCCGGGGCTTTGCTATTACTGCGGGGAAAAATTTGCCTTCAAAGATATCACAATGGATCATTTGGTTCCCCTTGCAAGAGGTGGACGTTCAACAAAGGATAATCTGGTTCCCTGCTGCAAAGACTGCAACAATCTGAAGAAAAGCATGATGCCACTGGAATGGGAAGATTATCTAGAGCGGGCTTCGAAAGAAAATGAGTAAAAATACGGATAACATCAATTTTCTTCTCGATTGTTTACCCTTTTTCGTTTAACGTCATCTGGCAATTTCATAATACCATTATATTCCCATGGGCGGGTAGCTCAGCTGGATAGAGTGTCGGCCTCCGAAGCCGAAGGTCGCGGGTTCGAATCCCGCCTCGCCCACCAGGTTATATTAAGGCACTTAGCAACTTCAAGCTAAGTGCCTTTCTTATTTTCCCCACCATATCCCCCGCCTCTTGGGGGAATTCCTTTCATATTCCTGTTCAGCCAATAAATCAAAAGTCACTATTTAGAAATTACTCAAAATTTTATGTTTCAGGCAAAATTATATATCATCTTATTCGGATATTGTTTTCTAGCGGAGACACAGGAATAGTCTTCAGGTTTGCCCATTGTTAAAATGAATTAATAGGTGCTCACAGATTCTATGCTGTGCCACCTTCCATTCTGTGGGATAACTCCAGCACCCCTGGCTGAGATCAACCAATTTAAAAAAGTGTTCAGGAAAGTGATAGGTTTTTCCTTGAAAACGAATTATCCTAACGTATAAAAGTTTTGGTTGATTTGTAAAAATAATTATAAAACAAAAATTTAGGTGATATATGACTTGTCAGCATGAGGTGGGTTGAAGGCACACAAATTGCAAATAATTATAAGTGTGTATTCTAATTTGAGAGAGGAGTTTTGGTATGAGGACTTTGGTTGCTTTTGTCATATTAGTTACCCCAAATCTAGCACATAGCTATCCTCTAGTTCTGGATCTTGTTCCAAGTTACCATTGGTATCATGGGTGTAGCCCAACTGCTTCAGCAAATATAATAGGGTATTGGGATTTGCATGGGTACGATGGGCTTTTCACTGCATCAGGCTGGAAAGAAGTTAGGTATACAGATAATGTACAGGATGAAATAAGTTCTCCAGAGCATAATGCGAAGTATGATGCAAGACCAGACAGCCCTGATCTACCACATCCTCCTAACACCTCAATTGCTGACTTTATGGGAACTGGTCAGGGAAGTCTAGGTTATGGAGCTACATATGTAAGTAATATTGATAATGGTATAGAAAATTATGCTGCATATCAGGGATACTCTTTTGATGCTCAGTATATGGGATCAACTTGGGAAAATTTTATTAATGAAATAGATTTAGGAAATCCAGTTGTGCTTAATGTTGATTCTTCAGGAAATGGAAGAATAGATCATTCTATGACTGGAATTGGTTATGATGACCGAGGTGCTGATGGTTTATGGTATGCAAGTTATAATACATGGCACGAGTCAGAGACAATTAATTGGTATCAATTCAGACGAACAAGTAGTGATTATGGGTTTGGACTTTACTCTATGGCCTATGTTCACCCTTTAGATTCTCCTATAGGTGGAATGGACATAAGTTATATGGATTTCAATCAATTACAAGGACCTGTTCCGGCACCAGAACCAGCCACTGTGCTTCTCTTTGGAACAGGATTAGTTGGCCTCATAGGATCAAGGCTCAGAAAGAAGAAATAATTATGTTCGGGATAACAGGGAGAGAGGAAGCAGGGTCTGAAATGGCTCTGGCTTTTCGTATATCAAAGCCGTAACTTCTTTCTATGAAGTTCTGGTTTCCAGAAGGCTGAGTGCCTATCGCATTGTAACTTACGGCTCGTTCGAGATTTTTTCATCTCCTCTAGGAGATTGTCTCGAATTATCTTTTTTAATATAAAAAACAAGAGTATACCTCGCTCTTGGTTATTATTCCCAATATATTGGTTAATATTTTACCTTCTAACCCTTGGGCCACCGCTTCCGCTCAATCATGGGGCAATGCCAATTTAAGTCATTACCCCAAATCGAAATTCCTTAATACTTTGGTTTCTGCTTTTCTGAGCGTTTGAATTTTTCTGGTTCAAAAGCTTCACCTCTTTAGCGATCAGTCCCTGCTTACCTTGGTGACATTCAAACGCAACATTTGCACCAACTTTCAAAAATTGACAGCCAACAAGGTCGGCTTTGCGTACCAAGATGTCAGGACCATCTCCGTTATCTAGAAATCCAGAGTTTCTATCGCGAAACCATTTTTTAACTACAGTTTGCAAAAATTTACCTCTTATTTGATGTTTGTCTATGGGGCTTTACGTTAGGCGCTAATTCCGCACCAATATGATTTTGATTGGTTTACAATCATATCTATCTTGGGTAAAGAGCCTCTATTTCTGGGAGAAAATTTAACTTTCATTCATATCTGATTTAATGAGAAAGTTAGCCCCCTTAGCAATTGATACTTGCATATTTTCTTTAAAAAGAACTTTAATTGTTCCGCATGTATCTACTTTAAGAATTTTTCCGATACCCCACTCAGCTCTCGCCTTATGTCGAACATTTTCACCTTCGTACAAATTCACTACCATTTTCACTGCCATTGTTACCTCCACGGAATGTTGATTTTAACAAAGCCCTACATCATTGTTATTGCTTCTTTTTTTAAAAAAAGAAGCAGATAAAGATATTTCCAATGTTCCAAACTGAGCGTTAGGAGAAATGAGGGCTTAAGTCTTTGTAAAAAATAAAAATATTTCTATTAACTTTGAGATCAAGTGTTGATAGCATCTTCCTTAAGAAGCTAAACTCAGCACTGTGAAAAAAAAATTCTGCAAATTGACTCGGAAGAAATAGCTGAAGGGCACAAAAAACTGATAGATGGAACGAATACTAGAAATGGGTGGGAAATGGGATTCATTTATCAGAGAGTCTAATGACTATTTCACGAACTAAACTTATAATTATACAGCTAAGGACAGCTTATGTCAATGTATTTTCGTTATTTATTCCGTTCATGGGTGGACGGCTAGCAGATAAGTCTCTGCCTTTTTGGACGATATTACTTAGATCTCATAATGCAAATTAACTGAGTTGGAGTGGAGACACACGGTGAGAATAATTCGCAGAGGTTGTGATATGGAACTCCGAATTGACTTTGAAAAATAATTCCTAAACGTACCTCTTAGAGGTAAATCCGGGTAGAAGCACCAGTTATCCTCTGGTTTTTGGGTGAGGTAAATATGTAATGATTAATAATACAAAGAATTATTCTTTGTGATCGTTGAGTTGCGCCTTTCCCAATAAAATAAGCTGTAGAAATTGTGATATTATGATGCACAACAAGTCTGCCAAGATGGGCATCAAATTGCTGACAGTTGCAACCGTTCCTCCTCGTCTCGTTAAAACTTCTGCAGTACATTTGTTGCGAAAAAATTGATCAATGGTCTCAGTGCAATATGCCAAAAAAAGATTATTTCCTTGTTGAAGGTGTCATAGCTGTAGGTAGTACCTCTTTTCCGACTAATTCCACATGCTCTTTGGTATTATATGTCCGATATTAAACGATAAGATAATATGACATGATGCCAAAATTTTTACTTATGGTTTTTATGTGATATAGTTTGGTATTGCCATTAACAACAACCCGGTTTACCTAAAATTATGACTGCAAAAAAACCTTCGAGCGCATCTGACAACTCACAACAGATCTTTGATCAACGCTTTAAAAAACTGGTTAATGAAATACATTCTTCTTCATCACCCAACGCTATCATGGTTGGACTTCGAAATAAAATTCTCAAAATTTATGATGTTGAAATGGCAACGATTTTCCTTGTCGATGCCAAGAGAAACATTCTCGTCTCATGGGTTCTGTTATCAAATGCTTCTCTGCACAAGATCAGAATGGAGATCAATCGTTCGTCCATCGTAGGGTTTGTGGCAGAAACAAGACAAACACTCAATATCTCGAATGTTTACGATAAAAATGAGCTACAGAGGATTCACCCAACCCTGACCTTTGATTCCTCATGGGATCGGAAGGGCGGCAGTCTTACCAAACAGGTCCTTGCGAGTCCGATTATCTACAGGTCGAACATGATGGGTGTTATCCAACTCATGAATAAGAAACATGGCGCGGAGTTTAACACCATTGATGAGCAACGATCAAAGGAACTTGCTGATACACTCGGCATTGCACTCTTTAACCACTATAAAGGTGGCAAGAAAATTCCGATGCGCTATGAAGAGTTAGTCAACCGGAAGATCATTTCAGTCGAGGAGATGGAAAGGGCAATAGTCATCGCAACACAGCAGGAAAAAGATGTTGAAACAGTCCTGATTGAAGACTTTTTAATCTCGAAACAAACTATTGGTGATGCACTCTCATTTGTCTACAAAACACGCTTTGTAGATCTTACCCAAGAGCACTACTCGGCCCACGAACTTATAACCAAGAAAAACATTGATGTCTTGCGACGAAACCTCATAGTGCCTCTAAAGTTGGAGAACGATGACCTTGTGATGGCCGCCAACAATCCTGCAAATCGCAATGGTGTAATTGAGGTAAAGAATCTATTCAAGGCAACAAGGATTAATGTTTTTCTCTCTTTTGGAGAAGATATCAGAGGTTTGCTTGAATCCATAGCTCCTTCTACCGAAGGATTTGAGCATGATCCTGGTAATTCAGATGAGATTCCAGAAGAAGAACAGCATGACCCAAAAGACTATGCTAAACCGGAAGAAGTGCCACTGGATATTAAAATTGACGACACACCAGCTATACAACTTGTTAACAAAATCATTGAGGATGCATACTATGGCGGTGCATCCGATATTCACATTGAACCCTATGGCAGAATAAAGGATGCAGAGGTTCGCTATCGGGTGGATGGCACATGCTCAAATATTCTCAATATCGCTAAAGACAATGTCAAATCAATCATTGCACGAATAAAGGTTCTTGCTGATTTAGATATCTCAGAAAGACGAAAACCCCAGGATGGCAAGATCAAATTCACCACATCAAGAGCAGATAATGTAGAACTCCGTGTTGCTACATTGCCGACCGCGGACGGGAACGAAGATGTTGTTATGCGAGTTCTTGCCGACAGCAAGCCTCTTCCCTTAAATGAAATTGCTCCTGAAAGGCTTTTGAAACGACTTGTGCCGGTCATTACAAAACCTTACGGAATCTTTCTTGTTGTTGGACCTACGGGTTCTGGTAAAACAACGACACTGCACTCGGTACTTGATTACATAAACACCGCTGATAAAAAAATATGGACCGCTGAAGATCCCGTGGAAATTACGCAGTACCGATTGCGTCAGGTTCAGGTGAAACCAAATATTGGCTATACCTTTGCCGTTGCAATGCGTGCATTTTTACGTGCAGATCCTGATGTTATCATGGTTGGTGAGATGCGCGATCAGGAAACCACCAAGATGGGTATTGAGGCCTCGCTTACCGGCCATCTTGTTTTTAGTACACTCCATACAAACTCTGCGGCTGAGACTATAATCCGCTTGATTGATATGGGCATGGATCCATTTAACTTTTCAGACGCGCTGCTCGGAGTTCTTGCCCAGCGACTTGTCAGAACTTTGTGTGAGGATTGTAAAGAACCATATAATCCCAGCAAACAGGAGTATGACCACCTGGTGCACCATTACGGCGTTATGTTTTTTGAGGATATTAACGTCGATCACTCTAGCTCGCTTACACTCTACAAGGCCAATGGTTGTGATAATTGTAACGGTAGTGGGTATAAAGGGCGTCAGGGGCTGTTTGAATTGTTAATCGCCACTCAGGAAATTAAGTCCATGATTATCCAAAGATCTCCCGCTGATGATATCAAACTTGAAGCCATCAATGATGGCATGTCAGTTTTACTTCAGGAGGGTATACATCTTATCTTCGAAGGTAAAACTGATCTGAAGCAGGTTATGAGTACCTGTATGCTTCAAAACTAG